>Ga0316206_1000028_pt1 | contig 360254 bp, 328 predicted proteins | sample 6monthpyrite_MG_FD_204942 | JGI IMG/M metagenome (GOLD analysis project Ga0316206, IMG submission 204942) | Microbial mat bacterial communities from mineral coupon in-situ incubated in ocean water Damariscotta River, Maine, United States -... | ecosystem: Environmental > Aquatic > Marine >...
AACGCCGCCCGCGTATCCCTTCCCATATTCACAATGTCAAAAAACAAAAACCGCACCGGAAACATTTTGCAGTGCCTCGCTGCGGTGAAGCCGGGTTATAAGGACATACCCATGACCTGTCAAACCCCCTTTTCACTTTTTTTTAATTTTATTTCATTTTTATTTCAATTTTATTCCAAGTCACTGATTTTAAAAGATATAATCTTTTGTTGATTCTAGGCTTTTAACTCCTAATTCAAACTAATTTGTGAATCCCATGCCATTCTTTTTCATCTACTATTAACCCATTAAAATTTTATCATTACAGATACATCTTTAGCCTTAATTATGCCCCAAAAACACGTTTTATGTGGCTTTAGAAATTGGCGAGCCAGCACTATTCAGCTAACCAGTTATTAACACTTCATCTATAGGGTTGATTTTGTTGAATTTATCCGATCTGCCGCTTGACAGAGCATATAACAACGGACATCTTCTCGGTTGCTTATTTAAATTTGTTGGCTTTATCCATTTGCCAATATAACGATGTTACTATTATTTACTAAGGACGCGCATGTTTTTGAAGACTCCCAAAAGGTATATCCCCGCTGTATTAATTACCCTTTTAATCGTTGGCTCTGTGGCCATTACAGTTAACACATTTAATGAAATTAAAGCGGCTCCGACTGTTTTGTCGCAATCATCCTTAGAAATGAAACGTTCGTTCGCTCTTGCTCCCGTTTCATTACAGAAATCGGCTATCGAGCCTGTCACAAACACTATAAAGCTTGCCAGCCTTTCTAAACCGGTGCCCGTTGTTGATATCGAAAAACCGAAACCGCCTAAGATCAATTCCTTCGATTTAACCGTTGGGAAAGGCGATACACTAGCACGCCTGTTAAAACGCGGTGGGATTAAAGCGAGCACAGCACAAAAGGCGATTCGAGCGCTGGGTTCTTCGTTTAATCCAAAAAAATTACAACTCGGACAAACCGTCACGCTGTATTTCAATAAGGCTGATACGTCTTTACCAGCATTATTTGCTGGATTTAGTGTATCCCCGGATTATACCACTGAAGTCCGCGTTGAGCGCAATATTGATGATGTGTTCAAGGCGCGCACTGTCAACAGAACGTTTAAGACAAAACAAATCGCGACTAAAGCAACTATTTCAAGCAACCTGTACCTGTCGGCGAAAAAAGCCGGGATTCCGGACAGCGTCATTATTGAATTGATACGGGCGTTTTCATGGGATGTGGATTTTCAACGCGATATTCGTAAAAATGACCAGATACGGGTCCTTTATCGGGAAATTTATGATGACAAAGGCAAACTGCAAAAAAGCGGTGACATTGCTTTCGCAACATTATCGTTGAGCAGCAAACAACATAACATTTACCAGTATACCAATTCCAAAGACAGAACACAGTATTATGACGAAACCGGTGCCAGCGCACAAAAAGCATTGATGCGCACCCCGATTGACGGCGCAAGGCTGTCATCACGGTTCGGTAAACGCAAACATCCGATTCTGGGTTATACTAAAATGCATAAAGGCGTTGATTTTGCGGCCCCACGCGGCACTCCCATCTATGCCGCAGGTGACGGAACAGTTTTATACGCTGGTAAAAAGGGCGGCTATGGCAATTATGTGCGCATTCGCCACAATCAGGAATTCAACACGGCTTATGCCCACATGCGTAATGTGGCCCGTAAAATCCGCAAAGGCACCCGCGTTATTCAAGGGCAGATTATCGGTTATGCGGGGTCAAGCGGACGGTCAACGGGATCGCATTTGCATTATGAAATTCTGAAAAAAGGCCGACAAACGAATCCGTTGAAGGTTAAAATGCCGTCTGGTAAAAAATTAACCGGTGCTGAACTAGCACGTTTCCAGAAAATCCGACAAAAAATTGACCAGCAATTCGCAGAAGCTGCCCGCGGCGAAAATAACATCATTAACGCATCGAGGTAGGTTACTTTTCCGAAATAAAATTTTTATAAACATAATTCCCTTTTTGAGAATAGAGTACTTGTTCCCATTACGGGAATCTGACATTGCTTTATGAGAATACTTTCAAGATCAGCCTTAAGCACATTCTGGAATCGGCCCAATCATAAAGATTCCGAAGTGGCTTTAAGAGCATGGTTCGATGAAGCAAAAAATGCAGACTGGTCCTGCCCTCAGGATATCAAAGCCTGCTGCAGATCCGCATCCTTTGTCGGCAACCGTGTAGTTTTTAACATTGTCGGGAATAAATACAGGCTGATCGTCTACATTAATTATCCCTATAGAGTTGTTTATATTCGTTTTATCGGAACCCATAAAGACTATGATCGAATCAACGTAAAGGATGTTTGAAATGACCATCAAGCCCATCAGAACCAGCGAAGATCATAAAATTGCTCTCAAACGAATAGAACAATTAATGAGCGCAGAAGAAGGCTCGAATGAGGGGGATGAGTTGGATATTCTGTCTGAACTGGTCAATCTTTATGAAGAACGTGCTTTTCCCATCGCCCCACCGACACCTGTTGACGCGATCCTGTTTCGTCTGGAACAAATGCAGGTTAATAAATCCGCCTTTGGCAAGCTCATTGGTTCAAAGTCCCATGCATCGGAAGTGCTGAATTTCAAACGCCGCCTTTCCATGTCAATGGCACAGAAACTTCATATACATTGGCACATCCCGGCCGACGTATTATTACAACCCTATGAACTTAGACAAAAATAACGCTTTGCTCCTGCATTATAATTTTAGATTTACCAAGGAAATAAGGGACGTTTTCGAGAATAAGTAATTTTATTATCCAACCTTTTTTATTCTAAAAATCATATCACCCTCGTCACATAAGCTAGTGACATATACTTCAAAAAATTTCAGTGCTATTACAGTTGGATTGCAAGCCAACCGGTCCCGCAGACAAGTCCATCGATCCTTAGGAAGCACAACCAGTCCGCTCACCTGATAAGAATGGAAAACTCTAGCCGGAAATGGTCTAGAAAATGGCGGCGGAGCACAAGTTATGGGGACACCTTAACTTAATTATTAATTCTGTCTTAACCCAAATTAACGGGGACATGTACTTGCTACGTGTCCCCCAGAACTCCGCACATAACTCCCGAAGCAAGGTGTTCCCCAGAATTCAGAACTCAAGAAACTAATTTTTCCACGCTATATTCCGGTCTGAAATAACTCAATCCGTTTATAAAGATAGATTGTATCAACCTTTATAAGTATGCTGTTCTCATGGAAAATTTATGGATCAATATTGTTAAGCCCAAAGGCATTTATGCTAAGTGGTTTATATTTTTAACTCTAGTCGCTATTCTGGCTCTAGAGGCAACGAACTCTTTCAATATTATTCGTCAGTACCTTGATACGGAAACCCTAACGTTTAAAGCGGGTGAATATAAAATTAGTGCGTACGGATTTTTACGGGCGCTGGTTACTATTGCTTTGATTTTTTGGGTTACGGCGATTATTTCCGACGTTGCAGAAGTCCGCATCGGTAAAATCAAAAATTTACGTGCTTCAAATCGTGCGCTTGTCCTTAAAATCATTCAAATTACTCTATATTTCGTTGCATTTCTTTTTACTTTGGATGTTGCTGGTATCGATCTAACAACCCTGACAGTGTTTAGCGGGGCGCTTGGAATTGGGCTTGGGTTTGGACTACAAAAAATTGCTTCCAACTTTATCAGTGGTATTATTTTGCTACTCGAAAAATCAGTCGAACAAGATGATCTCATAGAGCTTGCCGATGGGACGCTTGGGTTTATCCGCAAAGCTAACGCGCGCTTTACTCTTGTTGAAACGCTTGATGGTAAAGAAATTCTTGTGCCCAACGAAGACTTCATCACCAATCGTGTGGTCAATTGGACATACAGCAACTCAAAAGGCCGCATTGAAATTGCGCTTGGTGTTTCTTACGGCTCTGACATTGAAAAAGCACAGGACATTATGGTGAACGCGGCCAAAAAACATCCGCGCTGCATCAATGATCCTGAACCAAAATGTTACCTAAGAAATTTTGGTGATAGTTCTGTTGAATTTATTCTTCATTTTTGGGTTGCCGATGTTGTGGATGGGCGCTGGGGAACACAAAATGACGTGCTGTTCGAAATCTGGCGCAAGTTTAAAGAAAACGATATTGAAATCCCGTTCCCGCAGCGTGATTTGCACTTAAAAACACCAGACATGGTAAAGCTTGATAGCAATGACAGATAATACAGCGATACTTCATGCATGCGCTCTCAATGGTGATGGAAAGCAGCATCCGCTAACGGGCGATGCTATATCCCAAACGATGAGAGATGACGCCTTGGTTTGGGCGCACTTGGATGCAAATGATCCTGCAAGTCGAGCATGGCTCGAAACTGAAATCACCTATCTTGACCACATTATCATTGATGCGCTTTTAGCCGAAGAAACACGACCGCGTATTGTTGAATTTGAAGAAGGAGCTTTGCTGATCCTGCGCGGTGTAAACCTCAATGAAAATGCCGAGCCAGAAGATATGATATCTGTGCGACTTTGGATTGATGCGCACCGTATCATCAGTATTCAGCGCCGCCCTTTGAGAGCAATTAAAGATATTCGAGATCGACTGATGGTGGGCAAAGGCCCTAAAAACTTAGGCGATTTTATTTGCGCCTTAGCTGCTCGGCTCTTTGAAAATATGGAGCCAATATTTTCTGAACTAGATGATAAGCTGGATGATGTTGAAGAACGCGTCATGGAAAACCCTGAACCTGCGGAACGTCAAGCCATTACGCTCATTCGCAAACAAGCGATACTGTTTCGCCGTTATATTGCACCACAGAGAGACGTCATTGCGCATCTGCGCATCTCTGAACAACCTTGGCTCGATCAAATGCACAAACGCCGCTTACAAGAAACCATGGACAGAGTTGTTCGTTATGTTGAGGATTTAGATGCAATGCGAGAACGGGCGCAGATCATAAAGGATGAGTTGGTTAATGGGCTTGCTGATCGGATGAATAAAAACATGTATATGCTCTCCGTCATTGCCGCGATATTTCTGCCCCTTGGCTTTTTGACAGGCTTACTTGGCGTCAATGTTGGTGGCATTCCCGGCGCAGAAAATGGATATGCATTTTGGATATTTATCGCAATGCTTGTTGGTGTTGTGGCAATACAAATTATTCTATTCAAAAAGCTAAAGTGGTTTTAAACCCGAAAGCCGATGGGCACTACCCCTTAACACATATTGCTACGGTTTTGGCTACTGCATTTGTCCCTCTCCCCAACGTCATACACGGAGAAGTTAACAAGGTCATGTCCCCCTTAATTTCGCCCTTAATTCTGCATCGTTACCTGAAACCATCGGTGGCGGCTATCAGCGCATCGGCGATGCCCGCCTCATCATAGGCATGACCGGCATCAGGAATGATATGAAACTCGGCCTCTAGCCAGCGTTTATGCAAATCCCACGCAGTCACCATGGGCGTTGCTATATCATAGCGGCCTTGCACAATCACACCCGGAATATTGCGGATGCGTTCAACGTTATCCAGCAGCCATCCATCATATTCAAAAAAGCCACCGTTGACAAAAAAATGGCATTCGATACGGGCGAAAGCGGTGGCAAAATCGTCAGCACCAAAATGCGCGACTTGATCCGGATTTCGGGCAAAAGAAATAGTGCTGCCTTCCCAAACGCTCCATGCTTTTGCTGCTTGCAATTGAATATTTTTATCATCCCCGGTTAATCGTTTGTAGTAGGCCGCCATTAAATCACCGCGTTCGTTTTCGGGTATGGGGGCCACAAAGTTTTCCCATTCATCGGGGAACAATTGCGCCGCCCCGCCTTGGTAATACCACAGCAATTCCGATTTCCGGAGCGTGAAAATCCCGCGCAAGATTAATTCCGACACCCGGTCCGGATGGGTTATACTATAGGCAAGTGACAAAGTTGATCCCCACGACCCGCCACAAACCAGCCATTTATCCAGCTTTAAATGCTGCCTTAGTCGTTCCATATCGGCGACCAGATGCCACGTTGTATTATTTTCAAGAGAGGCAAAGGGCGTACTTTTGCCACACCCGCGTTGATCAAACAGAATAATCATATAGGTGGCCGGATCAAACACCCGGGTCTGACCCCGCTCACTGCCACCACCCGGGCCACCATGCACATACACCGCAGGCTTGCCACGTCTATTGCCCGAAATTTCATAATAAATTTGATGGCCGTCACCGACATCCAGCAATCCCGATTGCCAAGGCTCAGTAGAAAAATAAAAATTACGGTAGCTTTGCAAAGGGGCCTCCTTAAAAACATTGAAAAACAAAGTCGGGTGCTGTCATTATAGTGCACGATCAACAAAGGAAAACAAACATGGCCATTGATTTAGACTATACAGAAACCGGCGACGGTGCGCCGTTAATGATCATACATGGGCTTTTTGGCTGGAAACGAAATTGGTCATCCATTGGTAAACGATTAGGAAAAAACGCCCGCGTTTATACATTAGATATGCGCAATCACGGTTTATCACCGTGGCATGATGATATGACTTATGATGATATGGCCGATGATCTAAAGCAGTTTATCGATCATCACAATTTACACAAACCCATACTGCTGGGTCATTCCATGGGCGGCAAAGCGGCGATGACCTTGGCCCTGCGCAAACCAGAATTTTTAGGCGGTTTACTTATCGCCGACATCGCGCCTGTTACATACACCCACGATTATGATGACCATATTCAGATTATGCAGGATATTGATTTAAATACGATCACGAGCCGTCAACAGGTGGATGAAATCCTGAGTCGATCTTTCGAAGACCTAGGATTGCGGGCTTTTTTGCTACAAAACCTTGACCGTAATGAAACCGGTTTTCGCTGGCGCATTAATTTACGCAGCATCAAAAACCATATGGATGATATCCTCGGATTTCCGAAATTGGATAAAAATGACAAATATGATGGCCCTACATTGTTTCTGAAAGGTGGGATGTCAGATTACATAAACAACGACAACAAACAAACCATCAAAAACCTGTTCCCGAAAGCCGCCATTGAAACCATCAATAACGCCGGGCATTGGGTCCACGCTGAACAGCCCGAAGCCGTGATTGGGCATGTTCAAAGCTTCCTTGAAAGTAACACCTCGCATTGATGCCAGCCTTGCGTGGTGCGGTTATGTAAGTTTAAAATTAATCTTATTAAAAAAACAATGATAAACTCAGGTGGAACAACGCACATGTCTGTAGATCATATCAATAATAACAGGAACATGGGTCAATCGGGTTTTCCTTTTGCCAGACGCGTCAACCTGATCACCACACAACATCCCATAGCATGGCTTAAAGCCGGTTGGCGGGATTTCAAGGCCGCAAAAACGATCAGCATGATTTATTCATTGGTCGTGGTTTTATCAGGGCTAGCCGTTTCATTGGGCAGCTATCAAATGAATATGAGCTATCTGATCGCACCGTTGAGCGCCGGGTTTGTTTTAATTGCGCCTTTATTTGCCGTTGGTTTTTATGATACTAGCCGCCGTTTAGAAACGGGCGATACGCCCACATTAAAAACAACGTTTACAGCATGGAAAAGCAACCCGACCCGATTTTTAGGGGCGGGACTGGCTTTGGTGTTTTTCATGATCATCTGGATGCGGACTGCGGCCCTTATATACTTCATCAGTTTTCCCTATACATCGCCTAATTTAACAGAACTGATCAACATGTCTGTAACAACATCCGAAGGCGTGTCTTTTTTAGCCATAGGAAGCGTTATTGGCTGTGTGTTAGCCACATTTGCTTTTTTGTTAAGTGCCGTTTCTTTGCAAATGATGCTAGAAGAAAAAGCTGACTTTCTGCCCGCAATCCTGACCAGCATCTGTGCCGTGACTAAAAATATCAAACCGATGGTTTTTTGGGCAGCACTTATTGTTCTGTTGACGATGCTTGGTATGTTAACCGCATTCATTGGATTAATCGTTGTTATGCCGTTACTCGGTCACGCCAGTTGGCATGCCTACCGTGATTTGATCGCCGACATTGAAACGCAATGAATGATACCCCTGATACGCCGATACCCGCTAATGTGATCACAGGCCACCCTTGGCCTGCACTTCCCGGGCGCAAAGGGCAGTCTTTGTTGGCTTTATTATTTCAGTTCCAACAATCCGAATTTTGGAGCCATGACCATATCCGAATACAACAATTTAGGCAGCTACAATCGTTAATCAATCACGCCTATGAAACGGTTCCTTTTTACCAAGATCAATTAAAAAAATGCGGTTTAACACCACCTTTTGATGACATTATGAATAATTGGCATAAAGTCCCCGTGCTTAAGCGTTTGCATATTCAACAGTGTGGCAAAAAACTGTTTAGCAAAAAAAACCCAACGTCCCATGGTCAAATTTCGGATATTCATACATCAGGATCAACGGGTCGGCCCATACGTGCCTTAAGAAGTGAATTGACATTATTATTCTGGAGCGCGTTTACGGTGCGCGATCATTTATGGCATGGCCGGAATTTTTTGGGGAAATTAGCCGTTATTCGAGATTCCACACCCGGTAAATCACAATACCCAAAAGGCGATACTTTCAAATATTGGGGATCATCGCGGCGCGCATTTGATACCGGGCCTTCGGTCAGTTTGAATATTAATACCGAAATAAGTCAGCAACTGGACTGGTTGATGCGCGAACAACCGACTTATATATTAACCCACCCGACCAATTTAAACGCCCTTTGCCGTTACGCCATCGAACACAAAATTAAATTGCCAAGTTTGCACCATATTCAAACATTAGGTGAAATCCTGCGCCCTGAAACAAGGGCATTGTGTTTCAAAGCTTGGGATGTTCCCATCAAAGATATCTATTCCGGACGTGAGGTTGGCTACATCGCTTTGCAATGCCCGGAATTTGATCATTATCACGTACAATCCGAAGGCGTGATTGTCGATATTTTAAATGATGATGATCAACCGTGTGCTCCCGGCGAAACGGGGCGTGTTATTGTCACCCCGTTGCATAATTACGCCATGCCGATGATCCGATATGATATCGGCGATTACGCCACAGTCGGGGGGGCTTGTGATTGTGGTCGCGGCGGCATGGTTTTAAAATCTATCGAAGGCCGGGAACAAAATCGGTTATCAATGCCCGGTGGCGGCAACAGATGGACATTAATGTCGGAAACGAATATCCGCCGGATGATGGATATGGCGCCTATTCATGAATATCAATTCATCCAGAAAGATTTGCACACCATCGAGGTCCGATTAAGCGTGTTCAAAAAATTGACGAAAACACAGAATAAAAACCTGCTTGCCTTATTTAAAACCAAGTTTGGTGGCTATTTCCAAATCAATATTATATGTATGGACACGTTGCCGCGTGAAAAGTCCGGAAAACGTCAAGATTTTATTTCGGAAGTATAATTACGTCCATGACCAGAAAAACCTCAGATACAGAAAATCATGCCAAAAAAATGCCTCATCCATTGAAAATTCTTTATTTTTTAATCGGCCTGTTGATTGCAGGGGGGGCTCTGTATTGGGTTTTGCGTAATTTCGAACTGGATAAATTCATTAGAATTGTTGACCAGGCTGATCTTAAATTTTTAATTCTTGTTCCCATATCGTTGGCTTTGCAACAACTTGTTCGGTCGTTAAAGTGGAAACATATTCTGTCGCCATTGCGAACGGTTTCAGCGTTTCGTTTATTTACAGCTATCATGGCTGGCTACTTCGCCAATATGATCATTCCATTTGCCCCCAGCCCGTTGATTCGGTCATGGCTGGTTGGTAAACGTTATGACGTCCCCATGGGCAGCGTGCTGGCGACATCGGCCATTGACCGGTTTATTGACGGCCTAATTTTCAGTTTGATGGTCGCATTTACATTAATCAATGCCACGCTTCCTGATCCCGATGGACAAATCAAAAGCAGTCTATTTTTAGGAAGCATCGGCAGCGGATTGTTATTCTTTGGCCTGATTGTCATGTTGATTGCTTTGAAACGTCGCAAACCCCGCGCGTGGCAATGGGTCGCTCGTTTGATCAATCGTTTACCAAACAAAATATCCACGGCGATCACTGCTTTTACCCATTCATTTCCAGCGGGCATTGTGTGGCCCAAACAACCGTGGCGTTGGTGTGTTATTATCATCTCTGGTTTTGCATTAAAAGCCATCGCCGCCACACATTTTTTATGGGCAGGGTTGGCTTTTGGCATTGTTCTTGCGCCTTTGGATTATATTTATATCGTTGTATTGTTAGGATTGCTCGGTTTCATCAATCATTTAGTGCGCGTCCCGGGTGGCTATTTTATTGGTAATATATATATTCTTGGGCTATTTGGCCTGTCCGAAGAACAAAGTCTGGCTTTAGCCTTTATCGTCCATACATCCACATTATTGACCCTTGTTGTCATCGGCGGCATTTCTTTGTGGCAAAGCGGAGTCGCCATTAAAGATATAAAAAACATCACGGCGAAGCCCGAAATCGCCTCTTAACCATAATCCCCTCCACTTAACCATGCCAGGACTATCCATGATCGAAGCCTATTTGGGACTGTTTGCCAGTGCATTTTTAGCCGCAACCGTTTTACCATTTTCATCAGAAGCCGTGTTAAGCGTGATGATCATTGCAGGCGATTATTCCAACCTTGGCTTACTGGTAATTGCCAGTTTGGGCAATATTTTAGGCGCCGTTGTCAATTGGGGATTAGGGAAATACTGCCTGCATTGGCAACATAAACGCTGGTTTCCAGTCAAAGCCCAAGAATTAGAACGTGCGGGAAAATGGTTTAACCGCTACGGCAGTTGGTCTTTGCTGCTGGCATGGGTGCCGATTATCGGCGACCCCATTACGTTCGCCGCAGGCGTTTTCAAGACAAAATTTCCGTTGTTTTTAATTTTAGTGACGATTAGCAAAACAGGGCGTTATTTAGTTGTTCTGTATATTGCCAAAATTTTTCAATAACAGAATTGCATAAATCGAATACGTCTCGACCCTAAGCCGCTTTGCTATCGGCGTCATCTTGCTCATCAAGGCCACGGGCACCTTCGGAACAAAATAGTTCATACACCAAACTGATCATTTGTTTTACTTCAATCGACGCAAGACTATAAAAAATCTGTTTCGACTGTCGGCGGGTCACAACCAGTCCTTCTTCGCGCAGGCGCGCTAATTGCTGGGACAATGTCGGCTGGCGAATATCCAGATATTCCTCCAAATCGCTAACATTTTTTTCACTTTCAGAAAGGCAACAAAGAATGACAAGCCTGTTTTCATTAGCCAAGGCTTTCAAAAAAGTACTGGCATCCTCAGCTTGATCAAGTAGTTCATTCATTTTTACGCTCATCTTTCATTACATTTGATGCCCGAATACGATTATAACAACTCCACTGGAATCGAAGCACCGAACATCAATACGATTTGTCTTATATCACTTTTTAGCTTCCCGACAAATCACCAAATTAGGCAAACATGGCTATGGTGATATCAGCGTACCATTGATTTGCTAACAAGGCCGTTTTTTTGCGGTCATCAATATCATCACCAACAGCGCTGGCAAAACCTTCAACACCGACAATTCTGTTTCCTTTGGGTTGATAACGTCCGCTACTGACCAAGGCTTCTTTGTCTTTAAGCAAGAAATAACAAGCCGCAGCGTAATCATCCAATTTAGATTTTTTCCCTGTTACAGCGCTATAAACAGCCGCCGCCACTGCCAAAGATTGACTGCTAGCCGAGGCTGCGGATTTGGGCATATCCCCGGCATCGGCTGCATCCCCTAAAATGTGAATATCCGGATGTTTTGTCGATATCAATGTATCTGGCGCCACCGGGCACCACCCTGTATCATCAACTAAACCCGCATCAATAGCGATTTTTCCAGCGCGTTGGGCCGGAATAATATTGACAACATCAGGATTAAATTCTTCATCCCCAGCTATAATTATACCAGATTCCGCATCAACCCGTGTCACTTTGCCGCCGAAATCTGCAGGTATCCATTCAACGTTTTCAGCAAATTCGTTTTCCCACAAGGGGATCATTAAATCCATAAACGGAAACGCGTCATTGGCATCAAAAATCTGAACTGTGGAATTGGGTTTTTGCTGTTTAAAATAATTAGCAATAAGCGTTGCCCTCGCGTAAGGAGCCGGGGAACACCGGTATGGATGATTAGGAATTGAAATAGCAAACGTTCCACCATCGTCCATTGCCTTAATTCGTGCAGCCAGATTTTTCCACTGTGCTGGTCCGTCTGTAATATAAGCATGTGGAAATTTTTCTTGGGCCGCTTTATCATAACCTTCGACAGCCCCCGGAACAAAACCAATGCCTGGGGCCACAATCAAACGGTCATAATCTAGTGTACGCCCGTCTTTTAATCGGACCCGGCGTTTTGTGGCATCGATTTCGGTGACCCAACCGTAAACCATATCGATATTTGGTGTGGCCCCGACCCTACCGTAGGAATAAGTCAAATCATTTAAAGACTTCATGCCCACTAGGGCCTGATTACCAACAAAAGGGGTGAGATAGTTTTTATTACCCTCGATCACCGAAATTTTTATGGATGGGTCAAGCGCTGCCAGTTTTCTGGCGGTTAAAATACCACCCGGCCCGCCGCCAATCACAACAACCCTAGCAAACGCTTGCGCCATAATTTTTGGGGCCGACAAAATCATGGCCCCGGCCACGCCTGCCTGAACCACACGGCGGCGGCTTATTAATACATTTTTATTATTCTGTTTGATTTTTGTCATCCATGCCGCCCCTAATGTTGTCAACACACCAAAACAGAAAACCCGAAGATGTGCATACTTTACACTATAATATAACATAACTTATTTAAGTTATAAATTCACAGCGAGAATCATGCATTTCAGCAAAAAGTGAACACAATCAATATTCAGATTGCATTGCCATCATTTTCAATATGAATAACCCGGCCACAATGTTTGCAATGAATTGCGTCTGGTTCATGACGGTTTAATCCACAATCCGGGCAACGCACATGAATACGTTCAGGCCTGAATATCGTTTGTACCAGACGTAAAAATAATGCGACACCAAAAATCATAATGACCACAGCCAACATGCGCCCGGTGCTGCCTGTTAACGTAACATCACCGAAACCGGTTGTCGTCAACGTCGTCACTGTAAAATACAAAGCATCCACATAATTTGTGATCTGCGGATTGATCCCGACTTGCAAAACATAAACCAAGGCGGTGACAAAAAAGACAAACACCAATAAATTCAATGTTGAGTTTATAATGGTCTCATTGTTTTTGAAAAATGGGCTGAAAGAACGTAAATCTTTGATTATATGATAAGACCTAAGCAGGCGAAGCGCACGCAACACCCGTAAAAAAGTAAAATTTTCAATAAATGCCGGAGCCAATAGCGTAATAATCACGATGACATCGGCCAATGCCAAGGGTTTTAAGACAAATCGAATTTTATGTTCTGTTATCAAAATCCGGATGATATAATCAAGGATTAAAAACAAGGCAATCAGATAATCAACAACTAAAAACCAAGGTTGACTTTGAAGCATGGAGGTAATCACAAAAAAACCAACCGTCACCACATCAAAAGCTAATAAGGTATACTGAAATTGACGCGCCTGCTTGCTACGACCCGTATATAGTTTTCGCAATGTGGCGATCCGGCTCATGGCTTATTCCTTAACCTGCCAACGTTTTGTTGCTTGATCATCGCTGTCTCTTGCATCAACCCAATGACCACCATTCGGTCCTGCTTCCAATTTCCAAAAAGGGGCTTTGGTTTTCAACCAATCGATTAAAAAATGACAGGCTTCGAATGCGGCTTCACGGTGTGCAGACGTGGCGGCGACAAAAACGATTTGATCCCCCGGCTCCAACCGCCCATAGCGGTGGATAATACGCGTTGATTGCAACGGCCAACGGGCTAACGCTTGGTTTTCGATATCGGCCAAAGCTTTTTCCGTCATACCCGGATAATGTTCCAATGTCATTGACGAAATGTCATCACCATCCGCCATATCACGAACCAATCCAACAAACAGACAGACCCCGCCAATGCCAATATTTTCTGAGGTTAAATTTTTTAATTCTTCGGCAACATCAAAATCGTGTTGTTGGACATGAATACTCACAAACTCACCTCTCGTTTATATTTATCCGCCGGTGACGGGCGGAAAAAACGCGACGTCATCGCCGTTATTTACCAAAGCGTCCTGATCAACATAGTCTTGATTAACCGCCACACGGACAATATTCAAATCGGCAAACGCGGCGGCGTAATTATCACCGCGTCCCTTTAACCAGTTTATAAGCTCCGCAACCGTTTCAACCGGTACATCCGGCGTGACGTCTTCGCTCGGCACACCGACTTTTTCCCGGACCCAGGCAAAATACAATAACTTCATGATAAAATCCCTTTAAACGGAATAAATTCAACCATATCACCTTGATAAACATGGTCTAAATCTTCGGGCAATTCTATTAAACCATCGGCCGCTACCAGTGATGTTAAAACCCCTGCCCCATCCGAAGGATATTTAGTGGCGATAATTGTCCCATCATCAGATAGGTTAATCAAAGCACGTAACCATTCCCGACGACCACGTTTTTTCTTGTACTCGAACCCGGCACGGACTTTATAAAGCGGTGTTTTTGAATAGCTTTCACCACCGAGACACGCAATCACCGAGCGGGCTACGTTTAAAAAAGTAACCATCGCGGCGACGGGGTTTCCCGGCAAGCCTATAAATGCTTTTCCCATAATTTGTCCCAAAGCAATAGGACGACCGGGGCGAATGGCCAGACGCCAAAAATCAATGGCCCCCAAACTATCCACCGCCGATTTAATGTGGTCTTCTTCGCCTACGGAAACGCCGCCCGACGTCATGATTAAATCATGGTTTTTTGCGGCTTTTTTCAAAGCATCCGTTATGGTTTCCTGATCATCCTGTAAAATGCCTAAATCATCAACATCGACATCTAGGCCGTTTAACAAAGACATTAAAACATAACGGTTGGCATCATAAATACCGCCAACAGGGACATCGTCGCTGGGATCATAAACTTCGTCACCGGATGAAAAAACCGCCACTTTCAGACGTGTATGGACCAAAATTTCTGCTCGGCCGATGGAAGCCGCCAACCCGATATCTTGTGGACGCAAACGCTGTCCTTGGGCCAAAATTACGGCACCATGTTTAATGTCTTCGCCTAATTGTCGGGCATTGGCTCCAAATTTTAATCCGGGAGGCAAAACAACATCACCGCCATCCACGTCGCAGTCTTCTTTCATAAAAACCGTATCAACACCCGCTGGCATCGGTGCGCCGGTAAAAATCTGAACCGCATTCCCAGTTGGCACGGAACCTGTTAACGGATGACCGGCGGCAATGCGCGCAAAAACAGGAAACCGGCTGGGGCCGTTTTTGGTTAAATCTTCAAACCGAATAGCATAACCATCAACAGCTGAATTATCATGAGGCGGCACGTTAAGCGGCGATACAATATTTTCGGCTAAGATACGGCCCAAAGCTTGTTTAATCGCCACTGTTTCAGTGCCGGTGACCACATCAATGCGTTCATTTATTTCCGACAAGGCATCATGCAAAGTCATTAACGAACCGCCGAACGCAAAACAATCGTCTTTAAGCTGTGGCATTTTTGACCTTTTTATTCAATCCCGTCCAGCCCAAGATAAAATCGGCGATAAGCGGGATATTATTTAAATCAAGGCACTCAACATCAATATTCAGGTCCGTGGCATCTGTTGCGACAGCCACAACTGTCGGATCATCATCCGCCAATAACGGCTTATCAACATCGGGCCTATGAATTTCCATTTTATCGTGGGAATGGCTTTTAAAGCCTTCGATCAGGACCAGATCTACCGCGCTCATACGAGACAATAAATTTTCTATACTGGGTTCAGTTTGGCCACGGTTTTCGTGCAACAACGCCCAACGCTGTGTCCCGGTTATGACAACTTCTGTGGCCCCTGCTTCGCGGTGCTGATAGCTGTCTTTGCCTTTTTTATCGATATCAAAATGATGGTGGGTGTGTTTCACCGTCGATACGCTGTACCCCCGTTGGATAAGTTCCGGAATAAGCTGTTTTAACAGTGTCGTTTTGCCGCTTCCGCTCCACCCGACCAAACCAAACGTTTGCATATTATAAAATACCTTTATTTTTTATCCGTATCTTGGTTAACGTGATGGACGGGGTGTTTGCCAATCGGTGCCTCGTTCGTTTCACGGATATGGCGAAGTCCAACAATAAAATAATCATAGCCTGTAATCAACGTTAACAACGCAGCACCCCACAATCCGTACACGCCGATTTCGGTTGTTGTTAAAGGCCCAAAATCAGGTCCGCTTGGTCCCACCAACAAGAACCCCAAAGCCAACATTTGCATAGCTGTTTTCCATTTTGCCAGCACACTTACGGGTAACGGCACCCTGAGTTCAGCTAAAAATTCACGTAAACCTGATACCAAGATTTCCCGGCACAAAATAATGGCCGCCGGGATAACGGTAATATCCGATACCCGGTTAATGCCAACCAAAACCAACAACACGGAGGCCACCAGCAATTTATCGGCTATGGGGTCTAAAAACCGGCCAAATGCCGATGACTGGTGCCAAGCACGGGCAAGGTAGCCATCAAAAAAATCTGTGATACAGGCATATGTATAAGCCGAAAATGCCAACCAACTGCCTGCTGGGTCATCAATAAACAACAACAAGGCAATCAATACCGGGATCGAACCAATACGCGATATGGTTAAAATATTTGGGAGTTGGTTTAGCATTTTTTAAACAAACATCATTCAATTTTCATCAGGTGTCAGCGGGAAATTAGTGAATTCACTGTAAAACCCCACAGCCGATTTTTAAAGGTCTGATGTCGGGAAAATATATCTAAAAACATCGAATTTGGCTTAGTCGCGGTTCAATCACCATGAAACCAATCATAAATTTTTTCGGCCAAAGCTTTGCTGACGCCTTCGACAGCTTCGAGATCGGCACGTCCAGCACTGGAAACCGCTCGGGCGGCACCAAAATGCAACAGTAAAGCTTTTTTTCGCCTAGCACCAATACCCGGGATTTCGTCAAGAACTGACCGGGTTATTTCCCGTCCTCGTTTTTGCCGATGGCTGCCGATAACAAAACGGTGCGATTCGTCCCTTAAGCGTTGCAAAAAATAAAGCACAGGATCGCGTTTTTTTAATTCGATCACGGGTGCATCTGGCAAATAAATTTTTTCACGTCCCGCGTTTCTATCTGGTCCTTTGGCAATGGCGGCTAATGCCACACCATCAATACCGAGTGTTTGAAATACATTCAACGCCACCCCTAACTGCCCTTTTCCACCGTCGACGATCACTAAATCCGGCCATTGTTCACCCATCCTATCCGGGTCTTCTTTCATCACACGGCTAAACCGTCTGCTTAAAACTTCGTCCATCATGGCGTAATCATCACCATCTTCATATCCGCTTTCGATGATTGGTTGCGTCTGTTGGCTACTTTTTGCGCCTTTAATATTAAATTTACGGTATTCTTTTTTCATGAAGCCCTCAGGCCCTGCGACAATCATGGCACCGACGGCCTTGGTCCCGGAAATATGTGAATTATCATAAACTTCAATGCGTTTTGGTGGACCATCCAAGGATAATAGGTCCGCTAGTTGTTCCAATAGTTGCCGTTGTGTCGCGCTTTCAGACATCCGCCGGATCAAAGCCCCTTTGGCATTGTTAAGAGCATGATCTAGCAGCTTTTTTTTAGCACCCCGCATGGGCATCAAAACTTCGACACTATGCCCGGCACGCACGGATAAAGCCTCTGCAATCAAGGCTTCATTGCTTACCCTATGGGATAAAATGACCTGTTTTGGTGGTGCATTGCGAGAATAGAACTGTGTGACAAAGGCTTCTATAACCGCTTCGACGTTATCGTCTTGGGCGTGGCTTGGAAAATAAGAACGGTTGCCATAATTGGCCCCTGAGCGATAAAAAAACACTTCGATACAGGTTTTACCGCCGTCTTGGTAGCCGGCGATAACGTCTCCTTGGTTGATGCCTTCGGAATGAATATCCTGATGAGCTTGGATTTTTGTCATTGCCCGAATTCGGTCCCTGAATTGGGCCGCTTGTTCGTATTCTTGGGCCGCACTTGCCGATTGCATTTTTTCTACGAACTGATCCTGTAATTGTCGGCTTCCTCCGGTTAAAAAAGACCGGGCTTGTGTCACCAATTGCCCATAATCGCTCGCTGTTATTTTATCAACACAAGGTGCCGAACAACGTTTGATTTGATATAACAAGCACGGTCTTGTCCGGTTGGCAAAAACCTGATCCGTACAAGTTCTTAATAAAAACGCACGCTGTAAAACGGCCAGCGTTTCATTGACCGCCCAAACTGAGGCAAAAGGGCCAAAATAATCACCCGGTTTTTTTCGCGTGCCCCGGTGTTTTAAGGTTTGTGGGAATTCATGGTCTGACGTCAACAAAATATGTGGAAACGATTTATCATCACGCAGAAGAATATTATAACGCGGACGGAATTGCTTAATAAAATTCGCTTCGAGCAACAACGCTTCAGCCTCAGTATGGGTAGTAACAAACTCCATAGACCGGGTTTCGGTTACCATCCGCCGAATTCGGTTTGATTGCCGGTTTAGACGGGTATAACTAGCAACACGTTTTTTTAAATTTTTTGCTTTGCCCACATATAAAACTTCCCCTTTGGCACCCAGCATTCGGTAAACACCCGGGGATGAGGCCAATGTCTGTAAATAATCCTCAATTACGCTTACACCGGATACCGTTTCAATTTGTTTTTTCGTATCGCTATCAACCAATGCGGGGGCTCCCAAGACGCTTTTTAAGCTTATTTTTCAATGACATTACAATGGATAAATCATTTTAGAATAACCGATAATACTTGATTCAAATTCATGTTTACAGAATGCCCTAAAGTGTTAACTATTTCTATCCACTAAATGTGTGGATAACTTTGTTGAAAACTATCATTGCTTTGGCTTAGGCCGTTGCAACTCTGCCAGTTTTTAAATTTGCCTATTTTTTAGGCAAACCATTAACCTATTGTTTTTATTGAGTTTTTCTAAATGTTATGAATCTGTTTTTTAAAAGGTCATAATTCTGCAATAAATCAGACACATTACTGAAACACAGATCGACCTGTGCACAACTCGTTAACTATTTCCATCAAAACGGATGAAGTTGTGCATCCTACGGCGATGAAAACAAAGCCTTTTTTAAGTTCTATTGCTACGAATTTTAAGCCTCATTATAAAGCAATACGACCACCCGTTTTCGATCAGCGGCAAACGATTGTAATTTTGTTACAACAGTAATTGTTTTTTTAACCTCGAAACCGTTCAATTTCGACGCCGACGCTTTCAGCATCGGGCAAAATATCCAGCTTTTCGACCCGAACCCGCGTCGAAATGACCTGCGGCCTTTCAAGGCACATGTCGGCAATACGTTCGGCCAAGGTTTCAACTAAATTGATATGGCCTTCGGAAATAATTGCTTTTACCCCTTCGGCCAATTTTTCATAGCAAATGACGTTTTTGATATCATCATTAATAACCTGATTGCCTTCGCCCACAGCAAGATCAAGATTTATACGCACGCGTTGTTCTTGATCATGCTCAAAACCATGCACACCGATAAAACTATTAACGATCATATCGTGGACAAAAACATGACGAACGGAACGGTGCCCATCGGCAATATTCAGTCTATGGACGACTTGCGCCTGCGTATTTTTCATTGTTCTGTATCCTTTGACGGGGAACCCATGTGTTGCCCTGCATCCAATGCTATCATCTGTCCGGTCATGGCCGGAGAGTCAAGGATGAAGCGCACGCCATTATAAATATCTTGTGGCGTAACCGGGCACTGTAACGGTTGGCTCGACCATTGTAGCTCAAATTCAGTCGCGGTTTGATGAATGGATGGCAATGTCGGTCCCGGGCCTATGGCGTTAACGCGAATGTTGGGGGCAAAAGCCCGCGCCAACGTTTGTGTCAGTCCCCAAAATGCATATTTGCTTAATGTATAAGATGTAAATGATGACGGTAAATTCCACACCCGCTGATCAATAATATTGATAATATTGGCTTTTATCTTTTTTGGGCGCAGGCGGGCCAGATGCTGACTAAGCACAAAAGGAGCCCTCAAATTAACCTGCATATGCATATCCCATGAAGCCTTTGTCGCGGTTAGCGGATCATCACATTCAAATACAGATGCATTATTAATCAATGCTGTAACGGGACCAAATTCATCCCGCAATTGGTACATGATGTTTTCCAGAGCTGTTTCGTTTTCAAGGTCAGCTTTAAGTGCAACCGCTTGGCCACCGTTATTATTAATATTTTTGACCAGTTTATGGGCCGCATCATCTGATGAGTTATAATGCACACCAACGCACCAACCGTTTGCGGCCAAGCCTTGGCTAATGTACTGACCAATGCGAACAGCCCCGCCCGTGACCAGCACACAGCCTATTTGTTTTTCTACGTTATTCAGCTTCGTCATCATCAATTGGTGGCCTTTTATCTAAATTCTATCTAACAAGCGGTCTACACCATAAACTTGGGCGCTAATATAGAGCGAATACAGAGCTAAATAGATCACCGCATGAATTCGGGTTACCCGCCAGCCCCAGATGAGCACGGGCATGATCATCACTGTTGACGCCATCATCACCCAAATATCAAAGTTGCTGATTTGTGATATCACTGGAAGCGGTACAATCAAAGCCGATAGGCCACCAACTGCAAACATATTAAATAAGTTTGATCCAACAACATTACCAATAGCCACATCAACATGCCCGCGCCGGGCGGCGACAACAGATGCCGCTAATTCCGGTAAAGATGTGCCAAGAGCCAATAACGTCAACCCGATCACTTCTTCTGAAACATTGAACGACCGGGCGATAACTGTGCCCCCATCAACCAGTAATTCGGCGCCAAATACTAACCCTGTTAATCCGACGATAACCAAAATAATACTTATACTGATATGCTTTTTTTTCGCATCATTTGTTGATGGCATACTAAATTCATCAGCATCGCCATTACTATGTTGTTGATATGATGTCCATAGAAAGACCAAAAGCACGAATAAAAAAACCACAGCCGCGGTTTGATCAATCGCATCCATCACAACTAACACCGCAAATAACAAGCTTCCGCTCATTAACATCAATGCGTCGCGAAGCAATATATCAGGTTTATCCAAAATAGGCCTGATGATGGCGGCCACACCCAAAATCAATAATATATTGGCAATGTTCGATCCGACAATATTACCAACAGCCAACCCCGTTGCGCCGTTCAAAACGGCATCGACGCTAATCACCAATTCAGGCGCGGATGTTCCAAAAGCAACAATAGTCATACCAATTACCAACGGAGGAACGCCTAACCGAGCGGCCAAGTCGACAGCGCCTCGAACCAGTAATTCAGCGGCTCCCAGCAATAGAATAAAACCAACCAGTACATTAAGATACATCATCATTATCTATCCGCCCGAACGGACAAATCACTGAATTCATTTATTATTTTCTGATATAAATCAATTTTAAAAGGGACAATCAATTGCGGTAAATTAATAAAATCTGTCCATTGCCATTCAGAAAATTCAGGTTCTCTATGTTGGTTCAGATTAAAATCTTGTTCATTACCAGTATATTTAAGTGCAAACCATTTTTGTTTTTGTCCACGAAATTTCCCGCCCCAAACATGGCCGCGTAAATTTTCAGGTAAATCATAAGTAAACCAGTTTTCACTAGCCCGAATAATTTCCGCACTACGGCTTCCAGTTTCTTCTTCTAATTCACGGAAAACAGCTTGTTCGGGGTATTCGCCATCATCAATACCGCCTTGCGGCATCTGCCAATAATTTTCTATTTCCTGCCCCGGCTTAACAATTCTTTTTCCAATCCAGACTTGGCTTAAGGCATTAAATAAAACAATACCAACGCCTTTGCGGTAAGGCAGTTCTTGGTTATTCATAGTCGAGCTTTCCAGTGGATAAGGTTCATTGTTTACCAACAATGGACGATACGGGAACTAAATACAGATCTTTATCTTTAGCTGATTTAGCCCATACAGCCAACCGTTCAATAGATGATGGGTATGGACTGATGGTCGCGACTACCGATTGTCTGGACTTCATCATGTCTTCGAGTTTTAAAAACTTGATATCGATCAGTGCCCGGTAAGGTTTTTTATCCAGTTTCAAGTCCATTTTTACGATCGGCAATTTTAATTCTGCGGACGCCGTCATCAATACGCCAGATTTTGTGCCACCAAAATCGACAAACATTAAACCACGTTTTTTTATAACCTGAAGGACGCGTTTGAGTTGGCTTTCAGCGGTCACAAATTTAGACCCCATCAACGACACAACACCAACATAGCCACCAAAACTTCCAAGTACCGTATTTAGGCGGCGCATGTTTTCAGACATTTGCACGGATGTTGAAAGCGCCAATGGTCCGGCGTCTTCGAGTGGAAATTTTTTGCTTTCCATAGGCAACCGAACGAAAGCTTCGTGCCCGGCCCTGCGAGCACGAAAAATCCAGGCTTCCAAATCTTTGGCATAAGGACTAAAAACAAGCGATATTTCTGGCGGCAATTTACTGATAGCCGCCCGTGTTGCCGCCCGGCTCAAGCCTAATCCGGTGACCATAATCGCAACTTTTTTTTGTGTATTGCGTTCATCATAAGGACGCGCATAAACTTGCCAAGGCAAACTGCCATCTGCACCGATTTTAGGCAAAGTAAAATCGCCTGCAACTTTTTCTAATAATTCTTTGACAGGCGCTGGTGTTAATGGGCTGGGCGCCGTCATGTCAGGAATTGTATTAAAAGACGTCACCGTTGTCGCCGGCACCACGATCCCTGTACCCGGCGCTTGGGTCCCGGTTGACAGCGCATTGAGAGATCCCCCTCCGCCACCTTGTTGATTGATTTGGGCAAACGATTGACCCTCAGGCTCTGCGGCGGCGGCTTTTTGTTCATCGCCATCGGCGGGCGTGTTATCCGCATCATTTAAAGTACCCGTTTTTTTAGTGCCCGTTTTTTTAGCCCCCGTTTTTTTAGAACGCGGAGGCAAGGTCAACACAACCCGGCTCCCAGAAGTAATTTCCTGTTGTTGTTTGGATGCTGTTTTTGTTTCATCTCCGCCTAAATCAAGGAACCAATAACCCGCCCCACCAATAATACCCAATACGACAACAATAAACCCACCCGCCACATAAAGGATGGATCGATTGCCGCCTTGTTCTAAATGGTGGTCGCCATCTTCGTCATCATCAACACCGTCATCGGGGAAATCATCATCTAGGTCAAATTCCGGTATTGGTTCATCGTCGGCATCACCCGATGAATGGGGATCCTTATCAGCAGCAGCAGCAACATCAACAGCAACATCAACATTTCCATCATCACCATCAACATCATCGTTAAACAAGGGATCGTCATCGGCCGACATCCCATTGGATGCTTCGAACTCAATGTCTGGCTGGTCTTCTGCCCTATCCAAAGACGTCATATCCGTTGATGTATCTTCGCTACCTAAATTCCCATTTTGTTCCAAACCGTCATCAATTACAGTTGTTTGCGGCAGATCGTCTTCTGATTCCGAAAAATCAAAATCTTCATCTTCATCATCGTCAGAAGACTTGCCTTTAAGGAACTGAAGGAACTTGGGAAGTTTCAAAATGACCTCGTATTATTTTATGTAAATGCACACTCTCATCAATTGACTTTGGCTGATTGGCGATTATTCAGCAGCGATATGCCTCGGATCAAATCCAAAGCCCGTAACAACTGATAATCCTGTTCTTTTGATGTTTCATCTGATGTTTCATCTGATGTTTCATCGGTTTTTTCTGCGCCGTCTGTTTTTGCATCAACCGGCGTTTTGTCATCGGTATTTTTCAAAGCCCCGCGTAAATCCGCCTCGCGGCGTTGGCTGCGTTTTTTCAAAGTTTCCACGCGTGATTGCTCAACCAAGATATCGGGATCAATCCCTAACCCCTGAATAGAACGCCCGGACGGTGTATAATAACGTGCAGTCGTTAAACGCATAGCACCGTATCCCGGAAGCGGCATGATGGTTTGCACAGAGCCTTTGCCAAATGTCCGGGTGCCCATCAAAATTGCCCTGCGGTGGTCTTTTAAAGCACCCGCGACAATTTCCGATGCCGAGGCCGACCCACCGTTGATCAAAATGACCAAAGGCAAACCGTTTGCCAAATCACCGAGGCGGGCATTGAAACGTTGTGTGTCTTCTGGGTTTCTTGATCGGGTAGAAACAATTTCACCTTTGTCCAAAAACGCATCGGACACATTAATTGCCTGATTAAGCAAACCACCGGGATTATTACGTAAATCAAGCACGAAGCCTTGCAATTTATCACCAAGCTCTTCGGATAAGCTTTTCATTGCTTTTTTCAAACCGCTTTCCGTTTGTTCGGTAAACTGTGTAATGCGTACGTAGCCAACATTGCCTTCGACACGTTTTCTAACCGATGTGATTTTAATAATAGCCCGGGTAATGGTGATATCGAACGGTTCTTTTTTACCTTCACGAACAACGGTCAAGCGAATATCCGATCCGACTTTCCCGCGCATTTTATCAACAGCTTCGGTAAGGCTAAACCCCTGAATAGAGGCACCATCCAATTTAATAATGATATCTCCAGCCTCGACGCCGGAACGATATGCGGGTGTATCGTCAATCGGCGAAATGACTTTAACAAAGCCTTTTTCCATACTCACCTGAATACCCAAACCACCAAACGCACCACGGGTATTAACCTGCATGTCTTTGTATTTATTTTTATTCATAAAACTTGAATGCGGGTCAAGAGACGCCAACATGCCGGATATAGCCGCTTCGATGATTTCTTCGTCACTTCGTTCTTCGACATAATCGCTTTTAACACGCTCAAAAACATTTGCGAACAAATCCATCAGTTGATAGGTGTCGACTTTGGTTTTGTCATGCTGTTTAGCTAATGCCGTTTGCGGTAAAGCAAATGAAGTCCCTGCCAATACAGAAACCGCGAGCGTCGTTATTTTTAAAAATTTCATCCGTTTACTTTCTTTCCTCGTGATGTCAGCCATGACAAAGGGTTAACAGGCCGACCATTGCGTCGCATTTCGACATAAAGTGCAGTATCGTTCGATTTCACCTTGGACCCCATAATACCAACGGGCTCTCCCTGTAATAGTGTTTGCCCTAATACTACATCAATTCGTTTCATTCCAGCGAGTAACGTATGATATCCTTCACTGTGTTCAATAATCAAGAGCCGACCGTAGCCTTTGAATTCACCGGCAAAAACAACTTTTCCTTCATAAGGCGCTGTAACTTGCGCCCCACTTAGGGTGACAAGGGTTAAACCTTTGCGCACCACTCCTTGTTTTGATACTTGACCATAACGTCCGGCAATCCGTCCTACCACAGGATAAGGCAATCGTCCTTTGAGTTTGCTGATGGGGCGGCCGGTTAATGGTTTGACCGTCACCTGGTTTGGCGCAACTTCACGCACAATGCTCGCCGTTTGGTTAGCGGTTTTTAATTTTCTGGATTTTTGCCGTAGCGCAAAATTACGCGCGTCTTCTTTGGCTTTGGCCAACCGTTTTAAACGCGCTTTTTCCAAGGTCACCATAAGTTCCCGCAAGTTTCTGGCCTCAAGGCCTAAGCGCTCAACTTTTCTGTATTGGGCATTTTTTTCCTTGGTGGTGCGCCGTTGCAAACGGGATTTGCGCCCCAATAATGTGCGCATACGCGCCCGTTCGCGTGCCAAATTATCAACCGCCAACGCTAATTGCTGTTTATGTTGCTCGGCCAGAACTCGGGACTGGGTTAAACTTTTCAAATCATCTCTTAATCCCAATGCTTGCGCTTCGATAACTGGTACGATAGTACGCAACATTATAGCACTACGAACCGTGTCAACGGGAGCCATCGGCCCAACGGCCAAGGCTTCGGAAGGATGTTGCGCCACACGTTGCAAACCCATCAATACCCGGGACAGCTGAACCCGCCGGGATTTTAATTCAGTCATTTTTTTGTTGGCGGCTTGTTCCATTTTTTTTAATTTATCACTAAATACTGCGACTTCGTCTTCATTGTTTTGAATACGCGTGGCGGCATCAACCAAATCACGGCGCAATGTTTTAAGCTGTTGTTTGATGGCTCTTGATTTTTGTTTAAGGTCTTCGGTTTTTTTACGCCCGGCCTTTATTTTTTTCTCAATTTCCTGCAATCTGTTTTGACCGTTTGCAACGGCACTATTTTTTGCGGCTTGGGCAAGTGAGGCGGAAAATAAAAACCCAATCAAGAAAAAATTAAGCCAAAAATAAAATCCGCTAACGTGCCTGAACATTATCATTTCTCGGCTACAGTTTTTACATGTTTAGCCCTGACAAGCAGGCTTTTCCCGGTCATTTCATTAGGTATCGGCAATGCCAATAAATCCAGCATTGTTGGGGCTAAATCACATAGGCGCCCATCGGCCAAGCCATCAACATTATCCCGATTCCCAACCAGCACCAATGGCACCGGGTTCAAGGTATGCGCGGTATGAGGGACACCTGTTTTATCATCGACCATAGTTTCACAGTTGCCATGATCAGCAGTAATCAGCATCACACCATTTTGCCCGTCGACCGCGCGTTCGAGCTTTCCTAAACACAAGTCAAGTGTTTCCGTAGCTTTCACAGCTGCCGCCAACACGCCCGTATGCCCCACCATGTCGCCATTGGCGTAGTTAACAATAATCACGTCAAAATCACCGCTTTCGATGGCACGAACAAGGCGCTCCGTTAATTCAGGCGCTGACATTTCTGGTTGCAGGTCATAAGTCGCGACTTTGGGTGACGGGATAAGAATGCGTTCTTCACCGGGGAAAACGGCTTCGCGTCCGGCATTTAAAAAAAATGTCACGTGGGCGTATTTTTCTGTTTCTGCAATGCGAAGTTGACGTAATTCAGCATCAGCGACAACTTGGCCAAAAATATTTTTAAGCGTCTTCGATGGGAACATATTCGCCATAAATTGGTCCAAATGCGATGAATAGCTGACCATTCCCAATGCCGTAGTCAAAACTGGCGCATCCCCGCGATCAAACCTATCAAATTCAGGGTCTATCAATGTGGCCAAGATTTCTCGCGCCCGGTCAGCACGAAAATTAACCATCAATAATCCGTCCGTATCTCGCATTCCTTGGTAGCCGTTTTGCACCATCGGCTCAATGAATTCATCACTGGTCCCGGAATCATAAGACACTTCGATGGATAGCATAGGATCCGTAATGATTTGCCCGCGTGCTAAAACAATAGCGGCCCACGCTTTTTCAACACGGGACCAATTGTTGTCCCGGTCCATTGCGAAATACCGGCCACACATGGTCGATAGAGAAAATAACGGAACATCTTTTAAATCTTCAAGCAACACGCGCACATAGCCAGCAGCGCTTTTAGGAGGGGTATCACGACCATCCAAAAAACCGTGAAATTTTACGGCAATACCTTGGTCACAGATATACCGCACTAATGCGATGCTATGCGATTGATCGGCATGAACACCGCCCGGCGACAGCAATCCGGTCATATGACAATCACCGCCGCTTTTTTTAAGCCGTTCTATATAATTCAAAAGTTCAGGGTTTTCAAAAATTGAACCATCGTCAATGGCCGCGTTAATTTTTGGCAAATCTTGCATAACTACACGCCCGGCACCAATATTCATGTGACCGACTTCGGAATTACCCATTTGCCCATCCGGTAAACCCACAGCCCCCGCCGACGCGTTGAGGCTGGATTTTGGTGATGTTTTAACGATGCGATCCCAATTTGGTGTATTTCCTAAAACAATCGCATTATTTTTACGATCAACACGTTCTCCCCAGCCATCAAGAATGCATAAAACGACTGGTTTAGGGGTTTGCTTCAACATAATCAGAGTTGTCTTTTATTCTGTTAACATGAATGCGGCATTATAGAGCATGCAAAGGCCGATGGAAAAGCTTGCACTTTAAATATCAGCAAACTGTGAACAAAACATGACGATTGAGCTACTGGCTATTAGAGTTATTCTAGGGTCACGTTAAGTTTATTGAACAGCATTTGATCCTGTCTGTATAAAAATTTATAGTCCCCATAGAAAGTATTTTTACTTTTGTCTTTGGAGACAATTTAATGAACGTGCCATCCCTTGACGACCTTAGCGTTAAACAACTGGGGAAAATGAACAAAGCCGGTGATAAAATTTTAGATTGTTACCGGGTTTTGCAAAAAAGCAGCAGCAATGTGGTTGCCGAAGTTTTAAACGGCCAAGGTGAATTCGTCGAATTTGACCATTACCCGGATGGTGATGTTTATGACAGCGAAACCCATTCCCAGTTTTATTACCATTCGCACCGGGATAATGGTGTTGAGCACGGACATTTTCATACATTTTTACGCCAAGCCGGTATGCCAGACAACATGCGCCCGATCGAACAAAGTCATGAAAAATACATGGATGAACGCGACGACCAACTCAGCCACTTAATCGCTATTTCCATGAATCCAGCCGGTTACCCTATTGGTTTGTTCGCCGTTAACCGTTGGGTAACAGCCGAAAACTGGTATAAAGCCGATGATGTCATCCATATGTTGAACCGTTTTGATATTGATTTGTCTTATCCATCATGGGCATCAAATATTTGGCTTACAGCAATGGTTATTTTATTCCGGCCACAAATCGAAGCGTTGATCCGTGACCGCGATCTAACCGTTCAGGAATGGCCGAAAAAAAATAAAACCAAAGATGTGTTCGAAGACAGAAAATTGGAACTCACCGGATATTTGGATATTGCTGTCGAGCAGCAAATCACCGACGTGCGGGACGCTTTGGATCGCAAAAAAACGACTTTGCGCCAAGCAATTTCGTAAAGTTTCTAGGCAATTCCTTAATGTTTTTTGTCTCTATCAGAAAACCCCGCCACAATATGAACGGGGTTTTCATTTTTTTGTGCGTCGTTTATATCGCCTTTGGCTGGCGAGCGCACCACCCGAGCACATAGGACCGGGTATATTTTCAGATAACGATTAGATTTTTAAACGGCCTGATTAGGTGGCGTCATTTTTGTAACCCCCGTATCCTGTTGCAACGTTTAACAAAGACCTTGGCTATCGACATAAAAAACAGCCCGTCCAAAAGCCTTTACTTCCGTGCTTTCAAATCAAATTTACATATTGTTAGGAGCGACCACAAACAGAAGATCGGCTCAACACCAAACATGCACTCTATTGACCTATACGGCTTGCATCCATTCGACGCATACCCTTTCGAAATGCATAAAACGAGAAGCATATTGCGCGCATTAAATTCCCACGCGCACCGCCTGAAACACGGTCGTTCCAGAAATCATGCTAAAGCATTACCAGCTTAATCTATATGAATACATAGCCCGTAAAACTTAACTTACAGAAAAATCGTTGTTACAAATTGAGGCTTTTAACTGTCCACCCCAGAGGCTGTATTTAGCGACATTCTGTAGAATTTCCAGACACCTAATTTATAGCAAAAAACTTAACATTAATCAATACATTTGTTAATCAAAAATTCAATCAACATGACATTGTGGACATCTATATTCACAGGCTATACTCGCTTTCATGTCGAAAAGCGTTTCTCACCCTTTATCCATACCAGACACATCAGCGTTGGTTGTTAACAGCCGCCAAGCGTTGTTTTTATCCAGCGATGGCGAAATTGAAACCATGCATCATGGTCAAGCCCAAGGTAAGGTAAAAACAACAAACCCGATTGTTTGCCATGCCCGGCTGACTGCTGAAAAACTCAATACCCCGTCGTTTCCGGCTTTTGATGTGCTGGAATTATTTGCATTCGTTCACCCGGCACGGTTTGTATTACCAACCATCAAAGGCTTGGCCGAAGCTTTGGGGTTACCGATACCCGGTACGTTTGAGCGTGAAGCCGAAACGTTGTTTAAAGTGATGGAAAATTTGCTTGAACATTTAAACCAACACCCAAGTGCCGAGGCCCTTTCCACAGTGTGGCCCATGTCAAAAGCTGGATGGGCGTGGGGATCTTTTGTGCTGGCCGCCTTAGGCGCCGGAGATGCATCCCACAACAAGAATATTTTTGATGGCCTTAAAGCTTGGCGCGGGCTTGATGAATGGGAAGACACGGCCCCGCCCGTACCGCCCGGCAATGCACCTGTCAATCCCGTTGATGCCCGTAACAGATTAATCGAATTACGCGGATCAAGCGCCGAAGATCGCCCGCAACAATTACGCTACGCCGCATCAGCGGCGGGCGCTTTTGATGCCCGCAACAAAACCGACGAGCCGCATATCGTTTTATCCGAAGCCGGCACCGGGGTTGGTAAAACATTAGGCTATATCGCTGCCGCCAGTGTTTGGGCTGAAAAAAATTCTGGCCCCGTATGGATCAGCACATTTACACGTAATTTACAGCGCCAACTGGATAATGAACTTGACCGCTTATACCCCGATGCAAGTGAAAAATATAACCGGGTTGTACTAAGAAAAGGCCGTGAAAATTACATTTGCCTGCTGAATTTGGAAGAAGCCGTTGCCCGCCATGGCCGCGTTGGGGACAGTGGTGTCATTGCATTAGGTCTTGTCGCCAGATGGATCGAAAAAACACGTTTCGGTGATATGATTGGCGGTGATTTTCCAGCCTGGCTAATTTATCTATTAGGCCGTAATTTAACCATCGATTTAACCGACAAACGCGGTGAATGCGTGTATTCAGGATGCAGCCATTACCGAAACTGTTTCATCGAACACACGCAACGGCGGGCCAAAACCGCCGATATCGTTGTTGCCAACCATGCATTGGTAATGATCCAGGCCGCCCTCGGTGAAAATGAGGACGGCACAACGCCTTTGCGTTATGTTTTTGATGAAGGGCATCATATTTTTAGTGCCGCCGACAGCGCTTTTGCCGCCCATTTGTCGGGACAGGAAACAGCCGAGCTAAGACGTTGGTTGCGCGGCAACGAGGGCGGCAACAGATCACGATCTCGAGGATTAAAAACCCGGCTTGACGATTTATTAGGCGATGACGACGAAGCCCACACAGCGCTTGATTCCTTGCTTCATAGCGCATCAAAATTACCGGCGTCAGCTTGGCCGGAACGATTAAATGGCGGCATACCCATGGGGCCCACCGAAACGTTTTTAAAACGGGTCCGTGAACAAGTTTATGCCCGCGACCCGGACCCTAACTCGTCTTATGATTTGGAAACATCGCCTTTTCCCGCCATCCCCGGATTATTGGATGCCGCCGGGAAACTGGAAAGCGCTTTTGTGGATATTTTAAAACCAACCAAGGCACTGATTGAACGGCTTAGCAAACGTTTAGCCGATGATAACGAAAGTCTGGAAAGCCCAGAACGTGTGCGCATTCAACAAATCTTGAATTCATTGGAACGGCGTTGTTTGATGCAGGTCTCAAGCTGGCGCGATATGCTCAAATCATTATTCAAAGAAACGCCAACCGATTTCTGTGACTGGTTTCAAGTTGAACGGGCCTATGGCCGGGACCGCGACGTGGGATTTTTTCGCCATTGGGTTGACCCCAGCAAACCTTTTGCTGAAACCGTTTTAAAACCGTCCCATGGTACTTTAATTACGTCCGCCACATTAACAGACCGGTTAATGGAACAAGATTGCGATTGGACCCCGGCACACCTTCATAGCGGAACCAAACATGTATCTAGTTCGGTTTTGCGCGCCGAAGAACCGTCACCTTTTGACTATAAGACCAACACTAAAATTTTCATCGTCGATGATATCAACCGCAACAGTGTAGAACAATCAGCCGGCGCTTACCGTGATTTAATGTTGGCCTCAGGCGGTGGAGCGTTGGGAATTTTCACGGCTATTTCTCGGTTAACAGAGGTCTACAAACGCATTTCCGGCGATATGGATCAGGCCAGTATTCGCTTATTGGCACAACATTTAGACGCCATGGATACGGGAACCTTGGTTGATATTTTCAGAGCCGAAGAACATTCGTGTCTGTTGGGCACCGATGCGGTCAGGGACGGCGTTGATGTGCCGGGCAATGCGTTGCGGTTAATCGTTTTTGACCGTGTACCATGGCCAAGACCGGATATTTTACATAAAGCCCGGCGCAAATTTTTTGGTGGGCGGAGCTATGATGAAACGCTCACCCGAATGAAATTAAGGCAAGCTTTTGGCAGGCTAATCCGCCGCCATGACGACAAAGGGGTGTTTGTTATGCTCGACCGCGCGTTGCCAACCCGCTTGACATCGGCCTTTCCCGAAGGCGTCGAGGTCAAACGTTTAGGCCTTAGCGAAGCCATTAAAGAAACGCGGAATTTTCTTAATACAAATCACAACGAATAAGAAAGGTTATCTTATGAATGAACTTTCCGGACAAAAAATTGGCGTCATTGGATTGGGCCTGATGGGGCGGCCTATGGCTGAAAATTTGCAAACTTCCGGGGCCAACGTAATCGTCCACAACCGCTCACAAGGCGTTATTCAGGAACTTGTACAAACCGGGATGATGACGACGGCGGCAACGCCTGCTGAAATGCTGAAAAAAACCGATGTCGTTATTTTAATGCTGCCTGATACCGCCGTTGTTGAAAACATCGTCTACGGCGAAAACGGTTTGATGGATGCGGCGACAAACGGGCAACTGATTATTGACATGGGAACCACACGCACGGACGTCACCCGAAAAATCGGTCACGATTTCAGGGCGCGCCAAGTTGATTTTATCGACGCCCCAGTATCCGGCGGCAAAATCGGTGCGGAAAAGGCCACGCTAACGATTATGGCGGGCGGCACGGATGCGGCCATCAAACGCGCAGCCGCTATATTTGCTGTCTTGGGATCACGGCTGACCCATGTCGGGGAAAATGGTGCTGGGCAAATCGCCAAAGCCGCTAATCAGGTGATTGTTGGACTGACCATTGGGGCTGTCGCCGAAGCTTTAACGTTGGCTAAAAAAGCAGGTGCCGATCCTGAAAAAGTAAAACACGCACTTAAAGGCGGATTTGCCGATAGCCCGATATTGGACATTCATGGCGGACGCATGATCGACGGCACATTCACTCCCGGCGGCAAATGCACCACACAAAGAAAAGACATGGACCAGGCGTTAATTCTGGCTGAACAAGTCGGGATTGAATTACCCGCCACAGCCCTAAGCCGTGATTTATATGATAAAGTCATTGAAGCCGGTCATGGCGACCTTGACCACGCGGCGTTGGTTTTGGCGATTGATGAGGGAAATAAATAGTAACGATGTAGTACCCCCTTTTATACAGATTTGTCGATACAAGAGAAGCGGCATATTCACATACAAATGGGCATCTTTGGTTTCGCTCGTTTGAGTATTTTAGGAAAACCACAGGCGATAATCCAAGAAAAGATGTCACGGAAGGGAATGCTTCATATACAGAACAAACTGGACACCGACATATTGATATAGGGAACGACCATGGAAAATTTATGCTCTCATTCACTGAGAATTCTAATTGTAAGAAATTTGGAGACTGGCGAATAGGTCTTACCAAGCCGGAAAAATTGTTAGCCCGCCTTGAAGAAAAATTACCTAAGACTACCGGATTAGAACTTGTTAAAGTTGAATATAATAAAAATGAGATTTCTCAGGATCTCACCCCCTCTCAATTCATTGACAGAAAGTTTTATTCAAAACCTCCACGTTATTCAAACGAGCGTGAATGGCGGGTTCTTATTAGGCTCCCATGTGAACTATGGCCGATTATGAACGACACCTTACAATGGAATGTTGATGAAATATTGGATGTTTTTTCAAATTGCTAAAGTGTAATGTTTGGAATAACACGAATAAGGACATGGACTTGTTACGTGTCCCTATTATTCCGAAGCTACTGGTTTTAGGCATATAAATCAATAATTAAGTAAGGTGTCCCCTTAATTTTCATGCCGCCCATATCAGGAACGCCTGCTGGCATCGCTGATTTAGGTTCAGAGTTTCAACAATCATAGTTTCGTTTTTAATCAGGGATTCTCTGCGCCTGATTAAACTTCCATGTTTTCTGCATTTTTGGACCAAAATAAAATGCTGGATAACAAAATAAGTACAATAACTAATATTGAAATCACAGACTTCCATTCGTACCAATTGTATAAAATTCCTGATGAAAACGACAAAACTGCCACTGTCGAAAACACCACAACCTCATTCATCATTTGAATACGTTCTTTTTCATTTGAGGTATGATTTTTGGTAACCATTGACGTCGAAGACACATAGATAAAATTCCAAGCAAGCCCCAGAAAAACGACGCTTAGTGATATTTTTAAAAATGAATTTGGATCAATTGCAAAAACCAAAGCGGTAAACATGAAAAGCAGTCCAAAACAAAAAACTTTCTTTTCTCCGATTTTTTTAATCAGATTTCCTGTAAAAAACGAAGGCGTAAACATAGCCAGAATGTGGTATTTTACGACTTCGGACATATCATTATAAGTGTAACCACCGTCGGCCATAAACAAAGGCGTTAATGTAATAACAAAATTATGTGTCGTATGAATGAGGGCCGCACTTGTCATTGCCAGCATTAAATTTTTTTGACTGATAATATCCCGTAAACTTCGTATACTATCGTTTCCATTTAAGTATTTCACATGGGGGATTTTTATATAATTGACGGTAAATACAGTTAATAAAGCCATCAATGCAACAAGCATATATCCACCGGAATAAACGGAAGTCATAAACATACCTTGGCCTTTTGTCGCCAACCACGCACCCAAAAACGCCGCGACTAAACCACCAAACAAAACATAGGAAATAGCTGTGCTTTTATATTGATCCGGGGTGCTGTCCGTGACTGCAAACCTATAAAGCATTCCAAATGAATTATAAATACCAATCAAGAAAGTAAAAAAACAAAACAAAAAAACGTCTTTATGCAATAATGATATAGACGCACCAACGGCGCCAACGATCCCAATTATTCCTCCTAATACGAAGCCTTTTTTCCTGCCAGCAAACCTCATGAAATACGATGCAAGGAAAGAGCCCGCGACAACACCAAGATATTGCATCGCAATCGGGACCGTCGCAAAACCTCTGTTTTCAAACAAACTATATCCAGCTAAAGCTGAAATAGATAATAAGATAAGGTTTCCCGACTTTGCGTAGATCTGGCATAAAAAGAAAATGATAATGTTTTTGAAATGTAACTTATTCAATTCAAGGTTCCATAGAATAACAGTTTAAGTCCAAGATGACGATATTATTTAATTTAAGCAAGTGTGCTGTTTTCATTGAAGAAACTTTTGATAATCAATAAAACCGGCATTCCCCAAAAACTGAACTTCAGGCACCAAATTTACACCATACAAAGATTTAACTTTATATCGGGCAGTCGTTATAAAATCCCTGATTTCGGCATCGCAGGTGATCGAATTTAATTTGTCATCATTCGGTTGAAGTTTTAAAAAAGAATAATTCTCAGTAAAATATATGTTATTGTTTTTGATATGGATATTTTTAATCAAATCTCTGGCTAAATAATCTTCCCCAATATTATTTACAAAAAAAGAGCCTGCTGTGTTTAGCCCTTCTTTGTTTTTTTTCTTACGTGATTTTGAAATTGACGACGAGGAATTTTGAATATTTATAATATCTTCATCGGTTGTGTTTTCATTACTTTTTTTAAACGCTATATCTACAATAACAATATCATTATCACTGTTCTTTAATATGCTAGAACGATGAGAATACCCCATGCATCTATTCGATAAAGTAAGCTCCTTACCCGTTTTTTTATTTATAGCTAAAACATGATCAACATAACTTGAGATATTTTTATTATTTACAGTCACACCTGCATTATTAATCACAGCCCCACCCAAACTTCCCGGAATACCCGACAATGCGCTCATATCTACGCCACAATTAGATAATATTTTTATGGCTTTGCTAAGTGTGCAATTTGCAGAAACTTTGATGTATCTTGCGTGCTTTTCAACCTCAACCTCACCACCAAAAAATACGATAATCATACCTTCGAAATGTGACCCAACTGGCAAAATATTTGATCCTCCACCAATGATAGTCACCACTATTTTTAATTCATTTGCGTACTTTAAGTATTGTTGAAGCTGGGACTTACTATAAGCAAATACCAACCTTGATATAGATATTACTCTCCGGAATGTTGTGATACTGGAAAAACATTTATTGTATTGGATTTTCTCGAACATGGCTTTATTTTCATATGTAGACTTTCCGTAAATGATCAAGCGATCATCAGAGCAGACAAGCACACAAACTCTCTAAAAACTTAATTAACAATATATTTTATGTATGTATAAGCTTTCAAAATAAACTTACAAGTTAATTATTGCTCTAGATACTACTTTGGTGGGAAATTATCTAGAAATGTGTTTTTACAGCAGTAATAAATTAAAATAATGAGAAAAATAATTTATTTTACTGAACTGCTTGACCATCCTACGAGGTATAGCGAAATCTCAGGGCATATCTTGCATTAGGAGCTTATCTAACTAATACGTTTCATTCGCCAATGATATCGTGCCACAATTCGAATTGTGTATTTTAGCTGATATGATCAATATTTGTGTAAAAACATGCAAAATAAGAGAGGCAACGGGGGCACACATGTTGAATTTACGAAAACCGTGGACCCCAAACAATTTCTCGCGGAATGTATTAAATAACAACAGATTATATGATTTTTTTAAACACCGTAATATTTGGGATAGGAACACCTGTACCAATTATAAAAATCTTAAGAAGATGCCAAACAAAAAGGGCCGCACAATGTGCGACCCTTCCGTAACAATTAGCGTTTGAATGGTTGAGCTTAGAAGCCCATGCCACCCATGCCGCCCATGCCGCCCATATCAGGAGCACCGGCTGGCATCGCTGATTTTGGTTCTGGCTTTTCAGCAATCATGGCTTCGGTTGTGATCAAAAGACCGGAAACAGAAGCGGCATCTTGTAATGCAGTACGCACAACCTTAGTCGGATCAATGATACCGGCTTTGATCATGTCAACATATTTGCCGTCTTGTGCATTGAAGCCAAAGTTTTTGTCTTTGTTTTCAAGAACTTTACCAGCAACAACCGCACCATCATGGCCCGCATTTTCAGCGATTTGACGGATTGGAGCTTGTAATGCACGGCGAACAATATCGATACCAACACGTTGGTCATCGTTTTCACCTTGCAATTTTTTCAAGACTTGAGTTGCGTTCAACAATGCACAACCACCCCCTGCGACAACGCCTTCTTCGACGGCTGCACGGGTTGCATGCAATGCATCATCAACACGGTCTTTACGTTCTTTAACTTCGATTTCAGTAGCACCGCCAACACGTAATACTGCAACACCGCCAGCTAATTTAGCCAAACGTTCTTGCAATTTTTCACGGTCGTAATCCGAAGTCGTTTCTTCGATTTGTGCACGGATCTGAGTGCAACGGGCTTGAATGTCTTTTTTCTTGCCAGCGCCTTCGACCAATGTGGTTTCTTCTTTAGTGATAACCAGTTTTTTAGCCGTACCCAGCATTTGCATAGTGACGTTTTCAAGTTTAATGCCGATGTCTTCGGAAATAACTTGGCCATTGGTCAAGATTGCTAAATCTTCGAGCATGGCTTTACGGCGATCACCGAAACCAGGAGCTTTAACAGCGGCGACTTTCATGCCACCACGCAATTTATTAACAACCAATGTGGCCAATGCTTCACCTTCGATGTCTTCGGCAATGATCAACAATGGACGTGTCGATTGAACAATTTGTTCCAAAATTGGAAGCAGAGGCTGTAATGAGCTTAATTTCTTTTCATGGATCAGAATGAATGGGTCTTCCATTTCACAGGTCATTTTGTCAGCATTTGTGACAAAATAAGGGGATGTATACCCACGGTCGAACTGCATGCCTTCAACGACGTCTAATTCTGTTTCTAAACCTTTGGCTTCTTCAACAGTGATGACGCCTTCGTTGCCGACGCGTTCCATGGCGGACGCGATCATTTCGCCAACTTCACGGTCACCATTACCGGCAATGGTGCCGACTTGAGCAACTTCAGCAGAAGTCGAAACTTTTTTCGAAGATTTTTTAAGCGTAGAAATGATGTCTTTAACAGCTAAATCGATGCCGCGTTTAAGATCCATCGGGTTAAGACCCGCGGCCACAGCTTTTCCGCCTTCGCGCAGGATGGATTGAGCCAGAACGGTGGCTGTTGTTGTTCCATCACCAGCTTCGTCATTGGTACGGGATGCAACTTCACGGACCATTTGAGCGCCCATGTTTTCGAATTTATCAGTCAATTCGATGTCTTTAGCAACAGTCACGCCGTCTTTGGTGATGCGCGGTGCGCCGAAAGATTTATCGATAACAACGTTGCGGCCTTTAGGACCGAGCGTTACTTTGACGGCGTCGGCTAGAATATCAACGCCGGCAATCATTTTAGTGCGAGCGTCGGTGCCGAATTTTACTTCTTTAGCAGCCATAATTATTTCTCTCTTTTCAATTTCAGTATGTACGCAGCGGATGCGTGATTATTATTCAATCACACCCAAAAGGTCGGATTCTTTCATGATCAACAGATCAACGCCGTCAACTTTGACTTCCGTACCGGACCATTTGCCAAACAAGACTAGATCGCCTTTTTTAACGTCTAGGGCAGTTACTTTTCCGTCGTCGCTACGCGTGCCGGAACCAACAGCAACAATTTTGCCTTCCATAGGTTTTTCTTGAGCGGTGTCAGGTAAAATAATTCCGCCAGCAGTTTTTTCTTCCTGCTCGACGCGCTTTACCAGCACACGATCATGCAGAGGTCTGAATTTCATCGTTAATTCTCCGTGAATTCGTTGAGATTGAACAGAAAGATCAGAGCTGTTAGCACTCCCTCTTCCTGAGTGCCAAGGATTTAAGTGCAGATGCCTGAACTGTCAAGGGGCAACTCATTATTTTTTTGCAAAAATATTTAAACTCAAGGTCTTTTGACAATCATAATATTGTCTTTAACTTTCGACACATCCCATAACGTAATCACATACCGCCTGAATGGTATCCAAAAATCAGGTGCAGGGTCTTTGGGCACAAAATCTTGTTGGGCAACAACCCCGCCGTTTGGGTTTTTTTCTGCCCAGTCAACTATTTCCTGATCACCAACAATTTCAAAAGGGCGCTTTAACCTGCCTAAAAAATGGTATTGCCCATGGTATTTACCAAAATGTGAAATTGCCCGTCCTTGTTTTTCGACCTTTGCCAATTCTATCGCCATGGGCCGCAGGTCCAGCTGAGCGAATAAAATGGGTCGTGCCGTTAAATGAATGGCCGCCAACAACACCATCGATAACACACTGATGACCATAACCTGGCCTTTGACACACCTGAACTTATAAAACGCCAAAATCATGACAGGCACCACCACCAGCAACATCCAGAATGGGCTGGCTAAATCAACCATGCCGCGCAGCCGTTCAGACAATGTAAACAGAGGAACAACAAAGGCCGCAATGACAAAAATCACCGACAATAAGCCCGGTAATAGTCCATCCATTCGCCGGACTTGGGCTTCCACACGTTTTGAAAATACGCCGCGCGCAATAACCAAAGCCAATACTGGAAATTCCGGCAACAAATAATGCGGCTGTTTACCGCTGATTAATGAAAAAACAACAAGGGCAAAACCGAACCAAACGACACACAACCGGACGCCACCATCCAAAAACCCGGTTTGCCTGCGTTTTAACGCACGCCAGAACGGTGGCCAAATCGTCCATGGCAGCAACATCGCAGGGATAATCGTCAAATACCACCACCAGCCGCGTTGATGGGCAAATGAGTTAACAATACGCCCCGCCGATTGGCCCCAGAAAATAGCGTTCCTGTATTCATCCCCACCGGACATGCCCGCTGGGATTGCCCACGCCAATCCGATCAATGTGCCTAAGATGACAGATACCAATACACCGGCATACCATTGCCGCCAACTGACGAAGGGCTGGTCCGGGCTTTGGCTAAGTTTCGGTGCCCACCAAGGAGCTGCTAAAGCCACTGGCAATAGGTGTAATAAAATAGCAGGTCCTTTGGCCAATGCACCAAAACCAATGGCTAAAATCAACATCACCCATCCGGTTTTATCGCCCAAACGCCACACTTTGATCATACCCAAAATGCCTAGCAACGTAAAAGCGGCCAACATCATGTCAAACATCGTCAACGATGTGAATAATGTCCAAAACAGGCTGGCAAATAAAATCAACGGCACCGTTTCACGGATCAACCGTTCACCGGGCCATAATGCGTTGGCGAGGCGTGCCGTCAAATAAAGCGATGCCAAACCGAATAACGGGGCCACCAAACGCGGCCACCATTCATTCACACCAAACACCCACCACCCGGCATTCATCAACCAAAACAACAACGGCGGTTTATCGCTGTATGCGTTACCGTTTAAATGCGGCACCAGATAATTACCATCCAGCCACATATCCCACGCCACAGCCAAATAACGCGTTTCATCAACGGGCATTAAAGGCCGCGCATATAACGCCACAGCCATTAAAATCAGCCAAAGCAATGCGGTTAAGTGTTGCGTTGAAATCTTAAGAGGAGAATTGCTCATGGTAATTTCGAAATTTCTTGTTCAAGGGCATCGTCCAAGCGTTGACCATGGCGATATTTCCGGTAAAGGGTAACGCCCAATATGCCCGAGACCACAAACAAAACAACCCCCAAACCTATACGAAGTTCAGGGTCAACAGCGATGCCACTACCGATCAGGGCAAAAATCACCGTCTGCGGTAAATAACCAAGCAATGAGCCTGCAAAAAACGGCAGCGATTTAACCCCAGAGACACCGGCGGCCAAGTTCGTCGCGATATTACTGCCAACCGGTAAAAACCGGATCAACACAGTCATGGCAAAAGGACCGTTGGCAAGGAAAATATCAATGCGTCGGACTTTTTCCGGGTAACGGCCCCTGACAAAATCCCGCCCCAAAAACCGCGCATAATAAAAACAAATGATGCACCCCATAACCGTTGCCAAAACGACAATGAGTGATCCTTCGGCAAAACCGAAAGCATAACCGCCCAAAAAGCTGATGACTTGGCGTGGAAATCCAAATGTCGTTAAAACCGTGGTGGCTAAAAAAAACAACATAACACCTTGTTGCCCCTGACCAATAATTTGATCGTCAATCCACGCTTTATCGAACTGAAAACCCAAGCCACCGTTTTCAAGTAAAAACCCGGCGACGACAAGACCAAGCAGCATTAACAGTCCTTTTAACATGGCATAAAAGCGCATTAACGAAGGCCCTTGTCGTGTTTAAGTTCAACCACTTTGGCCCGGCGTTTTAACCACATAACGCCGAACATATCGACAATGCCGACCCACAACCGATTCCATAGCCCGTATTTTGAAACACCTTGTTGGCGGGCCCGGTGGTTAACTATAACCGATACCACAGTACCGCCACGACGGATCATCAAGGCTGGTAAAAACCGGTGCATATGGTCAAATCTTGGCATTTGCAAAAATGCAGTGCGGGTAAAAATTTTAAGCCCACATCCCGTGTCCGGTGTGCCATCCCCCAAAAGATAGCCACGGACGCCATTAGCAATCCGCGACGATATTTTTTTTGCACCTGTGTCTTTACGTTTGGCACGCCATCCGGCGACCATTATTAAATCAGGATCAGCATCCGCCCTGAAACGTTCAAATAATGAAGGTATATCGGCCGGGTCGTTTTGCCCGTCACCATCAAGTGTGGCGATAACCGAGGCCTTTGCCGCTTCTATGCCGCTGGCGATAGCCGTACTTTGGCCATAACATTTGGCATGAGTTACAACAATGAGTTCAGGCACATCTTTTTGAATGGCCTCCAACGTGTTTGCTGTTTCATCAACACTGGCATCATCCACATAAATAATTTCAAATGAGATGTCATCTTTTAGCGCCCGGCAAATTTCATCAATTAAGGGGCGCAAGTTATCGGTTTCATTATGCACAGGGACAACGACGGCAAGATCGGGTGCCGCCAAATCCGGGCTTTGTGGCGTTTTTTTTGCCGGTTTATTTTTTTCTGCTCGGGACATGGTCAAGCTTTCAGAATACGGTCATTATTATAGGCAACCTTATGCGCAAGGCTGGTTTTGTCCGCTTTTACACCGAGCAAGCGTTTGAGCAAAGGCATTTTGCAAGGTTTTTCAAACAAGGGCATATTTTATTATGTATTTCATTTCTGTTTAATGCGGTCCACGCGTAATCTGTGGCGATCATCATGCAAATGCTTGGCAGCACCAAAGACCGCTGCCAGCACCCCTAGGCCGGTGCCTCCCGCAATTAAAAACCAAATAATAATTTGGTATTTAACAGCTTCGGTCGGATCGACCCCTGCCAAAATTTGCCCGGTCATCATGCCCGGCAACGATACCAACCCCGCAGCAGCCATGCCGTTAACCGTTGGAATTAGCCCGGCACGTACGGCTTGGCGGATGGCCGGGCGCAAAGCGTCGGATATCGTCGCCCCCAAAGCAAGTCTGGCTTCGATGGCATTTTTATCATTCACAACCGCCGCCAATAATCTGTCTAACCCAATACTGACACCGTTCATAGTGTTGCCCAAAATCATGCCCAATATGGGTATCGCAAACCGCGGCGCATACCAAGGGTCGGGTTGAATTTGTGTCGACAGGGCAAAAATCGTTACTAAAATTCCTGCCGTCATCATGCTGCCCGTACCCAAACCATAGGACCACCACTCCGTAAATATACGGTCTTGGCGAGCAATGGCTTCGCGTCCTGCAAATAACACCATCACCAATACGGCTAATCCTGTATACAATGGCGATGCACTGGCAAACAACGCTTTTAACACCAATCCAACCAACAACAATTGCACAACCATACGCAGACCGGAAAACAATAATCTTTTGGCTAAGTCCAGCCTCAGCGCAATAGAGATCACCGCGTTAATGATTAATAATAATGATGCTAAGATCACATCCATGCTATCAAGGGCGATGAAGTTCATGGCATCACCACAGGGCTAATTATTGTATCTACAGGCGCCAAACCCGTTCGCTCCATCACATAATGCTGGTGCGCCAAGCGTTCAGCCAAAGCCGGATCGTGAGACACCAAAACAATTGCGAGGCCTTGTTCAAGTTCGCTTTTTAAAATATTTTCCACAGTTTGTGCGGTTTTCAAATCCAGCGCCGATGTCGGCTCATCCAACAACAAAACCTGTGGTTTGACCTGTAAACTACGGATCAATGCATAACGTTGTTTTTCACCTGTTGAAAGCCTTGAAACCGACCCTGTAAATGTATCATCTGGTAACCCTAAAACTTGCATCAAAAACGATACATCGGTATCGGATGAAAAATGATCACTGACCCGACCCGACCACCACGCAGGTTCAGCCGCGTGATAGACAACACGTGTTCGCCAATCGGGTGCGGAAATATCCTGTCGCTGGGTGCCTTGTAAACGGACATTGCCATCATTGGGATCTAAATCAGCAATGGCGCGCAATAACAATGACTTTCCCACACCTGATGAGCCGCTAATAGCAATACATTCACCAGCCTTGACCGACAGACTGCAAGGCGGCAGCAAATTCCGCCCATCCGCAAGGCGACGGTGGATGCTTTTCACATCCAATATATTTTCGGTTTCTGAAATCATAGACTTATTTCTGTCATATCCTGTATGTATAGATGAGTGATTAAATCTGCTCGCGCAGAACGGACGAATTGCCAGAGAAACATAATGAGTATGGACCCTAATTAGAGCTTAAAATGACCAATACCACATTACCAAACCCTCATGATGAAACCGTATCGCCTGAATGGGTCGATTACAATGGTCATATGAATGTAGCCTATTATGTGCTGGTCTTTGACCATGCTACGGACCATATCTTAAACATTCTGGATTTAGGCGAAACCTACAGAAAAAACAACAACGCATCAATTTTTGTTGTCGAATCGCATATTACATATGAACTGGAAGTGCTTGAAGGCTGCAAGCTTCGGGTTCACACTGTGTGGGTTGAAAGCGACTATAAACGCTTGCGTTTGTTTCACGTCATGGAACGCGCCGATACCGGTGAGCAGGTGGCGACAATTGATATCATGTTGGTCCATGTCAGCTTGCAAAGCAGGCGGTCAATAGCTTTCCCCAACGTCCAAAAAAACAACATTGAAACGTTTCACCAAGAATTACAGAAGAATGGCCGACCACAAGGCCTAGACCGGCAAATCCAATTCCCGATCCGAAAAGACTTATAGACCATGAACGTTTTACCTGCATCAGTGATTAATGCACTGATTAACCCCGTTTTGTTAATAACGACTGACCGCAAAGTGGTTTTTGCCAACCGCGCGGCACAGACCCTGTTAGGGCATGACCCAACCGGGGCAGAATTGGCATTATCTTTACGTCACCCAACGGTTTTAGAAGCCGTTGACAGTATTTTAAAAGACGGCGAAATCCGCAGTGAAGAAATTTCATTACCGGGCATCATACGACAAACATTCCAGTTTCATGTAACCCCTATCGATATGTCCGGAGGCCATGAAAACGAAGATGATTTGGCCATCATGCTTGTATTACAAGACATGACAGCGGCTATTCGCGCCGATCAAATGCGTGTCGATTTTGTTGCCAATGCATCCCATGAACTGAGGTCCCCACTTAGTTCGATTCTCGGTTTCATCGAAACATTACAAGGCCCAGCTCAAGATGATAAAAAAGCCAGATCACGGTTTCTTAATATCATGCACCGTGAAACGCTGCGCATGTCACGTTTAATCAACGATTTATTATCCTTGTCCCGGGTTGAAATCGATGAGCATGTGCGACCACAAGGCCATGTTAACTTATTGATTATATTAGGTAACGTTGTGGAAATCTTGGCTGAAAAAGCAGCTGAAAAAAATATGTCCATTGTTTTCAAAAAAAATGGACCTGCCGCTGAAAACCCGGTCATTATTCCGGGTGATACAGACCAGCTAATACAATTGTTTCGGAATTTAATCGAAAACGCCATTCATTACGGATATAAAGACAGTGAGATCATTGTTGAAATTTCTGTTCTAGAAAACGCGGTCTCGGTCAAAATCGTTGACCAAGGCGTCGGCATTGCCAAAAATGACATCCCTAGGTTAACTGAACGATTTTACCGAGTTGATCAAGCTAGATCGGGCAACAGCGATCCAAACACCCATGATGCCATCAGCAGTACCGGGTTAGGTTTAGCTATTGTTAAACATATTCTACGCCGCCATCGGGGGCGGTTAATCGTTGAAAGTGTTTTAGGTCAAGGCAGCACGTTTAAGGTCTTGTTACCCGGTGTTGAATAGTATTCGACAAAAAAATCCATAACAACGTCACAAAACTGTAACAGTTCTGTCATACAAGCAGGATTGAAACGACATGCGGACAAAAATTGTAGTTCCGTGTCACAAAAGTGTAATTTTTGCGTCATAAATATGCAGCCTGTTGGCAGTAGTTATTGCTCATTAGATAAAAACTCAAAACAGCACATTAACATAACGCAGGAGATATAAATGTTTAAGACAACACTGGCTCTGGCCACCGGAACCATCATTGGTTTAAGCGCCGCTAATGCCAACGCGCAACAAATCAGCATCGTTGGTTCATCAACCGTTTATCCGTTTGCCACCGTGGTCGCTGAGCAGTTCGGTAAAACAACATCTTTTAAAACACCGGTTATCGAAAGCACTGGTTCAGGCGGGGGGCTTAAATTGTTCTGCGCAGGTGCAGGTGATAAAACACCTGATATCACCAACGCATCCCGGGCTATTAAAAAATCTGAAATTGACCGTTGCGCCAAAAATGGCGTCACCGACATCACCGAAATTAAAATCGGTTATGACGGCATCGTAATTGCCAATTCAAAAGCGGCTGCCAAAGTTAAATTCACAAAGCGGCAAATATTTTTAGCCCTTGCTAAAAACGTGCCCGGACCTGATGGCAAACTCATCGCCAACCCAAACAAAAAATGGAACGACATCGATCCATCATTACCCAATGTGAAAATTGAAGTTTTAGGACCGCCGCCAACATCCGGCACACGCGATGCGTTTGCTGAGTTGGCACTTGAGGGTGGCTGCAAAACATTCAAAGACATCAAAGCTTTGAAAAAAACAGATAAAAAAAGATACAAAGCCATTTGTCATGGCGTTCGTGAAGACGGTGCCTATATCGAAGCGGGTGAAAACGATGTGTTGATTGTTAAAAAACTCGAAGCCAATAAAAATGCCTTTGGTGTATTTGGATATAGTTTTTTAGATCAAAACGATGATCAAGTACAAGGCAGCGATGTCAACGGTGTTACACCAACGTTCGAAAACATTTCATCGGGTGATTACGGCGTTTCACGGCCATTGTTTTTCTACATTAAAAATGCGCATGTCGGCAAAGTCCCCGGCATTAAAGAATATGTTGCCGAGTTCACCAGCGAACAAGCCTGGGGCGAAGATGGTTATCTTTCCGACCGTGGATTAATTCCCATGGGTACTACGGAACGTAAAAAATACCGCGACGCGGGTATGAACCTCGTCAACAATGTCGGCATGTAACACAGAAACGAATAAGTGATTTAATATACTCATGACAACAGTGCAGCTAAGAATATCGGACCACAGCTTTATTTCAAAGCTAATAAACAACCCCGGCGAACGGATTGTTTTGGTCCTGTTATTTTTAGCTGCCGCTATTGCCATTTTAACCACCCTTGGCATCGTTTTGTCATTGGCGTTCGAATCATTTCTATTTTTTGAAAAAGTCCCGTTCACCGATTTTCTTTTTGGTTTGACCTGGAGCCCGCAAACAGCGCTTCGGTCTGATCAGGTGGCATCGAGCGGTTTATTCGGTGCCGTTCCTTTATTTGCAGGAACGCTGTTAATTTCCGGTATTGCTTTGACCGTTGCCGTGCCAACGGGTTTAATGTCAGCGATATATTTGTCAGAATACGCAAGCCCGGCTGTCCGCAACATCATGAAGCCATTATTGGAAATTTTAGCCGGCGTCCCGACCGTGGTTTACGGTTTTTTTGCAGCCCTTGTTGTCGCCCCGTTCATTCGCGGTTTTGGGGAAAGCATCGGTTTAGATGCATCAAGCGAGTCAGCGCTAGCAGCGGGATTAGTCATGGGGATTATGATCATTCCATTTATTTCTTCACTTTCCGATGATGTGCTCAACGCCGTACCTCAATTATTACGTGATGGTTCATTGGCTCTGGGTTCAACCAAATCAGAAACCATTATCAATGTAGTTATACCTTCGGCTTTTCCGGGCATTGTCAGCGGCGTATTATTGGCGGCATCCCGGGCTATTGGCGAAACCATGATCGTTGTTATGGCGGCTGGATTAACGGCTAATTTAACCATTAATCCATTACAAGCGGTGACCACAGTAACCGTGCAAATCGTCACGTTATTGGTGGGGGATCAAGAATTCGACAGTGCCAAGACATTGTCTGCTTTTGCATTGGCGTTGACGTTATTCATCATCACATTAGGATTGAATATCATCGCCATGAAAGTCGTCCGGAAATATCGGGAACAATACGAATGACCGTGCCTACTTCAACATCACACGCCGCCCATTTAAAAAAACGGTTCCGGCGCGAGCAACGTTTTAAATTTTACGGCATCCTCGCCCTTGGTTTTTCATTGTTTGCCATGGTTGCTTTATTTTCAACGATCATTGGCGAAGGCATCGGTGCCTTTCGGCAAACCACTGTTCAGTTAGAAGTAACTTTAGATCAAGCCTTGATCGACCCGGAAAAAACCAGAAACATTAAAGTACTGCAAAAAGCCGATTACAGAACGCCTGTAAAAAAAGCATTGCGAACGTTATTTCCGGATGTAAAAAAACGTAAATACAAACGCGAATTAAACAAAATTATCAGTTCCGGTGCAGCGTTTGATTTAAGGCAAACGGTTATCGACAATCCACAGTTAGTCGGCACCACCATAGCGATGAAATTCCCCATGAGCGCCGATGCGGACCTTTATGTCAAATCCAATGCTGGCGAAAATATCGTCACCACCAATTCCCGGGTATCACCAAACCAACAAAGGTGGATCAAAAAATTACAATCCATGGGCCGCATTGAAACTGGATTTAACACACGGTTTTTGACATCGGGCGATTCGCGCAACCCAGAACTCGCTGGCATATTGGGTGCGCTAATGGGATCGATTTTAACCATGGCTGTAACATTGGCATTATCGTTCCCAATCGCGGTAGCCGCCGCCGTTTATTTAGAGGAATTCGCCAGCGACAACCGTTTCACTCGGTTAATAGAGGTTAACATCAACAATTTAGCCGCCGTACCATCAATCGTTTTTGGCTTACTCGGATTATCGGTTTTTCTTACATTTTTTGAACTCCCTAGATCCGCCCCGCTGGTCGGTGGCATGGTGTTGGCGTTAATGACTTTACCAACGATTATCATTGCAGCCAGAGCCTCTTTAAAAGCCGTCCCCCCATCCATTCGCCATGCTGCTCTGGGATTGGGTGCGACAAAATTACAAACCGTTACCCATCATGTTTTACCATTAGCCCTGCCCGGTATTTTAACAGGCACCATCATTGGCATGGCCCAAGCATTAGGTGAAACAGCGCCGTTATTGATGATTGGCATGGTCGCTTTCATCGTTGACATTCCGGGGTCATTGACCGATGCAGCAACAGCTTTGCCAGTTCAGATTTATTTATGGGCCGATAGCCCGGAACGCGCCTTTATCGAAAAAACATCCGGGGCAATTATTGTATTGCTGGCATTTTTAATCAGCATGAATGCGTTAGCCCAGTGGCTTAGAAAGAAATTTGAAATCAAATGGTAACTCAAACAACGTTACAAAGCTCATCAGAATCTCAGGAAAAAATTAAAATCGCGGCTAAAAATGTCAACGTATTTTACGACGATAAGCAGGCCCTGCATGATATCACTTTTGCTGTTCCTGAATGTGAAGTAACCGCTCTAATCGGTCCTTCGGGTTGCGGCAAATCAACTTTTTTACGCTCGATCAACCGCATGAACGACACCATCGAAAGCTGTCATATGTCCGGTGAAATCATATTTGATGGGCAAAATATTCTGTCGAACAATACCAACGTTGTTGAACTGCGGGCGCGCATCGGCATGGTTTTCCAAAAACCCAATCCGTTTCCAAAGTCGATCTTTGAAAATGTCGCTTATGGGCCTAAAATTCATAATCTTTGCTCTCATAAAGCGGATATTGAAATGCGTGTTGAAAACAGTTTACAAAAAGCCGGGCTTTGGGACGAAGTCAAAGACCGTCTGCATTCACCTGGCACCGGATTATCGGGTGGACAACAACAACGGTTATGCATTGCCCGCGCTATCGCGGTCGAGCCAGAGGCCATTTTAATGGATGAGCCGTGCTCGGCTCTTGATCCTATTGCTACCGCCCGCATCGAAGAGCTCATCGACGAGTTGAGCCAAAACTATACGATTGTTGTAGTCACCCATTCCATGCAACAAGCCGCGCGGGTTTCACAATCAACGGCTTTTTTCCATTTAGGAAAATTGGTTGAATTCGGCCCCACCGATCAAATTTTCACCAGCCCACAAGACGAACGTACGCAAGGTTATATTACCGGGCGTTTTGGCTAATTTTAACACCGTATAAAGAATTGGATCATTTGATGACAGGATCGCATATTGTTAAGTCTTTTGATAAAGACCTTAAACGGCTAGATAATATTATCGCTGAAATGGGTGGGCTTGCGGAAATCGCACTGGCATCTTCTATCGAGGCCATGATCAAACGTGATCGCAACAAAGCACAAAACGTCATCGATGGCGATAAACGCATTGACGAGCTTGAACAACGCATTGATGATTTAGCCATTTCCATGTTGGCATTACGCCAACCCATGGCCGAAGATTTACGCATCGTCATTACAGCGCTTCGCACCGCCAGCATCATCGAACGCATTGGCGATTATGCTAAAAATATCGCCAAACGCACCATTGCCTTGACCCAAGCCCCACCGACCGGGCCCAGCCGCACCATTGCCCGCATGGGCACATTGGTTCAAGGCATGATCAAAGATGTGCTAGATGCTTATGCCCAACGCGACGGCGATAAAGCCGAAATTGTCCGTGATAGCGACGAAGAGGTTGATGAACTACATACCAGCCTATTCCGTGAATTGTTAACATACATGATGGAAGACCCCCGGCACATTACATCGTCCGCGCATTTACTCTTTATCGCCAAAAACATTGAACGTATGGGTGATCACGCCACTAACATTGCAGAAAATGTTTATTTTCTGGTTCACGGTCATATGCCCGAAGACAAACGAGCGAAAGGCGATACATCGAGTTTCACAGTTTTGGCACCGCCTGATAGTTTGGATGAAATCGAACAATTAACAATCATTCAAGATGACGAAAGCTAAACGATGGCTAATCCGCGTATCCTTATTATCGAAGACGATCCATCGATTGTTGAATTGCTGCGCTACAATCTAGAAACAGCAGGGTTCGACATTACCGTTGCCATGGACGGCGAAACCGGCATCAGCGCCACCCTAGAAGGGCCACTTGATCTGGTCATTCTGGATTTAATGTTGCCGCATATTTCTGGCTTGGAAATTTGCCGACAAATCAGAATGTCGCCTATAACAAAACATTTGCCCCTGATCATGTTAACAGCCAAAGGCGAAGAACATGACCGCATACGGGGGCTTGATAGCGGTGCTGATGATTATGTCGTAAAACCATTTTCACCCAAAGAGCTGATATCGCGCATTCATGCATTACTTCGCCGAAGTCAGAATTTAAGCACGGATAATGAATTAACTTATAGCAATATTGTCATGAATTTAGACCGCCATCGGGTCGATCGGGCGGGGAACAATATCCATTTAGGTCCGACGGAATTTCGTTTATTAAAAGCATTGATGGAAAAGCCGGGGCGGGTTTATTCACGGGAATTATTGTTAGACAAAGTTTGGGGTCAAGGCATTTACGTCGAAGCCCGCACCGTGGATGTTCATATCCGTCGTCTACGCAAAGCTTTAAACATCAAAGATCAGCCGGATATAATCCGCACCGTACGCGCGGCGGGTTATGCTATCGATACGGAGTGATCGGAACTCAGTAATTATTTTTTAATGGATTTGTTGTTTATTTAAGCCCATAAAAAACAATCGATCTTGATTAAAAAGTAGATTGCACATGCCCCACAGCCACCAAATTTATTTACGTCTGTTAGCGCGTATGCGGCGGGTGTTGCGTAACGACCATTTAATTTTACCGTTATTTTCTATACTTATTGGTCTCGTCACCGGGCACGCCATCATTATTTTCAGGGAAAGCATTACTTTAATGCAATGGATCGGTTTTGGATCCAATGACGAACGGCTTTATTTATTTGTACAAACTTTGCCAGGTTGGGTAATCGTGTCAGTGCCAACTTTGGGCGGCTTATTAGTTGGGCTATATTTAAAATTCATCATGCCCGGCGGTCAGCCACAAGGCATTGCCAACGTCATCGAAGCATCGGCTCTACGTGGCGGCTGGATGTCGTCCCGCACGGGACTTCATTCGGCCATCGTCAGCGCATTATCCATTGGTAGCGGCGCATCCGTAGGCCGCGAAGGTCCGGCTGTTCATTTAGGCGCATCATTGGGCGCGTGGTGCGCGCGCCGACTTCATTTATCACGGTCATTATCGCGCACACTGTTAGGGTGTGGTGTATCGGCGGCAGTCGCTGCATCTTTCAACGCCCCCATCGCGGGTGCATTGTTTGCCAGCGAAGTTGTTATTGGTCATTATGCGCTGCGTGCATTTGCGCCAATTGTTATTTCAAGCGTTGCTGCGACCGCTGCGACCCAAGCTTATTTTGGTGATTTTCCAGCTTTTGAAGTCACCACCAGTTTTATTTCCTCCTATTGGGAATTCCCCGCCTTTATCGGATTGGGTATCGTATCAGGCATAACAGCGTTAATATTAATCCATAGTGCCGATGTGATTAAAAAATTAGCCGATCAAACTCCTCTCCCCACCTATTTAAAACCAGCCACGGCCGGGCTGCTCGTCGGATTAATCGCATTAATGTTCCCACAGATTTTAGGCGTTGGATACGGCGTCACCGAAGCCGCGTTATTGGCTAAATTTTCATTATGGACACTGATTGGCATTGGTATTGCCAAAATTCTAGCCACCGCAATTTCTTTAGGCGGTGGTTTTGGTGGTGGAATTTTTAGCCCTGCTTTGGTGATTGGTGCCATGACGGGAGGCGCTTTTGGCATTCTCGCCACACTCGCTTTTCCTGAGCTTTCATCAGGTTCAGAAGCTTATACATTGATCGGCATGGGGGCCGTGGCGGCCGCTGTTTTAGGCGCGCCCATATCAACAACGCTCATTATTTTCGAGCTAACCAGCGATTTCACTTTAACATTAGCCGTCATGACAGCGGTGATTATTGCATCTGAATTGGTCCGCGCCAGTCACAAAAGATCATTTTTTCATATGCAACTTAAAAATAAAGGCATCGATTTACGCAGTGGTTTCGAAGCCGAAATTTTACGTAAAATCCAAGTTGGCCGCATTATGGCCAAAGATCATAGCCCGGTTCTTTGTAATTTGGGTTTGCAAAAATTAAGAGCCCGTTTGCAAAAATCTAGACTTGGCGAATTGTTTGTTATTAATGATCAAGGCGCATTAAAAGGCACTATTACCTTGGCCGATTTATCAGAAACGGCTTTTGATCACGGTTTTGATGATTTGGTCAATGCACTGGATGTGGCCCGACTTCATCCACCGTTTTTAACCAAATCCTGCCATTTGGAACATGCCATCAAAATCATGGACGAATACCACGAAGACCATATTGCCGTGGTCGATAACGCTCAAAATATGAAATACATTGGTTGCCTGCACCACCACGATGCCATGCATGCCTATAACCGGGCATTGCTTGAAAGCCGTCACGAAGAACACGGTGACTGATTTTCATAAATGGCTATGCGCCTCTCACCCTAGCCCATAGGCCACACCATACCATATAACTTTTTTCTCCTGAAATGCTGGGCAACAGTCACCGTGTTTTTTCATTGATTAGTTAGGACAATTGTCCTATTTATACAATAAATGGAGAAAAAAATGGCTATAAAAACCACCCGCGACCACATTGTTGAAGCATCGGATCAGCTTTTTTATATGCAAGGGTTCGACCACACATCGTTCACGCATATTGCCGATAGCGTTAAAATATCACGCGGTAATTTTTATTATCATTTCAAAACCAAGGATGAGATCCTTGATGCTGTTATTGAGTTTCGGTTAAAAAAAACAAAAAATATGTTAAAACAGTGGGAAAATGACAACGTTGACCCTGAACAAAGAATTCTGGATTTTATCCATATCCTGATCCGTAACCGGGAATTGATTATACGTTATGGCTGCCCGGTCGGAACACTTAATGCCGAGCTTATTAAGCTTGATCACAATAGCAAACAGGATGCAAAAAAAATATTCTCCCTGTTCAGAACGTGGTTAAAAAAACAATTCACGTTGTTAGGTCACGCAAAACAAGCCGACGCATTGGCCATGTACATTTTATCACAAAGCCAAGGCGTTGCGACATTAGCCAGTGTATTTGATGATGAAAAATTTATTAAACAAGAAGTCAAACGCATGACGGAATGGCTGCAATCACTATAAGGAAAACAAAATGTTCATTGTATTTTTAAAATTTTCTAACAATAAAAGTCAGGCTAGGCAGTTCATGGACGGCCATAACAAATGGATAAAACAGGGATTCGACGACGGTGTTTTTTTACTGACCGGAAGCTTGAAAGACGGGACAGGCGGTACAGTCATGGTCGGCAACATATCCCTCGATGATTTGAAGAACCGTATACATAACGATCCTTTTATCGCGCAAGATATTGTCCGTCCAGAAATTATTGAAATCACACCCGGCAAAACGGACCAACGCCTACAATTTTTAATGGCGTAAAAGGATCAGGTATATGAGACAAACCATAATCGCCGAAGACGGTCATAAACGTTGCCAATGGTGCGGAACCGTGCCGGAATTTTTGCCCTACCACGATAATGAATGGGGATATCCGGTCGATGACGATCAACGTCTGTTTGAAAAACTGTGCCTAGAAAGTTTTCAATCAGGATTAAGCTGGCGCACCATTTTAGCAAAACGTGAAAATTTCAGAAAAGCGTTCCATCATTTCGATTTCAACAAAGTGGCCCGATTCGACGGCAGCGACATTCAACGCCTGCTGAATGACAAAGGCATCGTCCGTCACCGTGGCAAGATCGAAGCGGTCATCAACAATGCCAAACGGGCACAGCAGTTGGTTGAAGAACATGGTTCAATAGCCGCCTATATTTGGCTGTTCGAGCCGAACGTGAAAGACCTACCCGCCCCGCAATCGGTATCAACGTCGGATCAGTCCATTGCTCTGTCAAAAAAACTGAAACAAATGGGCTGGAAATTCGTCGGACCGACCACGGTTTATGCCTTTATGCAGGCCATGGGGTTGATCAATGATCACGTCGAAGATTGCGTCATCCGCGGCAAGGTGGAAAAAGCCCGCGCCCTGTTCCAGCGCCCAACCTGATACCGCCACCCTGAAAAGCATAACAAAGCGGCCATTTTCAATTTAATTGAACAATGATCAATAAATTGATTGCGTTTCGAAATTGATCCGGTTATATTTTGTACATTGTTCAATTAAAGCCCAGACAAGGACATCAAAAATGGCACGCAGATCGGATCACAATCGCGACGAGCTTTATGATATCGCCTTAACCGCCGCGAAAATCATAGTTGAGAAAGACGGGATAACCGCATTAACGGCCCGGAATGTCGCAAGCGCCATCGGCTATTCGCCAGGCACACTTTATAATTTGTTTGATAATCTGGATGGCCTGACCCTGCATTTAAACGGCCGCACGCTGGACCGTCTTTATAATCGTCTCAGCACCGTCACATTAAAAGGTAATCCGGAAACAGATACTCAATCCCTGCTGGACGGTTATCTAGGTTTTCTTAAAGAATCGCCCAATTTGTGGCGCACATTGTTTGAACACACCCTACCCGCCGGACAGGTATTGCCTGATTGGTATACAGTCAAAATCAACCGGCTTATGGCGTTGATCGCATCCGCGTTGGCTCCGTTATTAAAGGCAGAGGATGCCGCCGAAACAGATCAAGCCGCGCGCATCCTGTGGGCCAGCCTGCACGGTATTTGTTCGCTGTCCGATGCCGGGAAATTGGACGTGGTGACGACCCAAACTGTTACCCAAATGGCCAAAGAGTTGACCAAGCATTTTGTCACTGGTCTGAAAATTAACAAAGGGGCTAAGACATGATAAATTTTCAATTGTACACTCTTGGCGGCAAACAGGTATGGCAGGATAAAACCATCTTCGCCGGTTGGCGCATTCAAGAAAACATCATAAGCGGTCACGCGCGACTTCTTGATCCAGACAACAAACGCATGGCATGGGGCCGTTACGAGCATTGCCAACACCAACTCAACCGTTTCAAAAAAACAAAACAAATTCGCCCTTCAAGCCCGCATTTGTTATTGATGGTCCACGGCATCACCCGCTCAACAGGTACATTTTCGACCATAAAACGGGCATTGATAAAAGCCGGATATGACGCCGTTGCCATTAGCTACCCAAGCACGCGCTTAACCATTGAACAGCACGCTGCGGCTTTGGTGCAATTACTGAACAGGCTTGAAGGCTATACTACGGTTTCTTTTATCACTCACAGCATGGGCGGAATAATTTTGCGCCATGTATTAGCCAATAAAACATCATGGCATAACAACATCACTCTAGGGGACGTTGTTATGATCGCCCCGCCCAACCAAGGGTCTGTAATTGCAAAAACATTAAAAAACAGATTGCTATACAAATTGATTTACGGCAAATCCGGACAGCAGTTAGTGCCTGACAAAATTAAAGCCATGCCAACGCCAAAAAATATCCATCCGCTGATTATTGCCGGTGGAAAACAAAACGGCACCGGATTTAACCCAATTTTGAACGGCGACAACGACAGCACCGTCAAAGTTTCAGAAACAAAACTGGACGGACACAAAATGCCGTTAATCATCCCAGCCATTCACAGCGCAATTTTAAAACATCCGGACACCATCAAGGCCACTTTAAAGTTTTTGAAAAAAAAAGACGAATACAGATAGGGATCACGTCATGAGCGACAATCAGCTCCACCTTTTAAAAACAAAACGTTTCTTGCCGTTGTTTATCACCCAAGCCGTGGGTGCGCTTAATGATAATTTGTTCAAAACAGCATTAATGTTTTTGGTAACCTACCGCATTGCCGTCGAAGCCGGGTTGAACGGACAGATCATTGTCAACGCGGCGGCGGGTATTTTTATTTTGCCGTTTTTCCTGTTTTCGGCGACAGCCGGGCAGTTAGCCGACAAGCACGAAAAATCAAAACTCATCCGCTGGATCAAATTTGCTGAAATCGTCATCATGGTCTTGGGTGCTGTCGCATTCTGGGTGGGGGATGCTTATTTTTTGGTCGCTGTTTTATTTTTAATGGGCACGCAATCTGCGTTTTTTGGACCGTTGAAATATTCCATTCTGCCCGATCATTTGCATAAAGATGAACTGATTGGCGGCAACGCCCTGATCGAAGCCGGAACGTTTTTGACCATTTTATTAGGCACCATCATTGGCGGGTCGTTAATTTTATTAGATAACGGCATTTTATTGGTCATCACCTCCATCATCGGATTTGCCATCCTCGGGTTCATTTCAAGTGTAAAAATTCCGAAAACAAAGTCGGCATCCTCTGAATTAAAAATCAATTTGAATTTTTTAAACGAAACATGGCGCATGGTCGCATACGTCCGTAATCAAAAAGACCTGCTTTTATCCATCCTCGGCATTTCATGGTTCTGGTTGGTGGGGGCGACATTTTTAGCACAATTCCCGGGCTTTGCCAAAGATATCCTTGGGGCTGATGAAAACGTGGTGACGTTGTTTCTGGCTTTGTTTTCCATCGGTATTGGTACCGGTTCTTTACTTTGCAATAAAATATTAAAGGGCGAAATTTCAGCAAAATATGTCCCCTTCGCAGCCCTTGCCATGACCGGTTTCATCGTCGATTTATTTTTTGCCAGCCGCAGCCTGCCTTTATCAACAGAAGACACGCTAACCGGTGTCGGTGCGTTCATGACACAAGCAAACAATATTCGCATCATCATGGATTTGCTGGGCGTTTCCATATCGGGCGGACTGTTTATCGTGCCGCTGTATTCAATTTTACAAACCCGCAGCGATGTCGGCCATCGGTCCCGTGTCATCGCCGCCAATAATATCATCAACGCATTATTCATGGTATTGGGTGCCATTGCCGCCACATCGATGATAACAGCCGGGATGCGTATACCCGCCATATTTTTAACCATTGGTATTTTTAACGGGTTTGTCGCCATCTATATTTGCGGATTATTACCCAAAGAATTATTGCGGACTTTTTTTAAAGTGCTGCTTAAATTTTTATACCGCGTCGAAATCAAAGGCAAAGAAAACCTCAATGACATTGGCGACCGGGCAGTGATAGTCGGCAATCATGTCTCGTTTCTAGACGGGTTATTGTTTGCGGTCTTCCTGCCCGGACAACTGACTTTTGCCATCGATACGTTCTTCGCCCGGCGCTGGTTCATGAAACGCTTTATGACCGTTGCCGATGCTTTGCCGATTGACCCGAGCAATCCGATGTCCATCAAGTCATTGATCAAAGCCGTGAAGGGCGGCAAGCGTTGTGTGATATTCCCCGAAGGCCGCCTAACGGTCACAGGGGCGTTAATGAAAATTTTTGAAGGTCCCGGAATGATTGCCGATAAAGCGGATGCGCCGTTAATCCCCGTACGCATTGATGGTGCCCAATACACCGTTTTTTCGAGACTCAAAGGCAAACTTCGTCTTCGTCTGTTCCCTAAAATCACCATCACGGTCATGCCGCCACAAACTTTTGATATCCCTGATGATGTGGTTGGTGGTGCGCGCCGCGCCTTGATCGGGGCCAAACTTTACGATGTCATGAGCGAAATGGTGTTCGAGACCTGTGAACGCCGCCAAACGTTGTTTTCCGCACTATTGGATGCAAAAACCATCCACGGCAAAAACCAACCCATTGTCGAAGACATCCAGCGCCAATCGATGACTTATGATCGTTTGGTCAAAACATCAATTGTATTGGGCAATAATTTTTCAAAACATACATCTCAAGGCGAATATGTCGGCCTGTTGCTGCCCAATTCTGTGGGGGCGGCCACGACATTTTTTGCCCTGCAGGCTTTTGGCCGGGTGCCCGCCATGCTTAATTTTTCGGGCGGAACTAAAAATATGATCGCCGCGTTGATTTCGGCAGACATCAAAACCATCCTGACATCCAAACGGTTCATCGAGATGGCAAAACTGGAAGACATGATGAAGCAATTATCCAATCATGCGACCATTATCTATTTAGAAGACATTAAATCAAACATCCGCACGATTGATAAAATCCAAGGTGTTTTGGCAATTTTTGCGGCTAGGAATAAGCATGACAAACTGAACATCTCCCCTGATGACCCAGCCGTTGTTTTGTTTACATCAGGGTCCGAAAGCACGCCAAAAGGCGTTGTGCTTAGTCATACAAACTTGCTTGCAAACCGTCACCAGTTAGGTGCCTGCATCGATTTCAACCCAACCGACACTGTGTTTAATGCGCTGCCGATGTTCCATTCATTTGGATTAATGGGCGGCACGTTGTTACCAATACTATCCGGCATTAAAACGTTCCTTTATCCGTCCCCATTACATTACCGCATTGTTCCAGCACTGGTTTATGATACGAACGCCACCATCATGTTTGGCACTGATACGTTTTTATCTGGCTACGGCCGCATGGCACATGCTTATGATTTTTACAGCGTACGTTATATTTTTGCAGGCGCCGAAAAAGTCAAAGACGAAACCCGGCATATCTGGGCCGATAAATTCGGGCTGCGTATACTTGAAGGATATGGGGCGACCGAAACATCCCCCGTCATCGCCGCCAACACACCCATGCATTTTAAAGCGGGCACTGTGGGTCGTCTAATGCCCGGCATTAAAATAAAACTTGAAAAAATTCCCGGCATTGATATGGGAGGACGTCTGATTGTCAAAGGTCCCAACGTCATGTTGGGGTATTTAAAAAGTAACGCCCCCGGTAAATTGCAAAAAACTGAAAACCAGACCTATGATACAGGCGATATCGTCAGCATTGATGATGACGGTTTCATCACCATTCAGGGCCGCGCTAAACGGTTTGCCAAAATCGCTGGTGAAATGGTGTCATTGGCAGCTGTTGAAGTTTGCGCCAATACGCTCTGGCCCGGTCACATGCACGCCGTCATCAATGTTCCCGATGACCGCAAAGGTGAACGGCTCATCCTGATAACCGATAAAACAGAGGCTAAACGGTCCGCGCTTTTGGATTACGCCAAAAGTGAAGGCATTTCAGAACTAATAGTGCCAAAAACTATTCATGTCGTAGGCGCGCTTCCGGTTTTGGGAACAGGGAAACTGGACTATGTGGGGCTTCGGAATTTGGTCAACAATATGATGAAATAATTCTTTAAAGGATGCGTTGTTAAAGCGTGTAATCGGGTCTTTTCATGATATAACTTCACCATGTCAGATCCCTTTGACCCTTTTGATTTAACGCATCCACCGGAAACTGTGCCATCAGTGACCGTTGATGCGATGCCCCATAGTGCTGCACCTGCTGCACGGTCATTTGTCAATGCCGAAGCTTACCTGAAAACGTTAAATGCCAGCCAACGCCAAGCTGTTGAAACCACCGACGGCCCGGTATTGGTTTTAGCAGGTGCTGGCACAGGCAAAACACGGGTTTTAACAACCCGCCTGTCGCACATTTTATTACAAGGAAAAGCCAAACCATGGCAGGTTTTAGCCGTGACGTTCACCAACAAAGCGGCCAAGGAAATGCGCGAACGCGTGGCCGATATGTTAGGCGGCGACGTCGAAGGCTGGTGGATCGGCACTTTTCATGCCATCGCCACACGTATATTACGCCGCCATGCCGAAGTCGTGGGGCTGCGTCCTGATTTTACCATTCTGGACACCGATGATCAGATCAGATTGGTTAAACAATTTCTGCAAGCCTATGAAGTTGACGATAAACGTTGGCCAGCACGGGTTGTGGTTGGCATTATCCAACGTTGGAAAGACCGTGGGCTGACACCGGACCAAGTACCTAAAACGGATGCCGAAGACTATGTAGAAGCTCAAGTTTTAGATATTTACAAAGATTATCAACAAAGATTAAGCATTTTAAATGCCGCCGATTTTGGTGATTTGTTATTACATTCGCTGACATTGTTCCGCAATCACCCGGAAATTTTGGCGGAATACCAGAAAAAATTCAAATATTTATTGGTCGACGAATACCAAGACACCAATGTATGCCAATATTTATGGCTTCGGTTACTGGCACAAAAACATCATAACATTTGTTGTGTGGGTGATGATGACCAATCGATTTATTCTTGGCGCGGGGCCGAGGTTGGAAATATTTTAAAGTTCGAAAAAGATTTTCCGGGTGCTGAGATCGTCCGCCTGGAACGCAATTACCGATCGACCCCGCATATTTTGGGGGCCGCATCGGGATTAATTGCCAACAACCAAGGTCGACTTGGCAAAACATTATGGACTGACATTGATGACGGTGAAAAAGTTGTTGTGCGCGGTGTTTGGGATGGCGACGAAGAGGCTCGTTTTGTCGGTGATGAAATTGAAAGCCTGCAAGCAAAAAAGCAATCACTTAATCAAATGGCCGTTTTGGTGCGCGCCGGATTTCAAACCCGCGAATTTGAAGAACGCCTGATTACATTAGGCATCCCCTACCGCGTATTAGGCGGTTTGCGGTTTTATGAACGCCAAGAAATCCGCGATGCCATTGCTTACCTGCGCGTTGTCCGACAACCTGATGATGATCTGGCGTTTGAACGCATTGTTAATTTACCAAAACGCGGCATTGGCGATGCAACTTTACAAATCGTCCATTCCTTTGCCAGAGCCGAACAAATATCTTTGACAACGGCCATCACCCGGCTATTGGAAACCGATGAATTACGCCCCGCCGTCCGCCGTACGTTGACCGAATTGATGGCAGACTTTGGGCGCTGGCGCGGGTTAATCGAACACATCCCCCACCCAGAACTCGCAGGACAAGTTTTAGACGAAGCCGGATACACGACCATGTGGCGGCAAAATAAAACACCGGAAGCCCCAGGGCGGTTGGATAACTTAAAAGAACTAATCGTCGCCATGGAAGACTTCGCTAGCTTGGATGCGTTTTTAGAGCACGTCAGTTTGGTCATGGATAATGAGCAAAACCCCGATGATGACAAAGTCACATTAATGACCTTGCACGGTGCCAAAGGACTAGAATTTGAAACCGTGTTTCTGCCCGGTTGGGAAGACGGTATTTTCCCTCATCAGCGCGCCCTTGATGATGGCGGAAGTGGTGGATTAGAAGAAGAGCGCCGATTGGCCTATGTCGGGTTAACGCGAGCACGCAAACGGGCATTGATTAGTTTTGCTGCCAATAGACGGGTTTATGGGCAATGGCAAAGTGCCTTGCCGTCACGCTTTATCGATGAATTACCGGCGCAAAATATTGACCGGTTCGAGACAGCCGGCATGCAGGCAGGTAATCAAGATGGTTTTGGCCATAATACTGGATTTTTCCCGCAATCCATGCGCCGCCCGGTGAACCGCCGACAACGATTGCCCGTAGAGCCTGTTGCAACTTCAAACTCAGCCCATGGTGATCACAAAAAAAGCGAACGCATTTTTCATCAAAAATTTGGCTACGGGACTATTCTAGCCATTGATGGTGATAAACTGGATATTCAATTTGAAAAAGCGGGTCGCAAAAAAGTTATGGCAAGTTTTGTTAAAAAACCATGATCTCATCAGACGCCACTGATCATATTTTACCTGCTATGTGGCGCATGGAAATCCATGTATCATATCTGTTCCGACAATCTATTGAAGATTTATTCGAAAATCAGTCCGTGGCTGTTTCCAGTTTTAAAATTGATGATATCGGGTTATGGCGCATTGAAGCTTTTTTAACGGAGCAGCCTGATAGCAAAAATATTGAACAGCGCATTCGAGAGCTTATTACTGATCAGGCGCCGCCCAATTTACACATCGAATACATTGCAGAAAAAAATTGGTTGCTGGAGAACCGCAATCATTTTCCGCCCCTAGAAATAGGTGAATTTTATATTCATGCCAGCCATTTACCGGCATCACGCACCCACAACTATTCATTAAAACTTGACGCGGGTACGGCCTTTGGCTCTGGCGAGCACGCAACGACGGCTGGCTGTTTGATGGCGCTTCAAGATGTGGCAAAATGCAAAAATATTACCAAACCATTGGATATGGGGTGCGGCTCTGGAATTTTAGCCTTGGCCATGGCATCGCTATGGCATGTTCCGGTAATAGCATCTGATATTGATTTGGAATCCATGCGCGTGACAAACCAGAATGCCAAAGCCAACAATCTGCATCAATACTTAACCGCCACTTCAGGTAACGGCTATGCATCATCTATGGTTCGAAAAGGGGCCAAATATGATCTAATTGTTTCCAATATTTTAGCCAACCCGCTATGTAAATTATCAAAACACATGTCCAAGTGTTTGCAAACCACCGATGATGGTGGAGGTGTCGTCATTTTATCGGGATTATTGGTTAAAGACGGCGCATTAGTCATTGCCGCCCACAGGCGATATGGATTACGTTTAATCAAACGCTATATCAGGGATGGTTGGTTAACCTTATGGATGGAACGGTAAAACCGTAAAATGCGCGCGTTAATATACATCAATTTATCAGGCTTAATCGCAGGCGGAGCCTATACAGGGTTTTTTTCAACATCCGAACGATTTGCAGGGTTTGCAGCCCTTGCCACGTTGATTTATTTAATAGCTTTAAGCGTTCCTATTTTTTCAGAATACATGTCCCTTGGCAGCGGGTTCAGAGAAATTGAAAAACAGCAATTATCCAGTCGCAGACGGGATTATACACCCTCCCCAAAACAAGAAATTTTTGGCGGTGAAGTCACTAAGCCTGAATTCAAAAGGCCAAATCCATTTTTTAAAGTTATTTTACTAACAGCCTTGGCAAGTGGATTTTTAGCCTATGATTATTGGGACTGGAGTAAAAATCCGCCAGAAATTAAAAAAGATAATCGCACAATCAGTAATTTTTAACATGCAATTGAGACTTAAAAAATGAACCGTAAACAACGACGGATTCAAGAAAAAGTAGCCAAAAAAAATGCCCGAGGCAAAGTCGCCTCAGGCATCTCCGTGCAGCAGCAGTTACACATGGCCGCCCGTTTTTTTCAAGACAACCAGTTTACAGAAGCCGCCCATATTTTGCAGGGAATATTAAAAAAATCGCCGAAACAAGTGGATGCTTTGCATCTGTCCGGTTTGATTTGTTTGAAATCTGAAAATTTTGCCGATGCTATTTTGCATTTCCGACACATTACCAGCGTTGATGCAGGAAATATTCATGTTTGGAATTTGTTAGGCACAGCACAAAACAGAATTGGAGATTATCATTCAGCCATCACATCATTTAATAAGGTACTGGCGCTGAACCCGCGCCATATTGATGGTCATTATAATATGGCTAATGCGTTTAAAGCGTTAGCTCAATTTGATCAAGCGATACAACATTACAGACAAGCCATTCAGTATGAACCGCAATTTAATGATGCCCGGTTTAATTTAGGGCTGGTTTTAAAATCTGCTGGGCATTATGAGGATGCCATCCAGTGTTATCAAAAATGCCTAGAGTTCGAGCCCGGCAACCCAGAAATCCTAACCAGTTTAGGCAATGCTGAATTTGCCGATAAAAGAATCGAAGCTGCGATCTCAAGTCATGAAAAAGCCCTTGAAATCAATCCAGAATATGCTGAGGCATGGAATAATCTAGGCAGCGTTTTAATGCATATTAGGCGTTATGAAAATGCCGAAGACGCGCTTCAACAAGCTTTAAATCTAAGCCCGTCCGATACCCGTTTTATGGATAATTTAGGCATTTGCCAGCATAAGTCCGGGCAATTAGACAGCGCTATTCAAACCTTTAATCATGCACTAGAATTGGACCCGGATAATGCCAAAATCCATTTTGATTTGGGCTTAAGCCTGCTTCACGCGGGGCGTTTAAAAGACGGATGGCCAGAATGGGAATGGCGTTGGAAAGTGGGCGGAATGGGTTTATCAAAAACAGAGTTTTCCGCACCCCGCTGGCATGGGCAATCCGATCCCGGGAAAACCTTACTTGTTCATACGGAACAGGGTTTTGGTGATACATTTCAATTTATCCGGCTGACAGATCAATTAAAAAATATGGGTTTTTCAATCATTGTCCGTTGCCATAAAACCATCAAAACTTTGATAAAAACTGCACCCGGTGTGACGGACGTGATCACGGACCAAGACCAGAACCCCGTTACCGATTATCATATTCCTTTGATGAGTTTACCAGCATTATTAAACATTACCGAAGATGATATTCCGACCAATGTTCCATATCTTTCCGTGCCCAAAAAAACTGGCGAAAGGTGGCATTCAAAATTAGCTGGGGATAAAAAATTGAAAGTCGGATTGGTCTGGAGCGGCAACCCTGATCAGGAAAACGATCATAATCGGTCCATGCCCACCCGGCACCTAAGCCCATTGTTAGCGCTAGATGATTTCAGTTTTTACAGCCTGCAGGTGGGGGAGCGCGGGCAGAATTTGCCCAAAGAAATTTCCGATAAGATGACCAATTTAACCGACGACTTATCTAGTTTCAGTGAAACAGCCGGAGCATTGTCAGCACTTGATTTATTTATTTCGGTGGATACAGGACCGCTTCATCTCGCTGGTGCTTTGGGCATTGATGCGTGGGGGATGTTAGCTCGCGTTCCCGATTGGCGTTATTTGATGGACGGCGATCAAATTGATTGGTATCCGAGTTTAAAATTTTTCCGCCAACCCGATCATGGCGATTGGGAAAACGTTATTTGTCAGGTCAAAGATGCATTGCTGGACTTTAAAGCCATCGGGTCCTGATAAATATGTGTAATAACTATTCATCTGGAGCACGGTTTTTAAAGTTTCCTTTAATCATCGGTAATAATTCCGTGGCAATTTTTTGACCGACTTTTTCCAAACCTTGAGATGTTAAATGAACACTGTCGGAAAAATATTGATCACGCGGCTGCAATTCTTCAACGCCCCATTTTTCCAAATCCATGACTTGAACCCCCTGAGCACCCGCTAACGCACGCAAAGCAATATTATATTGCTCTGATAACCGCGCCAGCACATAGGGGTTCGTCGTGAATTCTGGAAGATGACCTTTTTTCAAAGCTTTTTCAGTTGGTACTTCAGCCGTTGAAAACAAACCTGGCAATGTCAGAATAACAACTTTAATATCTTTGCTTTGAAAGCCATCTATTAATGTTTTTATGTCTTTGATGAACGCCGGTACATACCCATCTGCTACCATTGATTTTGCTTCTTTAAGATCAGGTGTCAGGGCACGACTATAGAGTATTTTAGCGCGGGTTTTTGGATCTTCTATCAATACGGTCAATAAATACCAGACCCTGTGTAACAACCAAACACTACGAACTATACGTTCATAGGGAGTTTCAACCTGATCTATACTAAACAGTGAATTCCAGCCTAAATAGATGGTTACAATATCAGGTTTCAATTTCAAATAACGCGGGAACTCATAGACGGTATTAATCGGTGAATAACCTTCGACTCCAGCATTAATTACATCCACGGGTCGGCCCATTCCATTCAACCATTTTTCGACCACGCGGGGATAGGACAACGATCCAAAACCAAAAGTCACCGAATCTCCCAACATCAACACCCGCACACGGTTACTTTTCAGTTCGATCTCTGGCCCCTTGAACCCCAAACTGTTGATCGTAAGTTCGGGTTCATTATCTTCCATGCCTTTATTCGGCAGGCCTTTCAAGGCAGCGACCCCCAAAACCTTTCCGGCGTTTTTCTTGGCTTCAGCAATTTCTGTATTCGTGGCACGAAACCCTGGACGTAATCGCCAATGCCCCGGAATATCAGTCGCCGGTATTTCATAGGGGTCTAGGCTAAGTCCGTTCATGATATTCTGTTTCATAAACGTCGTCGTCAATCGCTTTAAATCATCCCGGTATTCATAAGCAACCCTAGACACACCTTCTAATATTGCGAATGTGACAACAATAAAAATAATCACTGCTGTAAATTTAACCGAATTCCTAGTTTCATCAGATTGTTTTTTTTTCATATATTTCTACCCGATGGTTCATTTATTTTAATTGGCAAGACACATCATCGTTAAAATTTTGAATAATATTCACGTTAAGTCAGCATAAGTGTAAGATAAAAAATATTATGCTTTTACATCAAAAACGCGGCCCCAAGCTGAGAAACAAATGATCCTCCATAAAGTGAAATCAAATGGTAAATACCCTCCAAGAACGCCATCCCTGAGTTTACGCAAACCTTTTCCATCAAATAAATTTGGGAACCGCTCTATCGCTTCTTGGGTTCCTTGTTCGACAAGAGCTTTTGCAGGCCCCGAAAGCCACGCGTATTCAGGTGTCGAAAAACCAATTTTATCCTGCCTGTCTCTTATTTCGTTTGGTAAGATTCCATCCATCGCACGCCTTAGCAACCATTTCGTTTCACCATCAACGATTTTGCCCCTGCTACCCAAACCAACGGTCAATTCAACCACTCGATGATCCAAAAACGGCAATCTGGTTTCGATACCATGCGCCATACTATTCCTGTCTTCGTACCGCAAAAGCATCGGTAGCCCCGCCTCAAACATTTGAGAATTTATAAAATCATTCAAATGGTTAATTTCTGTCAAAGGTGATTTAAAATTTTGAATAACATCACTATTTAACCAAAAAGGACGTTGCGTTTTGCGAATACGCCGCACAGTCTCACGCAATGCCTGAGGTATGACTGAAGCCCCTAAAGCAGAGACCTGCCATAGCAAGGATGTCCCATGGCGTCGGCGCTCTGCAGATGTTTCTTTAAGTAGTTGCAGCCAATTACCACTGTGCATTAGCCCGGCATGAAACGGAGCGAAAGCTGAATGGTAGCCACACAGTTGTTCATCAGCGCCCTGCCCGCCCAACATAACTTTAACACCCGCTTTTTTGGCAGCCTTGAAAACACTCCATTGAGCAAACATGGACGTACTTGTGAAAGGCCCATCCATATGCCACACAACTTGATCAATATCGCGGACAAGCTCTTTCCCATCGGGGAAAACGTAAACCGGTTTAGTATTTGCTTGTTCATTAATGAGATTAATAAAAAATCGCTCATCAACAGATTTATCTTCATAACACGCGCTTACTGTCATTTTTTTCTTACTGCTTAGGCTTTGCGCTAGATTAACAATGCTAGATGAATCGATGCCACCGGAAAGACCAAACCCGACGGTCACATCTGAACGCAAACGAATGGAAACCGCATCATTGAGTAATTCATGCAAACTCTGAATAGCGTTTTGATGAGAATCTACATTCATATTCGGCAGCGGTTTATTATACCAACGCTGCACATGGGTGGGGTCGCCAGATCGCCATTGTGCAAGATTAATAGAAATACACTCGCCAGCCCTGATTTGCTTCACACCGGAAAATATTGTTTCACTGTGATGATCGGTAACACCAAATGTTAGAAAGTCATACGCCCGCGCATAATTGGGACGAACGGTAAAATTTTTAAGTGCCGTAAATTGTTTTATTTCAGAGGCAAAGGCGATCCCACTATCATTGCTGATCCAAAATAATGGTTTCACACCATAGCGATCTCTGGCTGCAAAAATAATTTGCTTTTTTATATCCCAGATTACAAAAGCAAACATGCCATTAAATCGATCAAGCGCCCGTTCGCCCCACTCAGCATACGCCGCTAACAAAACTTCCGTATCGGTATGGCTTTTGAATATGTGCCCCATCGCGGTCAACTCAGCACGAAGTTCAACATAGTTATATATCATACCATTAAAAACTACCCAAAATTGCTTATCACTATAAGACATTGGCTGAGTTCCACTATCACTGGTATCGATGACAGCTAATCGCCTGTGGGCCATAATCAAAGGACCATGTTGCGTATCGATTTGACGCCACCCTTCACCATCAGGACCTCGGTGTGCGACTATACGAATGACTGATTTATCGGTCGTTAAACCCAAAGAAGTCCAAATTCCACACACAATCACATGCCCCCAGGCAAGAAAGTAGATAAAAAGTACTTATCAGTTAGTTCAGTGTCGCGCATTCACGTGCCCTTAAATTGTATCAAGCATAATTCCTAACTCACGAATTAGCACAGATGCATCATCATTTTCCCATACCAATTTTTGAAACTTTGAAGCCCCTGGCATGTTTTTTCCAAAACTAAGGCCATGTTGAAAAAATATTTCTTCTGGTCGGGCGGACGCTGAATCTGTACTCATTTTGAAAACAATGTAGTGTGTTTTCGGATTAAGAAGGCATAGCATCGCAGGCCCATTTCCAGTAAAAAGGTTGAGATCTGCTTGTTCATATATCGCGGCCCTGAACGACATACTATGAACGGCTTCGGGGCATTCAATAACATGTTCACCAATAATTGGCGATTGATCATAAATGGCAAAATAATCACGCAGAATAACAAAAAGGATATTCTGATTTTTATATCGATCCACTAATGCCTGCCAAGCATTAAGGTTTGAATTTCTTTCCGGTTGATGTGGCGTTTCGCGAAGAGTGATCGTAATTATTTTTCTTCCGCTGGAATTACGCTTTATCCATGTTTCTGCAAGATTAAGTTGACCGACGGGAGGACATAATGAAAAAGATTCACGGGCCGTTTCAGAGTTTTCAAAAAGATGGCGCATTCCATAGTAAGGCACACCTTTCCGACTGGGGAGATAACCCGGCCTAAAAGGAGTATATTCCTCAGGGAAAATTTTGTGTGTGGACTTGGTGTTTCGGAGAAAAGTAATAAAATTACTGCGATTTGTGAAAAACTGTACGTCCCCGATAGATTTGTATAATCGCGTTGCTTCGATAGCTAAGTTATAAATAAATGCGCGGTACTTTACAGAATGATTTACCGGATTGGTTTTAAATGCTTCATTCATTAATGGGTCACCTTCGTGTGCAATAAAGGCAACATCCATTCGCTGGCAACCTGAACGCCGACAATAATTATCCGCTGTAGCAAGAAAAACAACGATATCATAAGATAAAGGAAACGCCGCGAAGTCACACACGACCAACACCCTTTGGCCAGAACCTTCAGCAATTTGAAATCCAACTTTTTGATCAAGAGGGTGCCCAAGAACAGCCCCCGCCCCTGACGTAAAGCCGACGCGAACCAACCCTTCCCAAATTTTTCGGCGGATCAACCACAAAACATATCGTGGTGCACGCCACATCAAAGGAGGGTAATCCCCTTTCGTATTTTTGCTTTCCATATTATTCGCCACGCTAACTGACCAAAATTCAAACATTATCGTATTCGGCTCGCCATCACGAGCATGTATCATAAAAAAATCGGAACAGGAATACGGGAATATTAACTTGAATCAATAGGGTCCTTTGAATGTATCCTCTGGATCAATGTGCCCATAGTCTTTAGAATCGGACATTCCCATAGTGCTTAACGTCGCTTTAACGAGTGTCGAAGCCTTTGGGTAAAAGGCCGTCTCTAAACTATTCGATACAGGAGCAGGACAATCTGCCAATGCAACTCGTTTCACAGGAGCCTTTAAATACTTTAGGCATCTTTCCGCAGCTAACGCTGCAATCTCTCCTGTAAAACCGTACAGTTCCCAACTTATATCCGAAACAACTAGCCTGCCGGTTTTTTTGATAGATTTCGATATTGTTTCTGTATCCAATGGTCGTATCCAGCATGGATCAACAACTTCGACAGACACGCCTTTTTTTTCAAGTTCATCAGCTGCTGTCAATGCTTCTTTGACCATTAATGAGCATGCTACAATTGTAACATCTGTCCCTTGTCGAACAACTTTCGCAGCGCCAACCTTAGAAGCCTTGAACGCCTCTGAGACTTCCCCTGTTTCGTTATACAGAGCTCTGTGCTCCAGTATGACTGTTGGCACTTCAGCCGTTAGCGCTGATATTGTAACAGCCTTGGCTTCGGCTGGACAAGATGGTGCTGTAACATTAAGGCCTGGGAAATGACCCAATACTGAATGAAAACTTTGAGAATGAGTAGCACCTTGGCCCCATCCTTTACCAATCACAGCTCTAACAACGATGGGAACGGTGCCAGCATTACCCCCAAACATATATTTCCACTTTGCAGCTAAATTGATCAACTGATCAAATGCGAGTAACAAAAAATCGTTTCTAGGGTGAACAATTACAGGCCTTTTACCCAAGGAAGCCGCGCCAATAGCAATTCCGGTTAATGCGTTCTCCATGGCGGGAGAATCAAAAACCCGGTCTGGGCCAAATTGTTTCAACGCCTCAGAAGTTGTCCCAAAAAGCCCCGAAGGATAATCTACCGCAATTCCGGTAATAAAAATAGATTTATCCCGTTCCATACTTTGAACCATGCCTTCTGATAAGGCCTCCCAATAAGCTAATTCACGAGCCATATAATTCACCAATATCAATTATAAAATATCAAAAAACGTTTTCAAATAGGGTCGATGGTTTTGGCCACTCAGCCCGCTTGGCCTTTTCAATGCATTGTTTGATTTCCTGTTCTGCCTTTTCTTCGATAATCTTTAATTCATCCTTGGAAACCACACCGAGATCGACAAGTCGCTTGCCGCTTTGTACGATTGGGCATCGCCCCATCCACATCTCCACTTCTTCTTTAGACCGGTATGTTCTGCCGTGATCATGATCAAAATCAGGACCGACATGTTCGCGCCACCGGTAAGTCATGCATTCTAGGAATACGGGCCCATTTCCATCGCGGCAATGTTCAACTGCTCGGGACGCAGCTTCAAAAACAGCGACCACATCGTTTCCATCAACTTTTTCAACCTTAACATTAAATGCTTCAACGCGATCACAAAAATTTACTTGTGCTGGCTGCCTTACACTAAGTGGGCTTTCTGTTGAATAAAGATTGTTTTCACAAACATATATGACTGGAAGCTTTTTTAGTGAAGCATAATTAATTGCTTCATAAAACCCACCTTCTTCCAAAGTTGCATCACCAAAAAAAGTCGTTGCAATCCTGTCATTAACATCCATCTGAAAAGCTAAAGCCGCCCCAGTCGCAACAGCAACCATTTGCCCAACAATTGCGCTTGTTGCAATTAAATTCACTGAGAGATCCGTCAAATGGACTGAACCGCCACGGCCATTTGAACACCCGTCTTGTTTGCCGTAAAGTTCGGCAACCAAGGCATAGACATCCCCTCCCTTGGCTAGATAATGATTATGGCACCGGTGGTGACTATAAACGACATCGCTATTTTTCAATGCGCCGCATACACCCGCAGCAACGGCTTCTTGGCCTATGCCAAAATGGACCGGAGTCCGCATTTCCTGATCACTGTAATGGGACGCCAGCGTTTCTTCGACTTTCCTAATAAGAACCATCTTCTTGTGAAGATGCAGTGCCTTTTCCTGTGGAATTTTCTCTATGGTCAACATATCTAACCTTCTATATTTATCCGTAAAGTTTACTCAGAAAAATTATTATGTCACATCATCTATAATGATAAGGAAAAATTAAACAATGGGTATTTTTTCCGACTCGTAACTGTAATAATAAACTCAAGAATTTATTCTTTTCTAAGGATTAGAATGCCGTTAGAGACCGGTAAAAACATTTTTTGATAGCCTTGTTTTTGACGGGCCAGATCGAGAGATTTTTTAACCCCCGCTCCCTTGGCCGTAACATGATCATCATTAAAAACATCACCATGAAAAAACGCATCATCAATAACGACAAGTGCCCCTTTGGACAGCATCGGTTCAACGCAATTCAAATAATCAGCATATCTTTCTTTATCGCCATCTATAAAAACAAAATCAAAATTCTCACTCTGGCTAAATTCAGCCAGCACCTCAAAAGCATCTCCCTGAATAAGATTGATTTTCTCAGCTAAACCATTTGCTTCGAAATTACGCCTAGCGATCTCAGCAAAATGATCAAACTTTTCAATTGTTACGACCCGGCCTTCAGATGGCAGCGCTTTGGCAAAAGACATCGCAGACACGCCAATGAACGCACCAATTTCAAGAACACGCTTTGCACCAGTCAGATTAATTAAAAACTTAAGAATATGAAGGCTTAGCCCACTTGAGGCCATCTCCTCAACCGTAAACATTGGTGTTTGCGTTAAAGTAAATTCATCAATTGGGTGTTCAAGTGAGCAGACCTCCATCACAGTCTGATAGATCGAGCGATTTAAATCCTCAGAATTCCCTTTAAACTCATTGCTATTAAATTTTTGATTTGGCAGGATTTTGTCCCAAGGCATAATTTTATCTTTAGCCGTCATCATTCCCCCTATATCCTATAATTCAGATGATTTCACCCTCAGAATCACAGGGCTTACTGACTGCGTTCGTCGTAACACATTTTACAAACTTCGGGCAACACCCCATCTTCATGTGACTTTCTGAATTGATGGTATTCTTCACTACACCAGACCTCGCTAAAACTCTTCTCAATCCCGTTACCAATTTCAAAAACGTCAGGATTACCAATCATACAACAAGGCGATGTACGTAAATCAGAGCCAACAAATGCTCTTTCAAAAGGCCACGGGCACAAACGATCCAAGCCTTCATTTGTTGAAAATTTTTCACTGGCCACCCAAAATGCCACCCGAACGCCTAGGCCACGCCCTTTTCCAACCAACCCGTGAAGATTTTTAGGCTCAAGTTCACCAGCAACAGTAAGCTTTGATATTTTTTCAGCCCAAGGGTCTAATCCCCAACTTACAGGCTGCAACATAAACACCTGATTAGTAAAACCTAACTCCGCTGCAAAATCTACTAGTTCATCAAGCTGATGAGCATTTTCCCGCTGCACCACCGTCCACATTTTAGTCCGTTCCACACCCTTTTCACGAGCATAAGCGTTAATCAACTTAACATTATCTGCAACACGATCAAATTTCGCACCGCGACGAATGCTTTCAAAAGTACTTTTATCTGCACCATCAATTGAAATTTGAATTTCATTTGTATCAGCGTCAATTAACCGTGCATAATTGTCATTAAGATGAAGAAGCGATGCATTCGTTGTTATTCTCACCCAAATATCCCTTGATCGTGCATAGCCGATCATTTCAAACAAACCATCTCCTTGCATTAATGGCTCGCCAATCCCCTGAAGTTTTATCTCTATCAAGCCAACCTGTTCATCAATCAATTTTTTAAAAGAACTAACCGGCATATCTTCTGCTCGCTTGCCATTTTTCCAGTCACTTACGACGCACGTAACGCAGCGGAAATTACAGCGACTGACATTTTCAATATCGAGCTTAACTGGAAGATGCCGCACAACACCGCCATCTTTTTTCCATTGCAAAAAATTTTCATAATTTTCTTTACGCTTTGCAGAAAAATTAATGGCGCGTTTTTTTTGTTCAGAAAAATACGCCCCCCCTCCTGCGGGTTCGGGCTGCGGGAGCGTTGAGAAAGTTTCTAACAAATCACGCGTTTTCTTCACCATTAGTGGCATCCTTTATTCATAATATTTAAAAACCATACTGTATAATTGACTATATAAATAAATATTTATCCCTGGATAAAACTAAATATTTACTCTGTGTTCAACGAGCCGCTTATTAATTCATTTTTGCGAAATTTTTCAGCATCTCCTGCAAAGTATCTGGGCTATAACCATAATTATTTTTTGCATATTCATTGTCGATAATATAAGCGGGTTTATTACTTTCTATTGCGGTTTCTACATTCACTTTTTTCTCAGCATATCTCATCAAAATCTTCGGGATTTCTTCTATTGTTAGTTCTGTACCCGCACCAATAGCCATAATATCAGAACCTTCCCACCCACGGGTCAAAAGAGTTGATATCCAATTTGATAAATCTGATGCCTCAACGACATTATTAAAACGAGTAGCCGGGTTGAAAATTTTAATAGTACTCCCTTCGATTATACGATCCATCATCGTGGCAATAAAATTACTATGTGCACCGGCCCCAATCACGCCAGGCAGACGAATACTCATGGATGACAACTGATGAGATGCACCGCTGACAAGTTTTTCGCCTAAATATTTTGTTACGCCATAGATGCCGGGAGCAATGATCGGCGTCAACCGATCTAGGGTATGTGTTAAAACATCTCCATAAACTGAAGTTGAAGAAAGATATACAAACGCACGGACACCTGAGCCTTTCGCATAATCAACCAAGTTTCTCGTAGTGACTACGTTGCCAAGAACAAGCTGATCCACTGTCACACCTTTTCCATCTAAACAAGCTGCTGCATGAACGATTGCATCAACCCTATCGGGTAAATTCCGGAGATTTCCTGATAAGTCTGCCTGAACAAATGTTAACTCACCCTTTTTGGAGCAAATCTGAGTGTTTTTGTTATAGACCCCTGTCACACGAAAACCATCATTCAGCAACTTGTGTAAAATATGGCGCCCGACAAACCCAGACGCACCTGTTACAAGAACATGCAATTCAGCCACCTTTTATGATTAAGAGCGAACCATAAGTTTCATAATTTCACCATTATTATTCTGTTATGGTCCAATAATAATCGCCTGTATAACGAGCTTTTTGGAAAATGTCTTTCCAACCTTCCCGCCCAAAAAAAGTTTGCGCCGTAAGCACCCAATCCAAAAACTGAGCTTTCTGATCTTCATTAAACCAAGAATCAACTTGTACATAAGCCTGATCAGCAACCCTCTCAATCTCACGCAGGGCATTTATACAGTGTATTTGGGGTAAATTATGGATCGTATTTATTGAAAGGGCAACATCGAAGCTATCATTAGGAAAGGGCAAATTTTTTGCGTTCCCAACAATGACCCTATCGTCAACTTCTGAAACACAGTGACTGATCGCGTAGCGTGAAATATCAAGACCAACAACTTCAAGCCCTGGACAAACTGCAACTAAATCTTTAATCAAAAAACCTTTTGCGCAACCGATATCAAGTAAACGGTCTCCTGATTTTAGGCTAAAATGTTCAACAATGTTTTCAGCTACAGGAATCCACCGACCATCGTAAATATACCCGCCATATCCCGTCTCACGGTCGCCATCAAAATATTCACGGCCATATTGGCACGCTAATGCTATACTTTCTACTGATCTCTGTTCATTCCGCGCTGTTATATTGCGTTTAGATCGCGGGTAATTTTTCAACAAATTAATTTCAGACATTAAGCTATTACCGCTTGTTGATTTTGCAATTTGTTGGCCCTAATTAAGTAATTTTAAAAAGAAGTCAAGCTACCGTAACTTATCAACCAATTCAAAAGATTGTTTTATACAGTCATCAATATCAATATTATATAAATAAGTTCCTGCTCGTCCAATCGAAAAAACTGTGTCAGGGAACTCATTAAAATACTGCTGCGCTTGGGTTTTGAATCTTTCGATCGGCAATGGGTATAGCTTATTACTCAAAGATGGTGTTTCTATACCTATAATTGTGCTCGGAGAAACATGCCTTGTGAGCTTTTTGTATTCCACTATCCGGGTATATGGTTCATCCCCTGCGTAGTAGGTAAAATAAACATTCTTTGGAAAAACATGTTCAGTAGGCAAGACAACCTTGATAAAATCCCGACCAATGAACGGCAATTCTCCATGACAAAATTCAAAAGGAAGATCGGGAGAAATGCTCGAGGCAATAATGTCGTATTTCTTCGCGGTCCCATTAACGACAACAGTATTATTGAGAAAATCAAATTTCTCAATGGAAGTATTTAACATAACCTTACATTCTGAAGTTGCTATTTTGAAATAGTCATCATATCCATTTAATGCAATTGGGTAAGCTGAAATAGATTGATCCCAAGCGGCCCGAGCGCCCTCTTTAATAGTTGCGCCTTTTGGCGACCATCCGAAATCATCAATTTGCCGATTGTCTGGTAGTTGCCACATTTTTTTTGAATATTTATCAATAAACTTATTATATAAAGTCTCACCAATTGAAGATATCCAATAATCTTCAAGATTTTTGGCATTTTCCGCACCATGGCACGCTTTGCGTTCGACATTTATCTTAGCTTCATCAGGCATTCGCTTAATATCATCGACATGAATAGGAAACCCGTAAAACTCCCGATCCTGCTCAACATAGGTTATGAATTCATGATCAGCACACCGCCTCATTGGTACATACTTATTCAAAAATTCATAAATGTCGTTCCAAGGGGTCAAAAAATGGCGAGGGCCGAAAGTATAAGGGTGCCCGCCATGAAACATTGTTTTACAGCCTCCCCCAAGATAAGAAGCTTTCTCAATCAAAGTAACATCCCATCCTCCCATTAGGGAAAGTTGGTGTGCTGCGGCACAACCACTAAAACCACCACCTATTATTAATGCTGTTTTCATGACGTTCTTTCTTTAAAATTATAAACATACTAAAAAAATTATTGTAAATGAAATCAGGGGCAATCTATCGTTATAGTTATGAATAAACGCACACAGATAACCTTTAATCTGAAAGCTGAAGAACAATACTTCAACCCCATTTGTCAAGTGCATGATCTTGGAATTTTCATAAATTTCACGCCCTTCCGCTTCACAGTCGGGTAGTTTCCAGCTTGCAACAGCTTGCAACATCTTTCAACAGTCTTTATTTAGGTTTTCAATTAGGATATTTATGATATGAGCAGTCTACAATATCAAAATTAAAACTTGGAAAATTTATCAACCATGTCGATCACATCGGGACAAACATGCAAGGCACGTCAAGATATTATTGATGGCATTGGGAAATGGCGCCTTTGGATACTGATTGGCTGGCAGGAAGTCAGGCAAAGGTACAGAAGATCCACTTTGGGGCCGCTTTGGATCACACTGAGCACCGGAATTACCATTAGTGCTATGGGGCTTATTTGGGGCCAACTATTCGGTATGAATATGGCTGAATATCTCCCATTCATCACTTTGGGCTGGCTTAGTTGGGGTTTTCTCAGTTCTGTTATAGTAGAAGGTTCTAATTGCTTCATCTCATCTCAGGGGTTTATTTCACAAATGCGGCAACCCCTTTCAATGTATGCGATACTACCTATTTGGAGAAGTCTGATCGTCTTATTCCATAACATTATTGTCTATCTTATCGTTGCCGTTATCTATCAAGTCATACCGACAACCTACACGACATTGATTTTTGTTACATTCCCCTTGGTTATCCTAAGTCTTTCTTGGGTCCCCATGCTTCTAGGAACTTTATCTGCTCGATTTCGTGACATTCCGGTCATAACACAAAGTGTCATGACCGTTGCTTTTTTCCTTACACCCGTAATATGGCCGACATCCCGATTAGGTTCTTTTGAAAATTTTGTCTATTTAAACCCACTCACCAGTCTAATAGAAATGATACGTCTTCCGTTACTAGGGCAAATGCCGTCAAGCACAGCATGGGCAATAACAGTGAGTATAACAGTTTTAGGTTGGGGTGTTACTTATCCATTTTTCGCGAAAACACGGGTCCGTATTCCATATTGGCTGTAATTGCGCAATAACACAACAGATCAAGCCATTAGGCTAATCAAGCGAGGTACGGTGATAAAAATAAAGCTAGACCAGGTCTCTATCGAATATCCGGTCTTCGGATTCAAGGACCAATCCCTTCGACATAGAATAATGGGCATTGGTAAAGTTGGAGGCCAAATCAATCACAAAAATACAACAGTGATGGTTCAAGCCCTCCAAAATATATCTTTCGAACTAAACGAAGGTGATCGCGTTGCACTTATAGGTCCTAATGGAGCCGGAAAATCTACGCTTCTTAAAGTTTTAGCCGGCGTCATAGAGCCCTTGCAAGGCCAGGCAGAAGTAAACGGAAAAATTATCGCTTTATTTAATATTATGCTCGGCATGGATAAAGATGCTACGGGGTACGAAAACATTCGACTGCGCGGAATGTATTTAGGACTCGATGCGAAAACAATAGAAAAACATATTCAAGATATTGCAGAATTTTCTGATTTAGGTGAATTTTTATATATGCCCATAAGGACATATTCTCGTGGCATGCATGTGCGATTAGCATTTGCCGTTTCCACGGTGATCGTTCCAGATGTACTGCTTATGGATGAAATGATTGGTGCAGGAGACGCCGCGTTTATTGAAAAAGCCAACAAGCGCCGTGAAAAATTTTTAGATGCCACTAAAATATTAGTGATTGCTAGTCATTCAAAAGAAGTCGTTATGAAGTGGTGTAATAAAGGAATTCTTCTTCATAATGGACAACTAAAAGCGTTTGCTTCTGTAGAAGAAGTGTACGAACAATACATGGAACAAATACGCAGTTAAACTTAGAAAATAAAAAAATATCCTCGCAAACATTATAATGCGAAAGGGCTTATCAATATGAGTGAAATTTTTATTGTTGGAACGGGTATCGGCGTCGGCATTGCTATGATAGTTGTTGGCGTAATTTGGCGTAATAATCATTTACGAAACCATAAGCGAGCTAAAAAATCTATATATCCTTTTTGGTAGTTATTTATTCCCTTCTAAAATTTACAAACATTTAATTTCAATAAAGGATAAATATGATTTTAGTATTGACCATAATAGGAACAGCATTTGTAAGTTTTATTGCTATTATAATTATTGCCAATGGTCTTTCATGGATATTTTTTCTTCGTAATCCAGAATCATTACTCTCACAAGATCTTCGTGTCCAAATGCGTATGATGGACTTTTATCGTGGCGACTTATTCACATATGTAAACGAATGGTTTTCCCTTAGAGAAGGGGAATGGGGAGATTTTTCAGATGAATATGAACAATTTCTAAGATCCGGTTTTGTTTATGAACCATTTACAGAATGGAAACACAGGCCCATCAATTGGAAATTTATAAAGGTTTCAGAAAATGGTTTTCGTCATATCGAAGATCAAGGCCCCTGGCCTATAGACCCAGAGAATTTTAATATTTTCTTTTTTGGTGGATCAACTGCTTTTAATTTTGGAAAAGATGAAACGTCTATTCCTAGTTATTTACAAAAGTATCTTCGTAAGAATAATATATCCAAAACTGCATGTTACAATTTTGGTCGCGGTGCCTATTTTTCAACCCAAGAAAAAATTCTATTCAGCAACCTTTTATCCGCGGGCCATCGACCAGATATGGCTGTATTTTTAGACGGCATTAATGACTGTTATCTTCAAGACGGACGAACGACAAGCAGTGACTGGCTCGCTGGAGCTTGGGAAACTCAACTCATGAACCGTACCGAAAGGTTAGATAATGCCACACATGCCAAGCCAAAATGGAATAAATTAAAAGAATTTTTAAGTAGCCTCCCACTGTTTATAGCCATTGACATCATCCTACAACAAAATAAAACCAAAACGACCCAGACACGAACCGGCCCCATTGCGAATTGGGAAATGAGCGTAAATAAGATTAACGAGGTAATTGATCGATATAAGTTCAACAAACTTGAAATTGAGCTTCTCAGTAAAGAGTACGGTGTTCAAACTGTGTTTAGTTGGCAACCTACACCCGCCTATGAATATGATCTATCTAAACATATAGCACTGTTGAACCATGTAGGTTTAGGGGAACACGCCCGAGCAAAATGTGTTTACAAAGTTATGAACGAAATGCGCCATGGCCCTATTTCCTTTGGATGGCTGGCCTTCAAAAAGGTCACAATGAGCCTATTTATCATGATAATGTTCATTATACAGCCGAGTTTAACAAGATAATTGCAAAAGAAATTGGGAATTTTATTATTCCATTAACGGAACTCTAAGTTATCCTCCCATAACATTCAGATTATTCGCATCTTAATAAACTCATCATTTTTTTTATTTACACAACCAGATAACCAATTAATTTAAAAACTTTGCTAAATGGTAGCATGAGTTGCTCAATAACATATGAAGGAACCGAACGGTGACATTAGATATGCACACGTACAATGAAGAGGAGAACAAAGCTTTGTCTTCTTTAGGTAATAGAATAATCGAAGCGAATTGCCCTGTCACTTTCCAATTAAGCGGTTACCCTTCGTCTGTTTCTTCCAACGATCAATTATGGCGATATGTAGATGCTATGCATGAACTTGGCGAGGAAAAGTGCTTCGAAAAAGAGTTAAAAGGCTTGACGGACAAAGAGTTTTCACTTTTTAAAAAAATTAGCGAAGTTGTTTTTCAGTTGACAAAAAATCTGTACTGCAAACCAATAATACCAAAAGGTGCCCTATTAAGGGCCTTTGTAGCTTTGCGATATATCCGCTGCATAGCTGATCCAAAAGATACCACCATCCTTGAAATTGGTCCAGGGTCAGGTTACCTAGGTGCGCTGCTGGCTATTGAAGGTTACCGGTATATAGCCACAGATATCGCGCAGGGTTTCTACATTCATCAAAATATATTGTGGAGCCACCTTTTTGGGGATCGTTTACTTGAGTTAGCATCAATCAAAATGAGTATGAATGATATCGACGAGTTGGATAGTGGTTCTATACTTCATGTTCCTTGGTGGAAGTACTCATCTGAATGTCCCGAACGTTTTGGTGTTCCCGTGGACTTAGTTGTTTCGAACCACGCAATGTGCGAAATGCACAGGAGCGCATTTGGTTATAATTTAAACATTGCTCATCATTGGTTATCAAGATCAGAAACCCCAAAAATTTTTTTAGTCGAAGGCGCAGGAGCAGATCGCATTCGAAAATATGATGAGATGTGCTATGGTTTCGAAAAAGCTGACTTTATGTCTGTAGCTAAACACTCGACTACAGAATTTTTTACACCAAAAAGGTACGCTGATAACTTTTGTAAAGACGACCAAACCAACAATCCCTCAACAGCCACGAACGACATGTATTCGCAAACAAACATAAACCCTTCTTCGCTGAAGCCTACATCAAAATCTAAATTTGCCGAAATTATTCGTTTACTAAAAAATAGTAAAGCAACATTATCTGCTGATGGAGGAGGGAAAGATTTTTTGACTAAAGTTCACTCTTATCTTCTTGGCACGACCATACATATTGAAAAAGAACAAACCAACAAGGACGGTATCCCCCAGAACGAATTATTCCAAAATTGGTTCGAAGAAAATATTCATAAAGAGCTTCGCGGCATAGAAAATCACAAAAAAATTTCGTTCGAAGAAATGCGAGACTTCCAATATAAACTCATTGGAGGCAACGATATTTACACCGAAGATGAAAAATTTTTACGTTTTGCCTATGGAACTAAAGACTGGTCCTAGTTTTGTGGTTGAAGTTTACGTTTAGTAATTAATAGTTCAACAGCGGACAAAATTGGATTTACAAAAATCTTATTTGCATATCCATTTGGATGGGGATCTTCTCGACTGACCCATAATTTTGGTTCTTCTGTATCTTTAACTATTTCCAATAAATCAACATACGTGACCTCTGCAGTTTTTGCAATTTCAGATATAAAATCCTGAACCACCCCAAAAGGATATGTTTTCAAATTACGCAATTCTGGATAATTTACAATCACAAGCTTAATATCATTATCCTTACTATATTGGGCAAGAGACTTGATACTTTTTTCAGTCTTTATTCTCCCTAACGATGCCTTGTCATACAAATCACTATAATATTTTTCCCAATCTGGTCTTAAGCCCAACTGTCTCATAAGAATATCGATACGTGACGTCAAAAAAACGTATGCAAAAGAGTTACGGGCCAACCACCCATTATCATATTTAGGGGTAAGTTCTACATCGTTTATGAAATAATTCAGAACAATAATATCAGGGTTGTATTTTTTTCCTTCACTAAAAAAATATGCTACTTCCATTGATGTATTATAATTTCCGACACCCGCATTTATGACTTCGCTCTTGATACCATCTTCGTTAAGTTTTTTCTCTAATAGTTTTGAAGTTGTTTTATCAAAATCTACTCCCCAACCAAAGGTTAGAGAATCTCCGAGCATTAAAACTCGCAATGTATCAATACTTCGCTTATAGGGTATCTCAACATCACGTAATTTTTTACTATTTATTGAAACATCAACCCCCATAAGTCGGGAAAATGATTTAGCTTTGTGTTCATGTCCAATTTCAGGATTTTCTGAAATAGTTTTAATCTGACTTGCATATTTCCACATCTCAAGTCCGTAATTCATGCCGTTATCAACAACCATACGAACGTAAATTTCAAAAGAAATAACAATAGATAAAACGACTATCGCAACAGTCATCCCGCCAAATAGTTTGTTTTTCATAACAAATTTAACTTCTTATCATGACTTAAAATAATGTGTAAATAAATGGCGCAATGGCTGAGCCTTGAGTTGCTGCCAAAAGCCCGCCTATTAAAATTAGAACAATCATTACGGGAACAAGAAAAATTTTTTTCCTCTGCCTTAAATAAATAATATATTCAATCAAAAATGTTTTCATAATATGTCTCTAAGTTGGCAGGTTGACAGCAATATGCCGCTTTACCATGAATAATACAACAGTTTATTCTCTTGTAGATAAAGCTTAATACACAAATTTATTTCTGCATAAGTATCGGTTTATGTGGAAGAATGTTGTGCTTCAAACTATCATTCGCGTGGCATTGGGATTTTCTTCTTCAATATATCGCTTAAAATATTTGAATACACAGAAACACCAATATCACTAGGATGCCAGTCCATATTTGGTGGAGCCATTTTGCGGGGCAGAGTTTCAATATCATAGTTATTGTTTTTAATGGACGGAAGAAAAGACAAAATCTTCTGATTAAGGCGTTTTTCCAAACTGGCTACCAAGGACAATCCACGTTGTACAGGTAACGGGCTGGATCCGATCGATTCCCATTCATTACCAGTGCGCAATTCAGGGTATTCTGGAATATGAACAAGATAGAAAGGAATTTTAGTCTCTTTTAAAAGCCTAACTGATTCAAGAAATCTTTTATCATCCCCGTAATCATTTATTTCAAGACCAGCGAGGGGGTTATTCTTAGTCTGATAAATTCCCATATTCCAAAACGCATTCCGACGAAACAGGCGGTTGAATAGAAAAGATGTCGTTAACGTTCTAAAATTAACATTCATAGCAGGCATTAAATTTTTTTGATTGTATTTTTGGTATCGTTGAATCATGGCCAGAATAACCGGATCATTTCGCAATATTTCTTTACGATTCTCCTGCAGTGCTTTTTTCATTTTAGCGCACCAGTCCGAGGTTACTTTATCATACAGGACATACCGGTGAACTTTAGAATTTTTTGTTGTTAGATTAGTTTGAACTGGCTCATTCACCCATATAAAATTATAAAATCCTTTTCGGTCAGATTCAACAACACGCCACAATCTTGGCATGCCTATGGTGGCAGAGTTAAATGCAATAATAATAAAATTTGGTTTTTCAGATGTAGCAACTTTTGCCGCCATATCCATCATCTGAATTACTCCGTAGCGATCCCTAGAGTAATTTTCAATTACGATCTTTTTGCCTGTTTTTTTAGTAAGATTGTCGCTTAGAATTTCATGGAATAAACGACCATCCTTCGATCTGCCCATAGTATATGAACTACCTATTAAAGCACCTCGAACATCGGCTTCTAAATAATCACTTTTACGACTAGCGATGTTCCCTCGTGAATTAAAATGTTTAACCTGACCACAATTTTTAAAAGCATTTTCGACAATTTGACCAGCGAGATAACCGTTGGGTCTGAAATTAAACCCGACCTCTTTATCAAACTTCCAAGCTCCTTTGTCGTTCATAAAACTGATAACTGATTTTTTTCTGTTCCCTACATTTTGAACCACAGTTTTTTCAATCTGGAATTTCAAATAAACCCGATAAGCCCCTTCTGCCACCAAAGCCGTCAAAACGACGAAAACTAAAATGAGAAAAATATCAATAAAATTATGACGAGAAATTTTACTCATGTTCTACAGCCCGACTGTTATTATTGGAAAATATGTGACAACACCCAAATTGGATGACAAGAAGTATCAAAGTAAAAAGAAAAGGAGTATCAAAGAAATAAGCGATAAAAATATAAATAAAATAAGCATCAAGCGAAAAAATACGCGATTTGACATCATGTGCGCCAAAGTCTTTTCAATTATCGTTTGAGCTGAATTGTCGTCATTCACCGGCCTTCTATTCACTTGCACCAGTATAATTACTATATTACTTATAAAAATTAAAATAAGAAGCAATCGAATATCAATAAGTCTTTTAGAAGTTTTATAGGCACTGTTTCGAACGCCTTCCAATTGTTCTAAAATATCAGGGAGTGCCGAAAGATCGCCAATGCTTTCTTCAAGCTGTTTAACAAGTTTTAAGGTTTCATTTTCATTCATTAAAGCTGTAGACGGTTGGTCCACATAGTCTGACTTAGAATCTGCTACCGAAGCGTTAAAAATGACCCCAATTACCAAGATTAATCTTGCCGTAAAATTCAACAACAAAAACTTTACACCCACGAAAATTTTCCCTTATCAAATATTCAACTTATTATAGATTCCATGACCTTATATTTCCATAAAAGTAAAGTCAAATAAGGAAACAATGAATTTCAAGCTTTCTTTTAGACACTATTTTACAGCTCTCATATTATCAAATTATTTTTTTACGCCCTAAGTTTTCCTCATCGCTTTTCCAGTTGGATCACATCCCCAATACGGCATATATAATGCATCCCTTTTTTTCCTGAAGGTAATTCTAGGGGTATGTCATTAACCCAATATTTGCGCCCTTCACATCTTATTTTTAAACTTATCCCAGATGCCGCCTCCAACTCCATAGATTGACCATCTGCGATGCTCGTTTCATCAAACACCAGCGATGGGTTAATAAACACGACATGGTTACGCAGAAATTGAATTAGAAAATGTCTTGAACTTACGGCCATTAATTGATCATAAAACCCTGTGTCAATTGCTTCCATTGCATTGTCATCAGGAACAAAAACTAGCGCGGGTGCATTCTGAGATAACGTATGCACCAACACCCCTGTTTCCATGGAGAATAAAATTACCGAGGCGGCATGTCGGCAACCCAGCTCCTGACTTTCTTTAGCTATTCTCATGCCTTCACGGGCAGAAATAACTTTATTAATAAAAAGATCAGAACGACGTTCAGATTTTCCCCATAACACAGAGTTAGGTTTTTTTTTGGTATGAAACCTGATATGTTGGCCCACAACTTGATTGTTCGCGGGGCTGTCGTAATCTAACCACCACCGAGCTATGGAAACTGGGTCAGCATTCCGGCTACGATTGTACCATATGTTATCCTTACTTAAAGGTGCTAAGCTGACCCCAAACAAACTATCAGAATCCGTTATAAAAATAAATTCTTCAGTATCATGCTCAAGAGCGGGAAGTTGCTGATCAGTTAGTTGGAACTTGTTTGGATCAAAAACATTATAAACATTTATAAGCATTCGAACCAACAAACCATCACCTTTGATCGGCCAAACCAAAATTTCCGGATGATTAGGAAAGTAAGGACTATCTACAAAATAGGCCGCCATGACGGGATGTAGATGCCTTAAATTTAACTCAAACATATCTCGTCCAGAGACCGATAAGACATCGCCATCGCCCCACTGACTGTGCACTGCGGGCACAAAAGTCTCTGCTACTGCACGCGGATAAAACCACATTACGGCTTGTTTCCCGGCTGCGATCAAATCTCCAACGAACGATAAAGAGCCATCTGAAAACATGACATCGGGCAACATATTCCAAACAAGCCCATGTTCTTTTTGGGCCATATTTTTAACAATAACCCAAGCTTCGTGATGAATAACCGGAGAATTACCCGGGTCAGAAGAAAAAAGTTCCGTATCCAATATAACGGGAACAAGGTTACTCACTTTCTTAAATGACGCTGATTGCTCAATTAACAGCTTATCTTTTGAAGTCGTATAAATAAAAAATTCGATATCATGTTTATCTACCAAAGCAGGGAGATTTCCAGATGCAAGCAGGCTAGGGAAGTTGGCGTTTAGCATCATTGAAACATGCCAGTCACCCCACACTGCCGAAACCATGAAAATTTTACGCCTTATTTTCATGCCAATACTTTCAGAAACAATTTAAAAACGTCGTTAATTTTCGACGACGTGAAGATGGCGCTCAGATAAGGCCTCAACAGAAGTTTGATGTTCGTCGTAAAGATTTAGATAGTCTTCAAACTCTTTATTTAGACGATGGTTATGCGATATATCATTAACAGCTAAAGAATATTCAGTTAGGTCATGGCGAGAGCGCACATCCATAATTAACTTCTTCATATATAACAAGCTAATTAATGCGATAGTATTGCCTGTAGCATGACCAATATTCGCCGCTTTAACATGGCGAGCTATTTCATCTTTAAGACCAAACCAGTATTTTTCTTGTAGTTCCCGGACAACATTGTCTTCTGCCCATATCATATCATCTGTCTGAAGCTTAAATTTCGTTTTAGGGATATCATGAATCGAAGATAAATAATCAGAATAAGCCTCATGATAATAGGTCCCCTTTAAAGGACGAATGGCAGGAATAACCGCACAATAAACATAATCGTTCAACAGATAGAATAGGGCCCATTCCATAGAAATTTCAATATCATCAATTGTGGTTTTTGGTGTTATCAAAATAATATTGATATGTGGCCTTAATCCAATTTCTTTACACGTCGATAAAACCTCATGAACCTCATCTACATCGCATCGTTTGTCCATATCATCTAAAACAACTTGAGAAAAGGATTCTACGCCGATTATCAACCTTCGGAAATTAGCCTTTTTTAGCAATTCAAGTAGGTGCCTGTTTAAATCTGTCGCTCTTGCGAAACACATAAAAGCAAGATCAACGAAGTTTTCTTTAATAACCAGATTGCAAAATCGCTCGACACTACGTTTATCTATGCAAAAATCATCATCGGTTAAATATATTGTTTTTAGCCTAGGGTGGGCCGCAATAACTCGTTTCACAACATCAAGCAACTTCGTTTCGGTAATTCCCAAAACGGGGACAGCTGATTCTGCGCCCCACGTCAGTTGATTTGTGGAACTGCAAAACCGACACCCAATCGGACAACGATTTCTGGAAAAAATTCTAGCGGTATGAATTTCTTTACGATTTAAATCAGTAATTCCATCACCATATCGTTCAACATAATGATCCCAGTATACCTCATAAGGCAAATCTTCCCATAAAATAGCTTCCGTAGCTTCGTCAAAGAGATCCTGATTAATTGCCACAGATTTATTCTTAAAAACAATTCCAGCTATTTCGTGCGGCGGAACATCGTTAGCTAATTGCAATAACGGGATTTCACCTTCACCAAGAACAACAATAGAACATGGGGATTTATCTAGTATTGTTTGATAGTTAAATTGAGCCTCAATTCCACCAGCAATCAACGTTGCATTTGGGCACAAATTACGGGCTAAATTCATGTTGTTAATATCTGTTAATAGGGTCTCATCCAGACATGAAAACCCTATAATATCCCAATTTTCTTTAACTAATATATCAGTAAGGGTTGGACCTGTCTCAGTTACAGTATAAACATTTGGATCATAATACTCAGCCATATGACCGCGCCCAGTCAAAAAACCAGATAGCCTTATTACGCCCAATGGCGGACTCATAAAATACACATCCGCCATTTTCTTATCGCTGCAGGGCGAAATTAAAAGAATTGTTTTCTTTTTTATAACTATATCTTTATTTAGCATAACTTAGAATAATCCTATATACTATACGAACATTTAATAGCAACTGACCTTGAAGGTCGCACAAAACGATATCAAACAAGAAACTTCTGCAAATTCATATATCATATTTTTATACATAATAACAAAATAACTTTATGGATTTGTTTGACAAAAATGAGCATCACCATTTCAGATAAGTCCAGTACGACTACATAGTTTAATAAGTAACAAAATCTTATTTAAACTGATGAAATCAGATAGCACATCCGCTCCGCTCACACGACAAACATGGACAACTCTAGTCAGAAACAGTCTACATGTTACTAGCAGAGTAGAGCAATAAAAATACTAATTTCCTATCAGATAAAGTTTTGGGACAGAATCAGATTTCTTAAACATTTTATCCAGAAGCTGAGATACTCCCTATCCATCGGACAGTCTATTGGTCTATTTAAGTTGGGCTCATATTCTCTGGTCGTTGTCCCGAATAGATGTTTCCGACCCCTTTGTCTATCACGGGTAGGGGTGAGTCCCCCGAAACGTCAATAATCGTCTTCCGAGGCTTGTTCACAGTGAACGGCGCGTGTCACCGGCAATTTATTACTGCGCTCAACTATGTACCGCCTCATTTGTCAGTACATGGCTGCAACGCGTCCACTAAAAAATACCGCTTTATGGTCAATTGGCTTTTCTTGGCATAAAAAATTATGATACGTATAAGGTCCGCAGCCAGCACTTTTTTGCTCGACCCACGTTCAAGATTATTCGGAGCATTTTCCAGCAACGCTATCTTCCATTGATGCTTCATCGTCGGATTAACACCGAAACAGCTCAATAATTCCGAAACCGACTGTTCGCCTTTTAATGCCTCAAAGGCTACCTTGGTCTTAAAAACGGGCTTATGTTGTTTTACGTTTACTCATTTCTGCCCCCCTTAAATTGAGATAAAAAACACACTTTTGAGACTTACGGCGCTGTCCGATTTGCGGGGCTTAGTTCAAGCATATCCGCCGTACAATCATTTAAAATTTTTAAGCATTAGAAAAAAGTAGAAAATGAATACTATTATTCTACCAAATTGTTACATGCTTCAATCAATCCATTTTCAAGCAATGCGTAATTGAAACCTGGAAATGCTTTTTTACATCCTGATATATTAAATGGCCTATACCCACCATGTGGCATTGCCCCCTGTCGAGGGCTTCCTTTAACTGCCACAGGTGGCTTAGTATGGTTGGCAATTATCTCTGCTATTTTTCTGAAGGACATAACTTCGCCTGTTGCAATGTTCAACGTCCCGTGACTTTGATGTAAAATAACCTGACAGATCAACTCGGCCACGTCGTCAATCAATACATGGTCCCGTCGTTCTTCACCTTCGCCAAATAAAATAATATCTTCTCCTGATAGAGCTTGCCTACGAAATCGATTAGGTCCATACCCATTATGCGGATCATCCAATCCATAAATCAAAGTCGGACGCAACAACGCCAAAGGAATTTCACTACACACATTTCGTAACATTGCCTCACGCGTCACATGCATAATACCATGCAAATTATCTGGTGAAGCAAGAGAGTTTTCTGTTAATGGTTCATGACTATCACTGTAGACGGCATCTGAACTAATATAAACGACTTGCTGTAATTCCGAGATACTTTCAACAACTTCGCATATCACATTCATCATGCGGATGTTGTCGATCAACATCTCCCGATTTTTACAGGGTGCTATTGCCGAAGCGATTAACACAGCGTCACCTGCTTGCAACATACCTGACAGTGTTTGCACCGCATCAACAGCTAGCAAATCGACCTCTTTACGGCTAAGGGCAAGTAATTCAACCCCCGCTGCTTTCAATTTTTTGCATGCCGCATTTCCAACAAATCCTCCAGCCCCTAGGACCACAACTCTTTTCGGGTTGGACGGCTTTTTTTTCAAATGGGTTAACATCGCATCAAGTTTCCTTTGCGGTTAAGTCTGATGAAGCACCAAGAGTGACATGATGCAATCCTGCTGCTTGCACCAATACAGTGTCAAACACACGATAAGGATCAATGACAATATGGCCCGCCATAGACAAGGCTAAATGCTTTAATGATAAATTTTTAAACTCATTCCATGGCGTCATCACGACAACAACATCAGCGCTTGTGATGCACGCATCGACAGATGAAACATTCTCAATTCCCGTCATGTTCATCTTAACAACGGGGTCGTATGCTCTGACACGGCGAGTGTCTAATTTTGATAATAAAGCCAAAGAAGGTGAATTTTTTGTACTGTGAGTGTTTTCTTTATAGGCGATCCCCAAAACAGCAATTATGGGATCAGAAAACTTAGAAAAAACAAATTTCTCAAGCATACGGTAGCCCCAATCCCGACGGTGCTGGCTATTATCTAACCATGCTTGGATAACATCGAAATGCGTACCTTCTTGGTCTGCAAGCCGTATCACAGTCGCCAAATCCCGTTCAAGATTACCGCCAGCCAAGCCAAGACCAGGTGTAAGATAGGCTTTCGTCCCTATTCGCGCATCCAATTTCAGAGCAGGGACGATTTCAGACCAGTTTGCTCCTATTTTTTCGCATAATTCTGCCAACGTATTAGCGACACTGATGGAAGAGACCAGACAACAATTAATAGAAATTTTAGCCAATTCCGCACTTTCGTACCCCATTGGCAGCAATGGGCAATCAAAGGCATTGAGGAATTTTTCATACGTATCCGGTAATGGCATTGCTGGATCAGCGCAACCGATAATGATGCGCTCAGGGTTAAGAGCGCGTTCGACAGCACGTCCAAATATCAATGTTTCCACTTGATAAAATAGTTTGTATCCTGATTTATAACATTTTCTAGTAAACCCCGGAGGCACCTGACTTAAAATGACTTGGACTGTGTCTTCATGAACGTACTGTTCTAATTTATTGAGCAATAAATTCAGTTCTGTTAAGTCACTATCGCCCTGATCGTTGGTTGCAACATCCGGTGAAATAATAACAACATCACACGCTTCTATGTTTGTAACATCAGCCGTGAAAGTCATGTTATTTTTATTTTTCTTCAACAATTCTGGCAAATCGGGTTCAACAATTGGCAATTCACCGGTTGCTAACCGCGTTATCAAATTTAAATCCATATCGAAACATATGACACGAAAGCCACGTTCTGCAGCGGCGGCGGCGGAAACCAAACCTAAATGGGTCATACCCGCAAAACCAATCTTCGGTTTTTCCATCAAATTGCCATCCTTATGACGTCATTGGACATGGTGTGCAAAGTCTGGTGTAGCCATAAATCATGCGAAAGATTGGTGGTATGCCCCCCATCACACAAAGCCGTAAAATGTTCGTATTCCAATTTCCAAGTCGGATCAGACAACTCAATTGTCTCGACTTCTTCCTTGGGTCGTCCGCTTGGAAACACTCGGGAGCGTTTGACAAACACTGTTGGTCCCCATTTACATAAGGATGAAATATGAGCACTTCCTTTTTCAGCAAGAATGTCGCAGGTAAAATGATTGCGCCACATCAATAATGTCATTTCTAGTTCTATCCTCAGGTTTGCGTCTTTTGACCCAATAACAACATGATCCGGGGCATTATTTTCAAAGCAGTTTGCTGACACAACTTCGAACTGATTGTGCAAATTTCCAAACCAATAAACGGCAGTATCCAATAAATGAGACCCAAGGTCAGGCAACACGCCTGCTCCTTCGTCGCGCCACGCTGAATCTCTAACTAACCGAGCCGTTCCGTTACCATAAAACATTCGGCAACTATAAATTTTCCCTAGCTCTCCGGAGCGAATAAGGTTTCTCATTTTTACAAAATGTGGTTCGAACCGATGGTTGTAAGCTGTGTAACAAACGACTTTATTATCTCGGGCCAAAACTTCTATGTTTGAAATATCTTGATCATTTCCAGACCACATAGGTTTTTCAGTGAGTACATGCTTCCCATTAGATAACAGATAGGTCAGAAGTTCAATTTTTGGTTTGTCTGGAACACAAAGAAGAGCAGCGTCATATTGGGTTAGAGGAACATCTTGTATAGAATAAAAATTTGCCTCTGGATTAACCGGGTCAACAGTAGCGACAACATCAGTTCCCGCGTATTTAAGACGCTTATACCCTTGCACCCCTAATCCAACGATAATGACCCTCATTTAATCGCCTAAACCTCCTGCTCACCAACGTAATTTACCTTGCGTTCTACCCAATTTATTTTATTAAGGATATTTTCCTGACTTACTGGCACATTCCCATCAAACTCGCACTCACAAGCCGCAGCCATTGAGCCAATGATTGCCGCGATTGTTGAGTTCCCATTTGTTACATGAACAAGGGTTGAATAGGCCAACAAAGCATCACCTGAACCAACGGCATCAACAACATGATCGGCAAAGCTGTCGATAATAAAAAATGAGCGTGTATTTTTATCAATATCATTGATAGGCCGATAAGCAATCAGCCCACGTTCTCCCAATTTTAATATGAGATTTTTACAATTTGCGGAGTGATAGAGCTTAAGAGCTAGCGGGCGAATAACAGAATCCTGATCACCGAGAGCAAAGCGCGCCTCTCTTTCATTCGGAGTCAATAAATCAAAATCCTGAAAATCACAAATATTGCCCCACCGACTGGCAACCTGACTATCTGCTACTTTAAACATGTTTTCAGGTATGCTTTTAATTAAATCGGGTATCGTTGATGGGTTAAAAATACCGTGGCGGAAATCGCTAAAAACAATAGCATCTGCGTCTTCTGATGAAATTTTACCCTGTAACTGTCTGCTAACAGATCCAGATATTGAGCTATTATCAAGGGTATCAATTTTTAAAAGACGATAATTATCACATACGATTGCATTTTTATTCGTCGTTGGTCGCGATTCTGTTATGATTGCATTGACCAAAACGTTTGCTTTTTTCAAATCTGCAATGACAAAATCTTTCCAATTATCATCGCCTAAAACAGTAGAAAAAATGACACTCGCTCCGGCGGCCGATAGATGTTTAGCAACGACCCCGGCCCCGCCGACATAATGGTTCTCTCCTTCATAACGTACAGAAATTGTGGGGGTTTTGGTTTGCCCTCCAATCATTGATGTATGGGTATAACTATCAACAATCGTATCGCCAACAACATGAACTTTTGCATTTCGGCAGTTCCGAACAGCATCTCGCAAATCATCAAAGGTTAAATCCTCTGCTTCCATTAAAGCAGCAAGTTTCTCTGGACCTAATTGAGGAGGCGACATCTCAATGAATTTTGAAGAAGAAAATACGACATCTCCGGGCGTAAAGATGAATTCACCACCGTAACCATCAAGAGCATCTTTTTCGTCCTGAGTCTCCTTTGGCATTCCTTCGGAAACATACTCATACCCTTTAGCAAAAAAGTCTGGTTGAATTTTTTTGAGATGATGCAAAGGCGTTTTTTCATGATCAATGATAACATAATCGACCATATCCAGCGCAGCCAGATTAACAGCACGTAAATCTTCTGGAATAAAAGGCCTGAAATTTGCCTTTTTGATATGAGCATCCGTAGTCAAACTGGCAATTAAAATGGCCGCTTTTTCTTTGGCATACATTAAATGACGAATATGTCCGGGATGCACAACATCGAAAGTGCCATGACACATGATGACTTTTTGTTGACGTGGCCGGACCCCGATGATCTCAAGCAATTCATCAATAGTTTTTATCTTAGCTTTGTACTTATTGACTAACATATGGAATACAACAATATAGTTAAAAAAAATTATTCTCGCTTCTCATTATGAGAGCATTTCAAACCAAGTTTTGGTAGCCTCTGAAATTTTTTCTCGATCCCAAAGCGGAGCTTCTTTCCAATAATCTATATTATCTAAAATAATTTGCACACCTTCTTCGAAGGGCACCTGTGGCTCCCATCCCAATTCAGCTTTTATTTTAGAAATATCAGCCCATGTGCAATCAGGTTCGCCGGGGCGTTTAGGAAGACGAGTTGTCTCCCCTTCTAACAATTCGACTAAACGGTTGACGGTTTGCGGGTTTCCAGCACCAAGGTTATAGGTTTCTCCGATTATCTTTGTATCTGCTGCAAGCCAAAATGCTTCGGCAACATCCGTTACATACAAAAAGTCTCGAGACTGTTGTCCATCACCAACGATAGTAAAAGGTTTTCCAGAAAGTTTTTGTTTCAAAAAAACCCCAAAAACTGCTCCATATGCTCCTGTAGTCCGTGACCGTGTCCCATAGGCATTAAATATACGAATAGTATTAACCGGAAGGCCATAAACTTTATGCCAATGCAGAACAGCTTGTTCCCCTTGAAATTTACTCAAGGCATAAGGATACTTTAGTTCAATTTTATGATTTTCTTTAGTCGGTGTATCAGCCAAACCATAACACGATGATGAAGCGGCATATACGACTTTTTTCACCTTCGCATACCGAGAAGCTTCTAAAACACTCACGGTTCCCTGAACATTTGCTGACATATACTCCGCTGGCCGTTCAATTGAAGGCACAATATCGCCAATGCCCGCGAAATGGAAAACGTACTTCGCATCGTCAAACAAAGTATCATCAAATGACAAATCACGAATATCTCGAATATCAAGATCGACATTATTTTTATGATGGACTAAATTAAGCTCTTGGCCGCCGACAAGATTATCAATAACCCGGACTGAAAACCCCTTGTCCACAAGTTTATCAACCATATGGCTTCCAATGAACCCAGCACCGCCGGTTACAACAGCAATCGGTCGCCCGTTCATTTCACACCCAGTTTTTTCATTGTCCGAATGTTAAAGTACTTATCATCATCAAAACTATTGGGCAGTTTACCTGCAGCGAAGGCCTCACATAAATCTCGCACGGCATCCTCAACGCTATATTTCGGTTCAAAACCAAGTACTTTTTTAATTTTATCGGAATTAATATGATATGAACGTTTGTCATCGCTTTCGGTAACATTTATCGGAATATTTCCCAATTCAGGATAAATTTCCTGAACTACTTTTTTCACCGTTCTGGCAATATCTAGGATGCTCATGTTCTGAAACCCAACGTTAAAAACTTCATTGGCTATTTTTTCAGCAGGAGCAGACATTAATAACTTACACACATCAGCGTATTCCTGAATATGAAGATTTGGCCTAAGCTGCTCACCACCAAACACCGTAATTTTACCTTTATTGACGGCATGGTTGGTGAGAATATTAACTGAAACATCAAGACGTTGGCGAGGACCATAACCACACACCGTTGCCGGACGGTACACTACTCCTACAAAATTTTCATCCGTATGTTTGAATAACAAAGGCTCACACATACCTTTAAATTTATTGTAAAGAGAGACGGGTAAAAGCGGGTGGTCTTCGGTAACGTTAGGCTGTTCAGACACACCATACACTGAGCTGGAAGAAGCAAAAACAAATCTTTTCACACCAGCCTTTTTTGCCGCAATAACAACGGGTTCAAAAGCATCAAGGTTCACTGAGGTAGATAACGCTTCATCCAAGTCAAAACTAGCATCATTTGATATGCACGCTAAATGCAGGACCGTGTCTTTCCCTTGACAAGCTTCAGAAATTTTTGCGACGTCCCGGACGTCTCCTTCAATTAACGTTAAATTTGGGTTTTCAAATGGCAAAAAATTATTGCCGTACCACATAATATCATAAACAGACACGCTATGGCCTTCATCAAGCAGTTGAGGAACAAGAACACTTCCGCAATACCCGGCACCGCCAATAACTAATATATTTTTCATTTTTTACTTTCAAACCAAATTTCTAACAAAACATAAAAATAATTTTACATCTTGTTGGTAAGTATTTTAAATTTTTATAGTATATCCAGCTGCGCTGGCATCATCATAAAACATTTTCACTGTTTCCAGAGAATAATCATCAAGATTTTTTCCAACTAACGATAATTTTTTTAAGATATCATTCGTTGCCGTAATGATATGACAGCCAATTTCATCAGCCTGAAAAATATTTAACAACTCTCGGGGACTAGCCCACAGCAATTCTGCCTTTGGCAGTTCTGAAATCATAGCAAGACACTCTGACATAAAAGGGACCGGATCAATCGCTGTATCTGCTATGCGCCCCGCAAAAACAGATACAATCGCCGGCGTATCCGGCGACAGGCATTTTGCGACTTCTTGGACTTGCATTTTGGTTAAAATAGCCGTCACATTTAGAATAATTCCTTCTGATGACAGCGCTTTAATCAAAGGTCCTGAAAAGTCACCAAAGGTATTCGTTACCGGTATCTTTACATTAACATTACTTCCCCACGTGGATATCTCGCGAGCTTGTCTGGCCATTTCATTAAAATCATCAGCAAACACCTCAAACGACACTGGACGATCAGGAACTTCCCGGACGACTGCTTTTGCAAAAGCTTCGTAGTCGTCGACCCCGGCCTTTTTCATAAGGGTTGGATTTGTCGTAAATCCTTTAATCATCGGATTGGCATACATTTCCAGAATACCATCAATATCCGCTCCGTCTGCATACAACTTAACTGTTAGATTTTGCACATTGGTCAAAATACATTACCTTCGATTTAAAATATTAATTAACTTTAAGAATAATTTGCCCGGCTTCAAATAAACTTCCAACAACAAAGTCTGGCCGCTCTGGTTGTCTTTCATCATAACCATAATCTATAAAAAACGTTTTACACCCGGCCGCTTGCCCGGCACCGATATCACGCCATCGGTCCCCTATCATGAAGCTACTGCAAAGATCTATATTACGCTCATATGCTGCGTCCAATATCATCTTAGGCTTCGGTTTGTAACACTCACACCCCTCGCCTTCAATACAGAAACACGTTTTTATATCATCAATGAAAAGGCTGTCCATTAAAAATCCGTGTATGGCCTCAACAACCTCGCGCTTTTGTTTTCCCGTCGCTACATCGGGCTGATTAGTGACAACAATTGTCAAAAAACCAGCACGATGCAAATTTAACAGAGTCTCTTTTACGCCAGGAAGGACGATTAATTCTTTCAATGAATTAGGGGGATATGGACGGCCATTTTTGACTACAGAAGCATTAATAACGCCGTCACGATCAAGGAATACAGCTTTATTCGCCATAAAAGCAGACCTTGACACTTAACATAATAACTACCATTTAGTCTCATTAATCTGAAGGTTTGGATGGGAAACCATGCAATGCCAAATAACTGCCTGAAAAGCTTCAGAGTGAGGGGTTACTAAATCTGCATTTACCTGCGGCACAACAACCACGACATCGCCCTGTGTTGCCGCATACCCGTCGGCTTTCCCGACAACACCAAACACTTTCATTCCGATACTTTTTGCCAAGGCAATGGCCTTTACAAGATTAATGCTTACGTTTTTTTCCGCATTACCTCCGCCAACGGAAAAAATTAACAGAGAATCTTTTGGTGTTATCCGACTAACCTTTAACCAACTTTCAAAAACACTATCCCAACCTTCATCATTGGTCCGCGCTGTCAATTCGGATACATTGTCCACTGGCGCATAGGCCTCTATCCCACACAGTTTACGAAAATCATTAACGGCATGGCTACAATTTGCTGCACTCCCACCAACGCCAAGAATAAAGAGGCGACCATTTCGATCACGTAATTGACAGAGTTCATTAACCAATAAACTTATTTTTGCTATGTCAATTTTTTTTGAAATTTCTTCAACTTCTTGGAAATATTTCTTTACATGCTGCATCTACAATCCATTACCATAATAATTATAATTTTATCTATCCAGAACCCTTGTATCATCCTATTATCCTGCAGCAAACAATTATCCTGCAATAAATTTATAAAGTTCAATTTTATAGGTTTCACCATAAAACTGCCCCTAAATAATGGGCGTTACTATCCGACGACCAATGCCGCAATAGACGCCAAGTTAAGTGATTTTTTGCGGCTATTAAAAAGAGAAATATTTAAATGAAAAATAATGCACCACGTGAAATACATATCGTATCAGTTGTCCATGGTTGGAGCATGGCAAACCACTTTATTTTACGGTGTTTACCAAACCTTATATCCTTACTTACTGAACTTCCCACACCCTTATTAAAATCAAGCAAAGTTCGTATCTTTGCCACGAGTAAAGACATCGTATTTATTCGTGGCAACTATTATTATGAACAATTAGAGAATATACTCACAACGGAAATTTTACCTGATCCTGCTTTACCAGTCGTCCCAAAGCGAGGAGACCAAGAGCCATTAAATCGGGTTTATGGGCGCGCCGTTTCCGATGCCAGTGCAACCGGTGCCGCTTTGATTTTCATGCCCCCATCCACAATCTTGGGTCAGGGCTCATTTAAAGCTATTATCAAGCGCGCTGAAAAAGGGACACGTTTTCTATCTGCTCCGCTTCTACGCGCCAACCTTGAAACTTCGTCCTATGAAATTGACGAGCATATTGAGAATTCAAAAAATTCTAACCTATCTCTTTCCACTAAAGAATTAGCGGGGCTTATTTTTCGAAATTGGCATCCGATCAATGATTTTTTTAGCATTGTTGCCAATGAGAAAAATAAAAACCGCGCCATTTGGAAACCATATATTATAGAACGCACTGGGCAGAACGAAGTATTGTTACAGCTATTTCAGGGTACAACTTTTTTTGCTTGGCCGTACAAAAAAATAACGTCCTTCACCCAGTCAATTGACTGTGGGCTTGCAAAGCTTTGTTGCAATTCAAAAAATGAGTCATCTATTTTATTGCAAGGTGATGACTTTTTAGCCTGTGATCTTTGCCCGCCAATTGACAAAAGAGATTATGACGAGGCGAAGTCCAACAAGAGAATATCATTATTCCAACAATTTCTTAATCTTGATGAAATGAGCCGCATACAACTTCATCAAAGTAAAAAACTAATTCGTATTGCCTGCTCTTCAAGTTGGTCTTCACAAGCCATCGCAACGCGTAAACGCATCATCTGGAAAATTATTCCAGCAATACATGCAGCCTTGATAATTCGCCCATTTCTTCGTTTTATTAAATTATCAATCATGGCTACAGCACGCTTAACAACCTTGGCAGACCATCTGTTCAATAAATTTTTTCTGACCCCCAGCCCGGCCCCAATAGCATCAACCTTTTACCTGCCCATCACAAATGACAGCGACTTAACTAATGTAGGTATCCCTGATAAACTGTATGATTTTACAGCAATAGAACATCAAATTTACCATTCTGTAACTGGAATGGCTTGTGGGGGTGCCGAGGCCATTGTCTCTATAATTCGGTCAATTGATTATCTGATAACGAATAATATCTCAGGCGCTTTCGTTGAATGTGGCGTATTCCGGGGCGCGAACATTATCGTTATGATGCGTGCGCTTTTACATGCTGATGTTACAGATCGTGATATCTTTCTTTATGATACGTTTTCAGGCATGCCTGAACCTGATGAAATCGATGTCTATTATGATGGACAACCAGCCATCCAAGTTTGGCAATCCGCAAAGCATGCAACATCTGGTGGGTCCGATTGGGTGTGCAGCCCTATTGAAGAAGTTCGTCAGAATATTAAAGCGGTTGGGTACCCAATGGAAAGAGCGACCTTTGTTGAAGGACTTGTCGAAGATACTATTCCAGAAACAATGCCTTCAGAAATTGCTTTATTACGACTAGATACTGATTTTTACCAATCTACCAAACACGAACTCACTCATCTCTTTCCTCGCTTGAAACGTGGAGGAATATTAATCATTGACGATTATGGTGCATTTGCCGGATCACGTGCGGCTACGGATGAGTATTTCAAGGACGCCGGTATTGCATTTTTCCTTGGCAGAGTAGACGAACATGTACGTATTGGCGTAAAATTATAACATCAAATTCAAAGCTATTAAAATTCAAGGCTATTAAAATGGATCAAAGATTTATTGAATATTCGCGTCAGAATGCAGAAAGGGATAATTCCTCAATTTTTGAACACCTGACAAAAGGTGAAATTGTTGTCATTCGCAATGCTCATGAGATCCATAATCTTAATAAAATGATTGTATCCGGCGTCAAAGAAAATTGTGGCACCCAATCGGCCAATGAAATTCATAACTGGATCACCTCATCCAAAGCACCGACTATTGATGCATGTGTCTGCTTGGCGAACGTCTTGTTGGAACTAAAGAACGTATTTGCCCTCCCTGTTTTAATGATGGATTTCATAAAAAGTTTAAATTTATCTGGCCCAGTCAGTGTTGAAGGAGGGGCCCCGCGGCTTAACCTTCCTGCTTCCCTTGAAACCCAATTCACCAATCAGGCAAACAAATTAAATCCTGCTATTCTCAAAGATTTTGGAGACGATCCTTCACGCCACGTCATGTTAATGGCTGCTCAATCTCAACGACCACATAGAGATATCGGTCGCCCTCATACAGCATTCATGACAAATGTCTGGTGTGCCCTACAAGACATTGACAAACATCAAGCACTTATACTGTTTCCAGACGCATACAAAGACCCAAGTCACGATTTTGATGAATACGCTTGGAATAAATCTGAAGACCCGGCTGATTGGGGATTTGGTGCCCCCTTGCAGATATCGATGCGGGCAGGTGATGTGGTGCTTTTCCACAGTGATCATTATCATAGCAGCCCTGTGACCACGAGTGATAATCTGAGGCTTAGTTGGGAATTTCGTGTCGTGTCTCAATGCTACGACGATATGGGTTGGTACAGGCTTGGGTTCAAACTTTTAAATAACTTCTCCGTCAACGGCAAAATGGATTCCAAGCATAATGCTTTGGAACACCTTCAAAATATTTACTCAAAACGAAATATGGGTCTACCATCTTTACACTCTTACCTAAGAACCGAACCAGAACGAATATCGGGACACCAAATTCTTGATTGGTTAATAAATCAGCCACAATTAGATGAAGATTTTTTTGTCGAAGCGCTTGAGGCAATGTTTAATCTACCCTTCGCAGAAGACCGTTTCCTATGGCCTTTATTTGCCGCTCAGAAAACTTTCCCGAATTTACATCTCGATAAATTGATCCTAGAATTCGTGATCACGCGCACAAAAAATTACTATTGGGCTTGTGTCTTCGGTGGCTTGGCTCTTGGCGCTGACGAAACGGCGCTCTCGAAGTCGGCGTTTACTGCGGCAAGAAAATATGCGAAATTAACTAAAACTACATGTGACCTAAACCCGGTAAATTATTTCACAGCGTTAACCCAAAGCAAATCAAGCTTGCTTCCTATATTGTATCATATTACTCCTCAGGACGTGGACGAGGTCATCAGGCTTTATGAAGAAGGGCATATTAAAAAAGGATTGAATGGAAGCACTGTGGATCTCGTAAAAGGAAGCCCCCACCCGAAGGGCATGTTCAGACCATGCTATCCTTTCATAGAACCCGTTCCAAGCTGTTCTTCTAATGAAAATACTCTTTTTGAGAGATTTATAAATTACCTACTCAGAAGACAAAATGAAGAAATTACGCCTCTTCCCAAACGGAAATTACAAGCAGGCAGTCATTGGTTAACTTTTTAGCTGATCGATGATCGGAAGCTATTATATTTTTTGAAAAAATTGCATTTTAATTATTTCATCTATCGGAGATGGTGTTCGTGGAAAAAAGAACCTATACAAAAACAAGTCTAAAAAGTGCCCGTAAAGCTCTAAATGACGGTCGATATGCTGAGGCTGCTATTGCGTACAAAGATATACTTAAAGATTCCCCCGAAGATATAAAATATAAACAAGGATTATTTGATACCTTGCGGCTTATAGAAACCGACAAATTTTTAATCAACAGATACTTGGAAAGTATGAATTTCACTAAGAGTTTCTATCAAGGTTTTTCATCTATTCAGGGCGTCCCGTCGCAATCCAGTTCCGCACAACAACTGGCAGATCTATCAAACAGCATTGTCCCTGATGACGGTTTTCCGTTTAACATGGGTGTCGTGCTTGCCGCCGATAAACTTGCCCGGAAACAATCAACGTTACAAAAAAAAATCCAAACAGAGGATAAGGTAACTATTCGAGAACACGATATGGTTGATTTGAATTTAATTTTGGCACAGGCCCTTGTAAAAAATTCTGAATATAATCAGGCAATAGAGCCACTGATGCTCGCCATTCGCGACAGCCCGAATAGTTTAGCCCATAAATTACTGGCCATATCCCAATGGCATTGTGGATTTAATTACAAAACTGTTTTAATGAATGTGACATTTTCAAACCTATTTCCAACCGACCATTGGGGCGGCGGTGAATCGTACGGAGGGAAGCTCCGGTCAATGGGCCAGTATGGAAAATTTAAAACCTATTATTATATTACTGCTTCGGTAAGACAATTTTATGCAGTCCCAATTGATGTCGATGCCCGACTGGGGTTTGATGGCTATTGGGCTGACGAAACAAGAAAAGGCGTCGAATTATACGCGCCACGGATATCGTATTCATTTCGGCAACGGTTAAAATTATTTTTACCATCAAAAATGTTGAAAGCTCTGCAATGGCTTGTCAGTTTGAAAATTTTATCTCCTATTTTTTCGGGCCGCGTCGAACTCGATAACATGGCCATAACCACATCTGATATCAATGAATTGCTGGATAATATCAAAAAAGAAAATAACTAGAATGCGGTCTTTTCATCATTAATCGGGAATTCCCATTCCGATTTTTCGTTTTTCGTATAATTCTTGAGCAAACTCATATAATTTAAGATCCAACGTATTGGCGGCCCTGATTTTTGATACAATTTTTGGGTCCGCTCTATCCGCCCATTTTTCTTGTACCTTCCGCCCAGGCGTCGTGTTCATAGACAGGTTTTTCATTTCCCCAAGATCGGGAAATTCATTTGTTAACATCTTTGGAATATCAAAAAATCGTTCGGTTAGTGCAACATAATGATACTTTACGAGTTGTTGTTTTGCAAAATCCAAACGATCTTCATCAATTGAATGAAATGGAGAGTTGCTTGACAGAAAACGAGTTTGAACATTAGCCAATCGTGGGATTTGTTCATAAACATCCATACTATTCGCCTCTAATTTGGATTCCGGGATGATATCAATATTTTCAGCAACTTTTCCAGTAATATGATAGTGAAAATGATAGGCTGAAAGAAACCGTTCTATAGGGTCTCTGAGAATTATAAAAAATCGAGCTCCGGGCCATATTTCCTGAATATCCACTAACCGGGCATTCTGAGACGAAATACATCTGGCATAAAAGTATGCTGAACGAATAAGTGGGTATGCATCCCGTTCTATAACGCCTAAATAAAAATTAAAATCAATCATTCTTGCACCCAGTTTTCTTCCCACCATGGAAATAAAACTGGTGCCACCGGTTTTAGGGATATGGCAATGTATCAGGACACTAGCAGTAGCACTCATCAAATCAGAGCTTTCGATATCTTGTTTATATTAAACATCAATCTGTTTTCTAAAGACATTATACAGATCATAATCCATAGAATTACACTTCAATAACCGGTCTCGCGCTGATGGGGTTAATTGCGCCGCCATTTCAGCCCCGGCAGACCTTCCAAAACGACTTTCTATCATGCTTTGTGCTTCATCATGGGCTTCCTGCATATTGATTTGACTATCCTTTGGTAACCAAGCACATAACGTACCGATCATTCGCTCCATTTTCTCTGTGACACCGACATAAGAAAGTTGTTTCAAATTATGGAGTGCCATATCGTATTCTTTATTTTCAAGGTTATCCAGAAGGCCTGTTCGAGAAAAAAATCGAACATAAAAATTGTGTCGATGGAAATGATCCGCAAAAATCAAAACATCCTGAATACACGGAATAATATCACTGTGCGCCAAATCTATATACGGTTCGATACTCCGCCGATATTCCAAGAATTCAGAACATATTCTCTCAATTGGATCACGAAGAATAGTGACGGCCACCGCAGAAGAATCAATCTTTGCTATTTCGCCAACAGACACATAGTAATTGCAGACAACGGCTTTATAGGGACTGATCGTCAGCAGCCATTCCAGATTAGCCTTCACCCAATCTGGTGGAATAAAAAGTTGCGGGAAATTCGTTAGGTTAAAACGACAGAGATCGGGGTAAAGGGTATTAAAAAAACTAGTGACACAGCTTCCCCCGACCCTTGGAGGTTGTATAAAAACAAAATCCAGCGAACTTTTTTTTTCCATTTGTCCAGAGTTCAGATTGTCTGAAGAATGTGTGGGGGGGAAATTAGCCCCCTCTGTTTCCAGATAAGTTTCTAATTCGTTAAGTGGAGAGCTCGTTTCTTTAATAAATTCTTTCAGATAATTATCTACAACAGACCCAAGATCGCGAACTACTGGTGATAATGGCTCGTTAGAAGCATTTTTTGTTTTTCCAGAACCATATTGAAGATGATTAATAACGGGCAAATCTATTGTAAGAATACGGAGTGGAGGGACGTCAGTTAATGTTGTGCCATACAGGTAGCTCTTGGCATGTTCGGCAACAAGCCTTACTCCGCCCGTTGTAAAAACCATTTGTCCACATTTTATTCCTAAACGAAGAATTTCAAAGGGGTTTAAAAACCGCCGTATATTATTTATCTTTTCCGTAGGCAACCGAAAAAATGGCACTATAAAATAATTTTTCATCTTCTTAGAAAGCTTTAGTTTCAAAGTTGGTGGGAAACTAAACCGTTCTGATGCGTAAGAAGATATTACAATTCTAGTATAAAGAGCTTTATATGTGTCCACATGAAAAGATAGCCCGAGAACACTCAACCAGTCTGTATCTATCTCCAAGATTGGTTGAGGAAATGTATCTATCAGGTAAAAATTTATTTTATCTGATAGATTGAAAGCCTGAACTGACCGATACATCGCATTTGAATAGTTGCTTTCGTTTTCATCTGCATCAATGTGGGAAACAATCATATCAAATTTTGAGCTATATGTATATTGTGCTACGCTTGAGTACTCCCACCATGGCACATGAACGACGTCTCCACCATTTATAGCTTGCAGTAAGTCCATATCATCATCTTTTGAAGCTAATTCTATGAACTTGATTTCGCTCAAACACCTCCACATTCTATTTTGATAAATATAGTATTGTGAGTCCGGCTCAGTCGTACAAAGTTTATAGCCGAAAAGGACTAATATATAACCTAAATATCCCGCTCCAGATGAAACCTCCAAAATACGTATTTTCTCTGGAAAAGTTAAAGCACATATTTTACGATATAGGTTAAATGCATGTAATAATGCCAAAATATCCATTGGCACATCAATATTCAACTCATCTGTAACTCGCAAATGAGCCTTGAAAATTTTTTTAAAAACTTCTAACTCATCAGAATTCAAGCCATTTAAAACGTTACAATAGTATTTTTGAACACTGAAATCTGATGTGTTTTTGCAAGAATTTAGAGTGATTTTTTTTTTAGACTTATTAAGAGAATTGTTTAAATCAGCAAGGTTTTCAGGCACATGATTGCCCATAGAGTTCTTTGCCTTTTCCAAAAGAACTCCTCTTTCAATATCCGAATAAGTATTTAGTTCCAGTGGCATTTTATAGATTTTTCTACACCTTTTTTGAACGGCTTAAACTTACAAATTTAAATCTGTAATGCCAGTTAATTACATAGAATTCAATAAATATAATGGTTATTTACACAAATAAAAACTGTATAAATAATATTTTCCGATCAAAATCATATAACTTTTCACTGACAGATCCTTCTAAAAAAACCAATTTCTAATTTGTAGCACCTCTACAAAAGCAAAAAATTGTTTAATGGCAAATTTTCATCATTTATCAATGACCCGCCGACAAGAACTGTGTATCGTATGCCTATGAATGATCCTTTAACAACCGAAAAGACAGCCAAGCCTGAGCAAAAACAGATCATGGGCTTGCGTTTGAGTCTGGTCATTTTATTTTTTTGCGTCAGCGTCATTTCCATCACCACATCGGCCGGATTATATTTTTCTTATCTCAATGAAATTAAAAATCTGGAACAGCAAACAGGTGAAACCGTCAAAGCATTAATTCTGGCAAGCAATGCACAACAAGCGGTCGTCACACTAGAAAACCATAGAAACATCAGTAATGTACGCATCATCATGGGCACACTACGAACCAAACAAGCTTCTCGTATACCGTGGTTTGCAACAACCCATAACAGTATACAATTCCAGTATCTAATCCCAAACAGTCGGCCCAGTCGGATTATTGAGCTCAATATATCTTTACAACACTCATTAACCATAATGCGGCAACAGTTTTGGCTGGTTTTGGTGATAGGCCTTAGCGTTGCTCTTAGCTTGGTCGCTTTTACACCGTACGTATTCAGAAAATTAATTTCAGATCATTTAAACCGCATTGCTGGCTATACGCGAACACTAAATGCTGGCGTCCAACAATCCCCGCTAACGCTCAAACGTAGCAAAAAACCATCTCTGTCTATTGATGAATTGGACAGCGTAGTTAATGCCATCAACGATATGCACAAAAATCTTACAGACAGCTATTACGCCCTACAGCTGAGCGAGCAACGGTTTACAGATTTCGCCGAAGCTGCATCAGACTGGTTATGGGAAATGGATAGCGATTTGCATTACACATATGCATCCGAACGATATTATGACATTTCAGGACGTGGACCGGAAGATCTACTCGGTTTATCTCAATCAGAAATTTTGAATGCAGGCGAGACCGGGCAAACAGAATACTTTGCTCATTTAGAAATTTTACGCGACCGCCGTCCATTTCAAGACTTTACCTATGGTGAAATCCATGATGATGGATCAAAAAAATGGTACCGATTAAGCGGAAAACCGTTGTTCAATGAACAAGGGTTGTTCTTAGGATACAGAGGGACCGGGCGTAATATCACAGACGAAGTTCGCGCCCGCCAAGAAGCCGTTGAAACCACTCACCGGTTTTTAGACGCTATCGAAAGCGTGTCCGATGGCATCTCATTTTGGGACCGCGATGACCATTTTATATTATGTAACCGGATTTACCGATCCCAAGCCGGCGCATCAGCCCGTATTTTGGTTCGCGGCACAACATATGAAACATTTTTACGACACGCTATAACCCAGCAACAAAAAGGCCAAAGCGACGCAGAAATCGATGATATATACAATGAGCACTTGGCTCACCACCAAAACCCTCCAAGTGCGTATGAAACCAACCAAGACGGTCGCTGGACGTTGATCCGCAATAACAGATCCCCTGATGGCATCACCGTGTCAGTGGCCACCGATATTAGCGAAATAAAACACCGTGAAGCCGAATTACAACAAATTATCGATACCATTCCGTTGTGGATTGCCTATATCGATCAAGATCAATGTTACCGTTTAAATAATTTAACATTAACAACTTGGTTCGGCGTCAAACCGGATGCTGTTGTTGGAAAAACCTTAAAACAAGTGATGACGGGCGCATCCTATTCACATATTGAACCATATATCCAAAAAGCTTTAAAAGGCGAAGCGGTCCGTTTTGAAAGTGACTTTCCGTTTTTTGATAACAATCTTACGGATCAGTTTTCACAGTACCGTACAATTGAGGTTATTTATACACCTGATATATCCAAAGACGGTACAGTCGTAGGTTTTTTTGTAGCCGCAAGCGACATTAGTGATCGCAAGCATTCGCAAGAATTACTTGTTCAGTCGCAAAAAATGGAAGCCATCGGACAATTAACCGGTGGTGTCGCTCATGATTTTAATAATTTATTAGCCATCGTCTTAGGTAGCCTAAGCTTGCTAGAAAATACCACCCAGAGCGCCACTGAAAACCAACTTTTACATACGGCGTTAGGCGCCTGTCGCCGTGGCGCTGATTTAACCCAACGCCTGCTCGCTTTCGGTCGACGTCAATCATTACAAGCAGAAATAACTGATATTAATAAATTGATCCGGGGCATGACAGAATTATTACGCCGGACTTTAGGTGCGCAAATTGAAATCATCACGCGCCTAGATACAAACCTTAACCCGGCAGAAATCGATAGAACTCAACTTGAAAGCGCATTGCTAAATTTAGCCATTAATGCTCGTGACGCCATGATAGACGGCGGCAAGTTAATCATTTCTACCAAAAACACCTTAGCCCCCGAAACAATCCCCGGCCCAACTCATCAACATCCACATCAACATTTCATCGTAATTGAAGTTAAAGACAATGGATTTGGCATTGATAAGGATGTTCTAGAACATGTCGTTGAGCCATTTTACACAACCAAAGAGGTTGGACGGGGAAGCGGGTTGGGGTTAAGTATGGTTTATGGTTTCATCAACCAATCAGGTGGACAAATGGTCATTGAAAGTGAGCTCGGCCATGGCACAAGTATCTGTTTATCTTTACCGGCGACACCATCGGAGCACCCTATTGAAACGTCGGATACACGCGTACTAGAAAATTTCAATGGTCAAGGTGAGCACATTTTAATCATCGAAGACGATCCAGAAGTCGCCGCCACAACCGAAGCCCAATTACATAAACTAGGCTACCAGACCACAACGGCAATTGACGGTAAATCGGCACTCATTATTATTCATACACATCCTCCATTTGATTTAATTTTTTCAGACGTGTTTTTACCTGGCGGCATGACAGGGCCGGATATTGCTAAAGTTATCCGTGCACAAAATATCAATACACCAATTTTATTTACGTCCGGATATCCTGCCAATCATGTTAAAAACATCCAATCAGCGGATGGCGTCGTTGAATTAATTTCGAAACCCTTTGAAATATATAACTTGGCGACCAAACTGCGTGATTTACTGAAAAATTAAATGCATTCATTAACACTCAATGCCTCGCTTCCTAATTTGGTCTTGGCTCAACGGCCTGAGCAAGCTATTCATGTGGGCAATCAATTACATCATTCCGGGTATATAATACCCCGAAATATATCCCACGTATTTTCAGGAGAATTTCATGGCCTATCTTCACATCATTGCAGAAACCAAAGACAACATCGGATTGATTACTTTAAACCGCCCGGATGCGATGAATGCTTTGTGTCAGGAACTGACCGAAGAAATGGGCGATGCCTTGGACGGGTTTGAGGCCGATGACGCTATAGGATGTATTGTCATCACCGGATCGGAAAAAGCTTTTGCCGCCGGTGCTGACATTAAAGAAATGCAATCGTTTGATTACATGGACGCCTATAAAAACGATTTCATCACCAAAAGCTGGGAACGGGTGACGACGTGCCGCAAACCTGTCATCGCGGCGGTTGCCGGATATGCTTTGGGTGGCGGCTGTGAACTTGCGATGATGTGTGATTTTATTCTAGCCGCCGATACAGCGCAATTTGGTCAACCGGAAATTAATTTAGGCATTATACCGGGCGCTGGCGGCACCCAACGGCTAACGCGGTTTATCGGCAAATCCAAAGCCATGGAAATGTGTTTGACCGGGCGCATGATCGATGCCAATGAGGCCGAACGGTCTGGGCTGGTTTCGCGCGTTATTGAGGTTGAAAATTTCATGGATGATGTCATGAAAACAGCCGGTAAAATCGCGTCCAAATCCCGCCCCATTGCGATGATGACTAAAGAAGCCGTTAACCGAGCATACGAGACCACATTGGCCGAAGGCATTCATTTTGAACGGCGCTTGTTCCATTCAGCATTCGCCACCAAAGATCAAAAAGAAGGCATGTGCGCATTCGCAGAAAAACGCAAAGCCAAATGGCAAAACCGTTAAAGAGATTTCAGATAAGTTTCCAGAATTTCGCGCTTTAGCGTTTTCCCGGCGATGTTGCGCGGGAATTCCGGTAAAACAACGGCGTCTTTCAGGCGCTGGTATTTGGCCTGAGCGCGTTCGTTGACCCATATACATAAATCATCCGGGTCCAGTTCAGCTCCGTTTTTCAAGAGCACAGCGGCAACGGGAACTTCGCCCCATTTATCATCCGGCGCGCCAAACACAGCCACTTCAGCCACATCGGGATGAGTGATCGCTACTTCTTCGATGTCTTTCGGGTAGACATTGACGCCACCTGAAATGATCATATCCTTGATACGGTCGACCAAAAATAAATAGCCGTCTTCGTCGACGTACCCCGCATCCCCGGTATGTAACCAGCCGTCAATGATGGCTTTTTTTGTTAAGTCCGGGCGGTTGTAATAGCCCGGCATCAACACGGGCCCACGGCCACAAATTTCACCAACTTCTCCGGCATTACAAATCGCCCCATTTTCGCGGATGATTTTCATATCATGAAATGCGGGCGGGGTTCCGACCGAGCCTTGTTTATGCACAGCATCGGTACGATCCAAAATAGTCATAAAGCCTTCGGTCAAACCATATAATTCATAAAACCTGCCTGGCAAAGCTTCATTCAATCGCTTTTTATGGTCCAACAATAATGGCGCGCCTAATGACAAAACCATTTCCAGCGATTGTAGTTTCTCTGCATCAAAACCCGGATGATCCAGCAATTGTATGATTTGCGATGGCACCATGACCGTATGTGTCACGTGAGACTTTTCAATTTCTTTTAATACCGCCTCGGCATCAAAAGAGCCGTGCAAAATATAAGTAGCCCCCAAATACATCCACGGCATCAAATCCAGCATACAGCCATTAAATACGATTGATCCCGCGTGCAATACAATGCTTTCCGGTGTCATCCGGTAGGCGCCCGCAAAATGCGTGCAATAATTGGCGCGTACATAATGGGTATGAATAATGCCTTTGGGTGCACCTGTCGTGCCACTTGAATACATGATATTATAAATATCATCGTCAACAATTTCGGCGTCCGGTGGCTCAATATCCGGCTGCCCACCCACAAAATCGTCATAAAAAACAAAATCCGGGTGATCGTTTTTATTATCACCAACCAGTATCATACACGATGGATTAATGGCCGGAAATTTTTCACCTTGATCCCGAAAAACATCACCATATGACGCGTCAGCAAAAACGATTACCGCATGACAATCGTTTAACAAAGTAATTAGACCGGGGCCTTGCAACAATGAGCTTGCAGGAACAATGATAATGCCGGTTTTTGCAGCCGCCCAATAAAGTGCCATCAATGCCGTTGAATTGCTTAGCACCGCCGCACATTTATCACCTTTTTTCACACCCACCGACAACAAACCGTGGGCGAGTTTATTCACATGAGCATTGAACTGTTGGTAAGAATAGCTTTCGCCGTCCATGACAAAACACGGATGGTCCGACCTGAAACGTGCGTGACGCGGTAATAATGAACCGATATTCATAAGTCAGATATTAACGATAGAACGCCCGCCCATGCAACAAATCAAAATCGTAAACTTTAAAATTTTACCTAAAAATGGCGATTTGCAACACACCATAATAAGAAACGACTGAACCGGCAATCACAGTTAAAATCATGAACAAAAGCAAAATATAACGATGAATATTGGCTTCGAGCTGAGATTTTGATTTTCTGACCTCACGGAAAGCCGACGAGAATCCTTTGGAAATTTTCTCAATTTTCAACAATTCAGTATGTTGCCAGAACTGATAAATAATCAATGTCGCGATGACCGCCGTTGATAACAAAATGATCAAGGCTGTTAATTTATTGGCGTACACAATATCAGCCGAAACAAATTTGGCGATCCCAATCAATGCAAAAAACACAACAAGAGTGGAACCCACCGTCCACCACTGAAGGTATTTTGAAAACCGTATGCTTTTGGTCGATTCTTCGTACAGCATACGCATTTCAGCATGGGTTAGTTCATCATGCGACGACGGTTCGTTTTCAAAGGGTTGTTCATTACCATTGTGATCTTGTTTTTTTGCATTCACGATATAACCTTTAATCTGGAAGTAGAGTTGGAAAACCACATTTAAATTTATTCGCTTCAAAAATCATAGCTGATAATAAATCAACACGCCACAAAAATTAGATATCAGAGTACCAGATGAACTGAGAATCACAAAAAAATATGACAAGCCAGAACTTCGTTAACCAGCCCATTGCGGCGAAGGGGCATTTTAACCGAATGCCATTGTTTATGTTCTTTATTTTGCCAATACAATGTACCGCTGGTAAAAATACGGAGATTCTCTGATAAAACTCTGATATTGATGTCATAAAGAGCTTGAAAAGATGTGCTTAAGCCTATTTCAGACATCAGCCCACCAGAGCAATCTTTTTCAATCATATCAACAAGATGGGAGCCAAACATGCGAATGCTGAAATCATCAATATCCGGTTGATGACGGTAAATAATAAAATGCTGCCAGTATTTCATAAACGGTCGGAACTGAAGGTCTAGGAAGTCAAGTACGCCATCGCCTGCCACCTCATCAACAAGGTTCACGAACTCCATGATAAATGGGTTGTTTTCTGCATCTTCGCTATGGGCATCTACATCGTTCACTTGAATTTTTCCGAAATAGTCTTCGCCGCTTAATCTAAAAATAAACAATTAAAATAAATATTTGTACGGCACATTTTTTTTGACCCACCTGCAAAAAACGCGACCCCGCAAACAGTAACACCTAACCGTATAAAAATTACTCTACAAACTAGTATGAAAATTTTAACGAAGTCAATGGCTTGTCAATTTGAATTTTAGTTAAGTAAACTGTCACCGAAATACAGTACACCGAAATACCACCGAAATACACCGCTGTCTATTTACTTTTCCAACTCTGCAATCATCGTGTTTGTTGATCTGATCCGATCAGAAAGCATAATGCATAAATTATTATACACCTTGATCGCTACATCATGGTGAGCACCTTTGATACGTTCAAATTCGTCTACACCCAGCCGGTAGCAAACCATACCTTCTGCTGCGATTATACTGGCGGCTCGTGGTTTTTTATCCAATAAAGCCATTTCTCCAAATACAGCACCGCCAAGGAGCGTTCCCAGCCGCTTGACTTCTCCGGTGGCATGTAAATGAACCAACACAACACCGCGTCCTTTGCTGATATAATACAAAGCGTCACCGGCCTCACCTTGATCGAAAATTCGCTCGCCTTGTTTATAGACATGACGGGTACAATGGTTTCTAAGCAGCTTTATTTCTTCTATATTCAAATTCTCAAAAATTGTCGGCACGGAAACATGCCCTACCTTTTGAATTTCAAGCTTGTTTTTCAAAGAGCTAATCAGTTGATCTTCGCAATAGGCCAGCGCATTATCCGTATCTGAAAAAAAACCGTGATCTCCCAGATTTTGGACGACACCCGAGTTTTCAAGGAAAAGCCATATCAACCTTGTATCTGTTCTGGCCCGCCTTTCAAGAGAGGCTTCCGTTCTGCTTTTTCTTCTTTCTTTCAAAATATAACTGACAACAAGCACCCCGCCGGCTTTTTTGACCCAGCCGTTAATTCGTTTCAAAGCCACAGCACCCGTACTGTCAATATCGCGAACCCGTTTCATATCCAGAACGATAAAAATCAATCCGTCTTGCAACAACTGATTAATTCGCGTCTCTAGGGCGTCCGCGGTACCAAAAAAAACGGCCCCATCTAATTCCAACACAGCGATTTGATGTCCGTGTTTTTCTAAAACAGCCTGCCGTTGCCGGTCCCAAACACTTCTGGCATGAATACCCGGGCCTCTGAATTCGTTTCTGATAAGTGAACGGCTCATGCGGGAAACAAAAACGATGACAGAAACCAGTATCCCGATACCAACCGCCGCAATGAGGTTAAAAGAAAGAGCAACGGTCACAACCAGTAAGATAATCATCGCATCCAGCAAAGTGCCGGTTTTTGCAAACGCACCACGCGAACAACAGGATTTTAAAATCGTAAAGGACCAACGGTCAAATATCTGAAACCCGAGAACAAAAATGACTGCTGAAATAACTGTACGTGGAATATAATTGATCAAATCTGCAAACATGAAAACAGCGGCTAACATAAATCCACTTGACATCAAAACCATTAAAGACGTGCGTCCTCCTGCATCAAATGCCGGCTTAGTGCGCACCAACCCGCCAGAGCCAATAATGCCACCAAATAGCGCGGCCATCATATTACCGACCCCTTGTCCCGTTAATTCTCGGTTTATATCCGTTCGCGTGTCTGAAATTTCATCGACCGAAGACAAACTGACAACACTATCAAGCGACGACAACGCAGCTAAGGCCAAAGCCGCCGGGATAACAATCGATAAGATAACAGTCACATCCCCCCCTGCGAAAAGGCTCGGGAATATTTTTGTAAACTGTGTCATCGGCAAAGGAGAGAACGATGCGGCCCCTTGAGCCGTATCAACAACTATAGATGAATTTGATGCAATATTACCCATCGTAGCTCCAATATCCACGCCACCTAAAAATTGTTTCATGGCATAAAAAACAGCCGTCCCAGCAGATAAACCCATCAACGAAGCTGGCAACAAACGAAATTTTTTAGCAACAACAACCATAACAACAATTGTAATCAGTGCAGGGACAACTGAAAGGGGTCGAACTTCATTAAGGCGAAAAAGCAAATCGAAAAAAGTGTCTTCTTCGATGAAATTACTTTGTTTTCTGATATCCAGTAAAGTCCAGATTTGTCCGCTAATAATAAGCAATGCAGAGCTATTGATAAACGCTGAAACCACAGGATAAGGAATGAATTTAACTAGGTTTCCTACACAAAAAGACCCGATTAAAAACTGCAGGACCCCAGCCAGAAACACAGCAAAGAAAGAAATAGAAATCACATAGGGAATCGTTTGCCCTGTCGGAAAATACAGGTCTTCCGATAGCAGTAAATTTGTTATAAGCGATGCAACGATCAATGCGGATGCGGCACGCGGCCCGGATACAAGTATCGTACGCGCCCCGAACAATGCCGAACAAAGGCTTAGTATAGCCGCACCGTAAATCCCGGCCAACGCACCGCTAACAGCGTATTCTTTACCCAAAGGAGCAAAAGCAATAACACCAATTGTCATGCTTAGCGGCAATGACACCAAAAACGCCGCCAAAGCACCAGAAATGTCACCTTTTAAATTTTGAAACAACCTTACCGGTGATTGCATCTTGCATCCCCCCCGGTCCGTTTGTCCTGCGATCAGCGTTCCGCCCATTTTGGACGAGGATAAATCACTTCCCGTTTGGAAAGACCAGAAGGATAAACAATATTATATCGCCCCAGATATAACTGACGAAGGACCATTGGCTTGGCTGTATTTTTTCCACTTTCATCAAACTTCACCCAACCAAAAAAAGTTTCCAAGTTTGTCTGGGTTAATGCCGCACGGACTTTTTCCCGGTCAAGGCTTCCAGCACGTGTTATGGCATTAGCTAACACAACAACGGCCGCTGAGGATTCCGCAGACTGGTACGTTGGCTCAATCCCGTATTCCAGTTCATAACGTTTACGGTAATTATATGCTGAGCCAAAAATTTTGCCTGAATATTTCATCTTACTGTCCCATTGAGTAGAACAGATCGTATAATCGGATTTAAGGCCATAGCGAACCCGGATATCCGCGCCTTCACAGTGTGTCATCGCCAACATCGGCACATCTATTTTTTGTTCAGCAATCTGCCGCATTGCCAGATCGGCACCTTTTTCATGACCAGACACGACAAGAATATCTGGGGTTTCAGATTTAACCTTATCAAGGATAAAAGTCATATCCTTGAAATCTCGGGGTAATTTTTCATCAATGACCACTTTCATGCCATAGGCACGGGCATCATTGATAATACCATCTCGCAAATCCTTTGAAAAAGGGTCGTTCTCGATAGCAATAGCGACCTTCAGAGAGGCTGGGTCGCCACCACTAACTTTTGTTTTACTCGCTGCCAAATCAAGCGCGCCCGATAAATACCTATCAGCACTGGAAAGGACAGCGACCATATATTTATAGTTTTTATTGAAAAGTGAAAGTGAGGCCCCGTTTCCTTGAACGAATGGCGCTCAGTATTTTTCGGCAACGGGCGCTACGGCAGCTGTTGTATTGGTTCCATATGGCCCAAGCAAAAATGCAACCTTGTCTTTCGTAATCAACCGTTTTGCAAACTTGGCCGCAATCGCCGGGTTTGATTCGTCATCATAATATTTGACCGCAATTTGATACTTTACACCGCCGATATCGATGCCACCATTTTCATTAATCATGGACTTGGCAAGCTGATAACCTTTTCTTGCATGGCGACCATTAACACTGTTTTGCCCGGTTAATGACATCGGCGCACCAAACGTTATCACCTTATCAGAACCGGCAAAACTGCTCGGCGTCACAAAAAAACTCACTCCAAATAATATTAGTACAAGCATTAAAAAATATTTAGCTAAAATTTTCACCCTATTACCCCTGTTTAAAATTTATTTTTAATCCAGATGCTGCACAATTACTCACGAAATATTGACCATAAATCACAATAACTTGATTATTGGCAAAATTTTATTACACAAACTGTCATACTTAGAAAAAGTTTTCTTGTCTAGTTCCTACAGCCATTACATATTCAAAAAAAGCATATTATTACATAAATAAAGGTATAAAGTGCATTTTCATAAACAAAAATGAATTCAACGTTTATGGATTAGCTGGAGCACTTGAGCACAAAGCGGAAAAAATAGAATCTGTAACGTCCGTGTTAAGCATTTCACCAGCTTCACGTAAACGCCAACTTAAAAGCACAAATTTATGATTTTATTTTATCAATTTCAAAACTGCACTTGGTGCTTTGACGACAGAAGACTATGATCATCCGTCTTTGGTCGCTGTTTGTCCAAGGTGATTTTTCTTTTGCAAGGTTTTCCGGAGTTTGAATTTGTCCTCTTCTACCCATCATTACAAAGGACTTAAAAAACAGCAGCCCGACGTCAAGCCGTCTTATGCCGCGATTGATTTAGGCACCAATAATTGTCGCATGTTAATCGCCGAACCAACAGATGACGGGTTCACTGTTGTTGATGGATTTTCTCAAATCGTACGGTTGGGCGAAGGTCTCGGCAAAACCGGAAAACTTCAGCAGGCCGCTATGGACCGCACCATTAAAGCATTAATTATTTGTGCCAATAAAATACGCAGCCGACGTACAATGCGCATTCAATGTATCGCCACCGAAGCCTGCAGGCGCGCTACCAACGGTCCCGAATTCATTGATCGCATTAAAAATGAAATCGGATTAGAATTCCAACCGATCCATCCTGAAGAAGAAGCAAGGCTGACGTTGGGCGGTTGCGCACCGTTGTTAAATTCGGTTTCTGGCAAAGCATTATTGTTTGATATTGGTGGCGGCAGCACAGAAATCATGTGGATTGATACGTTTGATTTTAAGCCGCCTGAAATAATATCCATACTGTCTTTGCCCATTGGCGTTGTCACTTTATCAGAGCGTTATGATGAAGACCCGCTACCGCATCTCACTTACCGGGAAATCGTTGACCGTGTTGTCCGGTTGTTAGGCGATTTTTGTGATCAGCACGGCATTCAACAAAGCATTCAACAAGACCATGTACAAATGATTGGCACATCGGGCACGGTGACGACATTAGGTGCGATTAATTTAAATTTACCGCGCTATAACAGGTCACGCATTGACGGGCTCAGTATGGAATTTCCAACTTTACAGAATATCACAGATAAATTGCGTTCCATGACATTGCATGAACGCCGTCAGATACCCTGTATCGGATATGACCGTGCAGATTTGGTGATCATGGGCTGTGCCGTGTTAGAAGCCATTTGCAAACGCTGGCCTGTTGGCCTATTAACAGCGGCTGATCGTGGCATCCGCGAAGGTTTGTTAAACGCTATGATCGACAGCGATAAACAAACTACAGATCAATCAATTTTTAACGAGACACCGCATGGCTAAGGTTCCGCCAACACAACCGCCCCGAAATCCCATTCGCGATGGTCGCCCCGATGATAAAGGCAAAACAAAACTTTCCGGTCGTGATTTAACGACGAGGGTTAGAACGGCCAAGCGTCGCAAAGGGGCATCGACTCGTTGGCTGCAACGCCAACTTAACGACCCTTATGTCATGGAGGCCAAAAAATTAGGCTATCGGTCCCGTGCTGCTTTTAAATTATTAGAAATTGATGATCAGTATAAATTCCTAAAACCCGGAAAACGCATGCTTGATTTAGGAGCCGCCCCTGGGGGCTGGTCACAAGTCGCCGTCGATCGCCTGAACGTTTTGGGTGAATATAAAGGGTCAAGGGGCAAAGTCGTCGCCATCGACATTCAAGCTTTTGATGACATCCCCGGAGTCACTTGTATCGAAGAAGATTTTTTAAGCGAGAACGCTCCTGAATTATTAATGCAAGCTATGGGCGGCAAAGTTGATTTGGTGGTTTCCGATATGGCCGCCCCATCGACTGGGCATCCGGGCACTGACCATTTACGGATTATGGGATTGCTCGAAGAAGCCTATGAATTTGCTAAAGACGTGCTCAATCCGGGCGGTGTTTTTTTAGGCAAAGTTTTACAAGGCGGCACCGAAGATGGTTTATTATTAACCTTAAAAGAAGATTTCAAAACGGTGCGCCACACTAAACCACCATCAAGCCGTGCCGATAGCCGTGAAAGCTATGTCATCGCGCTCGGGTTCAAAGCAAAAACAGACGAATAACCAATAACAATAACCGACCATATCTCTATTGCTAAACCGCTTGGCAAGCGCCCATCAATGTGTATGATCAGGCGCCAACTCATAGAAATTTTTGATGGAGATTGGCATGGTTGAAATTATTGAAGCTCTTACCTTTGATGACGTCCTTTTGGTTCCGGCGGCTTCTGAAATTCTCCCGGCCCATGCCAGCACCCGGACTCGGTTAACACGTTCCGTCGATTTAGCGATCCCGTTAATTTCGGCCGCCATGGATACGGTCACCGAACACCAACTCGCCATCGCCATGGCACAAGCCGGTGGCATTGGTGTTATTCATAAAAACCTCAGCATCGAAGAACAAGCCGAAGAGGTCCGCAAGGTCAAAAAATTTGAAAGCGGTATGGTCATAGATCCATTAACCATTGGCCCCAATGCGACCCTTGCCGAAGCCCGCCATTTCCAAGAAACCCGTGGGTTTTCCGGCATCCCTGTTATCGACCCGAATTCCAATAAATTGTTGGGCATTTTAACTAACCGCGATGTTCGATTTGCTGATAACCCACAACAATCCGTTAGTGAACTAATGACCCCGCATCTGACGGATAAACCGTTGATCACCGTTAAAACGGGCACTTCAAGGGACGAGGCCAAGCGGTTGTTGCACATGAACCGTATCGAACGGCTATTGGTGGTTGATGATGATTTCCAATGCGTGGGTTTAATCACGGTTAACGATATTGAAAAAGAACAACAAAACCCCGATGCCTGCAAAGATACAAACGGGCAATTGCGCGTTGCCGCCGCCACCAACGTTGGTGACGACGGTGCCGACCGGGCCCAAGCTTTGATCGAAGCCGGTGCCGATGTTGTCGTCGTTGATACGGCCCACGGTCATTCATCGGGCGTATTGGATACGGTCAGCCGCATCAAAAAATACAGCAATTCAGCCCAGGTTGTTGGCGGGAATATTTGTACCCCCGAAGCCGCACAAGCCTTGATCGATGCCGGCGCTGATTGTGTCAAAGTTGGCATTGGTCCCGGCACCATTTGCACAACCCGGATGGTCGCCGGTGTCGGTATGCCGCAATTATCTGCTGTCATGGAAGTCGCCAAAGTCTGCCGCAAAGCCGACATTCCGATGATTGCCGATGGCGGCATCAAATACTCAGGTGACATTGCCAAAGCCATCGCGGCGGGTGCCGAAACAGTGATGATCGGATCGCTGTTCGCAGGCACAGATGAAAGTCCCGGCGAAGTTTTACTGTATCAGGGGCGGTCCTATAAATCATATCGCGGCATGGGATCACTGGGCGCCATGGCGCGCGGGTCGGCTGACCGCTATTTTCAAGCCGAAGTCAAAGACAGCCTGAAACTGGTCCCCGAAGGTGTCGAAGGCAGGGTGCCTTATAAAGGTCCGATTAATACCATTATCCACCAACTGGTTGGCGGCCTGCGTGCGGCTATGGGCTATACAGGTTCCGCCACAATCCAAGCTTTGCAAAACGATACACATTTCCGCCGCATTACATCATCAGGTTTACGAGAAAGCCACGTCCACGACATTACGATTACCCGCGAAGCGCCTAATTACGGCAGCAACGGCTAATACAGTGACACCGAGCGCTAGGCTACAAGCCACCCTTGAACTGACGGCTGAGATCGAAAAACAGAACAGTCCTGCTGATCCGGTTATTGACGTCTATTTTCGCAAACGCCGGTATGCCGGATCATCGGACAGGCGAACTGTTTGGGATATTGTTTATAAAATTTTACGCCATCAAGCCCGACTTGATTGGTGGATCAAGCGCACGGGTTTAAATATTGATGATTTTAACCGGGCGCGTCTGATTGCCAGTTTGCTATTGTTGGATAAACAAAGCCCCGAAGAATTAACCGCGCTGTTTTCAGGGCGTACCCACGCCCCCGCGATGATGACGGCTGATGAAACACAATTAACCGAAGCACTGTATGGACGGCCCATCAATCATTTAGATATGAAACGTTTTACACGGTTTGAATATCCAGAATGGATGGATCCATCGTTTGCGGCGTTATGGGGCGATGGAATTGATGCAGAATTATCCGCGCTTAATCAAAAAGCCCCCGTAGATGTGCGCATCAACACCGTCAAAGCCACCCATGAACAAGCCCTTGATGCGCTTACAAAAGAATTCGTCGAAGCGGAACCTGCGGCTTTATCCCCACTAGGACTTCGGCTTGTTGGCAATCCAAAACTAGGCGGCACACAAACATTTAAAAACGGCTGGATCGAAGTCCAAGACGAAGGATCTCAACTGGTATCATTATTATGCGGAGCCGAGCCGAGTATGAATGTTGTTGATTTTTGCGCAGGCGCCGGCGGCAAAACATTGGCTTTGGCCGCCATGATGACCGTTAACAATAAAATACGAGGGCAACTGACGGCCTGTGATATTTCCGATTTCAGACTGGCACGCATGAAACCCAGATTAAAACGCGCCGGTATCAAAGGCGTCCAACAACAGGTCATTGTTGCCAAAGAGTGCCCGTGGATCAACGATAACCAATCCACAGCTGACCGTGTACTGATCGATGCTCCGTGTACGGGAACCGGGGTTTGGCGCCGTGACCCCACAGCCCGCTGGCGGTTCACTTTTGATGATTTAAAAGAAATTTTACAAACACAAAGTCAAATACTAGACGCAGCAGCTACGATCGTTAAACCGGGCGGCCGTTTGATTTATGTGACCTGTTCGTTGTTGGTTGAAGAAAATGAACAACAAATCGTAAGCTTTCAAAATCGTAATGACCATTTCAAAACCGTGTCCGTTGATCAGGTCTGGGCTGAAACTATTGGCGGGGCCCCTCCACCACCGGGGCCATCGTTCCGGTTTAGCCCTGCAAGTACCGGAACCGATGGTTTTTTTGCTTGTGTCTTAGAACGGCAAGCATAGGCAAAAACAAAACAATGCGCACAGCAGTGCCGCTGGTTATTCAATGCGCACAGCAGTGCCGCTGGTTATTCAATGCGCACAGCAGTGCCGCTGGTTATTCAATGCGCACAGCAGTGCCGCTGGTTATTCAATGCGCACAGCAGTGCCGCTGGCGACCAAAAACAACATCGATTTATCGTCCCCCGAAATTTCGCTGTAATCCAAATCGACGGCAATCACAGCATTGGCCCCAACGATTAACGCTTCGCGTCTTAATTCGGTTAGGCAAACCCGGCGAGAATCGCGCAATACTTTCTGTGACGCTTTGGACCGCCCACCAATAATATCACGGATTCCAGAAAAAAAATCGCGAAACATATTCATACCAAACACACATTCGGCAGTGATAATTTCGATGCGTTCAAGCACCGTATGCCCGGTTAACACCATTTCCGTTGTTAAAATGATGTCCTTTGCCAATTCGTCAATGACTTCAGTCGGCAGTTCATCGAACTGTTTATTATCAATCAGTTCCTGAATTTTTTCTTCGCTTTTACCAAACAATCCAAACATATTTACCCCTTTAAATGATCAACAGCTTGTATCATCATACACTGACCCTATGAATTACAAGAGCGCAAATTCAAAGATTTCCTTTTTCTTGCGCGCTGCACATGCTAACGTTCTTCGCAAATGCAAAAAAATCAGTGATTGATTTCTAAAAATTAATATAAAGAGATTTTGTATAATGCTCTATCACGCTTTTGAATTAACCCATGCCGCAATGTCACCGTTCCGCAGTTTTTGTCAGGGACAAAAATATTTGGCGTCGAGCATTTATAGCCCCCTTTCATACACCCCCATGGGAAAATCGATCGCTGCGGCCTGTGATATATTTGAAAGCATTACAAAACGTTACGGTAAACCCGAATGGGATATTCCCGAAATCGATGTCAACGGCGAAACTGTCGCTGTTAAAGACCATACGGTTTATTGCAAGCCTTTCTGCAATCTCATTCATTTTGAAAAAACAAGTACTCATGAAAATTCAAAAAAGCCCCTAAAAAAACAACCTAAAGTGCTTCTTGTTGCCCCGTTATCCGGTCACTATGCAACATTGTTGCGCGGCACCGTTAAATCAATGTTGCCCGAACACGATGTGTATATCACCGATTGGTGCGATGCCCGCCAAGTTCCGATAGTCCGAGGGTCGTTTGATTTAGATGATTGCATTGATTATCTCATTGATTTTATGGAATTATTGGGAAAAGACACAACTGTTATCGCGGTTTGCCAACCTAGCGTTCCGGTGTTGGCCGCTGTCGCACGGATGGCCGCTGAAAAATCAGCCCATCAACCCAAAGCCATGGTGTTGATCAGTGGCCCAATTGATACGCGTGTTAATCCAACCGTTGTTAATGACCATGCCCGGTCCAAAGATATTTCATGGTTTGAACGAAACGTTATTTCGCGCGTCCCAATGCCACACATTGGGTGCATGCGTCCCGTCTATCCGGGTTTTTTACAATTAGCTGGATTTATGTCCATGAATATGGAACGCCACGTCGAAGCCCATGCCGAACAGTTTGATAATTTAGTCCGCGGTGACGGCGATGAAGTTGCCCAACATAGAAAATTTTATGATGAATATCTTTCCGTCATGGATTTACCCGCCGAATTCTTTTTAAACACCGTTAAATCGGTTTTCCAAGACCATGATTTAGCCAAAAACACACTGCTGCATCACGGCAATATTGTTGATCCAAAATGCATAAAAAAAACAGTATTAATGACTATCGAAGGCGAAAATGACGATATTTGTTCCGTCGGCCAAACTGCGGCTGCGCACGATTTGTGTTCAAGCTTACCCAAAGCTATGAAATTCAATTGGGTTGAACCAAAAGTCGGTCATTACGGTACGTTTAATGGACGGCGTTGGCGCAAAAACATTCAACCGTTCATTGCCGAAATGATCCGCCATTTGAATTAAATTTGTTTGTTTTAGGATTGTTACATAAAGTCTGATAAATATCTGCCGGTTAAAGGCAAGCGCATTTTACGCCTTGTTTTATCAAAGCCGCCAGACATTTTTTTCAATACTTTTTGTTCATGCAAAAACAAATCCGGTAGTCTGTAACATAACGATAACAACGATAAATCGATATCTTTGCCAGCCTGATAGTCGTCAAATGATTTTGCCACATTTTGGTTTTCACGGGCATACTGCAGCAAGATATCCATATGTTTACGAAGTCCATCAGGACTGCGGGCATACAAATCCATCAACAATTTTCGGTCACCATCAAGAGGCGGAAGATAATTTTCATTTTCTGCACGTAATGCCGACCAAATATTATCAGCCAACTCATTGGACTTTTCAATTCGGTTTTTTTCTTCGCGCCATTCCTCTAAAGTCAGCTCTTCTTCTTCCCAACCATGTTTTTCTTTCTTTTTCTTGAAAGCAGAAAACAACCCTCTTTGTTCGGGTTCTGGATTAGGCTGGTCAGGAATTTCTTGCTGTTCCGTTAATAATTTCCAGACCCCACACCAGACCACCCATACCCGTTCCCGACCTTCACGACTAAGCATGGTTTTATCCATCACCGCCCGGCGTTCTTTAACAGGCAAAGCCTCAATTGCTTCAAACATAGCACGGCACCGGGGCAACAATTCTGGAATAAAGTGCTCACGTATGGTATCCAAAAAATAATCGGAAAATTTTTCAGATAAAACAAAGGGCAACTGCCCATCTTGGGCAATGCCATGTTGCATTGTTGAAAATCGTTTTTTAAAAATCTCGATAAAAACTAAAGAGAACAAATCTTTACTGCTGAAATCACCTTCGGTTTCATGAATATCCCTACGCTCTTTACCTTTTTCTTTTTCTGTATCTTCTACTTTTTTGTTTTCAAGGTAAGCTTCTGCTTTTTGAATACGATCATTTTTTATCAACCTCAACAAATCGATGATTTCGCTTTGACGAGCATGAATGTCAGGGATTCTTTTATCCTCTTTTTCTGGCACGATACCTTCGAGGATCTCAAAATAATGTCGGCTGATATTTTCATCACCTTGACGCGTGAATAAGCTTTTGATGATCACTGTTGCACAAGCTTTAAGGGCATGTTTACTCCCCGCTTGGCGGACCAAGGGCACCAAACCTGTTTTTGGATGTTCAAAAACACGGTCCCAATCAGCCACGCCATCAGACGTTTGTGGCCAATTGGTTTCTTTTGAACCAGCACCTGCCTTTTTACCAGCACCTGCCTTTTTACCAGCACCTGCCTTTTTACCAGCACCTGCCTTTTTACCAGAAGCCATTATTGTTTAACTCCGTACCCCTAACCAGCGGCTATTGTGGTTGATAATAAAAGAGATTTCAATCTTACTAAATCATAGCGACCTTTTATTCTACCAAAATAACAAAAAAACACTTGAACCTTATGCGTCTTATCCCCATTTTTAGATTTGTTCCACGGGGGGCCTTGGTTAAAAGGCTGAGAGACCGTTATAGTCGGGTGTGTTTTGCCCGGTACGGAGACCCGTCGAACCTGATCCGGGTCACACCGGCGTAGGAATCGGAACGCATAGAGGAAAAACAATCCCTCTATTGCTCTTCAGCTGCCAACGCATTTCCCGGGTCTCCAAAGGCTTTATACTTTGTAACCGGGAGATCCACCAATGACGACTTCTAACAATACAAATAAACACCCTTTTAAAATCACAACTGGCCCCATATCCGGCAGCCGAAAAATTTACATGCCGAGCCCCGCAATGGATGATTTAAAAATCCCCATGCGTGAAATCGCCCTTCATTCGTCGGCTAATGAAAAACCGTTTGTGGTTTATGACAGTTCCGGCCCCTATAGCGATGATCAAGCACAAATTGATCTGCATAAAGGATTGCCACGTATTCGCACGCCGTGGATCCAAGCCCGCGCCGATGTGGAAAGCTATCATGGGCGCCGTATTCGCCCCGAAGACAATGGGTCTGTTTCTGAAAGCCACGAAATAGAAACCTTTCCCGTTCAAAACACGCCGTTAAAAGCCATCAAAGATGCTACACCAACTCAATTGTATTACGCGAGACAAGGTATCATCACAAAAGAAATGGAATTCATCGCGGTCCGTGAAAATATGCTACGCATAAATAACCCAGAAACGGCGGCTAGAAATCGCCAACAGGCCATTAGTTTTGGTGCCTCAATCCCGGATGTTGTTACGGCTGAGTTTGTCCGAGACGAAATCGCCAAAGGGCGGGCTGTGGTCCCGGTCAATATCAATCACCCTGAAACCGAACCGATGATTATCGGTCGTAACTTTTTGGTTAAAATCAATGCCAACATTGGCAACTCACCCGTATCGTCATCCGTCGCTGATGAAGTTGATAAAATGATTTGGGCCATTCGTTGGGGCGCGGACACGGTGATGGATTTATCCACCGGGCGTAACATTCATACTATTCGGGAATGGATTATTCGCAATTCTCCTGTCCCAATCGGCACAGTACCCATTTATCAGGCTCTGGAAAAAGTTGACAGAATTGAGGATTTAACATGGGAAATTTACCGCGACACGATTATTGAGCAATGTGAACAAGGAGTTGATTATTTCACCATTCATGCAGGTCTTCGCCTGAAGCACATTCATTTAACCACGGACCGGGTGACGGGTATCGTATCACGCGGTGGCTCGATCATGGCGAAATGGTGTTTGGCCCATCATAAAGAAAGTTTTTTGTATGATAATTTCGAAGAACTTAGCCAAATCTTGGCCCGATACGATGTGGCTTTTTCATTGGGTGATGGCCTGCGTCCGGGATCCGGTGCTGACGCCAATGATGCGGCGCAATTTGCCGAATTGGACACATTGGGTGAGCTTACTGAAGTTGCAAAATCCCATCATGTGCAAACTTTTGTCGAAGGCCCGGGCCACGTCCCTATGCATAAAATCAAAGAAAACATGGACCGGCAACTAACAACCTGTGGCGAAGCCCCGTTTTACACTTTGGGGCCGTTAGTTACCGATATCGCACCCGGATACGATCACATTACATCAGGCATTGGGGCGGCGATGATCGGTTGGTACGGATGCGCCATGTTATGTTATGTGACACCAAAAGAACACTTAGGCTTGCCTGACCGCGACGATGTGCGCACAGGCGTGATTACCTATAAAATTGCAGCCCACGCAGCGGACCTCGCCAAAGGCCACCCGGGGGCCGCTGCTCGCGATGATGCCATTAGCCGTGCGCGTTTTGAGTTCCGGTGGGAAGATCAATTTAATTTAGGACTTGATCCCGATAAAGCCCGAGAATTTCATGATTTAACGCTACCCAAAGACGCCCATAAAACGGCACATTTTTGTTCCATGTGTGGGCCTAAATTCTGTGCCATGAAAATTTCAGCTGATGTTAAAGAAGACATTGATAACGGTATGAAAGACATGGCAGACAAATTTAATGAAACGGGCGGAGAGCTTTACCAACAAACAGGCAAATAACTTACGTACCCGTCAACAAAGTTACTGGTCAAGACATGCGGTCTGGCGTAAAACAGGGTCATGGAAAAAAACATTCATTCTGAACGCATCCTGATTATCGATTTCGGTAGTCAGGTGACCCAGTTGATCGCCAGACGCATCCGGGAAACCGGTGTGTATTCTGAAATCATGCCTTTTAATGCGGTCACCAAATCCACCATTCAAAAATTTGCACCGAAAGGTGTGATTTTATCCGGTGGCCCAGCATCGGTGACCGACATTGACCCGCCCACAGCCCCTGATGAATTATTCACCATGGGTTTGCCAGTGCTGGGGATTTGTTACGGCGAACAAACTATGGTTCAACAATTGGGTGGCGTCGTCACACCATCGGGCAACCGTGAATTTGGCCGCGCTGAAATTTCGATAGTGGAGGACACGGCGTTATTCAACGGCGTCTGGAACCGAGGCACGGATCATACAGTCTGGATGAGCCACGGCGACCATATCGACAGATTACCTGATGATTTCCACGCCGTTGCCACAACTGATGGTGCACCGTTTGCCGCCATTATTCATAACGACAAACCGTTTTTCGGTGTGCAGTTCCATCCGGAAGTCGTGCATACACCAGACGGTGCGAAATTGTTAAAAAACTTTACCCACGACATTTGTGGCTGCAGCGGATCATGGACAATGGCCGCGTTCAAAAACGAAGCCATTGAAAAAATCCGCAACCAAGTAGGCACGGGCAAGGTCATTTGCGGCCTATCGGGTGGCGTCGATAGTTCGGTTGTGGCTGTTTTATTGCACGAAGCCATCGGCGATCAATTAACTTGTGTATTTGTTGATCATGGGTTGATGCGCCTGAACGAAGCCGACGAAGTGGTTACGCTGTTCAAGGACCACTACAACATTCCATTGGTTCATAAAGACGTCGCAGATTTGTTTTTAAGCAAGCTTGAAGGCATCAGTGATCCAGAGAAAAAACGTAAAATTATCGGCGGGCTATTCATTGATGTGTTCGAGGCTGAAGCCAAAAAAATCGGTGGGGCAGAATTTTTGGCCCAAGGTACTTTGTATCCGGATGTCATCGAAAGCGTCTCGTTCACAGGGGGGCCTTCGGTGACGATCAAATCCCATCATAATGTGGGGGGATTGCCAGAACGCATGAATATGAAACTGGTGGAACCGCTTCGGGAATTATTTAAAGACGAAGTCCGTGATTTAGGCCGCGAACTTGGCCTACCTGATCATTTTGTTGGCCGCCACCCGTTCCCGGGACCGGGGCTTGCTATCCGTATTCCCGGTGCCATTGAACGGAACAAATTAGATGTGCTGCGGAAAGCCGATGCCATTTATTTGGATGAGATCAAGAAAGCTGGATTATACGATACCATTTGGCAGGCATTTTGTGTATTGTTGCCCGTTCAAACCGTAGGCGTTATGGGCGATGCTAGGACCTATGATAACGTTTGTGCTTTGCGTGCTGTCACATCGACCGATGGCATGACAGCGGATTATTTCCCATTTGATCATGAATTTCTGGGGCGCACCGCAAACCGCATTATCAACCAAGTCCCCGGCATCAACCGTGTGGTTTATGACATTACAAGCAAACCGCCGGGCACCATCGAGTGGGAATAACACACGCATGGACGAATTGATAAAACGTATCACTGAATTAGAAACGAACGATGCTGATCGACAACATTTCATTGATCAACTGAGTGATATGGTGGCCGAGCAATGGCAAACCATTGATGCCTTAAAACGTGAAGTTAACCGGTTAAGGAAACGTATCGAAGGTATTGAGGCTAGAAATGACAAACCCGGGGGCGAGGACATGCCGCCGCCCCATTACTAAAGTCCACGCGTGTCTGTTCTAACTGGTGTTTTATTTCAGCGTTTCTGTTTTCCCAATGCTGGCTTTGTTGCGTAAAGCCAGTAATAAATTCGGGATTTCACGGCTTAATGCACCGCAATCGCCTTTCAATTTTTGCCTAAACACAGCTTTCAATGCTAAAATATGAATACGGATAATATCCAGATCAACATCATTTAAATCACCACGACCATCAAGAAATTTACACAGCGAATCCGCAATTCCGGTTATTAACGGAAAGCCAAAACTGCCACCTTGTCCGCGGGCTTCATGGGATAAATTATACATTTCAGTAATGTCATTGCGAGAAATAGCCCGATGCCCCGTTTCGACAAACCCTAAAAAAGTTTCCCATAACTTTTCCATGTCATCAACGGCCCAGCCTTGATAGCCACTAATAATATCTTCGGCCGCGTTCAAGGCTTCTATAATCGCTTTTTCCGGCGTTGGACCGCCCGTTTTAGAAACTTTTTGTGAAATATGTCGGCGTGGCCGTATAAATTGCGCTTTTTCATCCATTATATGTGCACTCTGGTTTCATAAGACCAACAAAGTGTGTACTTAATTTCCACGGCGTTCAACCCCCATAAACTGAGTCCGCCGTCCGGTCCGACGATCAGGCCCAAAATATTTTGGAATACGAACAAACGGGCGGTTATCATCAACCACAGCAATAAGACGTTTATACAAAGATTGCGCACTCAATGGTTTGGCTAGGAAAGCCGATATACCCGCATCTCTGGCCCGTTTAACCCGGAACAATTCAGTGAAACCTGTTAACATAATTATCGGGACATAAGGATTAGGCGATTTTTCTGCCAATCTGACTTTTTCAACAAAATCCAATCCATTTGTCGGTGGCATATTCCAGTCAATGATCACTAAATCCGGGTCAAAGTTCGACATTTCTGCGAAGGCTTCGTTGGCATCAGAAACTTCATGAATATTCTTAATACCAAAACCGCTTAAAAACGATTTTAACAAGGCTCTAATTTGCCGACTGTCATCGGCAATAAGAACACGCAAATTTTGAAAATCATAGCCAGTCATAAGGTTATGTATATGTCATTTCAGGAGGTTTCAACTATTTTACAACCATTTATGCAATATTACTGGAAAAATAACTCCGTTTAAACTATTAAACTATGATTATTTATCAATCTGTTACAGACTGTTTTATTGTTAATCTACCCCAATAAATCTTACAACAACCTGACATTTGAGTTTCACTTCATACAAGCCCTAACTTTTGAACCTAATAAACCATGACATTAGCTGATAAATCACGCAACGACTGGCAGACAATAAAAACGCTCATGCCGTATTTGTGGCCCGACCGCGAATGGGGATTAAGAATCCGTGTAGTTATTGCTGTTCTTTTTTTAGTTTTTGCTAAAGTCATCAATGTCACAGTACCCATTATTTATAAACTAATCATTGATGCATTAGCGACCAATGTGACGACAACCATACTTATTCCGACGGGATTGATCATAGCCTATGGGTTGGCACGGTTAAGCGCGCAAGCGTTTGGTGATATTCGCGACGCTATTTTTACAAAAGTCGCCCAACGCGCTATCCGCTTGGCAGGTTTAAAAACATTTCGGCATTTACACCAATTATCATTACGTTTTCATCTGCAACGTAAAACCGGTGCCATCAGCCGGGCCGTTGAACGTGGCACCAAAGGTATCGAATTTTTACTCCGCTTCATGCTGTTTAATATTTTACCAACCCTGCTTGAAATATTATTTGTAACCATCATTCTATGGAATTTATATAACTGGGTTTTTGCTGCCATTACTTTTTTCACGCTTAGCCTATACATCACGTGGACGCTGGTTTTCACCGAATGGCGCCTGCAGTTTCGCCGAACCATGAATGAAACCGATAACGAAGCCCACACCAAAGCCATCGACAGTTTGTTAAATTATGAAACTGTTAAATATTTTTCTAATGAAGCCCACGAAATAAACAGGTTTGATCAGGCTTTAAAAGGTTACGAAAAAGCCGCTATCAAAAGCGAGACCAGCTTAGCTTTTTTAAACATTGGTCAAGGTTCAATTATTGCTATTGGTTCCATCGCATCCATGATGTTAGCGGCAAATGCTTTGTCCAACGGCGATATGACCATTGGTGATTTTGTGCTCATCAATACTTATTTATTGCAGCTTTTTATGCCGCTTAATTTTTTAGGGTTCGTGTACCGGGAAATCAAACGATCCCTCACCGATATGGAAAGCATGTTTGAGCTTTTAGCCCGCAAACCCGAAGTTATTGAAGCCGACGATGCCCGGAATTTAGCAATCAATGGCGGCGAAGTTCAGTTCGAAAACATTAACTTTTCCTACGATGAACGGCGGCCCATATTAAAAAATGTTTCTTTTACCGTACCAGCCGGCAAAACAGTGGCCTTGGTCGGTGCCAGTGGGTCCGGAAAATCAACCGTATCAAGACTTTTATTCCGTTTTTATGATGCCGGGTCCGGCCGCGTTTTAATCGACGGCCAAGATATCCGCCAGTTAACTCAATCCTCTATTCGCCAAGCCATTGGCATGGTGCCACAAGACACCGTCTTATTTAACGACAGCATTTTTTATAACATTGCTTATGGTCGGCCCAACGCATCACCGTCTGACGTTGAAAATGCAGCAAAATTAGCCCGCATTCATGATTTCATCATGGCTTTGCCCGATGGTTATCAAAGTGCCGTTGGCGAACGCGGATTAAAATTATCTGGTGGGGAAAAACAACGTGTCGCCATAGCCCGCACGATCTTAAAAAATCCAACAATCATGGTATTTGATGAAGCAACCTCGGCATTGGACAGTTCAACAGAGCAAGAAATTTTACAGTCTTTAAAAGAAGTTTCATCAAACCGCACGACATTAACCATTGCCCACCGGCTATCAACCATTCAAGATGCCCACGAAATTCTTGTGTTCGATCTAGGTGAGATTGTCGAGCGCGGTACACACAAACAATTACTGGACAAAAATGCCCTGTACGCCACCATGTGGACACGGCAACAAGAAGCCGCCGAAGCCATGAAAAAACTAAAAGCTGTCGGCGAGCTTGGCGAGCTTATCTGAATGGCTACAACGGATATATAATTCAGATTAAGCGGCTCGGACGATCCAACCCCCACCCAGCACTCGTTCATCGTCATAGAACACTGCGGCCTGTCCAGGAGCAATTCCCGGCTGCGGTTCATCAAATTCAACCCGCGCGGTATTATTATCATTTTTAAAAATTCGGGCTTTAATCGCTGTTGCTGCCGAACGCACTTTAACCAAACAATTTTGTCCTTGAGCATTATCAATATCACGGATCAACCAATTCAATTCACGGGCAATCAGTCCATCACACAGTAACGCCTGTTTTGGCCCAACAATCACACGTTTATTGATGGCATCTAACTTGATCACATATAATGGGTCAGCCGCACTGATACCCAACCCTCGGCGTTGACCAACAGTATAATGTATAATGCCTTGGTGTTGACCAACAACCTGACCATCACCATCAACGATATCACCCGGCTCACAGGCACCGGGGCGCAATTTTTCTACAACATCTGCGTATTTTCCGTTTGGGACAAAACAAATGTCTTGGCTTTCTGGTTTTTCAGATACACTTAATCCCAACCGCACCGCATGTTCACGCGTCGTTTTTTTATCCATGCCGCCCAGTGGAAAATATAAATAATCCAACTGTTCTTGGGTGGTTGCGAATAAAAAATAACTTTGGTCTTTATCACCATCGACGCCTTTGTACATTTCAGAACCATCAGGCCCTTGCATCCGACGAACATAATGCCCGGTAATTAAACCTTCGGCGTTTAAATCACGTGCGGTTTGCAGCAAGTCATGAAATTTAACCGTTTGATTACAACGCACACAGGGAATTGGTGTTTCACCTTTTAAATAACTATCGGCGAAATCTTCCATCACATTTTCCCGGAACCGGGTTTCATAATCCAATACGTAATGAGGTATACCAATGTTATCAGCCACACGCCGAGCATCATGGATATCAACCCCCGCACAACAGGCGCCTTTTTTTTGAATGGCTTGACCGTGATCGTATAGCTGTAACGTGATGCCAACCACGTCATAACCGCGTTCAACCATCAAAGCGGCAGCCACAGAGCTATCAACGCCGCCGGACATGGCAACCGCAATGCGGGCCCCTTTGGGGGGGTGTTGTTCAGAATATAATGTTTTCATGGTCGAAATATAGGGTGTTTACGAATAACTACAAGACCTGAACGTTATCGATTTCACACACCAACATGACCACTGGAATTAACATCACCTGCCAAAGCGTCCAAAGTATTGGAATGAAAATCCCTGCGGTACAAAACCATCAACACAATCACTGACCCCGCGGCAAATAATATCGGCTGTACAAACCACATCAGCATCGCCAACCCAAAATAATAGGACCGGAGGCCACGGTTAAACGTCATCGCAGCCCGGGATAAAACCCGTGCGACCCGTTCTGCATAGCCTACTGCCGCGGCGTGGTTTTCCAATTGTTCAGTTTTAGGTGCCGCACCGATCAGAACAAGAGAATAATTATACTGACGCAAACACCAAGCAAATTTGAAAAATGCATATACAAAAACAGCCAACAATAAAAAAGTTTTAATTTCTACTGAAAAAGTCGTTGGATTAGCCGCAAATGATAATTCTGACAGCACCTGACGAACCCGGCTTACATTACCCAGCAATGCGACCACGCCCGCCGTGATCAGCAAAGACGTCGATACAAACAAAGATCCGCTACGAATATGAGCAACAACGATGGTAATATCCGGCATTCGATTTTCATTGTTTAGCATGCGCAGCATCCATTTAACCCGTAAACCATGGGCGACTTGCGCCATTTCCCTGCGTTTATATTGAATGCGGTCAGCAACAAACCCATAGCCGCCCCAGCAAAACACAAACCACATAAAAGCCAGCACATCTGGGACCGACACAGCAGAAAAAGACAGCTCAAACATCAAAGTTCCTTTTAAAATAACAATGTAAGCCACATAGTCTATACACAGATAGGGCGTCCCGAATGAAACGGATTATAACCGTTTCACCGTCACAAGAATAAGTAGAATATAAGCATTTTAGGTGCAATATTAAACCCAATTCCCCTTCCATTCCGCCACGCAATCGCAATAATAGCATTCATACAAAAGTTAACTTTTTGAATGAATAAATAGAAAGCATAATTAATTACAATAATGATATTAAGATAAAAAAAACGATCTTGCACTTATCCTTTTCCCAAGTCGTCCGCAATTAAAAAAATATGCAAAATACATTATTCAAATCAAAAGACTCAAATAAGTAATTAAGTTGCTCAAGCATTTTAATACATACACATTTTTAGTGGGAATCCATTGCCAACACTTAAACCGGATGAAGGCCTCGGCGACAAAAAACAACCTGTCGTCAATTATATTCTAAAATACGGCCTAACTCGACACCGGGGTTTGGTCGCAAAAATTGATGCCGGTATCAATCGTTTGCAAAAAGGTGGTATTCCAGAAAGAGTAAAGCGGACGACTTGGGATGTCATCAGTTTTTTATGCCATTCCCATTATTTGGACGAAGCCCCGTCGCTCGCAGATGTGTATCTGGCGACAGGTTTATCCAAAGGAACGGCCATCAACTGTATTCGCCGACTAGAAAAATCAGGCGTGATCGATAAATTAACCGACCCGTTTGATCGACGCCGAGTATCCATTGTATTTACAAAAACTTTCAGAGGCATTCTTGATGATTTTATTGAAGAATGTTGCAAAAATTTTGATCACTTGATACCAAAGGCATCAAATACGTCGATAAATCATTATTTAATGGACCGAAAACCACCCGTTTTATCAACCACATCTAATCCATTGCCCAATCATGTCACCGACCCGTTTGAATTACGGTTAGCCACCATATCCCATGAATTGAGAACACCGTTAAATGCCGTCATTGGGTTTTCAGAGATCATTAAAGAGCAAATTTTGGGTCCCATTAAACCAAAAGGCTATTTAGATTGCGCGCAAGATATTCATTTAGCAGCTCAGCATTTACTATCTATGTTAAATGATATCATTGATTTATCGAGCACAGAGAATAGTGATTTTTTTTCCATCCTTGAGGAACATTTTGACATAAAATCAGCCATCGACGAGTGCCAAAAAATCTTAAAACCGCACTTACATAAACACAACACGATCGTTAAAATAGATATTCCAGAAGAAATACCTCAATTATTCTGCGATAAAAACCGCTTTAAACAAGTGATGTTAAATTTATTAGACAACGCTATCAAATATAGCCCCCCTGGAAATGTTATTCATATCAAAGCGTTAACCGCACCTGACGGCCATTTAGTGATTTCTATCAAAGATAACGGATTTGGCATCGCACCAGAACAATTAGAAACGGCACTAACACCCCATGGACGCACGGACACGGCCATTAAATCCAAATCTGAGGGTGCTGGATTAGGTTTGCCACTCGCAAAGTCGCTAATCGAACGCCACGGCGGTCAATTTGACATCGAAAGTGCGATCGGCAAAGGCACCATCATTCAGATTACCTTGCCTAAAAGCCGACTGCTACACAAACAGACTGTTTGATGCGCCCCATAGATAATCAACTATCGGGCAAGTTAACGACAATACCATCCAGATCATCATCCATTACGATTTGACAGCCAAGCCGCGATGTTTTTGTTAAACCAAAAGCGAGGTCCAAAATATCTTCTTCTTCTTCACTTGCTGGTTTTAATTTACCGAACCACTTCTCATCAACAATTAAGTGACACGTAGAGCACGCCATTGACCCTTCGCACGCACCTTCGATGTCAACGCCGTTATCACGGGCGACCTCCATCAAATTTTGTCCAATTTCTGTTTCGACTTCAACGCGTTTGCCGTCTTCTTCGATAAATATAACTAAGGGCAAGGCTTAATCCTGCATAACCGTTAAACAGAAAAACTCTCGCCACATCCGCAGCGACTGGTTTCATTAGGATTGGAAAAAACAAACTTACTGTCCATTTTGCCCTCAACATAATCCATTTCGCTACCGATTAAAAACATGATAGCGGCTACATCAACAAACACTTTAACACCTTTATCTTCGACCACTTCTTCGAGTTTTTTCTGTTCATGGGCATATTCATAAACATAGGATTTTCCAGAACATCCCTTGGTCGAGACGCCAACGCGCAATCCCAATACGGGGGTCTCGCTGGTATCAACCAAATACCGGATGCGGTCTGCTGCGGCATCGGTGATAGATATAATTTTTGGCGGTGTGCTCATGTTTTCACTCAATCTTGATACACTGTGATTAATAATGTCTATTTATTAGATAGGGTCAACCAAAGCCTAAAGCAAGTTTAGCGTCTTCGGACATACGGTCCGGTGTCCATGCCGGTTCCCAGACTAATTTTACTTCGACCTCGCCGGCGCCATCAAGGGCAGCAATGGCATCAGCCACTTGTCCCGGCAAAATTCCAGCAACCGGGCATCCGGGCGCGGTTAAAGACATTTCAACATTAACGGCCCCTTTATCGTTAATGCTAATGGTATAAATCAATCCCAAATCATAAATATTAACTGGAATTTCAGGGTCATACACTGTGCGCGCAGCTTCGACGACTAAATCTTCTGTCGCAACAACATTACCGTCTTCCAAAGCCGTTCCAGCAGTTGCAATAAATTCTTCGCCGGGCATGACCTCTGGTGTGCCGGGGGGGATTTCATAACCATAGGGCAGCATTAGTGTGTCTCCTTGTTGTCGCGATCATTTTGCGCGATGTGACCGAGTTTTTTAAATTGTTCCAACATCGCCATCATGCCAATTTGTCGCTGGGTTGTCAGCGCGCCCAAATTCAGCCGTTGCACGTGTTCGACCGTTAATGCATCAAGCTCATCAGCAGTTAATCCGCTAAACGATTTGATCATCATTGATACTAACCCTTTGACAATGATAGCATCGCTAAAGCCTAAAAAATAATTTTTACCGTTTTTTGGCTGATTGACCAACCAAACTTGAGACATGCAGCCATGCATAATATTTTGCGGAATGCGCAAAGCATCTGGAAAGTCTTCGTCTTTTAATTTTTTGCCAATATCTATGATATACTCGAAGCGCATATCTTCATCATCAATGATATCCAAAGCATCGGCGAATTCCTGAAATTTTTCTAAAGCAGGCATTAAATTAACATCTCCTTTGCTTTGATGATCGCACTGACCAGCGCATCAACGTCAGCCGTATTATTATATAAACCCATAGACGCCCGTACCGTGCCATCGACACCTAAGCGTTTCATCAATGGCTCGGCACAATGTTGTCCAACGCGGACCGCGATCCCTTGGCGGTCCAGTATCGTCGCCACATCAAACGGGTGTGTTCCATCGACTAAAAATGAAAAAATACCCGCTTTATCTTTAGCATTACCAAGAATGCGCAAACCCTCAATTTGTTTAAGTTTTTCGGTGGTATAAGCCAGCAAACCTTGTTCATGAGCGGCAATGCGGTCCATACCTAGTCCATTGACATAATCGATGGCGGCCCCCAAACCGATGACTTCGGCAATAGCGGGTGTTCCTGCTTCGAAACGGTGCGGGGGTTCTTTGAACGTTGTGCCATCAAAGCTAACGGTTTCAATCATATCGCCGCCGCCTTGATAAGGGGGCATCGTTTTCAACATATCCATTTTACCATAAAGCACACCAACACCCGTTGGCCCGTACAGTTTATGTCCGGTAAAAATGAAAAAATCACAATCCAGCACTTGCACATCGACATCTTGGTGAACCACGCTTTGTGATCCATCGATCAGTACCGGAATATTTTTTGCGTGGGCCAGTTTTATGACCTGATCCACCGGTACTATGGTGCCCAAAACATTCGAGCATCCTGTGATCGCCACCAATTTAACAGAGGACGTTAATAATTTTGAAAATTCATCCATCAACAATTCACCGGCATCGTTGATGGGCGTAACTTTGACTTTGATACCGATTTGTTGTTCCAACAACTGCCAAGGCACAATATTGGCATGATGTTCCATTTCAGAAACAAGAACTTCATCCCCGGCTTTTAAAAATTTTCGACCCCAGCTTTGCGCCACCAAATTAATGGCTTCTGTGGTGTTTTTGGTAAATACAACTTCATCATGGGATGACGCGTTAATAAAATTGGACACTTTAACCCGCGCATTTTCGAAAGCATCGGTGGCTTTTTGGCTAAGATAATGGGCACCGCGGTGGACATTGGCATAATAGTGCCGATACACATCATCCATGGCATTGATGACGGCTTTTGGTTTTTGTGCGCTGGCACCACTATCCAAAAACACCAAGGGCTTATTGTACACCATCTCTGATAAAATCGGAAAATCCCGCCGCACTTTTTCAACATCAAAAGCCTGTAATGAATTGTCGCCTGACCTGAGTTTTACAATGTTGCCCTGATCGTTCATGGTTTTGTCCATTCACTTGCGAGAAAACATTGCGCCGGCAACCAGTGCATGACACGTTCAATCATTGCTTCCTGAATATCCTGATCGTTGATTTCCTGAACAGCTTCGGCCAAAAATGATCGGATAAGCATATTCCGCGCTTGGGCCTCGGGAATGCCGCGAGAACGCAAATAAAACAATTCCGTTTCATCCAATTGACCCGTCGTCGCACCGTGGGAACATTTTACATCATCAGCATAGATTTCAAGTTCCGGTTTGGCATCCATTTCCGCAGCGTCTGATAACAACAAAGCTTTGCTCAGCTGATGGCCGTTAATGCGTTGGGCGTCTTTGTGAACAACAATTTTTCCCTGAAATACCGCACGAGACTGATCATCCAAAACGCCTTTGAAAACTTCACGAGATGTGGTGTCGGGGGCTAAATGATCGATCACTGTGGTATTGTCACAATGTTCATCACCGCGCATCAAATAAGCACCGTTAATCGCCGTATGACCACCACGCCCCAATAGGCGCGCATGAACTTCGGTCCGGGATAAACGCCCGCCCACCGACAATCCAAAACTTTCATATGTTGCATCCCGGCCAATATCGACATGTACGGACAACAAATGTGTGGCGTCTTTACTTTCGTCTTGAACACGGTAATGGTTCAGGTGCGCCCCATCAGCTACGTTAATTTCAGTAACCGCATTGGCAAAATACGCCCCCACCCCAAGGCCCGAATGATGACTAATGACCGTCGCACTTGAACCCAAGCCCATATCGATAAAGTTCCGGGGGTTCGAGCAGACCGGATGATGTAAACCGCCACGCAAAAAAATGATTTCAATGGGATGTTCGATATGCACATTGGCATCAACCGCGATGACATAACCACCATCCAGCAAGGCGGCGTTCAAGGATTGCATAGCCCGTCCGCTATCCCCAACGATGGAACCCATTCGTTTTTCAAACCAGTCCGGATTATTTTTCAACATATCCAGCGTCGGGCGAACGATCAAACCGTCAGGCAAATGATCTAAGTTAGATTTTTCTAGACATAACTGGCCATTTACAAAAACGATTTTAGGATGTTTTTTATCCGCTTTAAACAACGATGGCACTACCGTCCCTTTATCAGCAACCGAACCTCCGCCATTTTTTTGAAATTCAGTGTCCTCTAATGGGCGAAGTCGCGTGTATTTCCAGTCTTCAATGGCTGGTGTCGGCAGGCCAAGGGCTTCAAAGCGTTTAATGCCCTGATCACGCAAGACATCAAGCCAGCCGAGGCCAGCATGAGGCAAGGCGCCCGCCGTATTTTTATACTGCGTGATAAAAGGCATCGATCCGGGTGAAAGGTTAGTCATGTTTTATTTCCAGGTCCGTTAACTAGCTAAATCAAATTCGGCGTAACCATTTTTTTCAAGTTCTAAGGCCAATTCTTTACCACCGGATTTACGAATTTTCCCGTGCGCCAAAACGTGGACAAAATCCGGCACAATATAGTCTAGCAATCGTTGGTAATGGGTGATCATCAGTGTGGCGTTGTCTTTTGAACGCAATGCATTAACCCCGCTTGCTACCACTTTCAAGGCATCAATATCCAACCCACTATCGGTTTCATCCAACACCGACAGGCTGGGTTCCAGTACGGCCATTTGCAAAATTTCGTTGCGTTTTTTCTCGCCACCGGAAAAACCCACATTCACAGCACGTTTCAACATGTCGTCTGCAACACCCAATTCTTTGGTTTTTTCACGCAGCATTTTAACAAACTGCATGGCGTCCAATTCATCATGACCACGGTAACGACGGATCGAATTTAACGCTTCTTTTAAAAATGTCGTATTGGTGACGCCGGGAATTTCTACAGGATATTGAAAAGCCAGAAATACGCCTTCGCCAGCTCGGTCTTCGGGGGATAGTTCCACCAAATTTTTGCCGTTTAATAGAATTTCGCCTTCGGTAATTTCGTACCCATCGCGCCCGGCGATCAAATATGAAAGCGTGCTTTTTCCCGACCCATTGGGCCCCATGATGGCGTGCACTTCGCCTTTATTAATGGTTAAATCTATGCCTTTAAGAATTTCTTTACCATCGACATTGGCGTGCAGATTTTTAATTTCGAGCATTCGTTAGGTCCTAGTTAAAGTATAATGTAAAAGTTAGCCGACGCTACCTTCGAGGCTGATACCCACCAATTTACGAGCTTCAACGGCAAATTCCATGGGCAATTGTTGCAACACATCACGACAGAATCCGTTGACCACCAAAGCCACCGCCGCTTCTTCGCCGATGCCTCTTGCACGCAGATAAAAAAGCTGATCTTCGCTGATTTTAGATGTGGTGGCTTCGTGTTCAACAATCGCTGATTTATTCTTGCTTTCAATATAGGGCACGGTGTGGGCACCGCATTTATCCCCGATTAACAAACTGTCGCATTGAGTATAATTGCGCGCATTTGTTGCTTTGGGTGACATCCTGACTAACCCGCGATAGGTTTGATCAGCGCGGCCTGCGGATATGCCTTTGGATATAATTTTCGATGTCGTGTTTTTACCTAGGTGGATCATTTTGGTTCCGGTATCCGCCAACTGACAATTGTTAGTGATGGCGATGGAATAGAATTCACCAACCGAGTTATCCCCTTGTAAAATACAGCTTGGGTATTTCCATGTAATGGCCGATCCGGTTTCAACCTGCGTCCATGATATTTTTGAATTCTTGCCCCGGCAAATGCCGCGTTTTGTGACAAAATTATAAATACCGCCACGGCCTTCTTCGTCACCCGGATACCAATTTTGTACCGTCGAATATTTGATTTCCGCATCATCCAACGCGATCAATTCAACGATGGCTGCATGCAGTTGATGCTCGTCACGTTGCGGTGCGGTGCAGCCTTCTAAATAACTAACATACGAACCTTCGTCAGCAATAATCAACGTGCGTTCAAACTGTCCGGTATTTTTGGCATTGATACGGAAATAAGTCGACAGTTCCATCGGGCAACGCACACCTTTGGGGATGTAGACAAACGAGCCTTCGGTAAAAACTGCCGAATTCAAGCATGCATGTTTATTATCCGTATAAGGTACAACCGAGCCTAAATATTTTTTCACCAATTCCGGGCAGCGTTCAACGGCTTCGGATATGGGACAAAAAATGACACCAACTTTTTCCAGTTGAGCTTTGAAAGTTGTCGCCACCGAGACACTATCAAACACCGCATCCACCGCTACGCCCGCTAAATATTCCTGTTCTTGCAACGGAATACCCAGTTTTTCATAGGTTTTCAGCAATTCCGGGTCGACATCGTCCAAACTTTGCGGACCATCTTCCATGGATTTTGGCGATGAATAATAATAGGCGTCTTGATAATCGATAGCTGGAAATTTTGGCTTTTGCCAATCCGGCTCGTCCATGGTTAACCAATGACGATAGGCTTTCAGGCGTTTCTCAAGCAACCATTCCGGCTCATTTTTTTTAGCCGAAATAAAATGCACTGTGCTTTCGTCCAGCCCTTTTGGTGCGTAATCGGCGTCAATATCCGTCACAAAACCGTATTTATATTTGTCGTCTGTCAATTCATTGACTTCGGATATTGTTTGCGCTTTCGCGTCCATAAGCTGTCTTTCGTTACGTGGTCAATCGTTAACTATTAATCATTTGTTTTATGCAGTCGTTTTACAGCATCTGCAATCCCGGATGCCGCTTTAACCGTTTCGTTTTCTTTGGAAAACCGACCAAATCCAATGCGCACTGACGCACCGGCGAGTTCATCGGTTAATCCAATGGCTTTTAATACATAAGACGGTTCAACCGCCGCCGATGTACAGGCCGACCCACTGGATAAGGCCAATCCCGATAATGATGCCATTAACGTTTCCCCGTTCACATTTTGAAACGACAGGTTTAAATTACCGGCAATTCTATTGTGTCTATCCCCATTGATGTTGTAATCGACACCGGAATCGTCAAGGGTTTTCAGAAATAATTTTTGCAAACCGCCAAGGCGGATGTTTTCTGTTTCCATTTCATCCATTGCCAGTTTAGCCGCCATGCCCAAGCCGACAACCAAAGGGGTTGGCAAAGTGCCGGAACGCATACCGCGCTCTTGACCACCGCCATCAAACAAAGGTTTCAAGCGAACTCTGGGACGACGCCTGACATACAATGCGCCGATACCCATGGGGGCATAGGCTTTGTGCCCGGAAATGCTCATTAAATCGATATTCATAGCCCCCACATCAAGGGGAATTTTACCAAAAGCCTGGGCACAATCACTATGAAAAAACACGCCTTTTTGACGGCACAAAGCACCAATTTCGGCAACAGGCTGGATAACGCCGATTTCATTATTAACGGCCATCACCGACACCAACAGCGTTTGATCCGTGATTAAATCAGCAATTTGGTCAACATCAATCAGACCGTCTTCTGCTGGTTTCATATAACTTACCTGAAACCCGTCTTGTTCCAACACCCGACACGTTTCAAGCACACATTTATGTTCCGTGGTCACGGTTATAATGTGGTTTTTCTTTTCTCCATAAAACCCAGCAAGGCCTTTGATCGCAATGTTATTGGATTCAGTCGCACCGGATGTAAAAACAATTTCCCGGGCCTCAGCACCAATTAAATGAGCAACTTGCGCGCGCGCCATATCCACACCATCTTCGGCCTGCCAACCAAACACATGGGCCGTAGAATGAGGATTGCCAAATTTTTCACTAAAATAAGGTAACATGGCATCAACCACTCGCGGATCCGTCGGCGTTGTTGCTTGGTAATCCAGATAGATCCCGGGCAGCGGTCCAAGGTCCGGTCGGGAGGCAGAAGAGACCGCATTATCACCTAATCCGACGCCCTGATCGTTTGCCAATTTCATATCCGTATCCATCACACAGCCTTTGCCAAAACACGATCATCACTGAGACGGTTATAAAGCATTTTCCAGACATCAATGAAATGATCCACGTCATCTTGTGTACTGTTCCAACCTAAACTCACCCGGATTGCAGAAGACGCGTCGTCTTCGCCTAAACCCATGGCTGATAAAACATGGCTGGCTTCGACTTTACCCGACGAACAGGCGGACCCGGCGCTGATGGCGATGCCTTCTAAATCAAAAGCCATAACTTGTGTTTCGGCTTTCACCCCTGGCATTGATAGATAGCTGGTATTAGCCAAGCGCGCGACTGATGAACTGTACGCAGCACGTCCGGTCATAGATTGAATTGCCGTGTCGATCTGATCGCGCAAAACAGTCAGTTTGGAAAAATTTCCCCGTTCGGATTTCGCTTGCTTAGCGGCTTCGCCAAAACCTGCGATTCCCGGCAAGTTTTCAGTGCCTGCGCGGTGACGATGCTCTTGTCCACCGCCTTTGATCAACGCCTCAATTTCCACCGCCGGAGATAAAATTAACGCACCAACGCCTTGTGGCCCGCCAATTTTATGAGCAGATAGCGTCATCATATCGACGCCCAAGTCGATCATATCAACATCAATTTTCCCCAAGGCCTGAACCGCATCACAGTGCACAACCGCATCAAATGATTTGGCGATACGCACGATGTCTTTGACAGGCTGGATGGCCCCGGTTTCATTATTTGCCAGCATAACGGACACTAAAACACGCCCGGTTTGTTTTTTTAATAGCTCCAGCAATTGATCTAAATTAACCACGCCTTGAGCATCAACTGCTATTTTTTCATGATCGACAACAGAACGCACTGATGCATGTTCAATGGTTGAAGCGAGAACGGGGATATCCGAAAGACCGCGTAATGCTAAATTATTGGCTTCCGTGCCGCTACCTGTGAAAATTACATTTTCTGATTGGCAGTTAATCACGCCTGCCACCTGATCCCGTGCATTTTCCAAAATACGTTTACATTGACGCCCCGAACCATGTACCGACGATGCATTACCAATCACCACCATAGCATCAACCACTGCATCAACCACGGCGGGCCGCACTGATGTCGTTGCATTATGGTCCATGTAAATTGTGTTGTTCATTGTTTGCCCGTACCCAGTCTAAAAAATGCAAAAACTGCTGATTACTAAATTCCGCCTAATTGAAAAAATATTGTCCCTAGCATCACTGGGCAGCAACGATTGTTTTGTCCGAAAAACGAGTAAAATCAACTTGTCCAATGCGTTTATTAACCACATCGGCCAAGGTTACTGAGCGCAAGAAAAGGTAGATATGATTGCCGAGTTCTTCCCACAATTCATGAGTGACACACCGGCTTTGATTGGATTTACAGCCAACGGGTGATCCCGGCGCACAACGCGTTGTTTTAATGGGCTCATCGACGGCAAAAATAATGTCTGCAATACGAATCTCATTAGAAGCCCGCGATAAAAGATAGCCGCCTCCCGGTCCGCGCACACTTTTTACAATGCCGCCTTTACGCAATTTACCAAAAAGTTGTTCCAAGTAAGATAACGAGATTTCCTGACGCTCGGCGATTTCAAATAATGTCACGGGCTGACCAACAGACTGCATAGCCAAATCAGCCATAGCCATGACCGCATAACGTCCTTTTGTACTAAGCCTCACTTCTAATATCCTTATCCAAAATAACCATTTTCAAACGTTTTCACGCAGCCGGTTTATTTTTCTTTTTAGGCTGTTTTTCAGGCGCTTGAGCCTCTAACTCTTCAACCCTATCCATCAGCACGGCAACTTGTAATCGCAAAGCCTCGATGGTTTGCAACACGGGGTCATTTTCACCTTCAGGGGTTGTTGCGTAAGCGCAAAATTCTTGCGATTTTTTACGGTCTTTGGGCATCACCACACGGGCCGGAATTCCGACAGCAGTGACCCCGCCCGGAATATCATGGGTGACAACGGCATTAGCACCGATCCGTGCATTAGCACCAATCGTGATTGGCCCTAAAACCTGTGCGCCAGAACCAATAATAACGCCGTCCATTAACGTCGGGTGCCGCTTAAGCCCCACTTGGGCCGCCGCATCGACGCTGGGTGCGACGCCGCCCAAAGTCACATCATGATACAACGTCACATCATCACCGATCACAGATGTTTCCCCGATCACAATACCCGCGCCATGATCAATAACAAATCGCTGACCAATTAACGCACCAGGATGAATTTCGATACCCGTTAACCACCGGGCCACCTGTGAAATCAAACGGCCTAAAAACTGAAATCCTCTGTTCCAGACGGCATGACTGATGCGGTAATAAAATAACGCATGAAAGCCTTGATACAGGAAAAAAACTTCTAATTTTGAACGCGCCGCTGGGTCTCTATCAAGGTACGCCCCTAAATCGGCCTTTATGGACTTGAAAATCATGGCTAATTCTATATCTTCTGTTATTGTCAGATAATAGGTAATCAGGCGATCAAATAATTAATGATCAAACAATTAGTGATCAAACAAATTAGTTTTGTACCCGAACATTATATTTAATAGTTATATAGGAAGACGCACTAATTTAGTCAAGTAATTTCAACAATTTTTTTACCCTTTTCAACATACATTAAATGCAATAATTTTGGCGCTTATATGACAAATATTTAACATTTACATGACAAATATTTAACATCATTCGTATAATTCTGATGAACTTTATCAATTAGCTCGTGATGAACTAAAAATTTATGCAAACTTTTCATTCACTTTTATTCTGGACCCACCCAAAACATGCCTGATGTAAATTTCAACGGCTCTGAAGGCCGTCTCGAAGGTCGTTATCATCATTCAAAAACGCCCAACGCCCCGATCGCTTTATTGCTTCATCCACACCCACAACACGGCGGCACAATGAATAATAAAATTGTGCATTCATTATTCCAAAACTTTACCAGCCGTGGATTTTCAGCCCTACGTTTCAATTTCCGAGGCGTTGGCCGTTCCCAAGGCCAATTTGATAGTGGTCAAGGTGAATTGAGCGATGCGGCAACCGCTCTGGATTGGATGCAAGCCCATAATCCAAACGCGCAGGCCTGTTGGATTGGTGGATTTTCTTTTGGTGCGTGGGTCGCCATGCAGTTGATGATGCGTCGCCCCGAAATTGAGGGCTTTATCGCGGTCTCTCCTCCTGCGAGCCAACACGATTTTTCTTTTTTAGCCCCTTGCCCGGCTTCGGGATTAATCATCCATGGTGACCGTGATGATGTTGTCCCCATTCAATCGGTCGACAAACTGTCGGAAAAATTACAAAAACAAAAAAACATTGAAATTGATTACCGGATTATTGAAGGCGGCGATCATTTTTTCATGGAACATCGCGACACATTAAGCAACCACGTTGATGACTACCTAGATCGATCGTTAAACAAAGAAGCCTAGGCTCGATATGCTTTTAGTTAAAACGTCTATGGTTGATACAAAACACCGCCTGTTTGCGGTGATTTGACGCCCGTTGTTTGTGGATATGTGTAGACGAGTTTACGCAGGGATCGCATGGCTAAAAACCCAAAAGCTTGGGCTTCCAAGGCATCACCTTGCCAACCCACGCTTTCAACGGCTTCGACGGGGCTGTTGGTTAATGCTCGCAACCCGGCCATCATTGCTAAATTTTTACGCCCCCCTCCTGTGACCAGCCAACGCAGTGGCGGTGCCGGAAAATGGCGGATGCTTTGAGCAATACTTTGGGCGGTAAATGCCGTCAAAGTCGCCGCCCCATCGGCCGCAGACAATCCATCAAGGCTTGCCGATGAAAATCTATCCCGATCTAATGATTTAGGGACCGATTGCTGAAAATAAGGGTCCGTCAGCAACTGCTTCAAACACCCTGCATCGACCGTTCCCGTTGCCGAAAACCGCCCGCCTTGATCAAAGTCATCTTTGGTTTTACTTCGCATCCAATCATCCAACAACGCGTTACCAGGACCGGTATCAAAAGCGACGACCCCGCCTTCGGGACTGATCCAGGTTACGTTTGCAACGCCGCCAATATTAACAATGGCAAGGGGGCGCTCCAATGGTCTGGATAAAGCCGCGTGGAAAACAGGCACCAAGGGTGCGCCTTGGCCTCCGTTCATCATATCGTTCGTGCGAAAATCTGCGATGACCGGCACGCCGAGTTCTGCCGCAAGCAACTGTCCATCACCAATTTGAAAAGTTTCGTAGCTGTCCGGGCGGTGCAAAACCGTGTGTCCATGAAACCCAATTAAATCAATGTCAGCCGTTGATAGTCCGGTTTTTTTTAATAAACCGCGTACAGCTTTCACATGATATAATGTCAAATCACGCTCCAACATTTTTCCATGATCGTCAGGTGTGGGTTCATGTCCAACTTGCCGGGACAGGCGATTTTTAAACATGGCATCGTATTCAAGGGTCATCGCTTCGCCAAAATCAACAATTTCATCACCATCGGTCAGGATAATAGCTGCATCAATACCGTCCATTGATGTACCACTCATCAATCCCAGAACTGTTTTATGATGAGGTTTAACCGTCGGGCGGAAACGAAAACTATTGTTTGTCATCCGTTGTTGTATCCGTTAATTGCAATGGTTCATTGTTTGTTGTTAACAGTCGGGCACCATTAACATCTGCCCATCATCAGAAAAGTAAATACCATGAGTGTCTATAAATCAAAATTTATTCAAACCGTCATGGATCGTGGATATTTGCACCAATGTACGGATATAGACGCTCTGGATCAATGTGCTAATGATCAGATTATTCCGGCCTACATTGGTTTTGATTGTACTGCCCCTAGTTTGCACGCCGGAAGTTTAGTCTCGATTATGTTATTGCGGCATTTACAACGATGCGGGCACAAACCGATCGTATTGATGGGCGGCGGCACATCGCAAGTCGGCGACCCATCTGGCAAAGACGAAGCGAGACAATTATTGGATAACGCGGCTATTCAAAAAAACATGGACGGCATTCAAAGTATTTTTGCAAAATTTTTAACATTTGGTGACGGTCCAACGGATGCCACCATGGTTAACAATGCAGACTGGTTGGAACAATTACAATATATCCCGTTTTTAAGAAAATATGGTCGCCACTTTTCTGTTAACCGAATGATGGGTTTTGACAGCGTTAAATTGCGTCTTGAGCGTGAACAGCCGTTAAGTTTTTTAGAATTTAATTACATGATTCTACAAGCTTACGATTTCCTCGAACTGTCCAGACGCAATAGCTGCTGTTTGCAAATGGGCGGGTCGGACCAGTGGGGCAATATCATTAATGGCGTTGAATTAACAAGGCGCTGCGATAGCAAAACTGTCTATGGATTGACCACACCATTATTAACCACATCATCCGGCGCCAAAATGGGTAAAACAGCTGATGGTGCTGTGTGGTTAAACGCCGACAAATTATCGCCTTATGATTATTGGCAATTTTGGCGCAACACCGAAGATGCCGACGTGGGCAAATTTTTACGGTTATTTACAGAAATAGATTTAGCTGAAATCACACGCCTATCCGCATTAGAAGGGGCCGATATCAACGAGGCTAAAAAAGTACTCGCCGACCATGCAACGACATTATGTCATGGGGCGAATGCCGCAAAAACGGCTCGTCTAACCGCTGAAAAAACATTTGAAGAAGGCCAACGTGGTAGCGATTTACCAACTGTTGAAATTAATAAAAATGTTTTTAATGAAGGCATAAATGCGTTTCATTTATTCCGTGAAGCCGGGCTTGCGTCATCCAATGGCGAAGCCAGGCGGCTAATTAAAGGCGGTGGCGGAAAATTAAACGATGTGCAAATCAATGACGAAATGCAAACCATCAATACCAACGATTTAGGTGCGGACGGAACATTGAAATTATCAGCGGGAAAAAAACGCCATCTGATCGTGCATGCGGTTTAATGCCATGACCCGTTTAAGGTAAGACCAAGCCTTCGAGTTTGGGCAAACCCTCTATAGGATCGGCTTCGGTAAACAGCCCAAAGATATTTCTTAAAATACCGGGGGCTAGCGCGCTTAACGGATTAACATTAATCGTTGGCTTTTCTACAGGGCCGCGAATTGAATAGTTAACCGCAAAAACCCCGCCGCCTTTTTCACTGCCGGTTAACAGTTGACCTAAAAGCGGAATGTTCCCGAGGGCTGAATTCAATGCATAGGCTGGAACCATCGTGCCTTTTAAATCATAAAGCTCGGCCGCAGTATATACTTTACCCGATGCAGTAAAGCCTAACGACACACCTGAAGCTCGACCATCTTTAATAGTAAAAACACCGTCGGAACTTGAAAATGGCACATTCAACGTGTCAAAAGCCAAGCCTTCGCCATCAAGGGCTTCTAAAATACCCGTCAATGCCATCAATGAGATAACCCGTGTGAAAACCGGTGCTTTAACCACCCTGAAATTACTGACTTCCATCACTCCGGTTAATGGTCGACCGGGTATTGTATCGTCAAAAGTCCCCGTAATATTTAATTTTCCACCGATCATTTTATCGTAATAATCTAATGTTTTTAAAGTCTCCCCGGCGTTATCTGAGCGCATTGTCAACAAACGCCCGCCCGCCCCATTGGGCACCACTTGTAATTCGAAATTAGTATCGCTGCCGATCACGCTTTTTAACAACATGGTTTGCCAAAAGTCATTTTCATAAGCAAATGTGCCGGAAACATTGGAGACCAATCGATCTTCTTTGAACCAGACTTTATCAAGCTCGACCGACAAACTAAGTTTCGGCAGCAAAAATTGTTTGTCTCGGGAAACGCTATCATTGCCTTCGACCATTTGCACCCAGATCGGCGACAGATCAAAACTTTTTCCAGAGAACCCTGCATCCCAACCTCCATCGTCTCTGGCGATTAACGCTCCTTTCATATCGGTTCGGCCAAAAATAAATTGCGAAAAATCAATTTTTTCAACTCCCGCACCTTTAGGCTTATATCTGGCCGACCCTTGGATGCGTAAATCATTAGCAGCAATACTGAAATCTGGAATATCCGATATTGTCTTGTTTTCAAGGTTGATGACAACCGATGCGGCACCGACATCACCAATTTTTTTTGTCCATGAAAAACTAGGAAACGATAGCTTGGTGCTGCGTAAATCAGCACGGACTTCCAACCGGCTATCAACGTCATCCAAAACGGTGTAACGGATGTTAGCGGCAACGCCACCTTTGATGTATTTTCCCGTAAACGGGTCCATGCCCAAGCCAATATCAGTAAGTTGGTTAACATCTGGAATGCTGGCAATAACTTGATATTGGCTGCGGAAATCAGCCTCATTCAAAAAATTCTCACGCCATGACAAACGTGCTGGAATTTGACCTAAAACCACATCGCCTCGCACATCCATGCCGGTTTTATCAACCAATAAATCCAATTCACCTTCCGTAACGTCACGCCCGAGAAAAACCGCCGATAACCCGACGCCCGTTAGCCGTGCGCGGGCCTTGATATCTATTTGATCTCGGGTTAGTGCATCCTCGGCAATAAACTTTAATTTTAAATCGGTTTTGGCTTGCCCCGATGCCGTTTTTGGATCAATTTTTAACTGTGAGGCAAAACCAAATGGTGGTTTGTCAATATACAACAACTCATCTTGAACAGAGCCAGTGATCGGAAGGTTAACCTCAACAATTTGGTCATATTGATCCAATCCTGAGATCAAAATCCGTCCGCCATCTATGGATAATTTTTGACTGCGGCCCTGGTTAATTTTGATATCAAACTGTTTATCATCAAACGTTATATCCGCTATAACATTATTAACAGCGGGAGCTGGTGGCAAATAATCTACAACACCGTCCGTAATCGACATTGCACCATTTAAAGCCGCAACTTTAATACTTTTTCCAGAGACAGAACTCAAAGTAACTTGACTATCTATAGAATTAATGGTGCCTTCAGGAATGTGTTTAATTATCCATTCGCGCACGCTTTTAGCTACTGTTTTTGGCCAATAACGCGCGGCATCACGAGCAGTCGCTTTTTCCAAACGACCATTTAATTTCGCCACCATTTTGGTATTGTCGTTAGCATTTGGGGGGGATTGTAACAATCCCGTCACACGACCGTCGATATTAGCTACAGGGCCATCCAAATCGATTATTAATTTTTCAAGATCAAGAACATTACCTGCAAAATCAACCTTTGCCACCAAATCTACACGGCGCAACGGCATGGAATGTTTATAAGGCTGTGGTAATTCAAAGACGCTATTATCCGGGAAATTAATATTCATTTTATCAACGAATAAAATTTTATTATCCCCGTTGAAACGCCCACGCAGCATGACGTTTTCAACGGCAAGCGATTGTTTTAATTTCCCCGGTAAAACTAAAGCACCCACACCGCCGCTTAAGTCAAAATCCACTTGTCGAACTTCCCCAGCCGCAGACAATTTTAATATGGCCTGCCCTTTCAACGGTAAATTTAAAATTTTCAAGCTTTCGAGTTCTGGATAAAGAGAAGCAAAAACCGCCGGTGACATTTCAGAAAAATTCACTTTAAGATCTATCATCGAAGTTGCAGATTGGTAAACACCAGCCACAGAAATTTCTGTATTTATACCGTCTAAATCGAGAACAAGTGAGACTTCGCCAGCAATCCCGTTTTGCCCCCGGTCAAATCGAATATCAACGGCCGGGGCTTGCCATGCACGCGCGAGCACTTGATCTTTTATGGTTAGATTAGCACCGACAATATCAAGCCGACTCAAATAATTCTGTTGCCCGGACTGCAGTGCATTGCCAAAAACATTATCAACTATTTTTTGAACCATCGTCCCGCGACTGTTGACCTGGCCACCAAAGCCCAATCCAATCGTACCATCCCGGTCACGTATGATTTCCAGTCTGGGGCCAAATAGTTCAATTGAATTGGGTGCGATATTGCCTTCGAGTAAAGCGTCACCGCTTATTGCAAAAGCAACTTCTGGAACGTTGCCAATTAACGCGCCCCCCGGTCCAAAAACCGAAACATTCAAGAGTCGGAGATCAAACGCACGTTCCCAACCGGCCCACGTTAAAATCGTATCACCCATTTCAAGACGGTAGTTATTGTTTTCTTCATTCACCACGTCTTCGATATAGGGTGATAAAAATGTTAACGAAATAGGCCCTTTGGACAACTGCCAAAAAGCCAACGCAAGCATCACCATCACCCCGGCCAAAAGGCCTGCAGTCAATTGAATGGCACTTGTAAAAATTCGTTTAATCACACATTTCTCAATTCGTAAATTCGCTTAGGGTCCAGACTCATTCAATTTATGCAATTCTGTTTTCAAAACAAGGGATTTAGCCAAATGAAACAACCGCAGGACATGTATAACATATTCAAGGCTATTTTATGCCGGATAAATCGTTTGTTTTGCAAACCCATTCAGGCTCGGCATATTTGCCCCCTGAATTCGTCAAAAAGTATTGAAAATACACCATATTTCCTGCACCCTTTTTCCTGTTTAGAGAATAAATCTGCTCGCGCAGAATGGATAAATTGCCAGAGTGACAAATGAGTCTGGGCCCTATCTTTAATAACACTTTTATGGCCGTCTTAAGGCAGCCTTATGGGACTTTATGGCCGTCTTAAGGCAGCCTTATGGGACTTGACCAAGGTCTTGGTATCCATCAAGCTTTAGGTTCAGGAGCAAAATATGAAGCCGGATCCAACATTTTTCAGTTCTTTCAAACCACAGCGATCTTGGGTCGCACAAAATGGCACAGATAATAATTTCAAATCAAGCCAAGGCCGTTGGTTAGATGCGGCTAAAACGCTATCCAATGATAGTGCCCCTGAAAGCGTCCCAACGATTTTCGAGCTTGCCGTATCAGCCGCAGAGACATCCCTACTCGGCTTCATTTTTTCCAACAGTCCTTTTTTAACAGAGTGCGCGATCAAATCGATTGCTTTCACCCTTGATTTAATAAAACAAGGCCCCGATGTCCAATATATTCACATTATGGACAGTTTAAAAGAAAACCGCAAAAAAACTGTTAACATGAATGATTTATCTAAAATTTTGCGGGTCGCCAAACAGCACGTCGCTTTAACAGTCGCCGTAGCTGATATGACTGGAACGTGGCCGTTAGAAAAAATCACCCGTACCTTATCGGATTTTGCCAGTCTTGCTTTGTCATTATCCGCATCACATTTGTTGCGTGATGCTGCAGAAAAAGGCGCTTTTAAGCTACGTGATACCCTCAACCCCGAAAACCAATCCGGTTTGATTATTTTGGCCATGGGAAAACTCGGCGCCTATGAGCTCAATTATTCCAGCGATATTGATATTATCGTGATGTATGACCCGGATCGCATTATCACCGATCAGCCGGAAAAATTACAAAATCATTTTATTCGGCTAACCCGTGGATTGGTTCAATTAATGGACGAACGAACAATCAATGGTTACGTATTTCGAACGGATTTACGATTACGCCCCGATCCGGGTGCGACCCCGATCGCCGTATCGGTGTTGGCGGCGGAAACATACTATGAAAGCCTTGGCCAAAACTGGGAACGCGCGGCAATGATCAAAGCCCGCCCCGTCGCCGGTGATTTAGATGCAGGCCGGGCTTTTCTTGAAACGTTAAAACCGTTTATTTGGCGTAAGTATCTTGATTTTGCTGCCATTCAGGACATTCATTCCATCAAACGACAGATTAACACAAAACAAGGTGGAACAGAGGTCAAAGTCATGGGACACAACATTAAATTGGGAATTGGTGGCATCCGGGAAATAGAATTTTTCGCACAAACCCAACAATTGATTTGGGGCGGCAAAGACGACCGACTGCGTTCACCATCAACCATGCAAACCATCAAAACATTGACCGGTCTTGGGCTATGTACCAAAAAAACCCGGGATCAATTAACCGCAGCTTACGAATTTTTGCGAAAAACTGAACACCGTTTGCAAATGATCAATGACGAACAGACACAAACCTTGCCGGAAACAGAAACAGGACTTAATCAATTTTCTGTTTTTATGAATTATATCAGTACGGAAAGCTTCACTGAAACCTTGATCAAACATCTTCAACATGTGCGGGTCAATTACCGTCAATTGTTCGAAGAAGCGGATTCCTTGGTCCCAATCGGTGATCGCAGCGGCAATTTAATGTTCACCGGTATCGAAGCCGATCCGGATACAATACATACCCTTAATTCAATGGGGTTTTCCGAGGCGGCTACTGTCGACCGAACCATCCGTGCATGGCATCATGGACGCCACCGCGCCGTGCGCAGCGCAAGATCACGTGAAATTTTAACAGAAATTACACCAACACTATTACACGCCATCTGCAAAGCCTCAGACCCGGATCAAGTGTTTTTACGGTTTGATGATTTTTTAGCGAAATTACCCGCCGGCGTGCAATTGTTTTCAATGTTCAAAGCCAACCCTGAACTATTATCATTGGTCTCGGATATTTTGGGGTCCGCCCCCAGACTAGGCACTCATCTAAGCCGCCATCCGGCTGTGTTGGATTATGTGCTTGCTGCGGATTTTTTCAACACACCTGCAGATAAATCTGCGCTCAAAACAGAATACCAGTTGATTTTGGATGAAGCCCCTTATTTCGAAGATATGCTGGATCGAACACGACGTTTTGTTCACGACAAACATTTTCAGATTGGTGTTCAGCAGTTAAAACAACACCTGCCGTCATCTGATGCATCCCGAGCCCTATGTGCAGTAACTGACGTTGTTTTGACCGGGTTATCGGCAAAAGTGTTAGAAGAATTTGCATCCGTTCATGGTTATATTCCGGGCGCGTCACAGGCGATCATCGCCCTTGGCAAATTAGGCAGCTTGGAAATGACAGCAGCATCGGATTTGGATTTGGTTTTCCTTTATCAAACACCCGATCACATCACATCGTCAAATGGCGACAAACCATTATCACCGGCACTCTATTTTGCCCGACTATCCCAACGATTGATCAACGCATTAACGGCTGAAACCAATGCTGGAAAACTTTATGAAATCGATATGCGACTACGTCCATCTGGAAATTCCGGGCCCATCGCTACATCTTTTGACGCTTTTGTCCGTTATCATAAAGATCAGTCATGGACATGGGAACATATGGCGTTAACCCGGGCTCGCATCATCACAGGAAACACTAAATTCACAAAACAAATAAATCAAGAAATACAACGCATTTTGTGCCGTGAACGGGATAACGACACATTGAGCAAAGATGTACGGGACATGCGCGCCCGCTTAGCCAAAGAAAAACCGACGTCCTGTTTTTTATCTCTGAAATTTTTTCCCGGCGGTTTGCTTGATATTGAATTTATTGTGCAATATTTAGTGTTAAAATATGCGTACAGCTTTCCAGATATCATCACGTCAGGAATTGAGGCCACGCTCGAAAAACTGCACGAATATGACTTGATAACATCGCTTCAATTAAAACAATTATCATCCGCAAATCAGTTGTGGCAAAGCATTTTAGGTCATTTAACATTAACCATTGACGGGACAATAAATGACGAAAAATTATCGACCATGCCAGAAGCGCTTAAGCAAAGCCTATCATCCGTCGGTGGTGTCAAAAATTTCAAAGCTTTAGAGCGGCTTATTCGCAATCAAGCCTTTTCCGTTACACAACATTATGAAGTTTTAATCGATCCGGGCACACCATCACCGCTCCATTCATCGGGATCATCGTAACGAACACCTAAATGCCAATTCAAAGCAAAAAACAAACCTTTCATAATCGGCAATGCGGCTGCAGCAAAGACCATGCTTACAATCATAAACAACGCCGTTAAAGCCATCGTTCCAATATCCATGCCGATGGTCATAATGACGACCGGGGCCATCATATGACCGACCAATAATATTGTTGCCCATGGGGCAGCATCATCGGTGCGCACACCTGAAAAGTTACTCTGGCAGATGGGGCACTCAGATTTTGGCGTTAAATAACCATCAAAAATTTTCCCCGCCCCACAATCCGGGCAACGCCGCATCAGTCCACGAAAGATAGTTTTTTTAAGTGCCGACATAATCACCTCAGATAAAACAGTTAATAATCACCAGCATTTGTTTCAAACTACAAAGTCCGGGTCAAACGTTTCTTTGATTGATAGCACCTTTAGCAAAAAAAATAGCATTAACGCATTGGTTTTATCAAAGACCTAAAATCATGGCTTTATTTCTTTTTAACTTTGCAATCAGCATTGCCATACTTGCTCCAGCATGCGTTCCTTGTGCAACTATTTGCAAAATTATTTCGTGACCGTCTATTTAAATCGTAGGTTTCGGTAACAGTATAATATTGTGTTTCCAAGGTTGTACCTTCGTTACATTCTATCAAGCTGCCGAAAGACGTGCACGTAAATTGACCATTAGGTACATTCACAAATCGGCTTTTTTGAACGGTTTGCAGTGTCATATTTGGCGGATACTGTGCCATTCCTTTACGCATACACACGTTTTTTTCCGCATCCCACTGTGGGGTTGTACATGCACTAACAAAAAGCACAATCAACAAAATATAATGTTTCATATTTTTAATCCGCATTTCATGAACTCGTAAAATAAGAAAAGGTGTATTCCCCTTCATTCATTACAACAACAATAAATACACGTAAATAGTGTTTTAAATAAAAACTCAATTTCCATGATGATCTTTAGGTCTTGCCCATGGCGCGCTTGTCACCATATTATCATTGACACAATCCAAGCCCCTCTAGGAGCGAGGCAACTGATATATTTAATTAAAAACAGGGCGGACAAGTGAACATATTAAGCGTTGGCGATAAAGCCCCGGAGTTTGATTTATTGACCGATGGTGGCGGTCAAATGTCATTAGCATCGTTAAAAGGCAAAAACGTCGTTCTGTATTTTTATCCAAAAGACAGCACGCCCGGGTGCACCACAGAAGCCAAGGATTTCAGGGATTTATACCCGGAATTTATAAAACTCGGCACAGAAATCATCGGCGCATCCAAAGACAGCGTCAAACGCCACGATAATTTCAAAAGCAAAAACGATCTTCCGTTCCCGCTTGTTGCCGATTTAGACGGCACTTTGTGTGACGACTATGGTGTCTGGGTATTAAAAAAACTTTATGGACGCGAATATATGGGCATTCAACGAGCAACGTTTTTAATTGATATAAACGGTATTATCCAAAAAATTTGGCCCAAAGTTAAAGTCAAAGGCCACGCCGAAGATGTTCTTAAAGCCACCCGAGAGCTGTCTTGAGCATCACGTTAACAGAAGCTGCCATTTTAATACTTAACAGTGCCAACCCTGTTGATAAAGTCGAAAAAACCCGTGACTTGGCTTGTTTGTGGTTTGACCGATCAATAACAAAAATTGGCAATCTCATGCCACCTGACCGCCCAGCAAGACCTGAGGCTCCCTTTCTTTGTTCCCCCAAAGACATGCCCAAGCGATCAAAAAACAGCGGTACAGGACGATTGTCATTTATCCATGCCATCGCCCACATTGAACTAAACGCCATAGATTTAGCGTGGGATATGGTGGCCCGGTTCGCAAACCCTGATTTCCCTAAAAAATTTTATGATGACTGGGTTCAAGTGGCCGTCGATGAAGCCAACCATTTTGACATGTTAAACCATCGCCTTGAAAGTCTAGGATCAACCTACGGCGCATTCCCAGCCCACGATGGCCTGTGGGAAGCGGCTGAGAAAACATCAAATAATCTGTTGGCGCGACTGGCATTGGTACCCATGACCTTAGAAGCCAGAGGATTAGACACAACAGACAAAGCCGTCGCCCAACTCATTCAAGCAGGTGATATGGAAACGGCCAGAATACTGCAACAAATTGCAGAAGAAGAAATTCCCCATGTGGCCGCGGGCGTCTATTGGTTCAATGATCTTTGTGATAAACAAAATTTGCATAAGCCGACCACCTATCAATCACTGGTTAAAAAATACTACCATGGGCGACTAAAAAAACCATTTAATGACACAGCTCGCAAACAAGCCAATTTTCCATCCGATTATTATCAACCCCTTGGCTAAATGCAGAAATACTTAAATCCGGTATCATAGGAGCACAATATGTCCGAAGAACAAACTGAGCAAACTGAAGATGATGAAAATGAAGAAGCCAACAAAGCTGCTGGAAAGGAAAAAAAGAAAAAAATGATCTTGGTCGCGGTCGGCCTAATTGCTGCAATCACCCTCACGGGTGGGGCTTATTTTTTAGGCACACTTGGTGGTAATAAAGGCCAACAGGTTGCCACGCTTGATCTTGGTGCACCCGTTGATTATGAACTGCCTGAAATTGCAGCCGACCTTAAAACCGGAAGGTGCCGGGCGCCGTTTCTCCGTACAGTGGTCTTATTACAATTGTCCGATTCCGGCACAAAAGCCATCGAAAACAAACAAGTACGCATTATGGATGCCATCCGCAGTCATTTGCGCGACCAAGAACGCCAAGATTTAGTTGGCAAAAAAGGCACAGACAAACTTCGTTTTGATTTAGCCAATATCGTCAACAACGTTATTGCCCCGGAACGTGTGCAAGCCGTTTTGTTCAAAAAGTTTTTGCTGCAATAATGTTTTAATCAGGACAAAAAAACTGGGTTATGTGGTTTCGTCGGCTTTGACACGGGCTGCGAGTGCGGCTTCCATAAACGTATCCAAATCGCCATCCAGTACGCCACCGGTATTTGATGTTTCAACACCAGTGCGCAAATCTTTGACCATTTGATAAGGTTGCAACACGTACGATCTGATTTGGTGCCCCCAACCGATATCGGTTTTGGCATCGTGTTCGGCCTTGGCGTTTTCTTCGCGTTTTTGTAGTTCCATTTCATACAACCGGGCTTTCATCATATTCATGGCGGTCGCCCGATTTTTATGTTGCGATCGGTCATTTTGACACTGCACAACAATTCCTGTTGGTAAATGGGTTAGCCGGATGGCGCTATCGGTTTTATTAATATGCTGTCCACCCGCACCCGATGCCCGGTATGTATCAACCCGCAAATCTTTATCTTCGACGACAACTTCGATGGTGTCATCAATGACCGGAAATACCCAGGCAGAAGCAAAACTGGTATGACGTCTTGCGCTGGAATCATAAGGCGAAATGCGGACCAATCGGTGCACGCCGCTTTCGGTTTTCATCCAACCATAAGCATTTTCACCACTGAATTTAAGCGTCGCTGATTTAATCCCTGCTTCTTCGCCGGGGCTTTCTTCTAACCATTCAACTTTATGCCCGTGGGCTTCGGCCCAACGAGCGTACATGCGCAACAACATTTCCGCCCAATCCTGAGCTTCGGTGCCGCCTGCGCCTGCGTGAACTTCCAAATAACAATCATTGCCATCGGCTTCGCCCGACAACAACGTTAATAATTCAGCTTTCTCGGCTTTTTCGTAAATAACCGCAATCGTTTGTTCCGCTTCAACAATGATATCCTGATCATCCTCAAGCTCGCCCAATTCCAACAATTCAAGATTGTCATTCAAATCGCTTGCCATGGCATCGATTTTTTCCAAACCATTTTGCAGTTGTGTGCGTTCTCGCATCACGGCTTGGGCTTTTTCAGTATCGTTCCATAAATCAGGGGCTTCTGATAGCGCGTTTAATTCCTCAACACGAAGTTTTGCATTATCGTAGTCAAAGATGCCTCCTCAACAGTTCCAATGACTGTTTGATGCCTTGTGCCAACGTTTCGATTTCCGCGCGCATGAACGCTCCTTAAATAAAAATGTGAAAATTAATGGGTAAATTTAATAAAGCCCGCCCGTGCCACTGGTTTCCGTTACACCGGCACCATCGCCGGACCAGCTTTGTCCTTCTAATATCTGGGCTTGGCCGTCAGGGACGGTGCCCGGTTTAAAAGCTTCAAGTATAACATTTTTATCGCCCGCACGGGCCAACCGCCCGGTTGCGGCATCGACCCGGACTAAGCGAATGCCGGGCGGGGTACGAAATGGAATGGCGGGTTTGTTTTTCAAAGCTTCAATCATGAAATCCCTGAAAATCGGGGCCGAAACAGATGATCCTGTTTCCCGGCGACCTAAGGGGATTGGGCTATCAAAAGCAGCAAAAACACCGACCGCTAAATCCGGTGAAAAGCCCATAAACCAAGTATCTCTGTCTTGGTTTGTGGTTCCCGTTTTACCGGCAAGCGGTTTACCAACAGCACGAATGCGGCGACCAGTTCCACGCTGAACAACACCTTGCAACATATTAACGATTTGAAATGCGCTGGCAGATGATGTCACTTGTTCGCGGACATCGGGCACCACTGGCGCCGTTTGCCCGGTCCAAAAATCGGCCTTACATGATGGACATGCTCGGGTATCGTGTCTTAAAATTGTTTCACCATGGCGTCCTTGGATGCGGTCAATCAAAGTCGGATCAATGCGTTTCCCGCCATTGACCAACATGGCGTAGGCGGTGGTTAATTTAAATAACGTGGTTTCCCCGGCGCCCAATGACATCGCCAGCGTTGGCTGCAGCTTATCAACAATGTTAAATTTTTCAGCGTATTCAGCAACTTTATCCATACCAATTGTTTGCGCCAAACGAACGGTCATTAAATTTCTGGATTTTTCCAATCCCAACCGCATGGTGCTCGGACCGTAAAATTTCTTGGCATAATTAGCCGGACGCCATTTTGGTAACCCCGGGCCTTGGTCAATGACAAACGGTGCGTCTAAAATCCGTGTCGCCGGGGTGTAGCCTTGGTCAAGAGCCGCTAAATAAACAAATGGTTTAAAGGCTGAACCCGGTTGACGACTGGCTTGTACCGCGCGATTAAATTGGCTGCGTTCATAGGAAAAACCGCCGCTCATGGCTAATACGCGCCCTGTGTGCGGATCCATCGCTACCAACGCACCATTAATATCCGGGATTTGGCGCAACGCATATGTTGCTTCTGGGTACGCGTTTCCTTTTTCGTTTTCAGCGACGATTTCAACGGCCACAACATCGCCGATATTTAGAACGTCTGAAGGGCTTTTAACTTTGGGACCGCGTTTTTGTTTTTCTTTCCAAGGTCTAGCCCAGTGTAATTCGGCCATAGGAATTTGGCCTAGTTTGCCGTCCTCGACACCAATCGTTGCCGCATCCACATCTATTTTAGTGACCACAGCCAGTGACCAGTTTCCCAATCCGCCCGGACGTTTCATGTCTTTGATTGCGCGCATCCACTGCGACGGTCTATCAAAAGGTTTTTTACCATCGATATTTGCAAAAGCACCCCGCCACCCATGACGCAGGTCATAGGCAATTAAACCCTTCCTAAGTGCTTCATCAGCAGCTTTTTGTAAACGGGGATCAAGCGTTGTGCGCACCGACAGTCCACCTTCATACAACCTGTCTTCGCCAAATCGGTCAACCAGTTCCCGGCGAACCTCTTCGGCAAAAAAATCAGCTTTAACCAGTTCGGTTTTAGACCGCTTCACCGTAACCAAAGGTTCTGTTTCAGCTTTGTCAGCCTCGGCTTGAGAGATAATTCCTTCTTGGACCATACGACCAACAACCCAATTCCGCCGAGCCGTGGCCTGTGCCCGACGCCTGATAGGATTATAATTATTCGGCGCTTTTGGCAAAGCGGCTAAATAAGCTGTTTCAGCAACCGATAATTCGTCCATGGATTTATTAAAATAATTTAATGCCGCCGCCGCCACACCATAAGATCCATAGCCTAAATAAATTTCATTCATATAAAGTTCAAGAATGCGATCTTTTGATAAGGCCCGTTCAATACGAAATGCTAAAATGGCTTCTTTGATTTTACGAGTCCACGACACTTCATTTGTCAGCAAAAAGTTTTTAGCCACTTGTTGGGTAATCGTTGATGCCCCAACAGGGCGCTTTGATTGCCCAATGTTTTTAACATTCGTTAGAACTGCCCGGGCAACGCCTAAAAAATCAACGCCAGAATGTTCGTAAAAATTTTTATCTTCGGCCGCAAGAAATGCCCTAAGCAAACGTTTTGGCATAGCTTTAATAGGGACAAACACTCTTTTTTCTTTGGCATATTCAGCCAACAAACGTCCATCAGCGGCATGTACACGGGTCATCACCGGTGGTTCGTAATCGGCAAGTTGGGTGTAATCCGGCAAATCGCGGCCATAACGTTCCAATACGAACAAACCTGCCCCAGCCCCAACGACTGCGATAATAATAATCAAACCTATGACTGTCAGAAAAAACCGTATCATTGTTAGCGTAAAACTTTATCCAATTTTTGTTACAGAAGACGAAACACTTAATTGTAATGCGCATCTATTATTACGCTCATTGATATTATTAACTTACACACTTCACAAGCAGCACGCCCGACATACTTTCCTTAGCTTAATACTTGCCACATTTCGATGATCGCATCAAATCATGGCAAGTTTATGATTGTTAAATTGTTTGTGAACAGGAGCCAAATAATTTTATGCAGGAGGCTATATTTTAACGAGACGCTTCTTGTATTTGAGTGAAATAACCATCCAAAGCCCCGGTTAAAGCCCGCGCAATTTTAGCCCGGTAAGCTTTGGTGCGCAGGGCTTTTTCATCTATTTTATTAGATAAAAAACCCAACTCAATAAGCACGGATGGAATATCGGGTGCTTTTAAAACGGCAAACCCGGCAAACCGGTGAGTATTGCGCAGAACGCGGGACATTTTTTTCAATTTTTTCACAACAAATCCGGCTAAGCGTACCGATTTGTTCATCGAATCGCGTTGGGCTAAATCGATTAAAATATTGGTTACTTCACGGTTTTCATTACTTAAATCAATACCTGCGATCAAATCCGATTTATTTTCTTTATCAGCCAAAGCTTGGGCTTCTTTATCCGAAGCTTTTTCAGATAATGTATAAATTGATGCGCCACGCGTTTTAGGGTTTTTCACCGTATCAGCGTGCAAGGATATAAATAAATCAGCTTTGGCATCACGGGCAATACGTACCCTGTCACGCAATTGAATAAATACATCACGGCGTCTGGTGATCAAAACTTTATATCGCCCCGTGTTGTCTAGTTGGCGTTTAAATTCACGGGCCGCCGCCAAAGTAATATGTTTTTCATATATACCAGAGCGACTGATTGTGCCGGGATCGACGCCACCGTGCCCGGGATCAATAACGATCACTTTTTTATCGTTACGTGGCCGGTAAGCTGGTTTTCGCGGCGGCAAAACAAACCGGGCCTGTTTTATGGGCGCTCGCACCTTTTTGGGCTGTAGTCGGGCTGAAACCGCTAGGGCCTGATCCGGAACAGACGCCCGCGCCAAGGTATTATTTTCATACGGTTTCTGTTGGCGAACCGTAACCGATTGTTTGACCCGTGATGCAAAACGCTGCTTACTTGTGGCTTTAATATCTAAAACCAAACGGTAATCCTTGCCTACATTAGGGGCCATAACAAAACCGCGCGTCAATGCGCCCGGACTTTGCAAATCAAGCACAACTCTGGATTTTCCCGGGCTAAACAAACCGTACCTCATACGTTCAAAAATCCCGATTTGCTTTGGTAATGGCTTTGATGGTAGACGCCATCCCACTTCGGGCAAATCTATCACTGCCCGATATGGGTTTGATAAGAAAAACACTTTTACATCAACCGCGTGACTTAGATCAAAAACAACGCGGGTAACATCGCCTTTGACCGCAATACGAACGTCGGTAACCGTACTGTTTGCAGCCCATGCAGTATGCACAAACGGCGCTACAGCCATTGATAAAAATACCGTTGCAAACATCAATACCCGAAAAAAAGTCGTTGTTTTTTTCATTCGTCTTTCATTCGTTTTTTATTTTCTATCACAATTCTCATCAATATTCCAAAGACTCTCATCAATATTCCAAAGACAAGCGCTATATAACCGACAAAACATAGACAAATGCTACATATATAGCGATTCCATATGTTACCAGCAAAATATAGCCAATTCTATGCTTATTAAACCCGTTAGCCCCCATTTGCAGTCGTCGTTTAATGTTCCTTATTGTTTATATTCCACAAAAGTTATCATTAAATGATTAAAATCATATTTATTTTAAAGAAGAACTATTGTCGAACCATATGAGGTTGTCTATGTTATGTGCGTGATGAACTTTTTTAATAGGGTATTTTAATTTACAGACATAATTTCATTAACATGTTTTTGGGCACGGAAGCTCTTGATCTTCGTTAATTTATAATTCGAGTTTATTGTAGGATTGTAGCCGTGTTTCATTTGAGAATTCTTTATAGAATATTCCATTTAGATAGAAATACGAAATGAAATTTTTCTAAAAATAGTCCGTAAATTATAGTCCTGATAAAATGACTAAATCATCACAGGTAGCGAATTCGCCGCCACTCCTGATAAAAAAGCAATACTGTGTTTGAAATAAACTTGGATTGCGATTGTGATAAACGATATCAGGCTGACGCGGTGCTTTTATTTTATAACTTGGGAACCCTCTGTTTATAATAGGGTTCACATGGATTTTTTTAGAATGCCGGATCGAGCAGCACAAACCTTAAGGAAAACACCAATCAACGCATGGGCGAAACCCCTGTTGATCGACTGTATCCTGTGGGCAAGCGCCGCCGGCAATAACAATAGGCCAGCCTTTGAAGGCTTGCTTCGGAGTTTAGAAATTAATGACCAACAAAAAAATGCTTATCGATGCCTCTCACCCGGAAGAAACTCGGGTTGTCATCGTATCCGGAAACCGTCTCGAAGATTTCGACGTTGAAGTCGAAAGCCGCCGCCAACTTAAAGGCAATATTTATCTCGCGAAAGTAACCCGGGTTGAACCATCCCTGCAGGCTGCCTTTGTCGAATACGGAGGCAATCGTCACGGTTTTTTGGCTTTTAGCGAAATTCACCCTGATTATTACCAAATACCTGTTGCCGACAAAGAAGCGTTACAAGCTGATGAAAAATCATTGGCCGATAGCGAAAATGATACAGAACAAAGCGATGACGAAGAAGGTGTTGTTGAAACCCTTGGTGGCGACGACAGCGAAGAAGTCGAAGCCCACCGCCCGGGAACAAACCTTAAACGCCGTTATAAAATTCAAGAAGTCATCAAACGTCGGCAAATTTTATTAATTCAAGTGGTTAAAGAAGAACGCGGCAACAAAGGTGCTGCGCTGACGACTTATTTATCTCTGGCCGGACGGTATTGTGTTTTGATGCCCAATACGGCACGCGGCGGCGGTATTTCCAGAAAAATTTCCAACGGCGCTGACCGTAAACGTTTAAAAACGGTACTTTCGGGATTGGACATTACTGAAGGCATGGCGGTGATTGTGCGCACGGCTGGATCAAAACGTTCAAAATCCGAAATCAAACGGGATTATGAATATTTAACTCGGTTATGGGGTACCATCCGTGAAACAACGTTCGACAGCATTGCGCCGTCGCTTGTTCATGAAGAAGCCAATTTAATCAAACGTTCCATTCGTGATCTATATAACAAAGACATCGAAGAAATTATTGTTCAAGGGGATGCCGGGTACCGGATTGCTAAAAACTTCATGAAGTTGCTGATTCCGAGCCACGCCAAAAAAGTTCAGCCCTATACCGACGAAGCCGTGACATTAACCCATAAATATCAGGTTGAAAGTCAACTAGACGCTATTCATTCTCCCGAAGTACAATTAAAATCAGGCGGCTATATCGTCATCAACCCGACCGAAGCATTGGTGTCAATTGACGTCAATTCAGGTCGCGCCACCAAAGAACGCAACATCGAAGAAACCGCGTTAAAAACCAATATGGAAGCCGCCGGCGAAATTGCCCGGCAATTAAAACTGCGCGATCTCGCAGGATTGATCGTCATCGATTTCATTGATATGGAAGTCAATCGCAATCAAATCCGGGTTGAACGCCATATTAAAGACGAAATGCGCAACGACCGTGCACGTATTCAAATTGGCCGTATTAGCCCATTTGGTTTATTGGAACTATCCCGCCAACGTTTGCGACCTAGCCTAATCGAAACCAGTTCGGAACCGTGTCCGCATTGTGCGGGAACGGGGGTTCGCCGTTCCACCGATTCGACGGCATTGCATGTTTTGCGCACTATCGAAGAAGAAGCCATGCAAAAACTCAGCACTGAAATTCAAGTGTTCGTGCCAACGGCTGTGGCTTTGTATATTCTGAACCACAAACGTGAAGCCCTAAAAAGCATCGAAACGCAGTTCGAAATAACCGTGATTTTGGAAAACGATGACACGTTAATCCCGCCCGATTGCCGCATTGAACGCACAAAACCCATATCAGGTGCTGTTCAGCCGCAAAAAATTCAGGTTCAACAACCGCCGTCGCAAACTCAGCCTAATCAACAACGTGGTAAAGCTACACCGGATAACGAAGGCGATGAAGGAAGCCCGCGCAAACGTCGTCGTCGTCGCGGCAGACGCCGTAAACCAGAGGAAACGCAAACAACATTAATTGCAGATCACCCTCTAAATAATCCTGCGCCAACAACAGATCCTGAAACCTCTGTTGCAAACGTCAATGAAAGCACGGACGGCAACACAGATGTCAACGAGCAAATAACCGCACCCAACGACAATCCCGATGGGGACGATGAAAATGCGCCCAAAAAACGTCGGCGCGGTCGTCGTGGCGGACGCCGCCGGGGCCGCAAATCCGAAGACATGGTTGCCACAGAAAGTTCTGCTGAAGAAGGTCAAGAGGCAACCGCCGAAGAAACGTCGAGCACCATTCAGTCCACAACCGATCTACCTGTTGAAGTTGATGCAAATCAAGACGACAGCCCTGTAGAAAAACCAAAACGCCGCCGCCGTACGCGCAAACCGAAAACTGAAATCCCTATTCAGGTTTCGGACAACAACGCCAACAGCACTGCGGACAATGATCAAAGCGTCGCCGCAACCGCTACTCCGGATACGGCAAAAGAAGATGCCCCCGCGCCAAAACGTCGCCGTGGACGGCCACGCAAAACGCCTAAAACCGAAGACAGCACGACAAAGTCGACGCCTGTTGCAACTGATGCACAGCCAAAATCAAGCCAACCGATTGAGGTCAAAGCAACGCCATCAGAACCGGCACCCGAAGCCGCTAAAACAACGGTTATCAATGTTGGCGGTGAAACCGCTCCAGCAAAGGCCGCAGAAAAATCCCGCAAAGGCTGGTGGCGCCGACTTACGGAATAATCAGAACTTTGTAAATCAAATTATTATAACGGGCTGGGTCATTTACTCAGCCCGTTTTTTTGTCAGCTTGTGATATGATCGGCACCCGGTTTCCGGTGGTAAAATCCGTTAGCAAATTCTGCAAACCCGGCAACACTTTGCAGTTGGGTCTGCATATCGCCTGCATCAATATCACCGTTTAAAAGCTGACGGTAAAGGTTGCTGACTTTCACCATATCAACCCAGTGCGGCCACAGCCGGAATCGGCGCACGCCAAATTCCATCATTTCATGAATTTCAGCACTTAAATCACAAATCCTATGCGACAGGGTTTGGGTGCCGTTGACGCTAAGGAAATCTTCATCATCCAGTGTTTCAACATCCATGCCGTCCGCATCTTGTTCGCAAACATATTGACAGCCGTCTTTGTGCAACCCATGCACCCGAGCATGATAACATCTAGCAGAAATGGCCAAGGGCAAGCGGCCAAACGCTTGAACTTCAAAAGCGCAATCCGGTACATTATTGACGAGCGACCGAATGGTTGTGCCCGGCAATTCATTATTCAAAACAATGACTTCTGCACCACCATTGACAAAAGTCTGGGCACTGCCTTCATTATAAACATTAACAAACGGACCAACGATGTAGGACCGTGTCCCAAGCATTGCCACCGTCCCCACATCATTGGCTTCAATCAAAAAATCATTGGCAAGGCACAGTTCACGTATTCTTTCCTGTTCGCGTTTATCCATGACCAAAGCCAACGTTGACAACACAACCTGTTTTCCAGCGGCGAGCAGACGCTCGGCTATTTCAGGGATGAAGGGATCGAAAAAAGGCGTGCGTTTAGCACATACATTTTCACCCAAATAGACCACGTCCACTGGTGCTTCATCAGCCATTCTGAAGTAAAAATCCCGGCGTTTATCAGCAGGCCAATTAAACTGCACTGGCCCCAATGTCAGGATCGCGTTTTTTGTTTGTTTGTTTGTTTTTACGGTCATTGTCATTATCGCCACGTTTTCTTGAATGCACCCATAGTTTCTCGACCGCCTTCGCTTAAATCACCCAGATGATGGCTATCAAAATCTTTCCCCCCTGCCAGCGCGTCAACGGCTTGGCGGAACGAGGATACAACTTCGGCAACATAGGCTTTACCGCGTTGACGGCCTTCTATTTTCAAAGCGGATACCCCGGCTGTTACCAGATCCTGAAGCTTCCCTGAAACATTTAACGATGTCGGTTCTTCGAATAAATAGGATACCTCGCCTTCTGCGTGAAATCGTCCTTTGCATAAGGTCGGGTACCCGGCGGCTTCACCTTCGGGAAAAGCGTTGATTGTGAAATCGCCCAACCGGGACACCAAATCGTCGCCAGATTGTTGATACCGTACGTGGCTTGCAGGTGAACAAACTCCGTTCATATTCGGCGAACACCCGGTGACGTAGGATGACAATGAACACCGACCTTCGGCCATCACGCACAAACCACCAAAGGCAAAGACTTCCGTTTCTACTGGAATTTGTCGACACAAATCAGCAATCTGCTGAAATGTTAGCACTCGAGGCAATACGACGCGCTTAACACCAAAGGCCTGATGGTAAAAACCAATACTTTCAGGGTTTGATGCAGATGCCTGTACAGATAAATGCAAGCGCAGATCGGTGTGTTTTTGTTTGGCATAATCCAGCAAACCAATATCCGCCAAAATCACCGCATCAGCCCCCAACACGGCGGCATCGTCAACGGCTTTATGCCACGGCTCGGGCCGCCCCGCTTCGGGAAATGTATTGATCGCCACGTAAATTTCTACATTTTCAGCATGGGCGTATGCAATGCCATGTTTTAATTCCTCGCGACTGAAATTAAGGCCCGGAAAATTGCGCGCATTGGTTTCATCTCTGAACCCTAAATAAACAACATCGGCCCCGGCTTGGACAGCTGCTTTCAAGGCGGCAAGCGTCCCCGCAGGGCAAACCAGTTGCAAAGGTGTTTTTGTCATTGCTCTTTTTTCTCCTGCCCCCAGCCCGGAATAGGATCATATGAACCGGCATATTTTTTCTTTACCGTTTTTTTCTTTGAAAGTTTGGTGTTTTTTTCCAAATCGGCCACCGTATCCTTGATTTTTTCTATGGATGTTTGTTGGGATTGTTGACGATCTTCGACCTGTTTGCGGATCGATCTGGAAACGGTTTCAATATCCTCGGACGCGCGCAGGAAAACAGCCGTTGCCAAATCTAAGGCTTTTCGTCCCGGCCCGGAAAACGGACCAAGGGCATCCAGAAAATCTGACCTAAGATCAATGTCAGCACTATCGAGTGCGTTCCGCAGGGTCAATATCGCTTCGGTATCACCTTCGATCAGCAAATCTCTGGAAAAAAACAAAGCGTCACCATCGGCTTTGCCCTGTAATAAATCCAGCAAGTTCAGAAAGGATCCTTTGACGACAGCGACCGATTGATTTTTTTTCCTGCCCTTGTCAATGACTGTGACCTGAGGCGAACCAGACCCAAATTCAAGTAAAAATCCCATTGGTAAATCCACGGGTTCAATACAAATGCATTTATTTCCTAAAACTTGCAATCGTTCAAAGACCGACCCATGACGACGCTGGACAAGTTTAAGCACGGTACGGGCCAAAGGGTTAAAAAGGTTTTTAGGAACAGGGCCCAAGGGCAAGCCGGCCAATAGAATCGGTGACAAAGGGGGCGCTTTAAATTTATTTTGAACTTCAGGCACAGTCACAGGCGGAAATCCTTTAAAAAATTTTCCGGGGAAAACGATCATTTTCAAGACTGTATTTTATTCATATATTTTTAATACGCATTGATGTCGATCAATTTCAAAGTGGAAAAATTAGGTCACTATATACTTTTTTTAAAGGAGCCATATATGACGCCAAACAACCTTGTCCGAATCGGTATTATCACCGTTTCTGACCGCGCCAGCCGTGGTGAATACAAAGACCTAGGCGGCCCTGCTATTCGGGACTGGCTGCAATCCGCACTCAAAACAGACTGGCAAGCGGTTAACAGATTGGTTGCCGATGAACAACCGCTCGTCGAAGCGGCACTTAAAGATTTATCCGATACCCAAAGATGTTCACTGATTGTCACCACTGGCGGCACGGGTCCGGCTTTGCGCGATATCACACCCGAAGCAACACTTGCTGTTGCGGATAAAATAATGGATGGTTTTGGTGAACTGATGCGTAGCGTTTCTTTAAAATTCGTGCCCACGGCTATTCTGTCACGGCAAGTGGCTGTCGTTCGTGGTCAGTCGTTAATTGTCAACTTGCCGGGCAAACCATCGGCCATTAAAGATTGTCTTGATGCGGTATTCCCCGCTATTCCCTATTGTGTTGATTTGATTGAGGGGGCGTATATTGATACCAATGACGACGTCATCCAAGCTTTTCGCCCCAAACACGCTAAAAAGATATGAATATTACAGTGTGCTGACCAAATGCCCACCATCAACAGCAATGATCGAACCGGTCATATATAAAGACTGATCGGACGCCAATAACAGCAAAGGTCCGTCGAGGTCATCCATTTCCCCCGGGCGACGATGAGGGATACGTTTAATGAGTTTCTGGCCTTCGTGACTATTTAAATAATCCCTGTTGATGTCGGTTTCGATGTAGCCCGGCGTGATCGCATTAACACGAATATTATAACGCGCCCATTCCAATGCCAGTACTTTGGTCATGTGATGAAGCCCTGCTTTCGATACCGTGTAAGGAAGCACGCCTCCTGCTGTGCGTGTTCCCAAAATGGAACCGATATTAATAATACTGCCGGATCGATTTTCAATAATTAACGTGCGCGCAGCACGGCGGCTAACTAAAAAAGCACCGTCCAGATTGGCCGCCATCACCCGGTTCCAATCACCCAACGTTACATCAACAGCCGCGCCATTTGTCGCAATTCCTGCATTGTTAACGATCACATCAATTATACCTACTTTATTTTCAACATAAGTAAATGCTTGATCGATGCTATTTTCGTCAGTGACGTCCAATTCGACAGCAAACGCCGTTCCGCCATTTGAATTGATGTTGTTGGCGGCGGACATAATTTTATCTTCGCGCCGGGCAGCTAAAACAACAGTGGCGCCATTTTCGCTTAACACATTTGCAAAATGCAAACCCAGCCCACCGGATGCACCTGTGACAAGAGCTTTTTTACCCTGCAATGAAAAATCAATCATCCGCCGTCACCCGCTTTGCCTGTTCACGCAATGTAAATTTTTGAATTTTTCCCGTCGATGTTTTTGGCAAATCACCAAACACTACGTACCCCGGCACTTTGAAATGTGCCATATGATCCCGGCACCAATTAATGATATCCTTTGCACAAACAGCACCGTCATTTTTAAGTGTAACAAACGCACACGGTGTTTCGCCCCATTTATCGTCGGGCTTGGCAACCACAGCGGCCTCCAAAACAGATGCATGACGGTAAAGCACTTCTTCGATTTCTAGGCTGGAAATATTTTCACCGCCAGAAATAATTATGTCTTTGGACCTATCTTTGATTTCCACGTAGCCATCCGTGTGAACGACGCCTAAATCCCCAGTATGGAACCAGCCGCCTTTAAACGCGTCCTCTGTAGCAGCTTGGTTTTTGTAATAACCTTTCATCACTGTGTTGCCGCGGACCATCAATTCACCAATGGTTTTGCCATCACTTGGCACCGCTTTCATGGTATCCGGATCTAGCACGGCTTGATCAAACAATGTAGGGTAACGTACACCTTGACGGGCCATTTTTAAAGCTTTGTCATCATCATTCAAAACGTTCCATTCATCTTGCCACGCGCAAAATACCGCCGGACCATAGGTTTCCGTCAACCCATATAAATGCATCACCCGGAAACCCATTTTTTCCATGGCTGAAATCACCGCACTTGGCGGAGCCGCCCCGCCCGTCGCCACATCAACCGTTTGCGGAAAATCAGTTTTCATATCGTTTGGGGCATGGATCAACATGTTTAACACGATCGGGGCCGCGCACATATGGGTTACTCCATGCACATCAATCATCGGGAAGACCAATGCTGGATCTGGACTGCGTACACAGACATGGGTGCCGCCAACCGCCGTCACCGCCCACGTAAACGTCCAGCCGTTGCAATGAAACATCGGCAGTGTCCATAAATAAACCGTATCGCGATTAAGCCCCATCACCATTGCGTTGCCCATAGCATTTAAAAATGCGCCCCGGTGGTGATACATAACACCTTTGGGGTTACCGGTAGTCCCGGATGTGTAATTTAACGAAATCGACTGCCATTCATCGGTGGGCATTGACCAATTATCCAGATCGCTTGACGCTGTTTTAAGGAAAGCTTCATAGTCCATGTCGCCGATAAGTTTACCTGATGATACCCACTGCGTATCAATATCAATCACCAACACATCATGATCAACAAGGGATAAAACATTTTTGATTACATGGGAAAATTCCCGATCCGTCAGCAAGACCTTAGCCTTGGCATGGTTCAGGATAAACGCAATCGTTTTGGCATCAAGACGAAAATTAAGCGCGTTCAAAACAGCCCCGGCCATAGCCACACCGTAATGAGATTCCAGCATCGGCGCTGAATTTGGGGCCATAACAGCCACGATATCCCCATCCCCTACACCGGCATTTTTTAACGCCGATGACAGGCGTAAACAGCGTTCATAGAACTGTTGATAGGTATATTGCTGGTCACCATCAATAACGGCAATTTTTTCAGGGTAAACCGAGACCGCCCACAACAAAAATGAAAGCGGGGTTTGTGGTTGATAATTCGCCGGATTGGTTTCCAGAGTATTATTAATCCCAGTCATTATTTTCCCCATTTAAAAAGCAATTTATTTAATCTGACAGCATACAACTTCATTAAAAAAACCCGCAAGATGTTTCCACCTTACGGGTTTTAAAATAACAAGACTTTAAAAGTTATTGATCAACATAACGGTCATGGATATAAACAAAATCACCACCGGGAGCCAAGCTGTGACATGCGATACAGGCTTTATCGCTACCCTTGGCAACGCGGCCAGCCAATGCCATGCCTTTAGGGTTTTTCATCAATTTTCCTTTGGGTGTGTATTTGGCCCAGAACCAATCCTTGCTTTCCGGATCATAACCTTTTTCCCGTTTATACATCACCGTAACCGATGTCATGAACTTACCGGGATTATCGGCGACGTCTTCGACCGTGGTCTTGCCGCGCTCGCCAAAGTTTTTCTTAACAATAACAACGCTGTTGCGGCCATTCATTTCCATAAAACCGTCCAGCGTTTCAACGATATTACCGTGTGGCGGTGCCGTATCATATGGCATAGGGCGAAATGCGTTTTTACCGACAAGCCGGGAATGTGTCATTTTATCCCAAAGCTTTTGTGCAAAAGAAATATCATCCGGATTTCCAAAAGGTTTTGCATTAGCGGAAAACGACACAGACATCATCACAACAACCACGCTCAAAGCCATAAGTCCTTTGCTGATTTTTAGCGAACCCCTGTTATTCATAGGTAAACCCCTCAATTATATATAAAGTTAAATAATGAGTTATTTTTCATCCACATCAGAATAATTGAAAATCAATTAGCCTCACATATTCGTGATCACGAATACAAACCACCGCCAGATTATTGGACAACCGGGTTTTTGCCATCAACCCATCCGACAATGCCATCTGTGACATTATAAATATTTGTATAGCCTAATTTATCGCTTAAAAAATTTGCCAATCTAACGGACCTATTTCCAACCCGGCAGATTAAAATAACCGGTTTGTCTTTGGCTGTGATTTTAGCTAGGTCATCAATAAAAGACCTAACGAAGCGTCCTTGTCCATTAAATGCCGTCAACCGCTTGCTGCCTTTGATAACACCTGTTGAATTCCATTCATCAGCACGCCTGACATCAACAATTGTAACGCCTTGGTCCAACAGTAATTTAAGTTTTTCATTGCCAATATTTTCAAATGCAGGAGCAGCCACCGCTAAGAGTTCAATATCAAATGTCAGAGTAGCGTTTGGCGGAATAACACCACCCGCACCTCGCTGACCATAAGCCAATTTCGGCGGAATAATCAGCGTTCTTTTACCACCAACTTTCATACCGCGCACGCCCCGTTCCCAACCGGGAATCACTTGGCCTGCACCAATTTTAAAAACAAACGGTTGGCCGCGGTCAAGGCTGGAATCAAATTTTTCTCCATTTTCAAGGCGCCCGGTGTAATGCACCGTGACTTCAGAATAAGGGGTGGCTTCGTCGCCATTACCTACTACTTGGTCCTGAATATCCACACCACCTTGATCTGCAGCCAAACTCGTATGACTAAAAAATAAAACCGCTGTGAAAAAGCCAAAAATATTTTTAATTTTTTTTAAACCCACGGATAATCCCTTTCCAATAAACTTAACTGTTGCTGCATAGTAGCTTTTCTGTGATATCTGGAAAAGGATGAAATCATTTGAGCTATTGAAATTAACAGCATTGTGAACAACCTCGCCCTTCAAAACTCTGAGAACACAAAAATTCATGACATCGCGGTGCTTGGTGCCGGCATGGTTGGCATAAGCTGTGCCCAATGGCTACAAAAAAATGGCTGTAATCCCGTATTAATTGACCGTGAGAAACCCGGAAACGGAGCATCATATGGTAACGCATGTACGTTTGCATCATACGGATGCGTACCCATCAACAATCCATCAATCCCGTTGCAAATCCCTAAACTGATATTTGGTAAAAACAGTCCACTTAACGTGAAATGGCAGTATTTACCAACAATGCTGCCATGGTTGACACGGTTTTTAGTCAATTGCCAACCTTCACGGGTTAAACAAATTGCCCATGATCTGGCGCAGTTATTAAACGCATCGGAAGATGCTGCCAAACCTTTGTTTGATGATGCCAACGTCCATTCATTGATCAACCGGGCAGGCTGTTTGTATTTATACGAAACCGAACGCAACTATAACCAAGCATCCCATGATTTAAAGTTACGTAGGGAAAACGGTGTCAACATGGAAGTCCTTGAACAAGGGGCCGTGCTTGAAATTGAACCCGAACTGGCAAACTGTTTTTACAACGCCATTCATTTCCCTGATGCTTTTAATTTTGCCGACCCACGGGCCGTTATCCAAAAAATGTCTCGGCATTTCGAAAATCAAGGCGGCACATTCAAACAAACAGAGATTACGCAGATAACAAAATCCGCTGACAATATACTATCCCTGCATCACAAAAATGGCAGCACCATCCATTGCCGACAATTGGTGATGGCGTTGGGGGCATGGTCTAAAAAATTATTTGGCAACGTGGTCGAATCGTTGCCGCTTGAAACTGAACGCGGGTATCATGTTGTATTTCACGGACAGGAAAATTTATTATCGCGTCCCATCGGCTGGGGCACAGGCGGATTTTATTTAACGCCTATGGATGAAGGCTTGCGCGTGGCGGGCACCGTTGAATTAGGTGGCATGTCGCCGATAAAAAGGGGGAAAACTTTGGACTTCATGACAAACGAGGCCAAACGTATTTTGCCCGCACTCAATGACCAACGCGATGACGACTGGTTGGGTTTCAGGCCGAGTTTCCCCGACGCATTACCCGTCATTGGCCGCAGCAAAAAAACGCCTGAAATCATTCTTGCTTTTGGTCATCAACATTTAGGCATTACGCTCGGCCCCATAACCGGGAAAATTGTTTCGGAAATCGCTAAAAATAAACCGCGTTCGCTGGATATTACACCGTATCGACCCAACCGGTTTTAATTTCTGTCGTTATTCACCCAATTATCACTATATATTAACCAAGAGACATATTAACCAAGAGACATATTAACCAAGAGACATATTAACCAAGAGACATATTAACCAAGAGACCGATTTTTTTCGCAACCATAGTTGCATCAATAATTAAGGTGTAATAGTCTTAGGGCCCAGACTCATCAGGAGAATTTCATGGCCAATCAAGTAAAACGTCTTTTTTCTGCAGAAAAAAGACGTCTTCAAGAACGCGACAATGACATTTCCCTAAGCGCCATTATGGACGCTATTAATGCGTTGGATGGTAAGTTTGATCGTTCTTTGAATAAGCGACTTGATAAGCTTATCGAAAAACTTGATGTCCAAGACGTGGCACCAACGACCGAGGACACCAGCAAAACAACAGTCGATCAAATCATGGCCGAAATTCATGCCATGAACGAACATATTACGTTAACAAAAAGTGAAATTGCGGCTTTAAAACCCGTTGACGAAGCCAATACAAGTTTGACCGTTGCCACCGAAGAATTATCCGAAGTTGTTAAAGCAACAGAGGAAGCCGCTAATTCCATTATGGATAGTGCTGAACAAATTTCAGTCCTGACAGATGGCATTCGCGGCCGCATCAGCGAAGGGGATCCGGATGGCATCGAGCCCGAAGTCGACAAACTTGATTTTGTCGGCACCGATTTATTAACCGCTTGCAGTTTTCAAGACATCACGGGTCAACGCATCAACAAGGTCGTGAATGCGCTCAATTACGTCGAAGAACGGTTATCAAAAATGATTGATATTTGGCAAATCGAAAATGGCACAGCGGACACCCAAGGCATGGTATTTGCATCGGATGATGAACGCGATGATGCCGATAAAAACCTTCTGCACGGGCCCCAATCCGAGGGACTAAATCAGGACGACATTGATGCTTTATTTGACTGAAAATTAATCCCTCATATAAAATAATTTACATAAAATTTTGTTATTTCAAAAAGTGAGCAAAACAAAGATTTCCACGCATCACCTCTGAGCATTGACCTTCGAAAACACACATTTAGAGAATAATTTCCTACAATCCTGCTAAACTTTAGAAAAAAATTTAGGGCCTGCTTACTTGACATTTTCTCTTTTTTTAGGTCATGTGGCAATCGTCAGGGTAATTTTCTTTCAAAAGAACTTCCATTTTTTTGGCGAGAACAAAAATGAGCTAACTCAACGTTCAAATTATTCATGGCATTAATCTTGGCAAAGAACCAAGTGATAGATAATTAACGATCACCTACTCAAAAGATCACACCATTTAGGGAGACGACCAAATGAAAAGACGTGACGTACTTAAAGCAGCTGGCGTAACAGCTGTTGCAGGTGCCGGAATTGCTTCTACATGGAAGCCAACGGCTGCTGCTGTTCATAAGAAAAAAGTTGAAATGGTTATGGTTTCTACCTGGCCGCGCGATTTTCCGGGCCTTGGCACCGGTGCTCAGCGCTTGGCTAAAAGTATTATCGACATGTCAGACGGCGAAATCGACGTTCAATATTTTGCCGCCAAAGAACGTGTGCAGCCCTTCGACAGCTTTGATGAAGTTGCTTCTGGCAACGCACAGGCTTTCCACGCCGCATCGTATTACTGGAAAGGCAAGCACCCAGGACTGAACTACTTTACAGCAGTTCCTTTTGGTTTGACGGCTGTTGAACAAAATTCTTGGATCCGTTTTGGCGGTGGACAAGAATTATGGGATAAATTGAATGCTGACTTTGGCCTAAGAGGTTTCTTGGCCGGTAACACCGGCGTGCAAATGGGCGGCTGGTTTAATAAAGAAATTAATTCAGCTGACGATTTCAAAGGCTTGAAAATGCGTATCCCCGGATTGGGTGGTGATGTTTTAGCCAAATTGGGCGCATCGCCAGTATCGCTTCCCGGCGGTCAAATTTATGAAAACCTTGTATCCGGTGCGCTGGACGCCACTGAATGGGTTGGCCCATGGAATGACAGCTTCATGAAATTCTATGAAGCGGCTAAATATTACTATTATCCGGGCATGCATGAGCCGGGCGCATCTTTGATGCTGGGTCTCAACAAAGAATGGTTCGAAAAACTTTCTCCTGCTCATCAGGCGATTATCGAAGCCGCTTCAGCCCAAGAAAACGACAATATGTTTGCCGAGTATTACGCTAAAAGTGGTTCCTCTTTAGCTGATTTAGTTAATAATAAGGGCGTCAAATTACGTAAATTCAATGATGACGTTTATGACAGCTTCGGTGAAGCTGCGGCGGAAGTTTTTGAAAGTGTTCGTGCCCACAGCCCATTGGCCAATGAAATCCATGAAAGCTTCCTTCAGGCACGTAAAGACATCGGCGCTTGGATGAAAATTTCTGATCAGGCTTATTTGACGCAACGTAACCGCGTACTCGACGTTTAAAGCGGTTTAAAACAATATGATGGGAAAGCGGGGTAATACAAACTCTGCTTTCCCTGTTGTTTTATTAGCCATCAAGCTGAATGTAATGACATTTCAGTCTCTCTGACTTCCATGCGACAGTTAAGCAGGCTCATATGACTTCAATACCTGAAACTTCCCCTTCTTCGTCACTTCTTGCCTCTGATACCAATTTGGCACCTCTGGGTGCGATCTCAAAAAAAACTTTACCGTGTTTTTACAAAAAAATCACACGCGTTTTTGCGCTCACAGCAGCAGCATATGCGCTTATTTTTGTGGCTAATAATTTTCTTATTTTTGTTGCTGGCTGGCCGGGCCTTGATAATTTAGCCGCCCATTACGGCTGGTTTGGAACCGAACCCCTTTCAACACCATTATCAGGGCAATTTATTACCTTGGGTTGGTTGCAGTTTACTTTTTATCTAGGCGCACTTGCATTCGCTATAATATATGTACAAAAAACACCTGAACAAAAACTGGAAATCGAAGGCGAAACCTTAACCTGCCTGTCTCTTTTCATCGCGCGCTGGGCGTTCTGGTCAATTTTACTGATCGGCTTGGTTGACGCAACAATTTCATTTTACCGGGTTGAAGGTGCCCTTGTTGATTTGGTTGGTTCAGATATTGCAGTCCAACTGGGACGTCCGAGTTACCGAGGAATGGTGACCCAGCTGCCGTTAATGGTTGTTGGACTGATATTAGCCTTTTTCACCCGCACCCTTGGTTTTACTTGGCTGGCTTTATTAATTGTTGTCGCCGAACTGCAAATTGTTATTGCCCGCTTTGTTTTTTCATACGAACAAGCGTTCATGGGCGACTTGGTTCGGTTCTGGTATGCTGGTTTATTTTTATTTTCAAGTGCCTATACCCTGCAACAAGAAGGTCATGTCCGGGTTGATATTCTCTATGCCGGTTTTTCCGAACGCGTTAAAGCGTGGTCCAACACGTTCGGTATTTTATTTTTGGGCATGCCCATTTGCTGGCTAATCCTGAACCGTGGTTTATGGGGGAAATCGAATACCTTGAACGCACCGCTCCTGAATTTTGAAATTTCCCAAAGCGGCTACGGCATGTATGTCAAATATCTGATGGCTGGTTTTTTAATTGTTTACGCCGTCACCATGCTGATCCAGTTCTCAAGCTATCTGTTACATAACATGGCGGTTCTGATCGGTGAAAAAGATGCCCATATCGAACCTGAGGATCAGATTATCTGATATGGAAAAAAAGTCACCCAAGTCCGGCAGTCTAAATAAATTACGAACAAAACAGTAAAATTACCCTGAACACACAAACGACGGAACAAAATTCATGGAATCGGTTTTCCTTATCCTGCTTATCGTATTGTTAATGGCCGCCTTGGGCTCTGGTTTTCCGGTGGCTTACGCATTGCCCGGATCGGCCATCATCACCATTGGCGTAGCCGCCATCACAGGCATTGTATTCGAAAGCGACACGGGGGCTTTTTTTGCGCAAGGCGACCCCATCCAATGGTTAAACGCAGCCATTTCAAATTTCCGAAGTATATACTGGGAAGTCGAACGCGATACGTTGATCGCTATCCCGTTATTTGTATTCATGGGCATTATGTTACAACGGTCAAAAATTGCCGAAGATTTGCTGATTGCCATGGCCCAGTTATTCGGCCCTATCCCCGGCGGCCTTGGCATTTCCGTGGTCTTTGTAGGTGCTTTACTTGCCGCCACAACCGGCATTGTCGGTGCAACCGTCATTGCCATGGGCTTGATTTCCCTACCCGTCATGTTACGCAATAATTATTCCGTACCGTTGGCCACCGGCACCATCAGCGCATCGGGTACATTAGGACAAATCATTCCGCCGTCGATTGTTCTGATTATTTTGGCTGACCAACTATCAAGTGCTACTGATCAGGCACAGACCTTACGCAAAATCGATTTTAAAAACGCAACAGGTAGCTTTTCAATGCCGTCGGAATTCGGCGTCACATCAACAAGTGCCGGTGAAATGTTTTTAGGCGCCATGTTGCCCGGCTTGGTTTTGGTCGGCTTGTACATGCTTTACATCCTGATTTATGCCCTCATCAAACCAAAAGCCGCACCGCCCGTTCCGTTTGAAGGCAAATACGACATCCATTTTTTGAAACGACTTTTTCTGGCGCTGGTGCCACCATTAACTTTGATTTTTACTGTACTTGGCTCTATCGTCATGGGGGTCGCCACCGTTAACCAAGCGGGCGCCATTGGTGCACTGGGTGCTATGATCATGGCCGGGTACCGGTTGATGGATGGGCAAAAAGGCGCTTTTTATCCGTCTATTCTAGCCATTGTTTCATTGGTTTTGTTATCCATCGTCAATTCGATGTACGATATTAACATTAAAAACATTCAAGGTGATGCCGCCATAGGAATCTGGCTAGCCCTTGCCACCGTCATTGCCTTTTTAGTTTCTATTTTCTGGAGTGGCTGGCGCACCTATAAAATTGACGATACATTAAATGGTGTGATGGTCGAAACGGCGAAAACAACAGCGCTGGTATTCATCATCCTGTTGGGTGCTGCCATGTTAACGGCAGCGTTCCGCGCTTTTGGCGGCGAAGAACTTGTCCGTGAATTCTTATCCAACTTACCCGGTGGGTTTGCATCCAAATTCATTGTCGTTATGGGCGTTATTTTTGTTCTCGGTTTTTTCCTAGACTTTATCGAAATTGCCGTTGTTGTGGTGCCGATTATCGCACCCATTTTACTGTCCGATCCGGCGGCCAACATTACTGGCGTCTGGTTGGGTGTGATGATCGGGGTTAATATGCAAACCTCGTTCCTGACACCACCTTTTGGTTTTGCCCTGTTCTACCTGCGCGGTGTCGCGCCAAAATCGGTAAAAACCCTGCAAATGTATAAAGGCGTGATTCCGTTTATTCTGCTACAATTAGTCGGTCTAGGCATTGTCGGATTTTATCCTTATCTGGTGAATTATTTACCCAACCGGGTCTATTTAACATCAGATACGGCACCACCACCAAAAAGCCCTGTGTTACAAAACTGTGTCGAAAGCTATGTTTTTGGCATTTATGAAACTGACAAAACGAATATATTGAAAACAATTTCAACGGCAAGGTCGCTGGATTTAAGTTATCTCCCTGAAAAGCAGCAAAAAGCTTTTGTTGAAGGACTGGATTTGGCGCAAACGGTTTTTGATAAAATCGCCCAAGTCAAAACGGCTAGTGCTGCGCTTCAGGCCTATGTTCCCCAATACCGCCCGCAACATGTCCAAGTACGCGCTTTGGAAAAACGCATCCGTCGTATTGATGTCTCGTTAAAAAAATTATCGGTCCAATTCCGCAGGTTATCGGATAGCGGCGTAGCCGAAAAATCCGATCTGGATGCCATGCAACAAGAAATCGATGTTTTAAACACTAAAAAGCAACAAATTGCGGTACAAATACCTGAAACATGGAAAAAGGCACGCACGCAGTATCTGAAACTTGAAAAAGCCGAAAGAGCCGCCCGTCTTAAATATCGCCGAACCGTTGATGATGCCTATGAACCATTGGTTAATCTGGAAAAATTAATTAACGGGGCTGATGATTTGGCGGCCCAAGGTGCCGGTCTTGAAAGCTTGCGTCAGGTTATTGAAAATGATGAACCTAAACTGGCAATGAAAACCATTAAATCCATTGCCAGTAAATTAGGTTCGGTTGCCGGATCGTCTGCGATCAAATCAAAACTGAACAAAGCAAGACGGGCTCTTAAAGGTAAAAAAATGGACCGTGCTAAATCCATGAACGAACTTGAAAAAGGGCTCGCTCTTTATGCAATCGAAATCAAATGGCGCCGGAAAGCGGCCAATGATCTGTTGCCGGGATTAAAAGCCTATAACCAGTCCATACTTGGCACCATTGGTTTGCGTCAACAAGAGCGTCTTACGACTATACAGGCGAAAGCTATTGCCACGTGCCTATCTGTTCATAAAGACATTTCACTAAGTTTCTAGGATTGGAAAAAACCATGACCAAAGCCATCCGTATTCACAAACCCGGTTCAGCCGATGAACTTATTTACGAAGATATTGACGTTGGGGCACCGTCTGAAGGTGAAGTCCGGCTCAAACAAACAGCGATTGGGCTTAACTATATTGACGTTTATCACCGCACGGGGCTCTACCCATTAGCAGAATACCCTGCCGTCATTGGCATGGAGGCCGCTGGTGTTGTCGAAAGCATTGGCGATAATGTCGAAGGATTGAGCATCGGTGACCGAGTTGCCTATGCCGGGCTGCCCGTTGGTGCCTATGCAACAAAACGCAACATCCCAGCCCACCGATTGATCAAAATGCCAGACAGTATTGACGATGAACAAGCCGCCGCCATGATGTTACAAGGCATGACGGCGTCTTATTTATTAAATCGCAGTTATCCGGTTAAAAAAGGCGACACCATTTTAATTCATGCAGCAGCAGGCGGTGTGGGTTTGATCGCCTGTCAATGGGCCAAAGCATTAGGGGCAACGGTCATCGGTACAGTTGGATCAGACGTCAAAGCCGAGCTAGCCAAAGCCAACGGTTGCGATCACCCTATTCTATATACTTCAGAAAACTTCACCGATCGTGTCCGTGACATTACAAACGGCGAAGGAGTTCCCGTGGTCTATGATTCTATTGGTAAAGACACATTCGAAGGCTCGCTTGATTGCTTAAAACCATTAGGCGTCATGGTTAGTTATGGCAACGCCTCCGGCCCGGTTACAGCTTTTGATCCCGGCATTCTAGCTGCCAAAGGGTCCCTATACCTAACCCGGCCAACGTTGATGACCCACACGGCCAAACGTGAAGATTTGGTCGATATTGCAAGCGGGCTTATTGATGTTGTGGCAACAGGTAAAGTTAAAATCAATATCGGCCAACGCTATCCTTTAAGCCAAGCCAAACAAGCGCACATCGACCTTGAAGCACGCAAAACAACAGGATCAACGGTTTTCATTCCTGATTGACCCTTCCCGCTTATTCTACTCCATCATCACGAAGCCAGATGTAAATAGCCGGAATGACCAACAGCGTCAGCGCCGTGGATGATATCAAGCCGAACACCATAGAAATAGCTAACCCCTGAAATATGGGGTCGGCCAGTATAAACGCGGACCCGATGATTGCCGCAGCAGCAGTCAGGAAAATCGGTTTAAACCGGATAGCACCTGCTTCTAACAACGATTGCCGCAATGGTTCTCCGAATTGTTGATGATGCCGGATAAAATCCACCAATAAAATTGAATTACGGACAATAATCCCCGCTAAAGCAATAAATCCGATCATTGATGTGGCTGTGAAGGGTGCGTTTAAAATCCAGTGCCCGAAAATAATTCCAATGAATGTCAGCGGAACCGGAACCAGAATGATCAATGGTAATTTAAAACTTCCAAACTGACCCACGACCAGCAAATAGATACCCAAAATCGCGACCATAAACGCGGCCCCCATATCGCGGAACGTGACATAGGTCACTTCCCATTCCCCATCCCATAACAGGGACGTTTTACTTTCGTCTTTTGGTTGTCCGGCATAGCGCACAGTGATGTCGTTATTTAAATCGCTTAGTTTTTTCTCAACCTCAAACATCCCGTAAATGGGTGCTTCAAATCGGCCAGCGAGCTCCGCCGTTACCATTTCTGCAAAACGGCCATTTCGACGGAAAATAGGAAAACTAGCTTTTTCCATTTTTAGTTTGACCACATCACCCAATTCAACGTCGCCGGTTTTTGATGGCACGGGCGTTGTCAACATGGCCTCACTTAAAGTCAAAGACGATTTTGGCAAACGCACCGTTATTTCCATCGGATCAATACCTTTACCGCGTTGGGAATAACCAACTCTAACGCCGTTTAACAGGGCTCCGATGGTGTCATAAACTTCTTGTTCTTCGACCCCGAAAAATTCGAGATTTTCACGGTCAATTTCAATGCGCATACGATTGGCCGGGGCCCCAAAACTGTCATCAATATCTTTGATGAAATCGACACTGTTAAAAGCCTTTTTAACTTCTGCTGCGGCAACCCTACGGGTTTTTGCATCGGGGCCGTAAATTTCTGCCAATAAAGTCGCCAATACAGGTGGTCCCGGCGGCACTTCAACAACTTTTACCGATGTTCCTTCGGGAGTTTTTAATGTTTCCAGACGCGCACGTATATCAATTGCGATGTCATGGCTACCACGTGTCCGATCGTCTTTTGATTTCAGATTAATTTGCAAATCGCCAAGTTCCGGGCTTTGCCGCAAATAAGAATGACGCACCAACCCATTAAAGTTAAAGGGCATGGATGTACCTGAGTAGGCCTGAATATCAATTAATTCCGGTAAATTTTCGAGTTTTAATGCCATATCCCATAAAACCCGGTCGGTTTGTTCCAGGGATGATCCTTCTGGTAAATCGACGATGACCTGCAATTCTGATCGATCATCAAATGGTAATAATTTGACGGTAACAGATTTTGAATAGAATGCGCCTAATGATGCTAATGTCATCACACCAACGGTTAGCAAAAAAACAATTGATCGCTTACGTCCTTTTAACAACGGCGTTGCAACAAACAAATAAAACCGGCCAAGGACACTATACTTTTGTTTTGGTTGTGCTCCTTCCTGCGCCAGCCCCCCGTTCTTATTCGGTTTCATTTTATAAAGCAGCCAAGGCGTGATAACGACCGCAATGAAAAATGAAAAAATCATGGCCGCCGATGCATTTGCCGGGATTGGGCTCATAAACGGACCCATCAGACCAGATACAAACATCATCGGCAACAAGGCAACAATAATAGTCAAGGTTGCGATAATCGTCGGATTCCCGACTTCTGCAACGCCTTCGATAGCCGCATCAACTGTTGAACGGCCATCATTTAACCGCCAATGGCGGACGATATTTTCAACAATGACAATGGCGTCATCAACCAAAATCCCAATGGAAAAAATCAACGCGAACAAGCTAACCCGATTGATGGTATATCCCATCAGGTAAGATGCAAATAATGTCAGCAAAATTGTCGTTGGCACAACCACCATAACAACAATGCCTTCGCGCCAGCCAAGGGCCACTGTGATTAAAACAACGATGGATAGGGTTGCCAGTATCAAATGGAACAGTAATGTGTCGGCTTTATCCGATGCCGTTTGTCCGTAATTCCGGGTCACAGATACGCTTATGTCCTGTGGCAATAGTCGGGATTTTTCAGCATCAAGACGGTTTAATAAATTTTCGGCAACGGTGACGGCATTCGCACCTTTTCGTTTAGCAAACGCAATCGTCACCGCGGGCTTTCTATTCATCGGCCGGTCTTTTGATTTGGATATTTGCCAGACCCGTTTTTCATCGGGCACGGCACCTGTAATAACGTTTGCTACATCTTTAACATACACAGGGCGACCATCGTAACTATTCAGCACCAACAAACCGACATCCGGAACCCCTTGCAAAGTTTGTCCGGCAACGACCGGAATGGATACCCCTTTGTCGCGCACCCGTCCCACTTGAAAAGACCGGTTGGCGTTTTTAACCTTCTCTACAAGCTGATTGAGGGTGATGCCGTAGAGTGCCAAACGTTCCGTTTCTGGTTCAATACGAATTTGATCTGCCCGTCCACCAACAATATAAGACGTGCCCACATCATCGACTTTTGTTAAAACGTGTTGCAGTTCATCGGCTAAAGCAAACAGCTTATTGTCATCCCAATTGGCAACTGACATATCCGATGCCGACAGGGTTAAATTTAAAATCGCTACATCATTGATCCCACGCCCGATAATCAGTGGTTCCGGAATACCAATTGGCAGACGGTTAATATTGGCTTTGATTTTCTCGAACACCCTGACGTTGGCCACATCTTCGTCTGTGCCGACATCAAACCGGGCGGTGACCGTTACAAAGTCGTCCCTGGTTTGCGAATAGACCTGATCAACGCCGTCAATACCTTTGATTAAATCTTCCAATGGTTCAGTGACCAATTCTATGGCATCATCGGCTTTCAACCCATCGGCCCGAACCATGATATCGACCATGGGAACGCTTATTTGCGGGTCTTCTTCACGCGGCAAAACATTCAGCGCAATGACCCCCACAGCGATGGAAGCCAACAACAAAAGCGGGGTCAATGGCGACCGAATAAAGTGTTTAGTCAGCCAACCTGAAAATCCAAGTTTCATTTTGCGGCGTCCTTGTTTGTTTGTGTATTTATTGAGCTTATGATTTCATCACCGGGGATCAAACCCGATAGAATTTCAATGCCGTCGGTTGTTTGTTGCCCGACCTGCACCACAACTTCACGGTTATTTTTTAATCTGACAAATGAAAGCCCGAACCGCCACGTTAAATAATCAGCTGGAATAATGATCGTTTTTCGCAACCCTGTTGAAATCATCACCCGAACACGTTCGCCTACAAAATAGTCTCCCAATCCCTGAACCGTGACATCAGCCACTACCCGGCCAGATTCTATTTTCGGATAGACTTGGCTGACAATACCCATGATTGACTTTGATTGCTGTCGATCTGGTATATCCAGATCCCGACCAACAATGGAAACCTTGGTACCTGTTTTTAATGATCTTGCGTGGCGTTCCGGCACACGCAGGCGCAGCACATAACTTTCAACAGCAATTGATGCCACCACTTCACCGGCGACAACAACAGCACCATCTGTGACTTTAACGTCAAGCACCCGTCCAGATTTTGGTACCCGCACGGCCCCTTCTGATTGACGCTGCGCAATAACAGCGCGGTCCGCTTTCATGGCGGCTAGTGACCTGTCCGAAACTTCAACACGGGTTTCAGCCTGATCTAACTTAGCTTGACTACCGGCCCCTGATTTTCTTAAAGATCGCGCCCTGTCTAAATCGGTCTGGGCAAGTTTTTGCTCGGCGCGGATAGAAGCCAGCTTTGCATTCAACGCTTTAATTTCTAATTCAAGTTTAGGGTCATCGACACGGGCAATGATGTCACCAGCCTGAACCCGGCTTCCCTCTTCTACGTTCAAGCCGGTGATCGTACCTGTATTTCGTGCCCGAGCAACCGTAACGTCAACGCTTTCGACAGTCGCAAATACCCCTTTCAGATCATCAACAGCTTGTATTTCAATTATCAATGATTGTTGAGAACGGACTTCTTGGACTGTGTTTAACATTAAAAAGGCAAAAAACAACAAGCCCCCGAACAGATGTGCAAATGGAAAACGTGAAGACATAAATGGCTCCTTTTATCTTTAAAAATTAATTATTTTGTCTTGGTACCAAGTCTTTGCTTGCATAGTATATAAGTAATTGCTAATTTAGCAATCATGAATATAGTTGATTTACAAAAACAATCTCAAAAAGCCGCTGAACTGCTTAAAATGATGAGCAACGAAAAGCGTTTACTGATCCTTTGTCATTTAGGTGAAAGCGAACTATCGGTTAACGCGCTTGTTGATATTATCGGCTTAAGCCAATCGGCGCTTTCCCAGCATCTTGCCGTTTTAAGAACACAAAATCTGGTATCCACTCGGCGTCAGGCGCAAACAATTTTTTATTCCATCAAAGACCCCGCCGTTAACAAAATTCTAAACACCCTCTATCAACTTTATTGTCCGAAACAATCAGGCACAATTAACAGGAGCCCCAATTATGAGCATTGATCGTCTTGTCATGGCATTTGCTGGATCATTTATCCTCGCCAGCCTTGTCTTATCTCAATTACATAATCCAAACTGGTTGTGGTTAACGGCATTTGTTGGTGCCAACCTGTTTCAGGCCGCATTCACCGGATTTTGCCCACTTGCGAAAATTTTAAAAAAATTAGGTGCTAAATCAGGTCAGGCTTTTTCCTGATTTGCGTCTAAGTTTTTTCCAGACCACCTGCACGTTTTAATACATCCAGCGTCTTTGATGCCGTTTTTTGCCATGAATAGAGTTTAGCCTGTTCGGTTGATTTGGCGCTCATTTCACGTTTTAATTTTTGATTACGCATCACATTTTTAATGACGTACACCATATCTTGGACATTCAAAGGATCGAAAAACTGTGCTGCATCTCCCACCACTTCGGGCATGGCCGCCACGTTCGAGCAGACAACAGGTGCGCCTGAGGCCATAGCTTCGACCAATGGGTTTCCAAATGTTTCAATACTGGATGGAAATACAAACAATTGGCAGCGCTGATAAAGAAGCACAAGGTCACAGACATCAACATGACCTAAAAATTCAACGTTATTCTGCAAGCCTTTAATTTCAACAAGTTGTGTCAATTCATCAGCATAATGTTTATCAATCGGTCGCCCTGCAATTTTCAAAAGGATACCGGGGTCATCGCGTTTTAATTCAGCAATGGACAAAATTAGATTTTTTAAATTTTTCTGCACATATAAATCTGAAACCGCTAATAAAAAAGATTGTCGCTTTGATTTACAACTATGAAATTGTTGGCTGATCCCATGAGGTATAATTGTAAATTTATTTTTAAAAATATCCAGTAAACCACCGCCAGCCGATTTTTTTGCATAATCAGATACGGTGATAATTTGTTTTGCACGGGCCATAGAAAAGGCTGTGCCAACGCTCAACAAAAACCAATAAATCAGTTTCCCAAAACGTTTTTCGACAAATGCAACACTCAACGCGTTTCTCAGCAAAATGACCGTGTTTTTGGCAACAATTGGTCCATAATTAGCCGGGGAAAAAGTCACATCGGCTGATATTTTTTGTACCAACCTTGGCAACAACACTTGTTCTTTCCATAAAAGCCGCCAAAAACCCTGCTTAAATTTTAACCGATGTACATGAATATTGTTTTCATCTGTAATAATATCGTGTTGGCTTTCATGAATACATAAATGAATTTCAACATCTGGATCTTGTGCAAAAAGGCCTAGAGTGTTTTTTAAATAGGTTACCCCTCCACCGCTTTTGGAATGCAAGCCATTGACCAGAATACGCAAAGGTTGACTGGCAGCACTGGTCTTGGGCATACCATCAATCGCTGATAACACAGCACTGACATGCTGATCCCAAGTATAATTCGATTTGGCAAGATGACGTGCATTGATACCCGCACGCACGCACCATTTTGGATGTTCGGCAAGATATCGAATAGCACCAATGATATCCGCCTCATTTCCAGGGCGCACTCGAATACCACATGTTTTGACATCGTCATTGTTGTCTTTTTCAGGGCAATCTTGCAGCACGGGACTGTTTTTTAAAACATCGGAAATTTGCGCAATGTCGCTAGCAATAACCGGGCGCCCCATACTTAAGTATTCAAACAATTTCGTTGGCGAGCCAAAAAATTCCGTGCCGTCAGGATTACCGACTGTTGGTGAAATAAATGCATCAGATGCGGCTAAAATAGATGGAATTTTATCGGGAGATATCAAATTCCCGAGCGTAAAATATTTCTCAAGGCCCGGAAAATCCAATATTTTTTCGATACCCGGCCGATGTACACCGTCACCAACAAACAAAATATGCAATTGATGTTTTTTCATCCACATTGGATCGACATCAAAAAAATGACGCAGTGCAGACGCCAGCACATTAACGCCGTGCCACATACCAAATGTACCCACAAATGTCACAACAAATGCTTTTTCAGGAACACCTAATTTCTGCCGTTGTTGAGTTTTTAATGACCGATCATATATCGCCGGGTCAAAGCGTTTGATATCAACACCATTGGGTTGGCATATAATACGTTCAGCTTGAATGCCACGGCCAATTAATTCAGATTTTAACGCCTTCGATACAACGACGATTAGATGCGCATGGCGCAAGGTAATATCTTCCATCCTGAGAGCCATTTTTTCAAATGTAAATGGCGTTCCCCAATTCCTCGACAGCCACACTTCAGACCCATTATATTCTATTATCAAAGGTATTTTATGGATGCGAGAACGCATCACGCCAGCAATATTGCCCGGCGACAAACGTTGATAGATAAAACGGCTGTCTGAATTTGTTGTGATCCACTTTTCATTCATGCTGCGCAAGTTCAGGCGATAGTAATTAAGCTCCCTCGGCACGCAAAAACTATCAAACAAAGGGATCGCACGGGTTTCAACAGACGCCTTATCCAGCCCTTTAAAGTCGCCATCAGAAGACACATACCTTACCCGGAATCCATTGTTTACCAGCCCTGTAATAACACCCATTGTGTGCGTTAGCGCACCGCCGGCTTGCACCCCCAACCAAAGGTTTGACTTTAGGTAAAAAACATTTTTATAAGTAGTTTCAAAGACTTCAACCCGGTTTTTATTTTTTAACCGAAATGCTAAATAAGCGCTTTTAGCAAAAGCTGCGTAGCCTGCAAAAACAGCTTTTGCAAACATCGAACTAAATTGGATAAGGTCGCCAATGCCAATCGTTTTTTGATTAAAACCCGGGTCAATAATAATTCTATGCTTCACCGATATTAACCACGATATCATAACCAAAGGAGGGGTTGCTGGATGGGTCGAAAAATCGACCAAAGCAATGTAGAGTTTTTGTTTTTTAATGGTTCTGAAATAACGGTACAATCCCATGTACCCGTCGGCTGTAATATTTGAAACCACTATTGTTTCAGGCGTTTCCCCATTTTTTTCTTTAAACCGTAACAAATAATCTGCGGTCAATGGATACTGGGAAATAAGCACACTCTCAGACATTCTACATTTTTCCTTGAGACTTAAAATTAACATCCCTTAAGGCTTCCAACATGATACGGACATGATGGTCCCAAGTATATTTTTCCAATGCCAAATCCCGGCTTTGGCACCCTAATTGTTTTCGCCAATCGGGGCGTTCAAGTAAAAATAATATCGCTTTACTAAGCTCATCCACATGACCGGGACGGCATAAAATTGCGCACGCTTGTGCCGATGGTTTTTGCTTGGCGGGCAAGGGGCACAGGTCACCGATTTTTGGTGACGCCTTTAATATATCACCAATCTGTTCCAAATCACTGGCTATAATTGGTTTTCCTGTCGCCATGTATTCAAACAGTTTTGTTGGTGATCCAAAAAACGGTGTACCATCATGATTGGGGACATGTGGCGATATCAACACATCTGACATTTGCAAATACTTAGGTGTTTCTGATTGTGCGACGACCCCCGTAAACGTTACAAATTCATCATCACCTGCATTCAATGCGGATTCTGCATCGGGCTTGCATAGCCCATCCCCGACAAAGACAAATTGGGCATTATGTTCGACGAGAATTTTTTTATGGTTTTGAATGAGTTTAGAGATGGCTTTTGCAAAAATTTCAGCACCGTGCCAAGGCCCAAAAGTCCCTACAAACGTAAAAACAACCGATGATTTTTTAGCTCTGACCTGTTTACGAATTACATCAATTTCTTTTATTGAATACTGGCTTGGGTGATAACGGTTGGCATCGACACCATTTGGAATCATGACAATACGGTGTGCATCGACGCCTAATGATATGAGTTGCTGTTTCAGTACTTCCGATACGGTAACAATTAACGATGCATGATCAAGCATGGCTTGTTCTGCATTTTTGGCAGTTTCCGCCATGGCCAAGCCATTGCCCCAGTTTTCCGCCACCCAAACTTCGGAGCCATTATACTCAACAACCAAAGGCTTTTTCATTTTCCGGGAAATGACGACCCCTGAATAATTGTCCAACGACAAACGTTGGTAAATGAATTCTGATTTGGGAAGTTTAATACCCGATTGGATAAAGCGATGATGAGCCCTTAGCAAATTAAATTCACCTGCTTTTGAAATACTATTGAGTGGCGGCACGGCGGTTTTAAAGGCTCTGACTTGATGAAACTGAACATCATCATTTGTTTCAACAGGTGGCTCCATCGACAAATAAGTCACTTTGCATCCCGCTATGGAAAACCCATTGACCACACCCGCCGTATGAGCCGCAGCGCCGCCCACCGGACCTAGGCCCATGGGATTAGCTTTGATATATAAAACCGATGACGGCTGATGAACCCTTTCCTGAAATATTAATCTTGATCGTACTAGAATATCTTTCAACTGCATCTGGCTTTGCCACCAACGCCAATAACCGTCCAGCAAACTGCCCGCCGTTAATAAACCAGACTTAACTGCATCAAGGCGTGTTACCAACTGTGGTGGCCCGTCATGGGTCACAAGCTCAACCCGATTTACCGCCAATAAATGGGCGAATATTTTCATGATCGGGATCAACGGGCGGACTTCTAATGAATATGCATAAATAATCAGCCGTGCTATTTTTTCTGCACGTAAAGTTCGAACTGTCGACAACATCGGATGGCGACGCAAATCTTTTAACAGGCGAACGTCAACGGATACCCCATCCGCCCTTATTGATTTCAACCACTGCTCATTAGGTGGATAAGCTGCGATGACAACGACATCATTTAACAGTGCTGATTTAGAAACAGTTTTCATGACCCTCTACCCAGTAGTCATGCCATATCATAGCATTCAATACGGTCCAGATATGCGCACCATAGCCCGAGGCTGAGCGTTTATGCCCGGCCATTAATGTATTTAAATAATTTCCATCAATCAAACCATCGGCCACTAATCGGGAACGATCGATCACATCTTGGCAACGTTTAGCAAACGCAGGCTCCCGCAGCCATTTATCCATGGGCGCACCAAATCCTTGTTTTTTTCGCGTAATTGTCGACGCATCCAACAATCCAGCGGCTGCTTTTTTTAGAATGTATTTGCCCACATTGCCTTTTAACTTATAGGATAACGGCAACCGGCCAGCAAATTCGACCACATCATGATCTAAAAATGGAACCCGAGCTTCGATACCATGGGCCATTGTCATCTTATCAACCCGCATGAGTAAATGTTCAGGGATGCGCATGCGCTGTTCCAAATAAGTTATTTCTGATAAAATGGCATCGGATGGTGTTCCTAAGGAATTTCTCCCCCCCGCATTTTGCATGTGCGACACCACCACATCCTGACTTTCAAGGGTCGATAACTGCTTTGGCAAAAGCCCTTCGACAGGGCAGGTAGGCACGCCTGATAAAGAACTTTTCTGTGGCGTCAATTTATCACGCATTGGCCCCCACCAGCTCACAGCCCCACCCCAGAAAGCCGGTTGGTTTAATTGCAAACGCCTGTTCATGGCAACTTGATCACTCGTATGACCCCGCATACGCATGATTTGAGACTTTAGCCAAATAACAGGATTTTTATGACGCGTTGATTGCTGAACCAAATCCCGGTAATGAGCACACCACCAATAGCCTAAAAAGTGCTCATCGGCACCTTCGCCGACTTGAACAACCGGGACATTGTGTTGGCGCACAAACGCCGATAAAAAATACAGCGGGATGCAAACGTTATCAGCCACCGGCTCGTCTTGCAAACGCACCATTTCCGGTAAAAAATTTTGTGCATCTGTTGCCGAAATAGCCGTTTCAAAATGCCGGGTTGAAAATTTTTGAGCGACCATTCGGACTTGATCAAATTCGTTGTAATCAGGTTCGTTTTCATAACCCACTGAAAACGTTGTCACAGGACGGTCCATTTGTTCGGCCATTAATGCCACGATTAAACTACTGTCGACCCCGCCTGATAACAATACACCAAAAGGTACGTCGGCAATCATCCGCCGGGATATAGATGTTCTAAGTAATGATAATAATTGAGCGGCCGCCTGATCTTCGGAAATATCCGTTTCCCGAAGCCTGTCTGTGGTCATGATGGTTTTATCATACCATTGATGCGCTTTACCCAGGCCTGAATAATCGATGGAAATGCGCCACCCTGCTGGAATTTTAAAAATACCTTTAAACATCGTCAACGGAGCTGGTGCCACAACAAATGTTAAATAATGCCCAAACGCCGTACTATCCATTTCAGGGGATATTTCTGGATGCATAAATAACGCTTTGATTTCAGATGCAAATAACCATTCACCATGTTTCGTTTGCGCGATATAAAGCGGTTTAACACCCATTCGGTCACGCAGTAAATGCAATACAGGTTTGCCCCGGTTGCGGCTGTCGTAAATGGCAAAAGAAAACATGCCATAAAATTTGTCGGCACAATCAATGCCCCATTCTTGATAGGCATGAAGCAAAACTTCTGTATCTGAATGATCCGTCCGCCACCGATATTTACCAAGGCGTTCCAATTGTAGGCGGATTTCTTTATGGTTATAAATTTCGCCGTTAAAAACAACAACTACCGTTTGATCGCTGTTACCCATTGGTTGAGCTGCGTTATCATTTAAGTCGATAATTGCCAATCGCCTATGGGCTAACGCACAACTGCCGTCATGTGAACGCCATATTCCCGTTCCATCAGGCCCCCGGCGAGCCAAACAATCACGCATTTTCTTAATAATTTCAGGTGCGGCAACCTTGGCTGTTTGGGGGTTAAAAGCACCAACAATTCCGCACACAATGACAACCTTTTATTAAAGGGAAATAGATTATAGCAACTGAAAACGGCGCAAGCTCTACGCCCAAGCTCTAGGAAATGAATTAAACTAATTCCCCGGCTTTGTACACGGCCATATGATTTTTATAATCAGCTGCGGCCATAATATTTTCGACAGGGTTGCCTTTAACAATTAACAAATCAGCAAGGGCTCCTTTCTGGATAACCCCTTGGTCATCCAACCCCATCAGATCAGCCGTATTAAAACAACCGGACCGAAGCGCATCCACTTCTGAAATACCACATTCAACCATATAGGCCAATTCCATTAAATTTTCACCGTGCAAATTAAACGGCGTACCGGCATCGGTACCAAGAGCGATTTTTCCGCCCGCTTTATAATAAGCCATCATTGATTTTTGATGCGTACCGGTAATGCGTTTGGATTTTTCAATAATAAATTCAGGGATACCATTGTCTTCGTTCAATAAAATATTTTTCAAAGCAGATAAAGTGGGAACGAGATAAGTACCGGCCTCAAGCATTTCTTTAATGCACACGTCATCCATAAATATGCCGTGTTCAATGCTATCGATGCCGCCACGGACGGCATTTAAAATGCCTTCCATACCTTGGGCGTGGCTTGCGGTTTTGCGGTGGAACCGATGGGCTTCGCTAATACCTGCTTTTAATTCTGGGGCTGAATAATGGGCGTCTTCGGGATCGACACCGGGCGTCATCACCCCACCTGTTGCCATGATTTTAACCATGTCACAGCCGGCATGAATTTGCTCGCGCACGGCTTTAACAACTTCATCGACACCATCAGCGATGCGCCCCCAACGGTTGCCGTGCCCACCCGTCATACAAATCATTTTCCCCGATGCATGGATATGCGGGCCTTGGAAAACACCTTTTTTAATGGCGTCACGGGCGGCAAATTCCAGATAATCTTTGCCGCCGCAATCACGCAAACGGGTCATCCCGCGCCTCAATGAAGTTTGCGCATTTTCCAACGCTTTCATGGAAATATCACCGGGCAACATTTTTGATAATGTGGTTGATGGATCGTTGGTTCCTTGGTAACATAAATGCACATGACAATCGCCAAAACCCGGCAATAAAGTGGTATCAGTGGTGTCAACAGTTTCCCCTGAAAAACCCTCAAATTCTGCTATATTTGCCACTTTTTCGATGCGACCGTCGTTGATCAAAACAGCCTTGTTTTCTAGAAGCGCATCTTTGCCATCAAAAACCAGACCGCCTTTAAACAGTTTTTGCATGAAGTTAACCTTTCTTGTTATCCACTAAAATTATGCTGAAAAATGACCCAAGCGCGGCATCAGACTTAATAAATGCCGTGTATAGTCATGTTGAGGCTGGTTAAACAGTGTCTCTGTTCCAGCAACTTCACATATTCGGCCTGATTTCATAACCCCTACCCGGTCACACATTTGCCGGATCACCGGCAAATCATGACTGATAAATAACATTGTTAAACCCAGTTCTTCTTGCAAATCTTTTAACAAATTTAAAATCTGTGCTTGAATAGACACATCTAACGCTGATGTCGGTTCGTCACAAACTAAAAATCGGGGTCTTGTCGCTAGTGCCCGTGCTATTGAAATGCGCTGACGTTGACCACCAGAAAATTCATGAGGAAACTTTTCAGCAGCCGCGCGTCCAAGCCCAACCACATCCAACAGATCAAGCACGATATCCCGACATTCATTTTTAGTATTTGCAAGTCCATGGAAACGGATCGGCTCGGCGACGATGTCTTGCACGCGCATACGCCCGTTTAATGATGAAAACGGGTCTTGAAAAACCATCTGCATTTGTCGGCGCCACGGGTTGACTTCACGCCTCGTTTTAAGTGATGTCAAATCAACGCCGGAAAATTCAATGCGCCCTGCCGTTGGTTTATAAATGCCCGTGATCATACGAGCAATGGTCGATTTTCCCGATCCACTTTCGCCAACCAAGCCAAATACTTCACCTTGTTTAATGTCAAACGATACATCCATTACCGCATCGGTGAAAATCCTGTTTTTTGCCAACAAAGCCCGCCGCGCAAGAAACCGCATTCGCAAGTCGTGCAGGCGCACCAAAACCGGGTCCGATGCATCATATTCAGTGGCTTGTCCTAACCAGTGGTTTTTAATATCAAAATCCGGCGCGCGCTCTTGGGCATCTTCGATATAGGTCACAAGCGGGAAACGATGAACACGAGTATCAGGCCTTGGGACGGCCGATATTAATGATTTTGTATACTCATGTTTGGGTTGGCCAAGAATTTGTTCCGTTTCGCCAACTTCCACAACCCGGCCTTGATACATCACCGCGACCCGGTCCGTTGTTTCAGCAATCACACCCATGTCGTGAGTAATTAAAATCATCCCGACTTGGCGGTCTCGGCATAATTTTTTCATCAATTCAAGAATTTGCGCCTGCACTGATACATCCAACGCAGTTGTTGGCTCATCCGCAATGATCAATTCCGGTTCAGCACATAACGCCAGTGCAATAACAACACGTTGGCGCATCCCCCCTGAAAATTGATGGGGATATTGTTTGATACGGATTTCAGGATCGGGGATCCCCACCTGATCAAGCAAATCAACAGCCCGCGCACGAGCTTCGTCCAAGGACAGATCCAAATGCAGAAAAATAGTTTCCACCAATTGACTTTCAATGGTTTCAACCGGATTGAGCGATGTTAACGGGTCTTGGAAAATCATGCCAATGCGCCGCCCACGAATGCGACGCATTTCATCGCTATCCAATTGGTCAATGCGTTCACCATCCAGATAGACTTCGCCCAACGCCAACCGGCCAGGTGGTTCCAACAATCCTATAACCGCATTGCCAATGGTCGATTTTCCGGCACCCGACTCGCCAACGATGCCGAGTATTTCGCCTTTGTTCAAAGTTAAATTCACATCCGTAGCCGCCACAAAAACACCGCGGCGTCCCGGGAATTCAACTTTCAGGTTTTCAATTTTTAACAGTGCCATAACGTTACCTGAGTTTCGGGTTCAAAGCGTCGCGCAACCAGTCGCCCAACAAATTTACAGACAATGCCAATAAAATAAGTGCAATGCCCGGAAAAATCGTAATCCACCATTCACCGGAAAAAAGGTATTCATTACCAATTCGGATTAAGGTGCCCAAAGACGGAGTTGTTGGCGGCAAACCAACCCCTAAAAAACTAAGTGTGGCTTCGATAATGATCGCCAATGCCAAATGAATTGTGCCGATAACAAATACCGGGCCCAATACGTTTGGTAAAATATGGCGGATAACAATAGTGATGCCGCTTAACCCAATGACTTGGCCGGCTTGTACGTATTCTTTGACTTTTTCGCTCATGACGGACGATCTGACTGTGCGTGCGTATTGCACCCATCCAGAAATACTAATGGCAAAAATAATTACATAAAGCGCCAATTCGCCGTGGGCTTCTTTGGGTAAAATATTACGAATAATACCATCAATCAAAAGGGCGATTAAAATAGCCGGAAACGATAATTGAACGTCGGCGATACGCATAATAATGGCATCTGTTCGCCCACCAGCATAACCGCTTAACAATCCCAGTCCGACACCCATAATCAACGAAACGACAACTGAGGCAAATCCGACAAGTAAGGAAATTCGCGATCCATATAAAATGGTTGAAAAAATATCCCGACCCTGATCATCGGTGCCCAACACAAACCGAGGGTCGCCATCAATCATCCAAACAGGCGGCATACTGGCATCCATCAAATCAATTTGCGCTAGATCAAAAGGGTTTTGTGTCGCTAACAAGGGCGCAAAAAGAGCCGCCAAAATCATAATTACAGCAACGCTTGCCGAAATCATCGCCCCCGGTGACTGTTTAAATGAATACCAGATATCGCTATCAAAAAACCGCGCCGAAGCATCTTTAACTCTATCCAATATGGACATGCCTGTGTTATCCATGCCCACCTCCGCTGTCACCGCGAAGTCTGGGATCAACGTACACATACAGCACATCAACGACCAAATTAATGACAACAAAAATTAAAGCAATCAACACCAAATAGGCGGCCATGATCGGCAAATCGGCTTCGCTAATGGCTTGAATAAATAACAATCCCATGCCCGGCCATTGGAAAACGCTTTCGGTGATGATGGCGAATGCAATGATTGAACCCAACTGTAATCCGGTTACGGTAATCACCGGGATCAACGTATTTTTCAAAGCGTGGCGATAAAAAATAGATGTCTTGCCAAGTCCACGGGCGCGTCCAAATTTAATAAAATCCATGCGCAGGACTTCGAGCATTTCAGCTCGCACCAATCGCATGATCAACGTCATTTGAAACAAAGCCAATGTGATCGATGGTAAAATTAACGCTTTCAGGCCCGAAACCGTTAAAAAACCCGTTGACCACCACCCCAACTGCACGACTTCACCGCGACCAAATGTTGGCAGCCACCGGAGCACAACGCCAAAAAACAAAATCAATAAAATACCAATTAAAAATGTCGGCAAAGAAACGCCAATCAATGACATCGTCATAAAACCTTTGGTCAATATTGATTTGCGGTGGATCGCCGTATAAACACCCATGGGAACACCCAGCACTAACGCTAATACGGCTGACACCAATGAAAGCTCAAGTGTTGCCGGCAAACGTTCAATAATTAAGTCACGTACCGGCAAACGGTGGCGGTAAGACAACCCAAATTCACCTTGGGCCGCGTTCCCGGCAAAGCGCGCAAATTGCACAAAGAACGGATCATCCAACCCTAAGTCTTTGCGCAATTGCTCGCGGTCCGCCAAAGACGTATCTTGACCAACCATATTGTTGACCGGATCACCCACGTAGCGGAACATACCAAAAGCTATAAAAGCCACAGCAAGCATGACAAAAATGCTCTGGATAATTCTTTTAAGAATAAAATTAAACATTAAATACCTGCATCCTGAAAGGCGGAGCGACAACCATCACTCCGCCTTCGGGATAACTAATACCTGTTTTTAAAAACGTCCTATTTAAAAACAATTGTACGATAATCAAAAACGTTATCAGCACGTTGCACGACGTCAACTTTATCGCTTACGCCCCATGATAAAGGCTGCTGATGGATCGGCAAATAACCGACTTGGTCCTGAACGATTTTGAAACCTTCGTCGATCAAAGCTTGGCGTTTTTCAGGGTTTGTTTCAGCCCCGATCAAACCTGTGATTTCATCAACACGGGCGTTACAGAAATTACCAAGATTGAACAGACCCATTTTCTTTTCTTTGTTCTGACAAGACAGTAAGTTTTGGAAAACGTTATGGGCATCAATAGAACCCGGTGTCCATCCCAAAAGATAAAAACTCGTATCATAGTTATTTTGCGCCAAAACTTTACCAAAGTATTTAGATTTTGGTTGGGCCAACAAATCAACTTGAACACCGACTTTTGCCAACATGCTTGTTACGGCTTGACAAATTTTTTCATCATTTACATATCGGTTATTTGGACAATCCATAGTTAAACTGAACCCGTTTGGATAACCAGCTGCCGCCAGCAACGCTCTGGATTTTTTAGGATCATACGCATATGGCGTATTCATTTTTGGGTTTTGTCCGTTAATTTGTGGTGCCACCATTAATCCAGATGGTGTTGCCGCCCCGCGCATAACTTTTTTCTTAATGGCTTCTAAATTAATGGCATGAGCAAAAGCTTGGCGAACCCGAATGTCTTTGAACGGGTTTTTTCCTTTAACATTGGAATACAACAATTCATCACGGAATTGATCCATGCCTAAGAAAATTGTCCGCGCTTCGGGACCAGCTAAAGGACGCACACCGGATGCACTTTCAAGCCGTTTCCAATCTTGTACTGGAACCGGATAGACCATATCAACTTGGCCCGAGATTAAAGCGGCAACCCGCGTTGCTGCTTCTTTGATCGGCGTAAATTCGATACGCGTGACGTTGGTTGGACTTTTACCCCAGTAGCTTTTTGTGCGTTCAAAAACCGTGCGCACACCGGGTTGACGTTCAACAATTTTGAAAGGCCCCGTGCCATTGGCATTGAGATTGGCATAGCCAGCGCCATTTTTGTCTTTAACGTTGGCCGCCATTGTCGTTTTATTGGCTTCCGACCATTCTTTATCCATCATATAAAGAAAAACCATTTCCTGCATTAAAACAGGGCTTGGTGCCGGGGTCGTTATTTTAACAGTATAGTCATCAATTTTTTCCATGTTTTTAATCATGGCGCCACGGACTTTTTGATCAGAGCCTTCGGACAATGCACGTTGCCAGCTAAAGATCACATCATCTGCATTAAAAGCATTGCCGTTATGGAATTTCACACCTTTGCGTAAATTGATGATCCATGTATTGGGGTCAGGGTTGGTCCAAGATACAGCTAATCCCGGCTGTAATTCCAGATTACCATTGTAGCGGGTCAAGCCTTCATAAACGTTGCCTAGCATACCCAGCGTAAAAGTTTCGTTCAGACCATGCGGGTCAAGCCCTTGGGCATCGCCTTGAAACGCCCATTTAAATGTTTTTTCCTGCGCCTGAACAGGTGCCGACATCAGCACAGCTGCAGCGGCCACAGCCATCATTGCCTTTTTATAAAATTTCATCGTTTTCCTCCTCTGTGGTTTAAAAATTATTTTTTTAGATTTTGGTCTTAAGTTGCCAAATGGGTAATGAGTTTAGAAATAAATCCATGCGATTCTTCAACTTGTGAAATATCAATAAATTCGTTGGGTTGGTGGGCTTGGTCGATAGACCCCGGGCCGCAAACGACGGTCGAAAATTCCAAATCCTGAAAATGACCGGCTTCGGTGCCATAGGACACCACGCCCACACTGTTTTTGCCGGTAATGGCACGACATAAATGTTCAGCCGCCCCATCCGGTTCAGGTGCCAATGCGGGGGCCGCAGAGCGTTCAATAGTTTCGATATTACAATCGGGTGATATTTTCCGCATGTGTTCAATAATCGGTTCACAATGTTTGCGGAACCTTGCCACAAAATCTTGCGGATCGTTTTCAGGAATATTGCGGATATCCCAACAAAATTCAGCTTGGCGCGAAATGATATTCATCGCGGTACCACCGTTAATCACGCCCACATGAAGTGTCGTATAATTTGGCACAAAAGGCACCGAAGAAATCGAATTTTTACTGTTATCAATCATCATGTCTTCGATGAATGTAACCAATCGGGCAGCGATCATCACGGCACTGACGCCGCGCTGCACCTGACTTGAATGGGCTTCATGGCCGGTGACGGTGGTAACATATCCATTGATACCTTTATGGGCATGGATAATTTCCATGGACGTCGGCTCGCCAATAATCACAGCTTGCGGTTTGGGCAAGTTTTTGGCCATAGCGCGGACCATCGACGGGGCGCCGACACAACCCACTTCTTCGTCATAAGATAAAGCAAAATGGATGGGTTTTTTAAGTCCAGCCGCAATCATTTCAGGCACCAAGGATAAACCAATAGCGCTAAAGCTTTTCATGTCGCAGGTGCCGCGACCATATAATTTACCGTTTTTTTCTACAATTTTGAACGGGTCTGTATCCCAAGGCTGCCCATCAACAGGAACAACGTCCGTATGTCCAGATAAAACAACACCGCCTTGAACATTAGGGCCGACACTGGCGTAAAGATTTGCTTTTGATCCATCGGCGTTGGGCACCAAATGGCTTTCAACGCCATAGCCGTTTAAATAATCCCGAACAAAATCAATCAATTCCATATTCGAATGACGAGATACGGTATCAAATGAGATCAGTTTATCGATCATTTCTCTGGCGCTATATCGCTGCAAATGGCCCACCCTTATTTATAATAATTTTTTATAATGGCATTATTTGAAACTGCCACAATCATCAAGAGGAGATTAAATCACCAGTTCAACGGAAACGTCAAATTGATTTTTCTATTTATACAATTTTTTGTGTATTTATATGACCGCAGCAAAAACTTCGCCACCACCACGCCAGATCATTTCTAATGCCACATAAGCAACAACGAGCAATCCCACATAGGCCAACCATTTATGTTTTTCCAACATGACGGCTAAATAGTTCGCAGCCACCGCCATGAGCACAATTGAAAGAACCAGCCCAAATACCAACATCCCCGGCGCACCATAAGCTGCCCCTGCGACCGCTAACACGTTATCCAACGACATCGTTACATCGGCGATAATAATAGCTGTCATGGCTTGCATCATGGTTTTTCCTTCACCCTGATTGGTATCACTCTTATCCGCTACGTCATCGGATTGTCTGATTTCCAACCACATCTGATAAGCGACCCATAATAACAATAACCCCCCGGCCAAAGTTAAACCAAGAATAGCCAGCAATTGATAAGTGATAGCGGAAAAGAAAATACGCAAAACTGTGGCGATAACGATGCCGTAAAAAATAGCTTTTTTACGCATTTCTTTGGGCAAGCCTGCCACCGCCAAACCAATAATAATGGCATTGTCACCAGACATCACCAAATCAATGAAAATGATGGAAACAAAAGCTTTTAAATCAAAAGCCATTAAAGCGTCCATGGACATCATAATTAAACTCGCCTTATTAAATTTATCAGGGTTGCTTATAAAACAATCAACACCCGTCACGCTGCTTATTCCGAACAGCCTTTATAAAGACCCTTGATGAAGGTTGCCAGTAAAACACCTTAAAAAAAGAAATTCAGTTTTTAACGACAAGCGCCCTTGGAACATTGCCAAGTAATTCTGGATATCCATCATTAATGATGATGCTTTCCGTTATTTCCAGTCCCCAGTCCTGCATCCAAAGTCCCGTCATAAAATGAAAAGTCATGTTGTTTTTAAGCACTGTTTGATCGCCTTTGCGCAGGCTCATGGTGCGCTCACCCCAATCGGGGGGATACGACAGCCCAATCGAATACCCTGTACGGTTATTTTTGATAATCCCATAGCGTTCCAGCACGGTGAAAAATGCCTCAGCCACCTGCTCACATGTATTACCACTTTTGGCTACATCTAATCCGGCGTCCAAACCTTCTAACACGGCCTTTTCCGCGTCCAGAATTTCCATCGGCGGTTTGCCAAAATAAAGGCTTCGAGAAATCGGGCAATGATAACGTTTATAGCACCCGGCAATTTCAAAAAATGTGCCTTGTTCAGATTTTATGGGTGCATCGTCCCACGTTAAATGCGGTGCCGATGCATCGGAGCCTGATGGCAGCAAAGGCACAATTGCAGGGTAATCGCCGCCATATCCATCCACTCCACGCAAGCCTGCATCATATATTTCAGCAACCAGATCACATTTACGCATTCCCGGTTTTGCTTTGTCACAAATACGCTGATGCATATTTGTAACAATTTTTCCGGCAATACGCATGTAGTCCAATTCGGTTTCTGATTTAACTGACCGCAGCCAATTCACCTGACCCGTGGCGTCTTTGAAAGTCGCGTTAGGTAGACCATTTTTAAGTGATTGAAAAGCCGCGGCTGAAAAATAATAGTTATCCATTTCCACAGCGATGGATTGAGCCGCCCACCCGTTTTTCATGAATAACGCCGCCAACAAGTCCATCGGGTGACGTTCCGTTGATTGCACAAAATGATCCGGATAACCGACAATACGGTTTGCATCCATATAAACGGTGCGTAAAGCACCATTGGCATCTTGTTCACGGCCAAACCAAATGGGCTGCTCACCACCCGGCACAACGACACATTGATGGACATAAAACGACCATCCATCATAACCGGTTAACCACGCCATATTTGATGGATCGGATATGATCAGCACATCAACGAAAATCTCGTCCATGGCCCGGTGAACTGCTTGCAAGCGTGCAGCATACTCATCCGCAGTAAAATTAAGTTTGACATCATCCATCAATACGACCTTTCCAATTCATTGATCCGGGTAAATTATGGCAATACCTGAAACGAATACAAGTCTTCAGGTGTCATGATTAATTCAAACAACATCTTACCGCAGACAATCAATACCATCGCCGCCAACAGTCCGCGTAATTGTTCACCGGGTAATTTAGCGCCTAGTTTGGTTCCAAATTGCGCGCCGATTACTCCACCCACTAACAATAAAACAGCCAAGGGAATATCCACCGTCTGGTTCATGACCGATTGAAAGATGGTGACGTTAGCGGTGACGAAAATAACTTGGTACAAAGACGTACCCACGACCACAGCCGTTGGCATACCCAACAAATAAACCATCGCTGGGACCATTACAAAACCACCGCCAACGCCCATAATAGCACTTAGAACACCGACCAGAATACCGACACCGAACGGCATTAATCCGCTCATATACAATTTTGATTTACGAAACCGCATTTTGAACGGCAATCCATGCAAAACATGATGTTGATGCAATTTAACTTTCCGCAACACGCCTTGTTTGCGCGACCGTAACATCGTGCGTAAACTTTCGACAAACATCAAACTGCCGATGATACCTAACATAATGACGTAGGATAATTTAATCACCAAATCAATTTGGCCTAGGGTTTGCAACCATGAAAACAGCACCACACCAATTGTAGACCCTAATACGCCTCCGACCAGCAGAACCGTGCCCATGCGAAAATCCACCGAACCTCGGCGCCAATGGGCTAAAAACCCGGACACAGACGATCCAACAATTTGATTGGCGCCTGTTGCGACCGCAACAGCTGGCGGAATACCCATAAACATCAACAGTGGCGTAATTAAAAAACCACCCCCTACACCAAAAATACCCGACAACACACCAACGCCCCCGCCGATACCAAGGATCATCAGAATATCAACCGAAACTTCGGCAATGGGTAAATACACATTCATTAGATATGTTTTAACCTGAACATTTATATTTTAAAATCTGAGATGAAACAGGGCTGGAAATATCAACGCTTCCTGTTCATAACAGAAAGAACAATATTAATTCGTAAATAACAAGGGTTTTATCCTGTATAAATTAAAGCCCTTGATCCCAATAAGGCTGACGGCCAAACCGAGCCGTTAAAAAATCGATCAATAAACGGATTTTAACCGCTAGATGTTTACTTTCCGGATACAATGCATAAATAGAAATTTCCGGTATTGGAAAATCGGCTAATACCGTCACCAACCGTCCATTTTTTAAATGCTCACTGGCGATAAACGTTGGCAAGGAAGCAATACCACGACCGGAAACGGCGCTTTCCATTAAAAGTTCGGCATTATTTGAGCATAAAACACCGTTGATGGGGATTTTATAGTTTCCTCGAATGCCTGCGAACACCCATGTATTACCTGTTGCCAAATTCCCGTAGTGAAGGCAGTTATGAAATTTCAAATCTTCTGGTTTTTCTGGCGTTTCATGTTTCAACAAATAATCGTTTGAGGCACATAAAACACGTTTTGCCGGGCATAATTTTTTGGCGATTAAGCTGCTATCAAGCAAATCTGCGATGCGAATTGTCAGATCGAAGCCTTCGCCTACTGTATCGACAAACCGATCGCTTAATATTGTTTCAATACGTAGTTTTGGATAAAGGTCCATAAAATCTGCTATCGCAGGCCCTAAATGCAATGTGCCAAAAGACATTGGTGCGTTTAGACGGATGGAACCACGGGCTTCGCCTTGTAAAGATGATATAGCTTTTTCTGCGCCATCAAGATCAGCTAAAACATTAACCATCCGATCATAAAAAACAGCCCCGCTGTCCGTTGGACTGACAAACCGAGTTGACCGATTTAACAACTGTGCCCCTAAATCCGATTCCAGTTGCGAAACATATTTACTAACCGCTGTTCTTGACATGCCAAGTTGTTTGGATGCTGACGTAAACCCATGGGTTTCAACAACTTTAATAAAAATTTTAATCGCCGTAAATTTATCCATAACTACTTCTTTCTATAAAAAAATTAGCTTATATTTTACCATAAATATAAGCTAATTCATGGGTAAATTGTAAATTCTGGTTGCAACAATTAATTTTCCCTCAAAACTATCATTTCTTACAGTATCTTTTTTTTCTACCGTCCTACACCCTGCTGACCACAGGCCATCCCGGCGAAGATTATAGAAATGGAAGAATCTTGATATGGTAGAAACTATTTTATACAATGCCCGGGTCAGCACATCAGATACCGCCCATCCAGAAGCTGAAGCAATCGCCATCAAAGATGGCCGCATCGAAGCCATCGGCAAAGAAGGCGACATCATGCGGCTAGCTGGGCAACACACGGATGTCATCAATCTGGACGGACGGCGCGTGATCCCCGGGCTCAATGACAGCCATACTCACCTTATTCGTGGTGGGCTTCATTTCAATATGGAATTGCGCTGGGAAGGGGTGCCATCGCTTGCCGACGCGTTGCGTATGCTGCGTGATCAAGCGGCACGAACCCCTGCCCCACAATGGGTGCGTGTTGTTGGTGGCTGGTCGGAATTCCAGTTTGCGGAGCGGCGTATGCCAACATTGGATGAAATCAACCAAGCTGCTTCCGATACACCCGTTTTTATTCTTCATCTTTATGGTCGCGCCCTGTTAAACCGAGCTGCGCTGGTTGCATTGGGCATCAACAAAGATACGCCAAATCCACCGGGTGGAACCATTGAACGAGATGCCCATGGTGAACCGACAGGTTTGTTAATCGCAACCCCATCGGCCCTGATTTTATATTCAACACTGGCACAAGGACCAAGGCTTCCCCTTCAGGATCAAATCAATTCGACCCGCCATTTCATGCGCGAACTTAACCGTCTTGGCATCACCAGTGTGATTGACGCAGGCGGTGGTGGTCAGAACTATCCGGAAGACTATGATGTCGTGCAAAGGTTACAAAAACAGGGACAACTTACCGTCCGTATCGCCTACAATCTTTTTGCACAAAACGCGGGAAATGAACTTAACGATTATGAAAACTGGTTAACAATAACCGAACCGGGGGCCGGGGATGCCATGTTACGGATGAATGGGGCAGGAGAAAACCTGACATGGTCGGCGGCGGACTTTGAAAATTTTCTTGAACCAAGGCCGGACCTTGCCCCGGTTATGGAAAGCGAACTGGAGCCCATTGTCGAATTATTGGCGATCAATAAATGGCCGTTCCGCATTCATGCCACCTATGATGAAACCATCGACCGATTTCTTGGCGTGTTTGAACGCGTCAATGGCAACACACCCTTTCAAACCCGGTTTATCATCGACCACGCCGAAACCATCAGCGAAAGAAATATAGAACGGGTCAAGGCGCTTGGTGGCGGCATCGCAACCCAGCACCGTATGGCATTTCAGGGTGAATATTTTATAAACCGGTTTGGCAAAGATGCCGCCCGGGCAACGCCACCGATTAGTAAAATGCTGGAAATCGGCGTCCCGGTTGGTGGTGGCACTGATGCTACGCGGGTGGCTTCCTATGATCCATGGGTTGCTCTTTATTGGTTAACCACGGGCAAAACGCTGGGCGGGACAGTCCTCTATGACGAAGACAACGTGCTTGATCGGGAAACAGCGCTAAAAATATGGACGAAAGGATCAGCTTGGTTTTCCGGCGAGGACGATGTCAAAGGCACGCTTAAAACAGGTCAATATGCCGATCTCGCCGTCCTCTCGGCCGACTACATGTCCGTCCCGCCCGAACAGATTAAATCCATCAATTCTGTACTGACGATGGTCGCCGGAAAGATTGTTTTTGGTGAGGGAGATTTCAGTCATTTGTCGCCACCGCTGCCTCCGGCATCCCCCGACTGGAGCCCGTTGAAAGCAGGACCCAGTCCGGCCATGCGAGCGAACACAGCAGACGAAGCGTCATTGCCGCGCGCATGTCATGATGGCTGTGCATCGTCTTGCGGTCTGCATGGACATGACCATCAAATTGCCTGGATGAGCCCGGTCCCGGTTTCAGACAAAAATGCTTTCTGGGGCGCATTAGGCTGTTCCTGCTTTGCAATCTGATGCCATGAACATGTCAGAAACGACAAAAACAAACAAAGCATCTGAAGCCACACCATGGAGTCCCTTCAGACACCGGGCATTCAGTGTTCTCTGGATCGCCACCGTTGTCTCCAACATTGGCACATGGATGAACGATGTTGGTGCCGGATGGCTGATGACATCATTGGCACCGACCCCGTTAATGGTATCTATGGTGCAGGCGGCGACCACTTTGCCAATGTTTTTATTCGCATTACCAGCCGGGGCATTGGCAGATATTTTTGATCGACGAAAAATTTTGATTATTGTTACTGCTGTCATGATATTAACGGCGGCACCCATGGGCATTATCGTTCTGAACAATGCCATGACGCCAACAGGACTATTATTGTTCACATTCGCCCTTGGCAGCGGGGCCGCATTCATTGCGCCCATCTGGCAGGCCATCATCCCCGGTCTGGTTGCCAAAGAAATACTGCAATCAGCCGTGGCTTTAAACAGTGTCGGCATTAATATCAGTCGCGCCATCGGCCCTGCCGTTGGTGGAATAGCGATCGTCCTTTTTGGTATCGCTTGGCCGTTTCTTTTGAATGCAGCAAGTTTTTTGGCCGTTATCATCGCCTTTTTATGGTGGCGACCTGAAAAACAAACAGCCAATTATTTTCCCCGAGAACGGTTCCTAAGCGCGATACAAACAGGGCTACGCTATACCCGGTCAAGCCCCGCTTTCAAAACAGCACTGGCTCGGGCCATTGCTTTTTTTCCCTTTGCCAGCGCCTATTGGGGCTTACTGCCTTTGATTGTGCGTCAGGAATTAGGCGGTGGTCCGGAACTCTATGGCCTGTTGCTTGGCTCTGTTGGTGCGGGCGGCGTGGCCGGGGCATTGCTGCTGCCTATTCTGAAATCCAGAATCGGAACCGACAATGTCGTCGTTGTTGGATCCATATCCATGGTTATGGTTATTATGATATTTGCCTTCACCCGCCAACCCGCCATTGCCATTTTCACCAGCGTACTGGCCGGCATTTCCTGAATTGCTGTTCTTTCGTGCCTGAATGTATCGGCACAAACAGCCCTTCCGGAATGGGTGCGTGCGCGCGGTCTTTCTGTTTTCATCACGGTGTTTTTTGGCAGCATGACGGTGGGCAGCGTTGTCTGGGGTCAGGTAGCGACCATTTATGGTATTCCGGCGGCGTTACTGGGCGCGGCCATGGTTGGCATCGCAGGTCTTGTCGTTTCCAGATCATTCAAATTACAGCAAAATTTTTCACAAAACCTTGACCCCTCAATGCATTGGCCCGAACCCGTTCTGGAAAAACAGACCGACCCTGACCGTGGTCCTGTCATGATTACTGTTGAATACCACATTGACAGTAAAGACGAGGCAGATTTTCTGAATTTACTTTACCAGCTTGCTGATGCCCGCAGGCGGGATGGTGCCTATGCCTGGGGTCTATTTGAAAATGCCGCCAATCCTGAATGTTTTCTTGAATACTTTCTGGAAGTTTCGTGGCAGGAACATTTACGCCATCATCAACGGGTCACGGAACAGGACCGTATACTTCAGGAACAAATCCAGAAGCTTCATCTAGGCACCACCCCGCCAAAAGTGACGCATTTTCTGACACCCGGCTTGGACAATAAAAAATCAAGCCGGATAAACATGGATGAAAGGGTTCTCAAATGAAGATCACGCTTGGATTACTGCTTGCTTTCACCATCGGTGTTTTCTGCCGCATTTTGTTGATCCCGTTGCCGGCTCCGCCTGTCCTGATCGGATCGATGATTGTTTTTGCCATGTCATTTGGTTACGTCATGACAGACTATATGGCGTCCCACCGAAAAGCCCGGCACCGCCATTTATGCGGCGGGCCGACGGGGTCTGCGACATATCCAGAGAACAAATCATGAGCGCCTTTCTGGGTATCACACTGGGACTATTCATTGGCATTGGTTGCAGGTGGTTTGACCTTCCGCTTCCTGCACCGCCCAATCTTGTCGGGGCGTTACTGGTTGTGGCCATGACCCTTGGTTTTGTTGTGACGGACTATCTGTTCGTGATCCTGAGTTAACGTCATGGTCAAAAAAGCAGCTTTGCTATGCGCTGGCCTCATTATCTTCACTCATCCTTTAATGGCCGCTAAAAACACCCCGCCTGTTTTTCAGAAATTGCGGTTTAACGAAGATTATTCATATCTTGGCCGCAAAAAAACGCCTTTAAGCATTTACGAACGTCTTAAATTCATACCCATTAATGATTCAAAAGAGACTTTTTTATCCCTTAGTGGCGAAATGCGTCAGCGTTATTCCTACACAAAAAACCCTTTGTTTGGTGAAAACCCCCAAGATAAAAAAGGTGTCTGGCTGGGGCGTTTCACACTTGGCGGCGACTTGAAAATAGGGCCTCGCCTACGCCTGTTCGGCCAACTTTATAGTGCTTTGCAAGCAGGCAGAAAAGATGGGCCAAGTCCCGTCGATGAAGATAAACTGGAATGGCAAAATGCATTTTTCGATTTCAATTCTTCTTTTACAGAAACAACCACATTAACATTTCGCGGCGGCCGCCAGGAAATCCAGCTTGGGTCCGGCCGACTGGTTGACGTCAGAGAGGGGCCAAATGTGCGGCGGACTTTTGACGGCGGCCGATTGATCCTATCGGTACCGGACTGGCGCATTGACGCTGTTGTGGCAAGGCCACGGCAAAATCTTTCCGGGGCTTTCGATAATAAGCCTAACCGTGATCAGTCGCTGTGGGGCGTTTATGCAAGTGGCGGGGAACGTATCCTGCCCACAGGCAAAATGGACTTGTATTATCTTGGCTTTCGAAACGATACGGCGACCTACCAGCAAGGTACCGCCAAAGAAAGACGCCAGTCATTGGGCGCGCGCTGGTGGGGTAAAGCCAATAACTGGGACTTTAACGGGGAAGCCATTTACCAGTTTGGTAAATTCGGAAATGGTAATATTTCCGCTTGGACGCTGGCATCCATAACCGGCTACACATTGCCCGATATTCCCATGCGCCCACGTCTTGCCATCAGTTTGAATATTGCCAGCGGCGATGAAAACCCGGATGACGACGACATTGGCAGCTTTAATGCGTTGTTTCCACACGGCAATTATTTTTCTCAAGCCGCTGTTTTGGGTCCGCGTAATTTTGTTAATATTCGGCCATTTGTGACCTTGAATGCCACACCCAAATGGTCGGTTACCACGGATGTCAATTTTTTCTGGCGTCTGCAAAGCGAAGACGGTGTTTATGCACCGAACGGCCAACTCATCCGAGCCTCAAGCGGGCGAAATGAAAAATTTGTCGGGGCCGCATTGTCTGTTTCCTCGGATTGGGAACTGTCTCGCAACCTAGATGCTTCGGCGGTTTACAGTCTTTTCAATCCGGGTGCATTTATTAAGAAAACAGGATCGAACAACCCCATCAACTTCTTTGAAGTTACGTTAAAAGCCCGGTTTTAGCAAACCATTAGCTAGTTATTAAGCACGATACATGGCCTTATTAACATACTTGTCAGATAATAGATAACTAATTAATTTATCAAGAAGACATTATAAATTGAAAGGAATAATAAAAAATGATCACAATCAGAAAATCTCAAGACCGCGGCCACGCCAACCACGGCTGGCTAAATTCCAGTCACAGTTTTTCATTTGCCGATTATTATGATCCCAAACATATGGGATTTGGGCCGTTGCGCGTAATCAATGATGACCACGTAGAACCGGGCGAAGGTTTCGGAACACACCCTCATAAAGACATGGAAATCATTTCCTATGTTCTGGAAGGTGCGCTTGAACACAAAGACAGTATAGATGGCGTCGGCACGCATTCTGTCATTCGCCCCGGCGATGTTCAACGCATGACCGCAGGCACCGGCATCCGTCACAGCGAGTTTAACCATTCAAAAAAAGACCCGGTGCATTTTTTACAAATTTGGATTGAACCCGATGAAAAAGGATTAGCGCCGGGTTATGAGCAAAAAAACTTTGCCTTAAAAGACCGTATTGACCAATTGCGTTTAATCGCATCAAAAAATGCGCTGGATGGATCATTAACCATCCACCAAGACGCCGATGTGTATACAGCAAATTTAAGCAAAGGCGCTGGCGTTAATCACACACTCGTTCAAGGCCGCCGGGCATGGATTCAAGTCGCAAACGGTGCCATTGAAGTCAACGGAAGTCCATTAAAAACAGGCGACGGAGCCGCAATAACCGATGAAGTCCTGATCACCGTTACAGCTCAAGATAAAAGTGAGTTATTGCTGTTTGATATGGTGTAACGCACCGTCCTTGCTTAAAGCCTTTACTCTGTACATATTACAGGGTAAAGGCTTTTTTTGTAACCCTAAGGAGTGCCTATCATGCACCGTGGAGAATTGGCAAAACGTACGGGTTGTCATGTGGAAACCGTGCGTTATTACGAAAAAATTAAACTACTGGACGAGCCACCACGTAAATCAAATGGTTACCGCGATTACGGCCCACGCCATGAACGTCAATTGAAATTCATCATCCGCTCTCGTGAACTGGGTTTTTCCATCGAAGATATTAAAGGGTTGCTTGCGTTGGTCAACGGCAGCCAATACAGCTGTAACGATGTGCGTGATAAAACCAACATCCATTTATTGGCCGTTAACGAACGCATCAAAGATTTAAAAAAAATGCAGAAGACTTTAAAACGCACCATTGCCAACTGCGACGGAGGAGATACACCCGATTGCGCCATTGTTGATGCATTATTAGGACCCGTTTGACACCAAACCCGCTATCCGCTGTTACGCAACCCTGCGGAAATGCCATTAATGGTTAGCTGAATACCGCGTAAAACTTTAGGGTTATCGGATTTCAGGCGATGCAATTTTAACATTTCTACCTGAATATGATTGAGCGGATCCAGATAGGGGAACCTGTTGTTAATGGAGCGATCAAGCAACGGGTTTTTCTCAAGCAATCGATTTTGGTCAGAAATTTTCAACAACACATCAATGGTGGTCTGCCATTCGTTTTTAATAGCGCCAAAAATTTTAAGGCGAAGGGTCTCGTTTTCGACCAAAGACGCATACCGAGACGCAATAGTGATCGAACTTTTCGCCAATACCATGTCCATGTTGGATAACTGGGTACGAAAAAACGGCCAAGTTTTGTACATGTTCTGAAGATGGTTCAAGCCTTGGTCAGGATTTTCTGCCAACCATTTTGTAACCGCCGTCCCAAAACCATACCAGCCCGGCAACATCAATCGGCATTGCGCCCAACTAAACACCCAGGGGATCGCCCGCAAATCTTCGATCCGTCCGGTTTGTTTGCGTGATGCCGGACGCGATCCAATGTTCAGCGTGGAAATTTCACTGATCACAGTAGAGGCTTTAAAATAATCATTAAAGCCTTCGGTTTCGTAAATTAAGCCCCGATAAGCTTTAAACGCATGGGCTGATAACTCATCCATGGTTTTTTCAAAAGCTAGGTTTTGCTCACCTTTTGTCGGCGGCAATAATGTGGCTTCCATCGTGGCCGCGGCCAAAGCTTCTAAATTACGACGTCCCAAATCCGGATTAGAATATTTACTGGAAATTATTTCACCCTGTTCAGTAACTTTAATTTGTCCCTGAACGGCGCCTGTGGGTTGGGCTAAAATGGCTTCATAGCTAGGGCCTCCACCGCGGCCAACGGAACCACCGCGGCCATGGAACAAACGCAATTTTACATTGCTGCGTTTAAACAGATCAATGAGTTTGATCTCGGCTTTATAAAGCTCCCACCCTGAAGTAACAAATCCACCGTCTTTGTTACTGTCGGAATACCCTAGCATGACTTCTTGGACACCACCCAGACTATCAACAAGTTTCAAATAAGCAGAATTGGATAGCAGGTTTTCCATAATACTGTGTGCGTTTTGTAAATCTGTGATGGTTTCAAACAACGGTACAATGTTAATGGCACTTTTTCCATTTGGCGTGACCAACCCGACTTGTTTAAACAGCAGAACCAATTCCAACACATCCGAAGCGTCCGTCGTATTGGAAATAATCGCAGTTGGTATGGCCTCGGGGCCGTAGTCTTTATGAATTTGTGCAGCCATTTCAAAAACAGCCATTTCATGGGTTGTTTCATCAGAATAGGTCCAAAACGGGCGCAATAAAGGTCGATTAGAAATCAATTCTGACGTTAGTAATTGCAACCGTTGTGGCTCAGACAATGAGTCATACCCGGCACCTTTTTTGATGGCTTCAAAAAGTTCATGAATACAACGTTCAAAAACATCAGAGTTTTGCCGTAAATCAAGCGCCGCTATATGGAAACCAAAACAATCAACAGCCCGGCGCAAATGCCGCAAACGACCACCGGCAAGGCCACCAGAATTATTATTTTTTAAAGAACGGTCCACACAATTCAGATCATCGGTAAAATTTTTGGGCGTGCCATAAGGTTTGGCATCACCAATAGGATGACGAGCTGGCGCTTGGTGTCCAAATTTTAACGCCGTTGCCGCGAGTCTGGCATAAATGCCACTGATTGCCAATCGGTAGGGTTCAAATTGGCGGTGGATGGATGTATCTTGTGATTGTTCAGCCAGTGTTTCTAATTCATCAGACACATCAACAACACGCGATGACAATGATAATTCACCGCCCAATTCATGCAATTCATTTAAATAAAATGCAAAGACACGCGAACTTTGCATAGCAACTGTTTGTTTTAATACGTCCGCACTGACAAACGGATTGCCGTCGCGGTCACCGCCAATCCAGCTACCGATTTTAAGAAATGACTGCACATCCAGATCATGCAAATCCGTTCCGACCTCGCTATTTAATTCCAAAAGCTGATCTTCTAAATCGGCATAAAGTTTTGGCAATTCTTTCAGGAACGTATAATCATAATATGACAATCCGTTGTCAACTTCATCCAGCACCGATAATTTCGACTGGCGCAATAAATTGGTTTGCCAAACGGCTAAGACCGAGCGTTCGAGCTGTTGATCAATGTCGATTTTTTCGCGCGGGGTCCACGTACCCAGTTCCAATTGACCGATCAAATCGGCAACGGCCATTTCATGGCGCATGGTGCTTTTGCGGCGGACCTCGGTGGGGTGAGCCGTTAACACCGGACGCACGTAAGCTTGATTAAAAAAATCGCAAATATCTTTAATGGCGATGCCCGCACCCAATGCCAGCGTCAACGCATGACTAAGTGTCCCGCGCCTTGGTTTGTCGCCGACCATATCATGGGCACGGATGCGGCGAATATGATGCTGGTCTTCGGCAATATTTGCTAAATGGGAAAAATAACTGAACGCCCTAACCACCTGCACGGCTTGTTCCGGCGACAAGGTATTTAAAACTTGTTTTAATTCATCGCGGGCCGGCTGATCGCCCGCTCGGTGAAATTTGATCGACGTTTGGCGAATATTTTCAACAATATTATAAATTCCCTCGCCTTGTTGCTGACGCACACAGTCGCCTAGAATACGCCCTAACAGACGGATATCATCCAATAAGGGTTTATCTTTATCAGATGCCTGTTGTTGACCTGAATTCATCTGCCTCGCCGTTTTTTAAAAACTACTACTTTAAAATGACCGAGGCATTCCTAACACATGTTCACCTATATATGACAGGATCAAATTGGTTGAGATCGGTGCCGTTTGATAAAGCCGAGCTTCGCGAAATTTGCGTTCAATGTCATATTCTTTGGCAAACCCATAACCACCATAAGTTTGAATGCACGTATCGCCAGCTTTCCACGAGACCTCAGAAGCCAACATTTTTGCCATGTTTGCCTCAGCACCACAAGGTCGTCCTTCGTCAAACAATGTGGCGGCTTCGTGGGTTAATAATTCAGCCGCACGCATTTCGGCATAAGCTTTGGCAATGGGAAACTGAATCCCTTGGTTTTTTGCAATCGGCCGCCCAAATACGTTACGATCATTGGCATAAGCCGTCGCTTGTTCAATAAAAAACTTAGCGTCCCCGATGCATTCATGGGCGATTAAAATGCGTTCGACATTCATGCCGTCTAAAATATAATGGAAACCTTTATCCAGTTCCCCAATCAACGTGGATTTGGGCACATACAGGTCATCAAAAAACAGTTCCGTAGTGTGGTGGTTCATCATGGTTTCGATGGGTTTTATGGTCAAACCTTTACCAACGGCGTCCCTGATATCAATCAGAAAAACGCTTAAACCATCGGTTTTTTTATCAACCCGGTCTTTTGCCGTGGTCCGGGCCAGCAACAACAATAAATCGGAATGCTCAGCCCGACTGATCCAAACTTTTTGCCCATTAATAATGAACCCGTCGTCAACGGATTTGGCAAAAGTTTTAATCGATGTGGTATCTGTGCCCGCCCCCGGCTCGGTTACACCAAAAGCTTGCAAGCGCAAAGTACCGGCGGCAATTTCTGGTAAATACTGTTGTTTTTGCGCGTCAGACCCATGCTTCAACACGCAGCCCATGGTATACATTTGCGCATGACAAGCGCCGGGGTGGCCGCCGGAACGTGAAATTTCTTCTAAAATGACCCCGGCTTCGGCAACACCCAGACCGGAGCCGCCATATTGTTCGGGAATTAATGCGGCCAGATAGCCCGATGCCGTTAACTGTTTAACAAACGAGTCGGGATAGGCGTTTTTTTTGTCCAGTTTTTGCCAGTACGCACCCGGAAATTCTGAACATAAAGCCCGAACCCCGTCACGAATATCCTGAAAATTTTCCAAAGTTCTTTCCCTTAGCCATACACTAATTTTTAAAATGCCTATTATAATAAGCAATGGTACGGGTTTATGGGCTTAGACTAAACCAAAAACTCTAATGTCACTGTCAACATTATGTATGAACGTGTCCACTGGAAAAATGTTTTTCCAAAATAGTGTATAGTTCAACAGGCGTTTCTTGGGTCGGGTAATGCCCGGCACCGGAAATAATTTCAAGCTCAACATTTTCAAGCTGTTTAAGATAAGTCTCTTTCAACACATCCGGCCCGACAGCGCCATCAAAAGCACCGGCAATCACAAAAAATTTAGTTTTCAAATTTTTAACATCATTGCTGAAGTCCGTTCCGGTCCAAGCTTTAATGTATTCAAGCAAAATTTCCGTGGTTGTCGCTTTAAACGTTTCTTTAGCCATTACATCCAAGAACGTTTGCGCGTGCCTATCCCCGGTTAACGCATTAAACAAACCTGCCAAACCTGCTTCGTCACCAACTGATTGTTTGAAAAACGCCATTGTATCATCGTCCAAAGGCAAACCAGATGCCGGCACGGGCGTAATTGCAATACCGGATTGCATTAATTCAGGTTTCAAACAGGCAACTTTTTGCAGCACCATACCACCCATTGAATGCCCGACAATAATACATCTGTCCCAACCTAAATGTTGGGATAAATCAATGACATCACCGGCAATTTCATCAATTGTATAGTCCCCTGTTTGTGTGCGTGATAACCCGTATCCGCGGTAATCGGCAAACACAGCTGTGTATTTTTCTTTGTCAACAAACGGGATTAAAGGTTGATACACCGTATAATCGCTTAACCAGCCATGAAGAAATAATATTTTTTGCGGGCCATAGCCCACCGTATAATGTCCCATAGTCATTGGTATTTTCCTTATTAATTTATCCGTTAAGCCTGAAATGCAATCATAGCCATATCTGCTCCTTGGTTGCGTTCTTCGATCAACGATTGATAATCCGCGGAGCCATGAAATTTTTTAAGTGTTTCCTGATCAGGGAATTCAAAAACAGCAATTCCTGTTTTTGGGTGATCACCATCCAGTATTTCACCTTCCGGGCTTTTGAACATCAATTGCCCACCAAAAGAATTAATCACCGGGCCAGCTTTTGCCGAATAAGATGCCAGTGCGTCTTTATTTTTAACGTTAAATTGTGCAACAAGATAAGCCGTCATCGTATTTTCCTTAAGAGTTTTAATGAATGTGAATTACGCCACACTATTTCATGCGTATCTGCATTAAAATATGGCATTTTACATTCTACATATGCTATTTTGCATTGATGGAAAATTGGCAGGATCTAAGGTTATTTTTAGCCATAGCCCGTAGCGGGTCAGGGGCCGCTGCTGCACGGCAATTAGGGATTGATCAAAGCACCGTATCGAGGCGGCTTAATCAATTTGAAAAAAATTTAGGCGCGCGGTTATTTAACCGTTCCACCGCAGGGTATACGCTAACGGCGGCGGGGCAAAAAATGTATGATACGGCACTGCGTATCGAGTATGAAATTACTGAATTGGACCGCACCTTAGCCGGACAAGAACAAACATTATCCGGCACGGTCCGCGTGACCACGGCTGATACATTATCAAATCATTTATTGCTGCCGATCGCCCAATCGTTTCTTGAATATTACCCCGGCATCAATTTAACAATTCAAACATCGTACGATGTGGTGTCGCTCAACAATATGGAAGCCGATGTGGCCATCCGCATCACCGATGAGCCGCAAGAAAGTTTGGTTGGACGTAAACTGGCAACAGCAGCATTTTCAACATACGCATCGACTGAATACATTAAAACCCACCGCGATCACCCGGAAACAATTTTGTGGATGAACTGGGATGATGGGTCACCCGAACCGAACTGGCCCAAATTAGCCGCCAGTATCCCTAGACATCAATGCCGATTGCGCATGGACACTGTCCCCGCATTACAAGAAGCCGCAAGGCAACATATCGGGGCCACCATTTTACCATGTTTCATGGGTGACGCCGCCCACGAATTGGAGCGCGTGCCACCCGGCAACATCATTAGTCAAAGAGATATATGGTTATTGGTGCACCGTGACCTGCGTTACACGGCCCGTATTCGGGCTTTTTTAGATCACCTATCAGACAGCATTAAACCATTAAGACCCTTAATCGAAGGGAAGCAATATACCACAACGTTACCGTAATAGTTAATAATGATGAATTCAATACGATTATTCATGGTAATTTGGAATTCAAGTCACCACATGTAATACTAATCAAACACTCCACTGGTTTTTACAAAAAAAATTGACAATCGATTATCACAGCCTGAGTATGTAACAAAGTTTGCGATACTTCACGAATGCCGCGAACAAAAATATTTTTGTTTTTCCGTCACGGACGAAAGATTGTGTTATGAGCAATTCACCAACAATCGTAAATACTAGGCGGAACACAGGGTGGCCCAAAAAAATCCGTAATGAACACTTTGGGCCTTACATCGCAATGGGTTTCAATCATGCATATTGTTAATCCTGTTCAACATGCCAATAATTCAAATCTCGAGAATATGACAGATCAGGAGATTTGGTCAGAAAAAGAAATTCTTAATCGATTGATTTTAGTTGTCGATGACGATTTGCTCATTCGTGAATTGTTCCGTTTAATTTTAAATAAAGCTGGGTTTCATAATATTCAATTTGCCGAAGATGGGCGCACCGGGCTTAATTATTTTCTCCAACATAAACCCGATTTAGTGATTTTGGATATCCATATGCCGGAACTGAACGGCATCGAATTTTTAGGCATCGTCCGTGCCGACCCACAGTTTGACAATATACCCATCATCGTTGAAACGGCCGACAATGAACTCGAAGCCCGTAATAAAATTCTGCGCGCCGGGGCGACAAATATTTTATCCAAGCCATTAGACGCCATAATCGTTTTGGACCGCATCAAAACCCATTTAGAAAACCAACAACTGGTCCTTAATCTAAAAAATTACCAAAATCGCCTTCGACAAGAACTCGACGCCGCCCAGAAAATGCAAAATCAACTGCTACCAAAAAATAGCGACATAACTGAACTAGAAACTAAGTACCGTATCAGCCTTGATTGGCACTATCAACCATCGTCCGAATTAAGCGGTGATTGCTGGGGTGCCAGAGCCATAGACGATCACCGGTTTGTCGTTTACGTGGTTGATTTCACCGGCCACGGTGTCGGCGCCGCAATCAATACGTTCCGATTACATATGTTAATGCATGAAATTTCTGCAACAGCCGACCAGCCTGACCAACAATTATATGCTCTGAATAATCAGCTCAACGATGTATTGCCTTTGAGCCAATTCGCAACCATGCTCTACGCCGTTATCGACACGCAGCTGGATACAATCCATTACGCATCAGCCGGACACACACCGTTATTAATCGCAAAGCCGGATGGTCAAGTTTATACCGGTGACCCCAAAGGACTGCCGCTCGGCATTAAAAAAGATGTTGAATATAAAGTTCATGAAACCCAATTCGACAAAGGCGATGTATGTTTTTTATATACAGATGCTTTAATCGAAACGCCGGGAATCGATCTGCCGGATTTAAGAACCGATGGTTTAATTGACTTGTTGACCCATTCATTGGCAAGCCCTGACGACAAACCGCCTCTTTATCATTTAATGAAAAAGTTTTACGAGCGCTCCCAGTCTCCCATCCCGGATGACTTGACAGCCATTTGGGTTGGCAGCACCCCAAGAAATAATACCCCCGAATATTAATAATTGGCATCTGACCTATAAGATTACCGTCATCTGGCCCTATACGGGTGCCAGCAAACTGCTTATCCATGAATTCAATACTGAAAATAAAATTAAACCGCATTATTGCATTGTATAAAGTTGCTTTAGGCCACCGATTAAGGAAACCCGATAATGAAAATGACCACCGAAGAAGCCTTTGTTAAAGTTCTCCAGATGCATGGTATTGACAATGCATTCGGTATTATTGGTTCAGCTTTTATGCCGATTTCCGATCTTTTCCCAAAAGCCGGTATCCAGTTCTGGGATGTCGCCCACGAAACCAACGGCGGCATGATCTGTGATGGCTACACCCGCACGACCGGAAAAATGGCCATGGCCATTGCTCAGAATGGCCCCGGCATTACAGGCTTTGTGACGGCTATTAAAACGGCATATTGGAACCATACGCCAATGTTGCTGGTGACACCACAAGCCGCCAATAAAACCATTGGTCAAGGTGGATTTCAAGAAGTCGAACAAATGGCCCTGTTCCAAGACATGGTTTGTTACCAAGAAGAAGTCCGCGATCCTACGCGTGTCGCAGAAGTGCTGAACCGTGTTATTGAAAAAGCCCGCCGAGCATCGGCGCCTGCACAAATCAATGTACCGCGTGATATGTGGACACAAGTTGTCGACATCAACCTACCTCAAATTATCACTATAGAACGTCCATCAGGTGGCATAGAAGCCATCAACCAAGCGGCAAAACTTTTATCAGAAGCCCGTTTTCCAGTGATTTTATCTGGTGCAGGCGTTGTTATCGGCAATGCCATCCCGGAATGTCAATCGCTTGCCGAACGATTAGATGCACCTGTCGCCAGTGGCTATCAACACAATGATAGTTTCCCCGGCAGCCATCCTTTAGCCGCAGGCCCACTAGGCTATAACGGCTCAAAAGCCGCCATGGAACTGATCGCCAAAGCCGATGTCGTATTGGCTTTAGGAACCCGGCTGAACCCGTTTTCCACATTGCCGGGATACGGCATCGACTATTGGCCACAAAACGCCAATATCATTCAGGTTGATATCAATGCGGATCGTATCGGGTTGACAAAAAATATCACCGTAGGCATTTGCGGTGATGCGAAAATGGTAGCGCAACAAATTCTTGATCAACTTCAACCAACGGCCGGTAATACCGGACGGGCTGAACGGAAAGCCATCATACACCAGACCAAATCGGCGTGGTTGCAGGCGTTAAGCAGCATGGATCACGAAGATGATGATCCGGGGACGACATGGAATGCCGACAGCCGTGGCCGTGACGCTGATCTAATGTCTCCACGTCAGGCTTGGCGCGCAATTCAAGCAGGTTTGCCAGACGGTGTGATTATGTCCAGCGATATCGGTAATAATTGTGCCATTGGCAATGCCTATCCTACTTTTGAGCAAGGCCGCAAATATCTCGCTCCCGGATTGTTCGGGCCCTGTGGTTACGGATTCCCATCGATCTTGGGCGCCAAGATTGGCAACCCAGATACACCGGTTGTTGGTTTCGCGGGCGACGGTGCATTTGGTATTTCCATGAACGAGATGATATCCTGTGGACGCGAAGAATGGCCAGCGATCACAATGGTTATTTTTCGGAATTTTCAGTGGGGCGCAGAAAAACGCAATTCCATCCTTTGGTATGACAATAACTTTGTCGGCACCGAGTTAAACCCTGAACTCAGTTTTGCCCGTGTTGCTGATGGCTGCGGCCTGAAAGGGGTCGAAGTGAGAACGCAAAGCGACCTGACGGCAGCCCTGCAAAAAGCCTGTAAAGACCAAGACGATGGCATTACAACGTTTATTGAAATTGTGCTTAATCAGGAACTCGGAGAACCGTTCCGCCGCGACGCCATGACCAAACCGGTTGTTGTTGCAGGCATTAACGCCGATGATATGCAAGATCAGACAATCGTTTCATAACAGTAAACCTGAACGGCACCTCCCATGGACGACAGCATACTGGTTATTAATGCCGGATCATCCAGCGTCAAATTTCAGCTGATCACGGTCTCGACAAAATCACCACATGTCTTGATCAAGGGTCAGATTTCAGGTATCGGCACGGAGCCCGTTTATGAAGTGCACGGTGATGACGGTAAACCGCTATCGTTTCCAAGCCCGGTTAACGGGCCAAGTAGCCATGATGATGCTTTTGATGTTTTGCTTGGCTGGCTCCGGGATAAAGGCGTGTCATTCACCGCCGCCGGACACCGGGTTGTTCATGGCGGCACAGATTTTACCGCACCTGTTCTGATTGATGATACAGTACTGAAAAAACTTGATGCACTCATTCCGCTGGCCCCGCACCACCAACCCCACAATGTCGCCGCAATCCGGACGTTGTCAAGAAAGCTTGCCCGGTTACCGCAAGTCGCCTGTTTTGATACGGCGTTTCATGCTTTAATGCCATCCTTTGCCTATCAATCTGGCTTGCCGCAAGAATTTACAGACAATGGTATTCGCCGCTACGGTTTTCATGGGCTTTCTTATCAATCCATTATAGATCGGTTTACAGACGTGACAGGACAACCCGTACCAGAGCGGTTGGTTATTGCCCACCTAGGAAACGGAGCCAGCATGTGTGCAGTCAAAGATGGTAAAAGCATAGCCACAACGATGGGTTTTTCGACCCTTGACGGCCTACCCATGGGAACACGTAGTGGATCAATTGATCCCGGCATACTCATTCATTTGATGCGCCAAGACGGTGCCGATATCAATCAATTGGAAGACCTGCTTTACAACCGCTCAGGTTTATTAGGGCTTTCAGGAATTAGCCACGACATGAAAGTTTTGCTCGCTTGTGACAAAAAGGAAGCAAAGGAAGCTGTGACATTTTTTTGTTATCAAATCTCCCGGCACTTGGGATCATTGGCCGCCGCTCTTGGCGGGCTGGATGCCTTGATATTTACAGGCGGTATCGGTGAAAATGCTGCTGAAATCCGGGCCCGTGTGCTCAAACTTTCTCAATGGCTCGGGTTTAACCTTGATGACGAGGCCAACAAGTCTGGACATCGTCGCCTGACGATTAAGAGTAGCCCAGCCACGTCATGGGTCATCAACACAGACGAAGAAATGGTCATTGCCCAGCATACGCGGCAACGACTAGGCTTTTAATCAAAGCTGATGAGCAAAGGGGTAGGGCCCCTTCAAATCATTCAACTCAACCGTATGGGTCACCAACTGTTTCTCTGGGGTCCAGTAATGCAATAGATAGGCTGGCGCCGACAACAGAAATTCAGATGGTTTTGCTTGCGTCAGATCAAGGTTAAGCTGCATACCTGTGCTTGGGGCCGTTGACACGATCGTGCCATGCCAATATGCATAGGATAAAAGATGTATATGGCCACAGAGTATGCGTTGAATATTGGGATATTTAGCAACGATTTTCCCCAAAACATCCGCGCCTTTAAACCCGTCCTCATCGGTTTCCGGAACACCACATTTCAACGGCGGATGATGCATGAATATGATCGTAGGCTGATCACCGCCACCTGATAAGCAGTCACTGAGCCAATCGGCGCGGTCAGTGCAAATTTCGCCACCCGGTTCACCCACAGCAACACTATCAAAAGCAATGATACGTAGGTCATAGCCGTCGATCACATAGTTAAAAAACGCACCCGACCGAGAAGGGCAAGCCGCACCGCCGAAGGTGCGCCAAAGTGCACCACGATCATCGTGATTTCCGGGAACTAGAAAATAAGGGCATGTAAGTCCATCCAGAATACTGGCCGCGTGTTCAGCTTCTGTCAGCAAAGCATCGCTGGTCACATCGCCACTTAGCAATACAATATCTGGCTGCATGGCCAGACCATTAATACTCGCGACACAACGCTTAAGATTTTCGGCCGTTGGGACAAATCCATAGGTTTTCTGACCCTGTTCGGTAATGTGTGTATCACTGATCTGTGCGACAAGCATTACACCCTCTTGGCCAGCAGGAATAATGCAGCATATTTCAGCTGATTATTCACTTTTGTTCTGCAGGTTATTTGGGTCAAAAACGCCACCGAATGAACCGTTTGCAGGTTTTTTCTTGGTCTCTGTTTTTTCTCCACCAGACAATGTGCCGGGATTAAACACACCGCCAAATGCACCGCTCGAAGTTGATGGCGAACCATTGTCTTTTTTCGTAGCTGGCCCACCAAATATATCCGGGCCTTTATACAATTTTTTCTGTTCCTGAAGCTGTCGTTTTTGGCGCAATTCTTCGATACTACGCTTGATTTCTTGTTGTTTAAGTTCAAGAACTTGTGCTTTGCATTGCTCCGGACTGTAGCCTTGAGCTGTTCCAGCCATAGCAATAACCGTAAATGACAAGAACACCAAAACGAACGCAGCTGGATTACCTTGCAAAAAACTCGGGACAAAAGTTCTTGACTTCACAGCGGTTGCAACCTTGGATTCTGCCAACTTACGCTCGTTATTGCGACGATTTGCTTCATAGATTAATGCCGCAAAAATCGTCAACATGACAATGATAAATGCCAATGCCGAAATAGATGGGTTTATGCCGTAACGCACTTTCTGGGCAAGTTCTATAGTTAACGTCGGGTACTTACCAAAAGTAAATGTTGTCGTGTTATAATTCTCAAACGAAGCCAGAAACGCCAACACAGATGCCGATGCAATTGCCGGACGCATGAACGGCAACAAAATCTTACGAAACGCCTGTGTGTGTGTTGCACCAAGGTCTAAGGCCGCTTCGGTCAAGCCCGGATCAAAGCGTTGCAAACGAGCGACAAAAATTAACATTGCATATGAGGCAATAAAGGTCGATTGACCCAGGATGGTCAGGAAAATACCATTATGCAGTAGAGCGTCAGTGGACGGGCCTAGAATTCGGCTGACCCGATCCCAGAATACCAGCGTCGAAATACCCAACACAACACCGGGAATAAGGATCGGCATAATAATAATTGTATAATAGGTCGCACGAAACTTTACCCAAACCTGCGTGAGCACAAGAGATGCCGCAAGACCAATCGTCACCGACAAAATTACCGTACCAACACCAATAATGAAGCTGTGCAAAATACTTTGCAAAATGCGTTCGTCTTTGAATAAAACTTCAAACCACTCAAAAGTAAAACAGGCCCACGGCGAAACCGATGGAAACCCGGACGAATTAAATGCGGTCATGCTCATCACGGCCAAGGGGCCTAGAAGGTAACCGAAAAATATGATCAAATAGGCACCGATGGCGAATTGATAAACAAGTTTTTTGTTCATTTCCCAATGTCTCCCATATTCACCTTGAAAAACCGCATGATCGTCAGAACAATTGTAATACTCGCAACCAACAGAACAATCGCATAGGCAGAACCTTGCTGCCAATTCAGTGAATTATTGAACCACTGATAAACCAACTGCGTAAACCAAAGACTGGAAGGACCACCCAATACTTGAGGTGCCGCCAAGGCACCCGCCGATAACATGAAGACCATCGTTGCGCCGGAAGCAATGCCCGGTTTAGCGTGAGGAATAACAATGCGGCGGTGAATGCGCCACCATGATGCGCCCATATCCCGCGCAGCCTCAATCTGATTTCGATCAAGGCTTTCAATAACATTATACATGGGGAACAACATCAATAGGATGTAGGCGTAGCCCAGCCCGGCATAAAGCGCAATATCGGCCCGTATAAAATCAATCGGTTCAGATGTAAGCTGCAACAACATCAAAATTTCGTTAATCAACCCAGCATCACCGAAAATGATCCTGAGCGCGAAAGCCCGTAGAATTTCGTTAATCCAATAGGGAATGATCAATAAAACAATCATTAATCGTGCATAACCGGCGCCTTTGGATTGCCCAAGGAAATAGGCCAACGGGTAACACATAATGATGTTGGCGATGGTCACCAGCATTGCGGCGACAATCGTGCGCACAAAGACCATCAGATCGACACTGTTATAGGCGCTCGCAGCGCCTTCAGCACCGAAAATCAAATATTTATAATTGCTCAGTGTGTAGTTGTCTTTCAGTCCACCTAGTTCACTGGGCGGCAGATTAAACCTGAACGAAAAATCCAGCATCGAAAGTTGAGGCAGAAGGATCAGAAAAATCACCCAAAAACCCACAAAAAACATCATCAGCCCGCCTAATACGAAGCCATTATTTTTAAAATACCCTGAAAAGATTCTGGTTTTTTTCATAATGCGGCTCTATTCTGACGCTAAGTCGCCAAGAGGCATCACGATGGCGTTTTTCGGATCATAGTGTAACGTCAGATTTTCACCTTGAGCCGACATCCGGTCTTGCCCTTTATTGGTCAGTGACATTTTGATCTGCTTGCCACCGTCACCCTCAAGAAACACACTATAAACATTTCCTTCGAACTCTTCGTTCAGCACTACTGCGGAAATGGTTGTTTTTGCATCGGGGTCAGCATCACCCAGTGAAAGAGATTCTGGGCGAACAAACATCATGGCGTCGTCTCCCACGTTCATTTTACCAATCGCAGTTGGCGTTATTTGGGCCAGCAATTCACCAGAGCGATTTGAACTGATGATAGCTTCATCGCCGTTAATTGACTGTATCTTGCCACGGAATACATTATTTTCGCCCACGAAAGATGCAACAAAAGGCGTTGCCGGGTGATCATAAATTTCATGGCCGCCAGAGATTTGGTCAATGACGCCATCACGCATCACGGCGACATTATCAGACATCGTCAACGCTTCGCCCTGATCATGAGTAATATAAATAAATGTAATACCCACCCGGCGTTGAATTTCACGCAATTCGGTACGCATATGTTGGCGAAGTTTTAGATCAAGCGCTGAAAGCGGTTCATCCAATAACAACACATCCGGTTGGGCGCATAAAGCACGGGCAATTGCCACCCGTTGTTTTTGCCCACCCGATAGTTCAGATGGCAGCTTGTCGCCTTGGCCTTCAAGTGCGATCATGTCTAACAGTTCATCAGCACGTTTTCGTCGCTCTGCCGCACTTGCGCCGGCAACTTCCATGGAAAAACTAATATTTTCCCAGATTTTCATCAATGGGAACAAGGCAAGATTTTGAAAAATCAAGGCTGTGGGACGTTTATTCGGACCTATCCCGGCCATATCTTTGCCGCCAATAAGTACACGTCCATCGCTGGGTTCCAGAAATCCGGAAATAGCCCTTAATATCGTCGTTTTGCCACAACCCGAAGGGCCAAGAAAAGAAAAAAAGTCACCCCCGTTTATGTCAAGATCAGCTTGCCTTACAGCGACAAAATCTCCGAATTTTATCCAGACATTATCCAGTACAACGCCTACACCAGCACCCATTTAATCTCCTCCGTCAAAACATTATTAAAAGCCTCTACGGACTCTTTAATATAGACTGCCATAAAAAGATGTCTGGTCGCAAGTTTTGCGACCAGACAAAATTTATAGTTTAGCGCTTAGGAACTTTTGAACTTATTCACAAATTCCGTACGAACATCCGCATACCACGGTGCTTCGGCAGGCCAAGCATTCAGTTTGGCAAGCGCTTCTCCAGGATAGGCCTCAGAGAAGTTTTTCGCATATGCTGATCCAGCAAATGTATCCGCACCCAGAACCGGCGAATTATAACCATGGCTATCAATTGCAACACCGGCGGGTTTAGCAGTATAGGCAAATTCGATGAATGCATAGATTTCATCAATATTTTTTGCCCCCTTAGGAATAGCCATTCCGTCAACCCAGGCCATTGCACCCTCTTTTGGAGCTTGGTACGTGACAGGTTCGCCCGCTGTTTTAAGCGCCAATGGTGGGCCATCCCAAGCTTGACCAACTGTAACGCCGCCGCTCAACAAGCCATTTTTCTGACTATCAGCATCGTTCCAAATCAGTTTCAAGTTTTTCTTACGGGCCACACACCAGTCGGTGATCATACCCCATGTTTTGCGCATATTTGCTTCTGATTCGTAGGCAGCCCAAACGGAGCCGGGATCCATTTGCCCCGAAGCTTCCATGTATAGACCGGCGGTAAGCATGCCCGAGTGTGCGCGAATCATGGTTTTACCTGCGTTGGCTTCGGACCAGATTTCGCCATAAGACGGAACACCAGAACTATCCGCAGGAGAAAATTTATCGACCCGCCATGCCATTCCTTCGGTACCCCAGATGTGTGGAATCCATGTATTACCTTTACCATCAAAATTCCAGGCATCCGGACCAATTTTGGCCATTGCCGGGTTGACTTTGGCAATATCGATACGGTTCATATCAAACGGCTGCAGCAAACCCAACGGGCCCCACTGCAATGAACGGTTATTGGTCGGTGAAATAATATCAGCTCCAGAACCATTAGAGGCTTTCATTTTGTTAATGAGTTCCTCGTTCGAACCAATACCGGTAAAATTAATCGTAATTCCGGTTTTTGCTTTAAATTCTTTGAGGAACGGCTCAGGCAAGTAATCTGACCACATCGTGATGTTCAATTGACCAGACGACGCCATCGCATTGGAAATAATAGCAGGGGCTGCTAAAGCAACCGTACCTAACGCAGTTCCTGTTTTTAAAAATTTGCGGCGATTGAAGTGAGTATTGAATTTCGTCATATTGTTCTTCCTCCTGAAAAAATTATAGACGCAACAGAATTCACGCCTTTATTACTTAAATTTAAGCAAACTGCTTATAGAGCCTAAGGGTTAATCCCTTTATTGACGGCGCAGTGACAGAGATTACCTTATTTTAAGAAAGGCTGCCACAGGTAATAACAATAACAAAGACTTTTCTGATCGTAAGTTTCATGCCTTTGCTTCGAGACTTCGTTAGTGCATATCCGTCGAATGTAGTATATATTCACCAAATATGACAGAAATAATAAAAAATTATGACTGTATAGTGATCATTTATGATTGAACAGTCAATAGGCTTGTTATGAAAGCACCGCCAATAATAGGTTACCGCGATAACAGTCTTTTTACGCTCTTCTTTTTTAACTACGGCCGCGTTAATTAAAGATCATTAAATTTTGACAACCCGTCTCACTAAAACACTGGAAACGTGCATGAAAATTCAACAAAGGCAGGCTAAATTAGTTGAAATTGTTCGTAAAAAAGAAAAAGTTTCCGTAGACTATTTGGCCACACAACTTAAAGCCTCGCGCGAAACCATTCGCCGGGACCTGAACAAACTGACAAAATCAGGAAAAATCCAAAAAATTCATGGCGGGGCGACCATGCCACGCATTTTTGGCGAGGGGTCGTTCCAGCAACGCATGTCTGGCAATATAGAGTCTAAAATACGCATTGCCCGGACAGCGGCAAAATTATTTAAACCAGAAGAAACCCTGTTCATTGATACCGGATCGACAACGCTCTATTTCGCCGAATACCTAGCGAAAACAGCAGGAATAATGGTCGTTACTAATTCATTTGAAATTGCTCGTACTGTTTCAGCAAACGGGACAGGCATCCGAACGTACCTACTCGGCGGTGAATTTGGCGTTGACAACCGTCAGACCACGGGCACCATGGTCTGTTCGCAAATCAAGTCGTTTAGAGCCCACCATGTTGTTTTAACGATTGGCGCGCTGGACGAACAAACCGGGGCGATGGATTTTAATATCGAGGAAACCCAAGTTGCTCGGGCGATGATTGAGCAATCAAAATCTGTCACCGTTCTCGTGGACCATACTAAATTTAATTCATTGGCGTCTTTCGAAGTATGTTCACTTTCACAAATAGACAGACTAATTTGCGACAAAGCACCATCCAACACTTTAACCGACGCATTAAAAACGGCGGGCGTAGACATCATTGTTGCGGAATGAACCGATAGACATCAACCGACGTAACTTGTGATGAAAATATGGATTTTACAGCACTATCCGTCGAAACTGTATTAATTTCACTGCCTATCACGCAGTTAAATGGCCAATAAATATTTTTAGCCTTCAATTACGGTCAATTTAATTGACTGTTCGGTCATTTATTACTAAATTTACTATCCACATATTAGAAAATAAACTGTTTTTGGTTTGGCGCATAAATCCAGTGCAAAACATTCAGACGACACAACATAATCCTGAACGGGTCTACGACATTGTTATCATTGGTGCCGGCGTTGTCGGCTGTGCTATGGCGCGGCGTTTCGCAATAGAAGGCGCTTCGGTGCTTATTACCGAGAAAGCTGCCGATATTCTTGATGGGGCAAGCAAGGCCAACAGCGCGATACTTCATACTGGCTTTGATGCTCCCAGCGGCTCTCTCGAATTATCGTGTATCAAGGCCGGGTATCAGGAATATCAAGAAATCCACGAACGACTTCAGCTGCCGATCATGAAAACAGGCGCAATTGTGGTGGCTTGGAACGGGGATGAAGAGACGCGCTTGGGCAGTCTGATAGATCACGCCCGCACCAACGGTATTGAAGACATCGAACTGCTGACAGCGAAACAAATCATGGAAAAAGAACCACATCTGTCACGTTCAGCCCGTGCCGGTTTCCACGTCCCCCGTGAATACGTCATTGACCCATGGACCACGCCTTATGCCTATTTGATGCAGGCCATTGACAACGGTGCCCACGTGATGCGCAATACAGAAATCAAAAGCGGCGCGTTTGATGGCAATCAATGGCGGCTGGATACCCCACATGACACGATCAGATGCCGAACGACCATCAATTGTGCCGGGCTTTATGGTGATTACGTTGACGCCACGCTCATCGGTAAAAGCAATTTTGAAATTCGCCCGAGGAAGGGACAATTTTTAGTTTATGATAAATCTGCCAATGCATTAATCTCTTCCATCATACTTCCCGTTCCCAGCGAAACGACAAAAGGCATCGTCGTTTGCCGCACGATTTTTGGCAACGTGTTGGTTGGCCCGACGGCTGAGGAACAGAAAAGCCGCAGCGATGCTTCGGTTCAAACCGATATGCTGAATTTCCTAAAAGAAAAAGCCGAACAGATGGTTCCAGAACTATCCAACTGTACAATCACCGCGACATACGCCGGGATCCGGCCCGCCACAAAATCCAAAGACTATCAAATTCAGTACGATACAGACAGACACTACATCAGCGTTGGCGGCATCCGCTCAACAGGCCTGAGCGCTGCTCTTGGCATAGCCTCATATGTCTATGATGAATATGCGAACGCTGGCTACAAACATTATGCTCCAGAGACTTTAAATTGGCCAACGGTCCAACCGATTGCCGAAACCGAACCTCGGGATTGGAGTAAACCCGGCAATGGCGGTGTCATATGTCACTGTGAACTGGTCACCCGCCGGGAAGTGATCCAAGCCTTAGAAGGCCCGCTTGCCGCCAATTCTTTAGGCGGACTAAAACGCAGGACACGTGTTACCATGGGCCGTTGCCAAGGTTTTTATTGTTCTGCTCAACTCAGTGAATTGACGGCGGGAAAGTTCGATCAGCCGCTTGGCATCGGCGGTTCCGATGATAAGTGACATAAATACCATCCCCACGACATGTGACGTCGCTGTTATTGGTGGTGGTCCGTCGGGACTGGCGGCGGCTACACGTCTAAAACAGCTTGGCGTAAATTCGGTCCACGTACTTGAACGCGAGTCCGAAGCCGGTGGTATTCCCCGCCACTGTGGTCATCCGCCATTTGGTATGCGCGAATTCAAACGCTTACTGACCGGTCCTGACTATGCCACGCGCCTCGTAGAGCGGGCCAAAAAAGCGGGTGTTCAAATACATACCAACACCTCCGTGATACGGTTGCATAAAGGCGGCAAGTTAACCGTCACCTCCAACACCGGAACCCATGACATAACACCAAAATGCGTTGTCATTTCCACAGGCGTCCGGGAAACACCCAGAGCCCCCCGGTTTGTTAGTGGCCAGCGGCCACTCGGCGTGCTGACCACTGGCGCGCTACAGTCCATGATTTACTTAAAAAAAACCATTCCGTTCAGACGACCTGTGATTATCGGCACGGAACTTGTATCGTTTTCAGCGCTATTAACTTGCCGCTCAGGCGGCATCAAGCCCGCAGCTATGATCGAACGGCAAGAACGGATCACAGCGCGTTCTTTCTGCCGTCCGCTGCCTATGCTTATGGGTGTGCCGCTTTATTTTAAGACACAGATTATTGAAATTATTGGTAAACAGCGTGTTTCCGCCGTGCGCCTGCTCAATGCCGATGGACTTGAGCAGACGATCACCTGTGACGGCGTGTTGTTCACAGGGCAATTCACACCGGAATCGAGTTTGCTACGGATGGCGCATCTAAATGTTGACCAAAAAAGCGGAGGCCCTGTCGTTGACCAGTTCGGGCGCTGTTCAGACCCTGCTTACTTCGCCACGGGAAATTTACTGCGGCCCGTCGAAACTGCTGGGTGGTGCTGGCAAGAAGGCTGCCGAACAGCAGATTATATTGCTTTAGGTTTGGCCGATAAACTGCCTGCCCACGGTCAGTTGTGCGATGTGTTGCCACATGGTTCAGTCATTAAATTTGTGGTCCCGCAAGTACTGACTTTACCTCTTAACAATCACGGCGTTAAAATTTTACAACTTCGTTTTAACACCACCACCACAGGCCATTTATCAGTCAGGTATGGCGGAAAAACTCTTTGGTCTAGAAACATGGCCGTTCGACCAGAACGACGGGTGCTGATCCCTATTCCCACAGAGATCAAGCAAACAGATGATACGCCTTTAGAAATTAATTTCGATGATTGAAAACATGATACGAAGCCCGTTCAATGCCGCAAAGCCATTTTACAGTGCTGTTAATTTTTAAAGATTTTACCAAACTGCTTGATTTTATTTAGCTTGGCACCAATCATTTTTGCCTCATCCTCGGCGATCACTTTAGGCATATTTTGTGTCAATCGATGGCTCATCCAGATGATCCCGAGGGTAGACGGCATCCGCCCGTAAACAAGTAAAGGCCGCATACTCTGATTTTGCAATGTATCGTGAAACGTTTTGATGCCCGAAGCCGTCGGCAATCCCTGATGGTCAAGCGAGACATGAATGTAGCGGATGCCTGCCTCAATGCTTTCTTTTTTATGCAAACCGGATTCCCGGGCCCCGGTGCCCACATCGATTACTGTTTTAAAACCCAACTTGGCTAATTCTGATATGGTTTCCAACTTTTTGCCGCGCGCCGCTGTTTTATAAGGCACAGCCTTATCCGCTGTATAAACGGCAATGCCGAAACCCAATTGATTGGGAATTTTCATCCCTTTGCGAAAAGTCTCGTCTTCTGACAAAGGTAAACCGGAAGCGCCAATAGAAATTGCATCTTGGGCGTCGTCCATTTCTCCGTCCCCCCACCAGCCGCAGGCGTGCAGCGGGCGGGTAAAGATAATGCCAAACAACAAAGTCAGTGAAAAGATGACACTTTTTTTATTCATTAGCCGCCCCTATGATCATGTATCGTTTTACCCAACCAGGCTTTTTCACTGGCAAGAAAGCGCGGTAAAATAGAAGCAAAACTTTTATAAAAAGGCACGCTGGCCCTTTCTTTGACCCGACGGGCAAAATCAGCGGCCCATTTACCTAAGTGCGTCGTGATGAATTTATGTTGCCAACCTATACATGACAGATACGCATCCATTTCATTGGCGTCCAGCGCTTTTGCTTCGGCTTCGGCAAGATGGCCGAGAAACTCAAGTTCAATGCTGATATGATCGGGTATTTTACCGTCCCGGTTTAGGAAATCAAAACCGGCGTCTTTGATGAACTGGCATACCACGGCGGTTTCTTTCCCCATCAACAAACCGCTTCCGCGTTTTATTTGCACCGATTCATAAGGTGCTATATGTTTACCGGGGCCAACAAATAAATAAGCGTATTCTTCCGCCAAGAAATCTATAACACCGTCTGCATCATCATCCCGGTTGATCGGATCCAAATCAATTCCAAGCGATTTAAGCACCGTTTGTATTTTTTCATCCTTCATTTGATCAAGGAATGAGCGATCCATTTCAGTGGCAAACACCCGAGCCAACAAAAGATAGAGTTGGCTGCGGGACCGGGCTTCTTGTCGCATGCCGTCCTTGTCGAACGGAACCTCGGCCTGAATATCGTGCTCGGCGTTTAACATAACAGCTATCCTCTATCTCAAGAAAAAAGTGGTACGCTTATATTCTATTGAAAAAGCGTACCACAGGATTTCAGTATATTTTATCAAGCCTTGGCTAACTTGGTGACTTTGACCACCGTATCCATCCATCTGAGTTCACCGGAAATCGGATCGGCTTTATTACCGATAATCCAGTTCGGATGCGCCCCTCCGGCATTGGCTTTACCGTCACGCCACCAGATCGGTCCATCACCCGGTTTATCTTGTTTGGAGAACTCGTGATATTTACCAGAAGCATAGCGACCATATTCCCAGTGACCACAATGATGTGAAATGGCAACCGATCCCGGTACAATAGCCGGCGTAATTCGCACGGGTGTTTCAACATTGCCGAATTCAGATGCAATTTTAATAATATCACCATCATTGATTTGGCGTTCCTCAGCCGTTACCGGGTTCATCCAAGCCGGGTTGTCATGATAAATTTCCGTCAACCACTTGCAATTTGCCGAACGGGAATGAATTTGCGTGGCGACTTTATAGGTCGTCAAAATCAAATCATCCACGGCTTTTGCTGCATGCTCCGGAATATCAACCCACGATGGCAAAGGATTAAAGCCTTTGGCTTCCATGATTTCAGAATAAAGTTCCATATAGCCTGATTTATTTACTTTGTCCGGTTTGAAACCACTATAAACAACGCCGTCAATCACCTGACCCACATAGGCTTTATAGGATTTCTTAACGTAGCTATACCCTTTAGCCAAAGCCTCTTCTTCGCTTTTGACTTTGGCTTTTTTCCAGTTCCAATAAACCCCGGTTGCCGGGTCAAGAATGACACCGTCTTTTTGGTAGGCTTCCGGTTTGACAATTTTTCTGTAGGAATTGAAAAGCGGTTTTGTTTGTGGATTGTGATAGACACCATTTTTCTTCATATAGTCGAAGCCACCAACGGCGGCGACTTCGGGTGTTTTTTCGCAGGATTTTTTCACAAACTCTTCGTGATCTTTAATACCCAGCGGGAAACCCATCCGGTCTGCCAGTTCGATACAAACATCGGCAAAGTCACGGGCTTCACCAAGCGGTTTAGTCACCGGTTGACGAATATAATATTCCGGCACTTGCGTTGGTGACACCATGTCTTCCCATGTCCAGCGTTCCGTATAAGGCGTATCGGGCAGGATCAGATCCGCTAATGCCGCCGATTCGTCATAATAGGGATTAACACACACCGTGAACGGGATCAGGTTTTCGTCTTTCAGGATATCAATATTTTCCTTAACCTCGCCGTTGGCATAAACCGGTGTATAACAATACCACATATAAACATCCGGCCGCCCGGCACTCCCATCCTTAATCATTTTAAGAATTTGATGACTAACGTGATGAGTTGGCAATGCAGCCGCCCCAGGCAAACCGTCAATAATTTTCAGTTTACGGCTTTTGGGTTTGTTTTTAGGGCCTTTCGGATATTTCCATTTAGCACCGACAGCTTTGCATCGGGTTCCCGGTGCGTCCACATTACCTGTAATTGATGCCAGCATTTGCACGGCGCGTTCCGTATCAGCACCATGATAATTGGCAACGGCACCACGGTAACTGATAACACAGGCTGGGCTTGTGGTCGCGAACTCGCGGGCAATACGGGCGATTTGGTCGGCAGGAACGCCACTGATTTTTTCTGCCCATTCCGGCGTGAACTGTGCCAAATGCTGGTTCAAGGTTGCCACCTTTTCTTCAAGGGTGGCAGAAGCCCCCTTGGTAACCTTGCAGAACTTCAGGAAGTCTTCGCCTTGGCCCTTATAAAGGCCTTCATTCATGATAACGTTACACATTGCCAGAACAACAGCACGGTCCGTGCCCGGAATAACGGGGACCCATTCCGTTGATTTTGCCGCCGTGTTAGACAGTTTGACATCAAACGTTACCATTTTCACATTCTTGTCGACAAGGGCCGTAATCAGACGGTGGGCTGTCGGGATGTGGTTGGTATGGGCTTCCAGCACGTTGGAGCCAAAATTAAGCACATAACGGGTGTTATCAAAATCCCAGTTATCATAATGTCCACCCCAAGTCAGTTCTTGTGCCGTCCATTTAGCCCCTTCACAAATAGATGTGTGATTGCCAATAGTCCCTGTGCCATAGGTACCTAAAAACAGACTTTTGATTAGTTTTGAATGACTGGCTTTCATCCGGCCATAGTGAAAAGCAAATTTTTCAGGCTCCCCACGGTCACGCAAATCTTTCAAACGGGCGCTGAGTTCGGTTAAAGCTTCGTCCCAGCTAATGCGTTTCCAACGACCTTCGCCGCGTTTTCCGACCCGGCGCATGGGATACAGCACTCGGTCCGGATCATAAGTCTGGTTAACGCCCGCCTGTCCTTTGGCACACATAACGCCTTCGGTGCGGATTGAATTGGGTTGGCCTTCGATTTTCACCAAACGCCCGTCTTCGACAAAGGAAATATTCGGGCATCGAGTGACACATTGCCAGCAGGCGCTAGGAACGGCTTTGCGTTCAAGGCCGGTCGTTGGTGAGTAATCCTTGCCACCGTGTAATGGTGTTGGTCTGGCTTGAGCCAGTGTTGGCAGACCGATGACGGTCAAGGCCGGTGCAACTGCGGCTCCAAGTTGGAGAAAATTTCTACGATTTAACATAACCATTGCTCCTTACAAACCGATTGGGTGGGTAATTTGACCAGCGACGACAATCACGTACCTGAGGACAAAACCACCAATCAAGACAAGAGATGCTACGAAAATTTCCATTCCCACCGGGATTGCATAAGGTCGATGATGCAACAATGTCGGAAGAACGTATTTCATCTCGATCACCACCGGTAACAACAATCCAAAAACAATGAAACCAATCCAGAACTGGTTCGCCAATTGGCCGCCCGGGAACAAAACTTTTAAAGCTTCTGCAGGAGCACCAATCGTCAATTTGGCAAACATTACGAATAAGAAAACAGCCACCAGTTCAAGTCCGATCAACAAAAGATCTGAAGCGGAAAGCAAATAATTGCTCTGATTGGTTTCAGCATCGCCATTATGATTGCGCTCGAAAATGACTTTTAACAACATAATTGTTGCCACGCCGGTAGAAATGGCCGAGACTAAAAATAACGCCGCCAACATAGGAGAATTCCAAAGCGGCCTAGACGGCATCGCACCAAGCATCACACCAGTATAAATCCCGACAGCAATACCCAGCGGCACACCGGCCCATGCCAGTTTTCGGCGCAGGTCTTTTCTGTGGTCATCAGAATGTGCGTCTTTGGGTAAAAACGTGTAGGCATAAGCCGCACTGGATAAAATGGCCACCATCAAAGCCCATGAACCAATGCTCATCGGAGATAAATTAATCGTCAAAAACAGGTTGATCCATTTAAACATCCACCAGAAATTGCCATGATCTATCGCCGCTTTAAAAGTGCCAAGTTCAAAAATAATCAGTGATGTACCAACGGCCATCATAACGGGTGCCGCCAACGCACCATACTTAGCCACCCGAAAATGGGAGCCGCCAAAACCACCACCGCCTCCACTCAGCAATACAGACGAAGAGACCGTTAATGCGCCCGCACCGGCACCCGCTAGAAACAGGTAACCAATGACAGGTAAACCCCAGTTTAATTCAAACATAGCTTCTATCTCCTCTCTTTGTCGGGACGGAATGTGTCAACACGTACATATTGACCCATCCGTTCGCCGTCTTGTTCACCCGTATGATCGGCGTCAATGTAATAAACATTGGGTTCCGTTCCCATTTCCTGACGGAGCACCGTCACCGGGAAGGTCGCGATCAACTTGGAAACTTCACTTTCGGGATCCAGCATGTCTCCAAAAATCCGGGCATGGCCCTGACATGTATTGACGCATGACGGAACCAGTCCTTGTTCAACACGGTGGATACAGAAATCACATTTTTCCGCGGTTCCCGTACGTGGGTTAATAAACCGCATATCATACGGACAAGCCTGAATGCAGTATTTACAGCCGATGCATGTGTCTGCATCGACGACAACAATGCCGTCTTCTGCGCGTTTATAAGTGGCCCCCGTCGGGCACACATCAACGCATTGCGGTTTTGAACACTGGTTGCAAAGGCGTGGTAAAAAACTTCTGCTGACGTTAGGATAGGTGCCTTTCTCAACATATTCTACCCATGACCGATTGGCCCCCAAAGGCACATCAAATTCTGCCTTACAAGCAACGGTGCATGCATGGCATCCAACGCATTTCCGGGTATCGATAACCATGGCGTAATGAACCTTGCGGTCTGATTTCGCCTGACTTTTTTCCGCCACAACACCAGCGGCTACGGCTGTAACGGCTGTAGCACCAGCTGCTTTCAAAGCATTGCGACGGGATAAATTTTTATGGTGTACTGTCATTTTCATAACCCCTGTCAAAAACACACGTTTCTTCCAAATGACGGACCGTACTCAACAGTCCTTGCTGCACCTGCGAAGTATACACAGGGCAACTTCAAGGCGCATTGACTTAGATCAAATTTATGAAGTTCTTGGCCGGTTTATGAAGTTCTTGGCCGGGGTCTAAAAACGTCAGGAATTGATCAAAACGTTTTTAAGTCCACGGCAGCCGACAACAGAGACATTTAATTGACGGGCGAGTTGATCGATAAAGGATTCGGGCAAACTGTAAAAAGCCGTTGATAAAGCATCGGCCCGGGTTGCGTTATCGGCAATGACACTGATCGATGACCATTCCGACGGGCTGTGTCCGGTTTGCGGATTAAACAGATGATTGAAAGTTCCGCTTTTGTTAAAACGCGTACCGTACCCGCCCGATGTGGCAATAGCTTTATTTTTAAGAGACACTTTTTTTATCAGGTCCGTTGACCCATCGGCCGCTTTGATACCCACTTGCCAGTCTCGGCCATGACCGGGTTTTCCAAGGCCACGAATTTCACCAAGATCGACGAGTATATTATCAAAGCCTTTGGATTTTAACAATTCGGCCACCCGGTCCGTCAGGTATCCTTGGGCAATACCGTTTAATGTAATTTTCATCCCCAGTTTCATGAACTGGATGCGGCGGGGATCAATTTCGACAGATTTATAATCGATACGTTCAAGGGCGGAGTTGATATCCATTTTATCTGGACCAATGTCATCACCCGGGTACTTGGCAAAATGACGGGCATATAAATCCCATAACGGCTGTACGGTAAAATCAAAAGCACCACCCGTGACGTCGCTTATTTGAGCCGCGTCATCTAGACAACGAATTAAATCAAGCGGCGGCAGGTTAATTATTCCTACCTTGTTTAATTGCGAAAGCGCGGACGCTGGATCAAACAGGCTGAAAATTTTTTCAAGCCGCCTGATTTCGTTCTCAACTGATCTAATGGCACGTCGGGCTTCATCCTGATCCGGGTGGGCAAGTATAAGTTCGGCATCCGCCCCCATCGCAACACCGCGCCAACGAACGACGTTAGGTGATGCCAACAAAGCGGACGGGGAAACAACACCTCCTGCCAACAAACCTGCGCTAATGCTAATAAAACGGCGTCGGGATACAGGCACGATTATTCTCCAATCGGTTTTTGTTTATGGGTCGGCTGCATGGTCATTTTAGATGCACCGTCCATTTCCACAGGACCCAATACGGCGCTGTCTGGAATTTCACTAAACGTAGCGACATGGCCGCCATATTTTTGCATAAATTTTCCAGCCGCCGCTTTGCTTGCAAACGGCACCTGTTCCGGCGCACCCATACCGCCCGTTCGGGAACTCCCTGATACATAAAACGCGGATTTTCCATCGATCCATTTTCTTGGTCCGTCATTGCTCCACGCTTTTTCTGCGGACATATCAGTGACAAAAATCGCGGCGATGTTTTTTGCTTCCTCAGCCAACCGGGTAAAAGCAATGGTATCGCGGGCGGATGAAAACCAGATCGCCTCACTTTGGCCCGTCAACTTGATCTGGCCTTTTGGCCCCTCATGATCAAGAACAGTCATGTTACAGTAATAACCCGTAGCATCGCTTGTTAATTCCGATGGCATAACGTTTTCATCGGACTGTTCTTCGGAACAGCCGGACAGACCAGCAACCAAGATGACAGCAGCAAAAATCAAAGTAAATTTGCCCATTTATATATCTTTCTTATTAAACAAGTAACCGGCAAAACCGAACGGCAGGACGACCCAGGCCAACAGCATCCCAATCAATGCCCAAACCGGCAATTTCACATCAGCCATCATACCTATGCTGCCGGATAGAGCCTGAACATTGTCAAACCCGCCTAGATTAATCAAACGGTAAACATCAGCTGGATTTACCAGCAATAGAATCTGGAATAATCCTTGGCTTATACTACTACCAAAATTGACCAAGGCCGCTAGCAACGCCATGTCATAGACCAGCACAAACACCAGCCATACGCCTATGGCAATCCCGGCCGCCGTCCCGCGTTCACGCACCGATGCACTGATCAGATAACCAAGCCCTAGAAATGCTCCGCCCAAAAGTATCGAAGACACGGTCATATTGACAAATGCCATCACCGCGTTGGCCTCGATATCGTCGCCCCAGACAAACGCGACCAAACCGGCAACGCCGTATCCGACGATTGTGGCAAAGCCAAGGATGATCATGTGGCCTAAAAATTTTCCAGCCATAACGTGAGCTCGCGTCACCGGATAGGACAGTAATAACAACATTGTCCCACGTTCAATTTCACCGATGATACTGTCATAAGACAACATCAACCCGATCAGCGGCAGCAAAAATATAGACAGGCTGGACAAGCTGACAACGGTTATCAGCAACGGGCTTGCACCGACACTGCCACCGGGGGCACTGCCGAGAAACGTCAGGCTAAGGGCAAAACCAGCTAACATTAATGTCAAGGCAATGATCCAGCGATTTCGAAAGCCGTCACGAATTTCCTGAGCCGCGATAACAAAAACAGCATCCATTTTTTAAACTCCTTCATCGCGGTAATGGGAATAAAGTTGATCCAGTGACGGCAACTGGATATCAACATCTTCGATGGCAATGCCGATTTCTGAAACCCGACGCAATATCATCATTTTGTCATTAGCCGCACAGGAGAATTCTACTGTTCTACCATTCACCAAATTAATATCCACACCAGCCAATTGACCGGCAATTTCACTGGCCGACCCTTTTTGGGTCACCAAACGTATGCGAACGGGTATTTGGGCTTTGTTCCGCAGATCATAAAGCGAGCCGTTGGCAATCAGCCTACCTTTATTCATGATTGCAATTTTTTCAATTCGTGTTTCCAGTTCCGACAAGGCATGAGATGACAATAAAATTGTCGCCCCATCATTTTTCAGCGTTGTCAGAGTGTCATAGAAACGTCGCCTGAGCTGAGGATCAAGTCCTGATGTTGGTTCATCCAACAACAAAACTTTAGGGTCACCCAGCATGGCTTGTGCCAAACCTAAACGTTGACGCATTCCTTTCGAATAGGTTTTAATGCGCTGTCTGGCGGCGTCTTGCAAACCAACCCGTTCAAGCAATTCCATATTCAGTTTCAGATCAACGCGTTTCAGACGGGCATAAAAATTCATGGCATCCAACCCGGTCATGGCTCCTTGAAATGAAATGGTTTCCGGCAAAAAACCAAGATGACGGCGGCTGTCAACCCCGCTGGTACCCGCCGGATCGGCTCCCAGCACTTTAACCTCGCCATGACTAGGCCGGATCAAGCCTAGCAATAGTTTCATCATTGTTGTTTTGCCAGCCCCGTTATGACCGACTAATGCGACAACAGAACCCTGTTCAATAGTCAGCGTAATATGATCGAGTACGGTTTTTCCACAATACGTTTTCCCAGCATCTATAAACTGTAAAGTCTTTTGACTCATTGGCTAACCTTCCAAATTTGTGGCGATTTAATCCTCGGCGGAACCATCAATGGCGCGCTATCGACGATGCCGCCCGGCAACAAAGCCGGAAAACGAGATTGCGCCCAACGGAGAACCTGTATTGCCGGACTGTTTATTAATAACTTAGCCAACGGCTGAGCCCAGATCACGCGATCAATCATGTCATTTGGGCGATATGCTGTATCCGCCAGACCGTCACCATCAAGATCAAACGCCGCATTGTCGCTCCAATAATTACCACGTCCGCCTGATGACCAGTCAAGATTTCTGGAGCCCACATATTTAACTTGCGTCCGGTTTGCGACAAAAGCGTTATTGGTAACGGTATTTCGTTCTGATCCAGCAGTAAAATGAATGCCAATTCCGCACCCTTTAAAGCGGTTTCCGGAAAATATGTTATTGTTGGAATTATAGATAAAGACACATTTTGTTCTGCCATATTCAACACTGTTATTTTCAATAACCGAAGAATTAGCAAAATTTAACATAATACCGTGGTTGCGGTCTTTGATCGAGCGGTTGCCTTTGACTACAAGTTTGTTGGAAAACATCAACGCATAACCGACCTTGTTGCCCATCGACAGATTACCGCTAATTTCGCTGTTGTTTGTGTACATATAATGGACCGCAATGCGTAAATTACGGAATCTGTTATTTTTAAAAATATTGTTGCGGCTGGTGGTCGTGAAAATACCATCGCGGCCATATTGAAAGTCATTGTTTTCAACGACTGATCCCGGCGTATTCCATAAACTGATGCCGTTACCCCGTTGATTGATGCGTGAAATTTTCATGCCAATAACTGTGTTGCCACGCATAACCGCATTTTTTGGCCCCCAAAAATACACGCCAAAAAGATTATCTTTGATCATGTTGTTTTCGATCAAAGCCCGGTCACCGGATTTATTGACGAAAACACCAGAATCCATGGTTTCAAGTTCTTTGCCTGATCCGGTGATCGTTAAATTTTTAATAACCACGTCCGCCGCCGCCACAGTAATTGTCGAACCAGCACCGGAGCCTTTGATAACAGAACCTTGCTGCCCGATAAGGCGAAGCGATTTATCAATGATGATCGGGCCGTGATAAACGCCCGGTAAAAGTTCAAGGACATCACCGGGTGCGGCATGAGAAATAGCTTGTTTCAAGGCACCCACACCCGGTGAAACTGAAACCGTAGCCGCAATCGCCCTGTTTGACAGGGCTTGGGCAAAAGCCGCCGCCACCAACAAACAGAAATAAAAAATTGTACGATATTCAGCCACGGTTTCAAATCCTTTGAATTTAGATGTTAAGCTTTTTCAACCAACATCCGGCCACGCATTTCCATATGAAGCGCATGACAGAACCATTGACAATAGAACCAGTGCACACCCGGCATGCCGGCTGTGAATGTCACCGATGCCGTGGCTTGCGGTCCGATTTCAATCGCCACACCATGATTAGCCAAAGTAAATCCATGGGTCAGGTCGTCCAAGTCATCCATATTAGTTATATAGACTGTTACTTCATTACCTTGTTTCACCTTGAAACTTTCTAGGCTGAAATTAGGCGCAATGGAATGCATGTAAACACGCACTTTGTTCCCGTCGCGAATAACATGCTCGGCTTCTTCAAGATTGACACCATCTTTTTTTGCCATGGCTATGGCATCCGCCCAGCTTGGGTCTTCTCGTTTATAGACGCTGTCCGGGTTTAAAATCGAACGCTTTACGATCATACAATCATGGGGCTCGGCAAATGTTGGCCCGTCATGTACAACTTTCATAACGTCACCGGAAATATCGATCAGCTGATCATTTTCTGGTTTTAGTGGACCAACGTTGATGAACCGATCTTTGGAAAACTTATTCAGTGAAACAAGCCACTGACCATCGGCATCTTTGGTTTCGCCCATGGTTGTGTGGTTATGACCCGGTTGGTACTGCACATCGACTTTTTGAATAATTGGATCGACTTTTTCACCTTTATAAGCACGAACGGCTTTATCGATACTCCACTTACAAACCTGACTGTCTAAAAATAAAGTTGTATAGGCATTTCCCCGACCATCAAATGCAGTATGAAGCGGCCCCAAACCTAGTTCAGGTTCGGCGGCAATTGTATCACGCGGCTTGATCTTGTCTGTGAATAAATCAGGCAAGAGGCTTAAATCGATAACAGAAACCGTTGGTGATAATTTACCGTTAATCATCATGTACTTGCCATCTGGCGTTGCGTTAACACCGTGCGGGCTGTTGGGGATCGGAATGTAACGGGTGTATTTGGACCCTTTGCGACCATCAAGAACAGGTGTTTTTCCAACATAGGTTTTAAAATCACCGGCTTTAACACCGGCTTCGATGGCCCTAAGATCAAAAACCACGCACCAGTCGGTTTCAGAGGATGTCATATCTGCTAAATTGACGCCTTCTTCGGAATTGTAGCAACTTGAAATCGCGTACTTACCTTGATAATCCGCATCAACATTATCAAGATTACCGTCAACGATGACCTGCCATTTGACTTCCATATCGTCGCCGTCAATGCCCGAAAATACAGAATGATATTTGCTTGGATCATCCAGATCACGGCCATCGTTTGGCATCGGAACACGGTGTTCACCATTGGCAAAAACATAACCTGTGCGCGGAAATTTTTGTGGCCGAAGGCCGTGAATATCCGCCGCATTAGGGATCGAGATAATTTTATCAACCTTCATAATGTCACAGCGAATACGGGCGACACGGGTATTGGCTTTATCATTGACGAAAATATAACGCCCATCATAGGTGCCATCGGTAAATGACATATGCGGATGGTGGGTATCACCGTTCAAATGAATGCCGCCTATATCTTTCAAGAATTCACGTTCTTCTGGAAGTTGGTTTTCCATTAAAATTTTCCGACTTTCATTGGTTTGCCCCCAACCCGTCGCACTACAACGGTTAAAAACCGGGATACGCATCAATTCGCGCATGGACGGCATACCCATAACACGGAGTTCGCCGGACTGACCGCCGCTCCAGATACCGTAGTAATCGTCTAATTCGCCGGGTTTGACTTCGGATTTAGCTTTTTTAATGGCCGCACGGACATCGTCTGGCGTCATCAATGCACCAACACCGGCGACGGCGCCCAAGCTTGTTAGTGTCGCAACCTTGGTTGTTGTGCTTAGAAGTTCACGGCGCGAAACACCGCTTACAGTGGTTTTTTTCTTTGACATTTTTGGCTCCTATTGCCTATGGGTAAAATTACTAAAGTGTTTTATTCCGGATGCAGGATTAACATTTCTGGTCCCCTGCTTGTCTTGGCGGCATCCGCTGCCGCTTGCGTGTAATTTTTTATCCTTTTAGTTTCTGTTGCTGCTCCGCCGTTGATGACAAAGCTTTTCTACGCGCTCTTTTCAGGCGCAATTGGATCATCGGCGGGCATTTATGGGTATCGTAATAAAGCGTCTGACAATGCAGGCACTGCATACATTCATTAGGGTTAATCTGACCATTGGGGTGAATGGCTTCGACCATGCATTCACGCGCACAACGGTGACAAGGCGACCCGCATTCTTTATGGCGACGCAACCATTCATTCATGCGCAAACGACCAGGAATTCCAAGTGCCGCGCCTAGTGGGCATAGATAACGACAGAAAAACCGTTCAATAAACAAACCGATGACAAGCAACACGATGGCATAAAAAACATAAGGCCATGTGCGCAGGAATGTCAGGACAATAGTGGTTTTAAAAGGTTCGATCTCAGCCAGTTGTTCAGCCGCCTCGAAAGAATACAAAGACATTCCGAACAGCCCCAGAAAAACAATGTATTTGATCGGCCATAACCGTTCATGCAAACCCCAAGGCATTTTGATTTGCGGTATTTTCAATACTTTGGCGATGCGGTTTAATAATTCCTGTAAAGCTCCAAAAGGACACAACCAGCCACAATAGACACCCCGCCCCCAGAACAGTAGAGATGCAGCCACCGAACCCCAAAGGATAAAAATCAACGGTTCCTTCAAAAAGAAATCCCAACTAAAGCCATTGATCAGTGAACCGGCGAAGGTCAACACGTTAACAACGGAAAGCTGAGCCTGTTGATAAAAACCAATCCAAATTACGGTAAATATTAAAAAACCTAACCGCACCCGGTCTGTCAAAATCGGGTATTTGACAAGCAAGTCTTGGAAAAAAAAGATCATCGTCAAAAAACCAAGAGCCGCAGCTAATATCACCATGTCAGGAATTTTATTCCGCCAAATTTTCATCCACAAAGGATCGGCCAGAGAAGACAATCGCCCACTGGAATTTTCAGAAGATGCAGCGTTGTTTTTTCCCGCTGCACCAACAATTTTACGGTCAATATATTTTTCAGGCGGGATAAAGCCCAAATCAAATGTAATAAATTCCTTTTTAATGGGGCCGATTGCTCGTTGCACAAGCAATTTAACGCGCCATGGCTTAGCCGGATTAAATCCGCTACCCGAAGGAATAATAAACAGATCGGCATCTTTAAATTTGGGTGTGCCTTCGGCGTTAAGACCACCTAGACGCTTATGCAAACGATCGCGGAAACGAACGCTTGCGTCACCCTGAATTAATTGAAACCGATCAAAAATACCGCCGCGAACATAGCCTGATCCTTTAAATGAATAGAGCCCGTTGCCAGCCATAATAATCGCTGTTTCACCGGGTTTTAGCTTTTTCATTAAATTCTTATATTCCTGTTGCCCAAGCAGATTTTTTGCAATATCCGGAATCGCAGCCGATGCCACATATAAATCAATAAACACATCGTCAAGGTTGCTCGATTCCGGTTTACCGGCGGCTTTGGTTTTTCCAGCCTTAGTAAAAGCTTTGCTGACCTCGCCGACGGATAACGTTAAACGCCGGACAGAACCTTCGCCCAATAACGCTTGCCAGCTTTCACTTTCAAAAGGCTTATTTTTGATTTTCACGACCTCGCGAATACCGCTATTGCTCTCTGCCTTAAGACCACCAAGACCAAGACTTTTAGCAACTTCGGTCGCAGCTCGGATGATAGTGTCATCAATAATCATCACCGTAACCGTGGCCCCGCTTACGACATCAACTTCACGCGCTGCGGCTTTTCCTTTATGCCGAGCGACGATATCCAGACCTTTATAACGATCAATAAAAGCGACAATTTTTCTGACCGGAATACCAACCAGCACAATTGGTTCGGAATGCTTAACCAATTTAGCCTTGGTAATTACACCCTTGGTATTCATGCCGATGACAACGTGAATGGGTTTCCCCGAATATCCAGTGGCGTTTACAATGCTCGAATTCAGAAACACGTAGCCAAGCAATTCATTGCCGCGAAACGCTTTTGCCACAGATGGATTGCCCTGTTCTTCGCCCAAGCGGTCAGCACCGGGGATAATTTCACCAACGGTGAATTTATTTTGAAATGTGTTCAGCCCAACTGCCGCCAAAGCATCGACAGAAAGATTGACCATAATCATAACGACGGTCAGTTTTAAAATGATTTTAAGTAGCACCTTACGCAATGTGCGTGTCCTTTAACATCTTGAAATTTTATAACAAATCGATATGTGGCTTAGCATCTCAACATAAGATACGGTTAAGCCATGCTTGGAATTTATCAAAACCCTACTTGTTTTTTCGCAGGTGCGTAATTGATGCACATCAATTTCCAAATATTTTTTTTCATGTAGAATTGTGTATGTCTGAAAATAAAAACCATCTTTTTGAATTGATTAATCAACTAACGGATTCAGTACCGCTTTATGTGCTTGTCATCAAAGTTGATCAAAATACTGTTCGGCTATGCGAACGCACTATTTTGCAAATGAGAACCTGCCGTAACGAAGACACAATAGAAACGTTAGAAACGTTCATCATTTGTGAAAAAAACCATATCCAGAAAATTTATGAGCAATACATTCATGAAAATACTGATGTCCGCATTCAAATGAATAATTTCTGGCTCGAACAACAATTCATCGATGGACCGCTTGTAGAAATACTTGCCAATCCATATTTATTAACACCCCGACGGGCCTTTGATCTGGCCATTCTTTATAAAAGACAGGCCTTTGATTTTTTCACGGGTATAGCGGCCAACCTGAATGATTTCGAAATGCGCAAGCAAATAGAAAGTGTGGCACTTAGGCAGTTAAAAGAAATTCCTGAACTTCGATTATGCCGCTTTCGGGAATGGAAAAAAGAAACCAAACCAGCTCTTCAGCGGCTGAATATTAACACAACATTTTCCGGATTATCCAGAACGGATGATTTGAATAGGACCGCCGTTCGAATTGAAAACCTGATCACCGATGAGATCCGTATCATTCAAAAGCACCATGCTATGACGATGCCGGACCATACAGCCCATGTACTCGAAAAACTGACATCCGTTATGCCTAATCAGTACGTTAACAACAACGATTATTCCGTCGCAAAAGAGTATATAGGCACGAATGACACATCTCTTTTTTCTGCTTTAAAAGCGCTTCTTGGTGAACTCGATGTAGCCGTTAACCTGTTCCTGATGGTTGCTGAAACGTCCCGTTTTGAAGACATTGTTCAATCATCCCAAATCAAAGCCAAACAATACGTTAATCATATCACCCATATCCGCCATCAACTGGATATAATGTCTGAAAAGTGATCGTGCAAAAAGATCATACTTAGGCAGTTGGTCAGTTGTTGCCGATGCCCTTGGTCAGGCTTTAAGGGTTTAGTGGAGCCGAGAGGCTAGAAACTATAATCCATCAGATTAAATTTGACAGTTTCAGGAAACGGGTTATCCCAAAACGGAGGCTTTGATTTTCTGAGAAAAACTATTATTCAAAAAAGTATGAATACGCCCGGCCGTTTCACATGCACCAGCCACACAACACCCCACCGATGGACCATTCAGATAATTTCCGGTGACAAACAAACCGGGTATTTCCCGTGACAATTTTTCAATTTTGTCAACCCGTCCCTGATGACCCACCGTGTATTGCGGAATTCCCCGAGGCCAGAACCGGACCTTGGACACGACACTTTTTCCGTGCGTTCCCAACAAATCTTTAAATTCTAGACGGGCAAGTTCCAATATGTCCTGTTCATTCATCCGCCCCATATCAGAATGCCGCGCTCCGCCCATGTAAGCGGTCAGGGAAACATGGCTTTTGGGGGCACGTCCGGCGAACATTGTTGATGGAAATTGCACACCGGTAAAAGCCCGATTTTCCGAACTGGCCGATAAATAGCCAAGTCCATCAAGAGGATGGTCAACATGTTCTCGTTTAAAGCCCATAAACACCACGGCCAATGGTGGGGCTGAAATTTCAGCAATAACACTGGCACCAATAGGCGTCATATTTTCCAACAAGGAAGCCGCCACATGGGGCTGGGTTGCCATCAACACGGTACGCGTGTTTAATATCCCGTGTTTCCCTGTATCGATCATAAAACCTGATCCACATGCGCGCACTTTCCTGACCACCACTCCGGTCCGGATATGGTCATGCAAAACCTGTGATAATGCTTTGGGAAACGATCCGATCCCGTCCCGCCATGAATACAGTTTTTTAGCCGGCATTGAGCCTTGATCCAGATAACGGGACCACACACCTTTACTGATGGAGCCATATTTTTTTTCCAACTCAAGCACTTTAGGAAACACGGACTGCACCGAAATCCGATCTGCCCTGCCCGCGTAAAGACCGCCCACCAACGGATCCATAATACGTTTGGCAAATTGTTTGCCGAAGCGCCTTGTAAAATACTGATCAACGGTTTCATCGGCCTGATATTTTTTTGATGATGCAATGTTTTCAAATAGCATTCGGGCGCGGCCGGACAGGGATAAATAATTTGACAGCAAAAAACCAAGTGGATGCACCGATATTCCGTGCAACTGATCATTTTTAACAAGATAACGCCGTTTTACATCGTCGCCTAATTCAACTTTAGCAGCAGTCAGCCCTACAGCTGTTGACAATTTTCCAACTTCTGGCACGGCTGCGTTAATGGTGCTGGGCCCATGTTCCATCAAAAAACCATTGATGTTTTCGCTAATGGCATTGCCGCCGGCACATTGCTGGCGCTCCAACACCACCACACCCAGCCCTTGTTGTTTTAACTGCCAAGCAGCCGTCAAGCCGGATATACCGGCGCCGATAATAGTAACATCAATCATTTGTCACCTCTGGGCGTTTCATGGATTGCTTAAATTTTTTCAGCAATTCACCGTTACCAAAGCGTTTTTTTGCGGCCTTTGCCATATCATCAACGTCGACCACACCACGACCCTGTCCACGAACCAGTTTTTCGACGCTGCGTCTGACCATACGCCGGACAAAGGGCGGGACTTTAGATAACCTGTCTTCGGCGTTTCTCGACCAGACCAGTGCCCGTTCCGAATTTGCCAGTACTTCAATCACTGCACCACCGCCCGGCTGGTAACCACAAAGAAAATCTTCGCCCATCAAATTGCCATCGCGTGCCAGTGGCCGGGCCCGGCAACCACCACAGACAGAACTGAATTCACAAATTCCGCAACGGCCTTCGAGTTTGGGTTGGCGCAATTGACCAAATTGTTTGGATTGCTGCCAGATATCTGAAAATGAAGACGTGCGAATGGACCCTGCTTCGGCTTCGATATAAGGGCACGCGGTCACCGCACCTTCGGGCGTCACCCGACAATAACGAGTTCCTGCAAGACAGCCCCCGGCATCATAGCCTTGAGCCAATGTAATCGGCCAGTCGGCATCCAGTTCCAGCGCCATACGTTTGAAATGCGGCGCACACTTGGCCCGGATCATCAGGTCTTTTTCATTGTGGGACAAAGCCGTGACCCGGCGAAGGACATCTTCGTAAGTACTTTTTGAAATATTAGTGACTTTTTCGCCGCGCCCGGTGCACACCAGAAAAAAAACATTCAACGCCAATGCGTCGGCCGATTTGGCAAAATTAACCATTGCTTCAAGCTCATCAGCGTTGTCATCAGAGACGGAAAAATGAATTTGAAAGGGCAAGTCCGCATTCCTGCACGCATCAAGTGAGGCCATGGTTTTTAACCATGAACCGGGGCATTTGCGAAAATCATCATGATAATCGGGGTCTAGGGAATCGACGCTGATCCCCGCCCCGGCAAGACCCGCCGATTGCAAACGCGCTATACGTTCCGCATTCAAAAGCACGCCGTTGGTACCCAAAACAACCATCAACTGATGACGGGCAGCGTGGGCGACAAGAACTTCGATGTCACGGCGCAACAACGGTTCACCACCGGTCATGACAATCATACATTCAGGAGCCATCCCAGCAATATCATCAATCAGTTTTTTGACATCATCCGTTGTCAGTTCGCCGTTTTCACCATCTGCGCGAACCCCCGCATCAAGATAACAATGCTGACACCGTAAATTACAGCGCCGGGTCAGGTTAAGCGCGACCAGATAAGGTGGCAGCACATCCTGCATAGTTCAGGACTCGGATTGTTCAGGCAGCGGACACATGGCTTTGCGGACCTCATTGATGGCTTGTTCTGCCAATTCAAGCTGGACCGTGTGCAGTTTATTTTCGCGGGCCAGATCTTCGACTTCGAGGCGCACCGTATCCCGTACCATTTCAGGGACCCGAGCCAAACGAGCCAACGCCGCCGCCGACCATTTCGGTGCATCGTCATCCGCAAGATCAAGAAACGGCCGGACATGACGGACGCCGACTTCCAAAACTTTATCCCGCCTAGCCCGTTTGACAGCCCGTAGCCGGATGTTATCGGCCACCGCCGCGTCGATCACGGACGCAAGCAATTTGTTTGCCGCATCGCTCATGGTTACAGTGCGTTCAGGGTCGGTTGTTTGATTACCAAAACCGGGCATTATATTTTTCATCACCTCATCAACAATATCTGACGTGATAAATGTATGACCCTGTTTCTGGGCATGGCGGTGAACCATGCGCCTAGCCATATCACGAACAAATTCCGGCGCCCGAGAAATTTTTTTCTCAGCCTCCACGCTCCACGACATGGTTTCTTCGGCAACAACTTCCAAGGGCGGTATATAGGTCCTTTGGGTCAACCAAACATGACACGGCGCTTGGCGTAATAGATTTTCAGCATTGCCGCCGATGTCCAGATCAGTGTCCGCATGGACCCCGGTTTTACCGAGGATGACAAGGCTGGCTTTTACGTCATTGATATATTTGATCAGGGCACGATAAGGTTTTCCGTCAAGCAAACGGGTTGTCAACTTGGCCCCTAAATCATCAGCAATGGTTTCAGCCACATCCAGATGTGATTGATAAATCTTGGCAATGCCATCATCGATCAGTTCTTCGTGAAGCTGTTCCTGTTCTTTAAAACGGAATACTTTGCCGGCTTCTTCGGACAACACACCAGCAATTTTATTAAAGGCCACATAGTGATAATAAGGATCATAGGCGGCCACAGCATGGACCGGGATATTCAACCTAGCCCCTAAATCAAGCGCCGTCATCAACGCCCCGCCGGAACGCGCAGATCCATCAATGCCAACGACAATTGGGCCGTCCCCAATGGGCAATTCCGGGTTGCGAATAACAAGGGTATCAATCTGGCTGCGCCTGACGACGCGTTCGCAAACACTACCGATCAAACTTCCGGGAACCGCCCCCAGCCCAAGCGCACCCATAACCAGCACATCAAATTGGCCACTGTTGGCGGCCTCACTCACGCGCGCATAGTTTTTTCCTTCCGGGCTCTGGCGCCTGAATTCAACCCCGGCTTGCTGACAGCGTTCCAATCCCACATCGTGATAACTGTTACTGATAATATCAAGGCCACGGGTAATCAGATCGTCATGGACAACACGTTGATAGCCCATTTCCTCCTCTTCGAGATAGCGTTCAGGAAGACCACCTTCCATCATTTTAAATCGGCGGTCATGAAGGTCCGCTGCATAGGCGTGAATTCCAGTGACAACGCCACCTGAACTTTTTGCAAAAATAATGGCCTGTTCCAAAGCTTGATTGGCGTGTTCTGATGCATCAAGAGCGACAAGCAAGCGTTTCAACGGCACGGGAGCCGTATTATCAACGGCTTCAGCATTATCCTTATCCGTTTCGGGACTGATCTTTTCCGATAACGCGTTCATGCTTTATCCTTTTCGCTCCTGTTTAATTAAGAAGCCAGTAAATAAACAACATCGACACCACGATGACATTCACCAAAGCCCCGGCCAACACGAAATAATCGAAAAGTGTTCGCCTAGGTTTTGATCGGACCGAAAAAAGCGCCATGGCTTTGGTTCCTGTCAAACTTGTCATGTTCAATACGAAAAGTTGACTTTGGCGGTGCCGTTAGCAGCCACTTCAACCGTGCCTTTTTTCGTACCCAGTGAGCTATGCCATACATTGATTTTGTATTTTCCGGGCGGCACATCCTTGATTTCAAATTCACCTTTGTCATTGACCACGGCGAAATACGGATTTTTAGCCACAAACACATAGGCATGCATGAAATCATGGGCGTCGCATTCGACTTTCATTGCGACCCCTCTGCGCAGTTTGATTTTTTTTTCAACGACACTTCCGACTTCGGGCTGGGATACATTTAACACCGTACGCCGAGCTTTTTTAATCAATTCGTAGGTATGGATGTTATGCAATGTTTTATCGGAATTGATGGCTTCCATGACACTGCCGTTAGCCATAACCGAAAGCGCAGGAGAGAATTCACATTTTTTCTGATTAATCGTCAGTTTTTTCAAAGCTGCCGGAAATGGTTTCCCGGATTTAACCTTTTCAAGGTAAACTACCGCGTCCAAAAGTGCCCCGTTTTTAACACGAACAACAGGAACGTCGCGGGTTCCCGTTCCACAGATTTCAGGATTTTTTGAAATCGTATAGGATTTTGTTTCTGATTTAGCACTTCCGGAACTGATTTTTCCATTAATGGCCCCGCCTCCGGTTACGGTCATCTCTTTATATTTCGCGGCCTCGGCATTGTTAAAAGAAAGACCGATAGTCGCCGTTAAAATCATCGTACCTAGAACGCGTTTCATATTACTTTCCTTTTGTATTTATGTCATAGTTAAAAAATCAGGCCGCCATCAATTCATCCGATATTGGCTTCCCTAAAATTTCCAAGCCTTCGATAGCGACTTTCCAGACCCGTTTTTGTTGTTCTTTTTCAAGCGTTTCCAAGAAAACATTTCTGGCAATATGACTTTTATGGTGGCGCAATAATTGAGCGACCTGTCGCACATGGTAGCCTTCAAATTGCAAGGCAAACCGGGCGAGACGCCGCACCGTTTCATCATCGGATCTGGGGGCCAAAACTTCCACCGCTGCCAAGCGAACGGCCGGAATTTCATCATCCAGACAAGAGATGATCATTTCATCAGTCCCTATACATGTTGCAAGCCCGCGAATAGCTTCGGTACGCACAAAACTGTAAGGATCGCGCAAACAGTTTTTCAAAATGTTTGCCTTTCCCCTTGACGGTATTTGAGCATAGGCTCGTGTCGCCTGAAACCGTATTTCTTGATCAACGTCTTCTAATTTACCGAGCAGCACATCGATTACCTGATCCGGATAACTGCCCATTTTTTCACCTAATAGCGCGAGGCTATCTATGGCTGTCAAAGACAATTCCCTGTCATGTTGATCGGCGGCTTCGGCTAACGTTATAGCGATATCGTCACTTTTAAAATCACCCAAAAGCCGGGCTGCAAACCGCCTGACATCCTGATAAGGTGCGATCTTCAATTCCGGAGATACAGTTTTCTTTTTCCGGCTACGTTGAGTTAATTCAAGAAATTCAATATCCGTTTCTGAAAGTTCGATAGCTTCTTCACCGGCCAAAGCCGCGTCAACACTTTCCGATGGTGCGCCCATTAATGCCGCCAATGTTGTAGCAGGGAATTGCGGGTCATCATTCTCTGATGATAACACCTCATCTTTTATCATTGGTTGGGCGGCACCAATTGTTTCATCAATTTCCGCGACCGGGGTCAGGTTTTCTTCATCACCTTGCAAAACGTCCTCTTGTATTTGCTCGTGGACTTCCTCGTGGACTTCCCCTTGGACTTCGCTTTCCATAAGTTCCGGTTCAGGAACGGTTTCACCACGCAAGGATGCCTGCAAAATTTCCATAGCCATATCCGCCCATCGGTGATCTGATTGAGCACGCCGGGCAATCGCCATCATGGCATCAAGGCGAAGTTGTCTGTTGTCATCGCCAAGGATTGTTTTTAAAGCATTAAGCGAATCCTCGCTCTCAGACATGCCCAATGCCTTGGCCGCGCCAAGACGCTTATCAAGGGGCCTTTGTTTCTCAATCAGACTTTCGATAATCTCATTTTCCATTTCATCAGGCGCAACGGCCATCATTGCCTGTGCCGCCAACCCTGCTGATTTGCCATCCGGACTGGTAAAAATTTCAAGCAATCGGCCCATTAATCCCAGTTCTTCAACGACATCGGATTTTTCAATCAACTGACCCAGAACAGCCGCCTGAACAACGGAACTTTTATCAAACAACAATGCCGCAAGTCGATCCGGGAAATGCGCACCGCAAACACCGACAAATTGCGCCCTGACATCGCTTTTTTTATCAAGTAGCAACATTTCCAAGTGTTTATCAGCAGGGTTTTTCTGGGCCAGCACAAGGCCCGCCTGAACGCGGACAGAGGCCGATGTATCTTGCAAGGCTTTTATGATCGCCTTTGACGCTGTTTCCCCGCCAAGGGTTCCCAAAACGGCGATCGCCCGACGACGACGGCGTTGATCATTGGACACGGCATAACGCAGCAAAGCTTTTGTTCCAGCATCACCTAATTTTCCCAAGGCTTGAAATGCAATTTCGGTTATGTCCTGTGCGTTATCATCGTCAATGGCTTCGACAATATCAGGAACACTATCTTCAACGCCAAGCTTTGCCAGAGCTTCGATAACCTTGATCTGGATATCAAGCCAGTCATCCCATCCGGTTTCATAAAATTCTTCTTCGTCCCAAATGATATCTTCGGTGCGACCTTTGATCATTTTTTTCAATAGCGGGATCAACGGAGCATGCCCCCAATCGGCGAGTGCCTGAATAGCAATTAATTTAACTTCCGGACACGGATCACCCAGCAAATTTTCGAACATTGGTGCGGCTGCAACTGGATCATTTAATTCCAACAAAGCCTGAGCTGCATCGGTTCTAACATCGCTGTCTTCATCCAATAACGCGTCAATCAGGTTAGGCACGGATAGACTATACCCCATCCGGCCCAGAGCTTGAGCAGCGATGGTCCGGTGAATATCAAGCCCGTTTTTCAACAGGTTCGTTAACGTCTCGCAAACCGGGTCATATTTAATTATCATTGTTAATTTTCAACACCTTCATAAAATCATCGAAAGAACCAATTCTATATGCAGATTAGAACGCTTCTACGACACCCTACATTGATTCAAATCAATTCAGACAAAAGAAGGCGGTTGGAGAAATAAATCTCCAACCGCCTGAGAAGAACCATTAAATGATATCGCGCGGGGCAAATGTCATTGAACGGAATGTATTTTTATAGGGCGACACACCGACTTTTTTGATTTTGGCGACACCCATTTTATAATTATAGTTGCCACTAATCCAATCGACGATCCGACCTTCCAAAGCGTTCGCCGGTTGTTGCGTGTGCAGGAAGTCCATATAAAGAACGCCTTTCTTGATATAACGGGCAACGATGGCGACCCCGGTAACAGCGGCTTTTGATAAAACGACATTGCCGTTTTTCATCTGCCCGCTGAAAGAATAATCGCTGCCTTCAATGCCCAAGGTGGTTTCTTTCAAACCCGGTACTCTGTTTGAATAGACCATCACCATGTCACCGCTTTCGATGCCTCTGGCCTTGGCATCATCGGGATGAATTTCAACCCAGTTTTCCGGGAAACGCTGCACGATATATGGACGCCGCCGATCATCGAAACCAGACTGCCAACGTTCGTTGGAACGCCCAGATGTCATCCACAATTCATCGCCTTTGGGTTTCATCCATTGCCAATAATCCGAGAACAGATTCCATGGCGATTTCTGGATATTGCATCGTCCTGTCTGGCTATTGAAATGTGTCAATTTTTTATTAAACACATTGCCACCGGCCGGACCAGTTTCCGGCAACACTCTGGTCGTATCGTGTAGGCGTTTGCTCCCGATCAGATTGCCATTATCGTCCATCAGGACCGGCCCCTGAATTCCATTGGTGCCAAACTCGTTCATTTTTTCATGCAGCGTTTTGCCTTCACTTGCGGCCGCCACCTTGACCATATTAAAATCTTTGCGGCTTCCACGCGAGAAACGTGCCGATTCTTCGGCGACCTCGTTCGAATTTTTCCAGTCGAAGCCTTCAAAACCCATACGTTTCCCAAGTTGGGCAACAATCCACCAATCCGGTTTGGCTTCACCTGGTGGATCATAGAATTTATTATAAAGCCTTAGACGACGTTCGCCATTGGCACGCATGAACGTTTCTTCGCCCCACGTTGCCGCCGGAAAAATAATGTCAGAAAACTGCGCACCGATCGGATCAACCAGATATATATCCTGATTGATCACCACCATACCACCAGAATCAGCCCGTTTTTTCAGGGTTTCTATAATTTCCTTCTTATCGTATGAACGGATCTGGTTCGGGTTTGCGCGGGTCAACTCATGAAACCGTTCCGATAATTGTTGCGAGCCACACATGGACTGTATCCATGTCGTGCCGATCACATGGGCAAACCTAGTATGACCGGACATGGTATAGGTGTCCGTATCAAGCGCCCTGCGCCGACGTCCGGGAACTTTCATCGGTGATTTGTTGCGCGGATATTTACCCCCGCGTTGGCCGCCACGCTGATGACCACCGGCCCGGCCAATAACTTGTCCGGGACGACCACCACAGCCACAAATAATACCAAGAGCGGAAATGGCTTGCGTATTACCGGTGTTATTGGACCAATAAAAACCTTTTTCGATCATGACAGACGTTTTCGGGCGTTTGCCATTGACAGGCTTGGCCATATATTCTGCTGCAAGTTTGATTTTTTTTGCATCGACGCCGGAAACCTCCGCCGCATGATCAAGTTTAAATTCGTCCTGCGACAGAAGCCATTTTTTCCAGTCATCAAAACCTTTGGTCTGAAATTTGCCCCATGTCGTGCGCCATTGCCACGGCGTATTTCTGGTGCCTTGGCCGAATCCAGAACTGGAACCCCATTTGTCGTTGACCCAATTCTTGATCCATTCTTTATCCTGCCAACCGTTTTCAACAATGATCCGGGCAATGGCATTGACCACCAGCAAATCAGTCCCCGGTGTCACATCCAGCCACAAGCCGCCATTTTTCTCGGCATAGGCCACACCGGCCGTGCGACGTGGTACCATCATTACGCATTTTTGACCATTTTGAATGCCACGCATGATCCACTGGGTCCACAGGATGGTTTTGGTTTCATAAGGATCGGTGCCGCAAATCAATAACGTTTCAGCATTTTTCCAGTCTTCGTACGACGGACCGAAATTATCAAACCCGGCATCCCGGAAACCGGGTGTAGACGATACATCGGACGGCGTATCATGGAATGTGAAATTTGCCGTGTTGATATGCCGCAATGCATATTTTGTAATAGCGTAAGTGTTTTCTATGTACTGATACGAGTACGTCTTTACGCCGTATGCGTTGGCACCATATTTTTTGATCACGTATTTGCCGACTTCTGCGGCAATGTCCAATGCGAAATCCCACGGCACAGGTTGCAAAATACCAAAAAGTCGCATCATTGGCGAACGCAGGCGATCCCGGGTCGGCGTTTGCGGGTTATAACATTTTTGCGCAATACAGCCGCCACGGAGGCTGGAATCGCCATCAATGTTAACAAACTCGGTTTCTTTATCGGGTATGATTACGACATGGTTGGGCACGCCTTTGTGCAGAACAATGTTATGCTGGTTAGGGGCCACCCATGGTCCCAATATTTCCACGGGGAAATCCACGCCAAATGCATTATCTTTGGCATGTGGACCACCGGTTCTAGCAACCACAGGCCAGCGATAAACTTTATATCCACAAGCGACGATGCAATAATCGCAGGCCGTGGAAATGATGTCCGCCCCCTTTGGCGGTAACGGAATATTAGTATCGGGGATATAGTATGGTGTAGACACGGTATTTCCTTCCTTATCCCTGGAGATTGTCATAACGGCCGAAAATCAGGCCGAATACGCCGACGGCGAAAATTTTATCACCGTCAAGTTCAAGTAAAATCTGTGGCAGACTTTGATAGGCCTGCCCCGAAATCAAAATGCCGTGACGGGTCAAATCGTAGGTGCTGAGATGCAGCGGACAGGCACCCAGCGATTTTGTATCACCTTTATAAGATCCTGAAAGATCACCGCCCTGATGGGTGCAGGCATAGTTGAAAGCAACCACGTCACGGTCCGGCCCGATCCCGCCACCGGCTTCAACACCCATTTTGACAATCATATTTTCAGAAAACGCTTTTTCATCGGGATATTGAAAATCCAATGGCGTATCCTGTTTCAAATCGCTTAAATTGGCGATTAATTTCCTTGGATAACTGGACACAAGAGCCGGAACCTGCTTGGCAAACGGTGTCCCCTGATCCATCGTGACAACAACGGTCGCCGTCGCCACGGCAGCGCTGGAATTAAGCAGGAAACGGCGGCGCGACATCAAACACTTATGCGAGCCCCCTGATTTGTTCGGCTCGTGGTTATCTGCCGGTAGATTGGGTTGCGTATAACTTTCCATAATCTTCAGTCTCCCCTAGTTTGCTTTGGCAACGTCTGGTAACGGTGCATAAGGTGGAAGTTTTGGTTTATCCATTTTAATCTCTGGCCCGCTGAAAGCTTCCAGAAAGGCAACCAGATCTGCGACTTCGTCATCGCTCAGACCAAGCGGTTTCAGGATTTTGGTTTTGTTTTTGCCCATGGTGCCATCCGTGAAATCATTGGACCCACCACCAGCGTTATAGAATTGAACAACTTCTTCGAAATCCCAGAATGCGCCGTTATGCATGTACGGGGCCGTATATTTAGCATAGCGCAAAGGCGAAGTACGAAATTTACCCATATCGCGTTTTTGTTTGGTGCGGTAATACAGCCCGGCATCATCTTTGATTTTGCGGTACAATTTCTGGGTCACACCCTTGGCGAATTGTTCATAGCGGAATGTAATTTGTGCGAGGCCGTCTTCGAGCCAACGTTCCGCTGACGGCACACCCAGATTATAGTATTTCTGATCTGTAGCGAGCTTGCCATTATGACATTCTAGGCAGTTTGCTTTGCCATTAAACAATTTCATGCCGCGTACTTCCGACGCGTTCAATGCTTTTTTGTCCCCAGCCAAATATTTATCAACCGGAGTATCATTTTGAATCAATGTGCGTTCAAAGGCCGCGATCGCCCGCCACGCGTTGCTTATTTTCGGCCATTCATCACCAAAAATATTTTTAAAAGCCGCTCGGTATTCGGGAATGAATGCAAGGCGGGCTTCCATCACATCGTTTTCTCCGTTCCCGGCAACGGCTCCTTTGGCCGCACTAGGCGCTTGCGCTTCCAGTGACTTGGCAGCACCTGCCCTGAATAGTTTACCAAGGTAGGCCGAATTGACGATGGTTTGGCTATTACGCCAATGAACGGTTCCGGGATAACCACGCGACAAAGCGTCACCAAAGCTCCAGCCTTGATTTGGCTCATGACATTGCGCGCACCCCGTCGAAGCGTCACCGCCTAGACGTGGATCAAAAAACAGTTTTTTGCCAAGTTCAATTTTTTCTGGAGTCTGTGGATTATCAGACGGTATCATTGGCAGGCCCAAGGGCGCCAACGGCGCATCCTTGTCCGGATCACCGGCGGCCTCTGTGGTGACTGGTGTCAAAGCCAAAACAGCGGATAAGGCTGAGACGGCGATGAGAGATAATTTTAAAAACATAGGACTTTCTCCCTAAACTAGCTTTAATTGCGCGCTTTACGCCAATCTTTGATGGCGGTGTATTCGTTTGGAAATTTATCTTTCCAGACGTAGTTTTCACCGGTTAACCGATCCCCGGACAACGATTTCAAAAAAGCCACCAGATCGGCTTTCTCAGCCTCTGTCAGACCAAGCGGTTTCAATTTAGGGTCACGGTTGGTTGGCTCATCGCCACCGCCCTGATTATAGAATTCAATCACATCATCCAACGTTTTCAACATGCCGTTGTGCATATAGGGCGCTGTGTATTTAAGTTCACGCAAAGTTGGCGTCATGAATTTACCAATATCTGAACCGTCCGCTTTATGGGTACGGACTTGGGCTCCAACGTCGCGGCGAATGTTCATATAATTTTCGATACCCATGAACATGGCAAATGCCACATAGGTGGTATGACGAAGCGGATCATTCCAGATATTAGGGTTTTCCGGGACCGCCGTATTGTAAACATTATCATCGGTAAAACGTTCACCGGAATGACATTGGGCGCAACCGGCTTTGCCTTTAAACAAGTCAAATCCGCGGCTTGCCGGTTTGGACATCTTGCCCATATCAAAATCAGAACCTCTGGAAATAAGTGTTTTCAGATATTCCGGAATGGCCTTGCGAATAGCACCATTTGATGGTTCGCCATAGCCTGCGTCTTTAAACATTTTGACATAGATTGGGTCCTGTTTGGCGCGTTCTTGCATCAGCCGCATATCCATATTCATGGAATAGTCTTCGGTCAAAGATTCCCGTGTCACATCATTCAGATTAGTTCCCAAGCGACCATCGTGAAACCACGATGCCCGTTTTGCAGTATTCATCAGAGTTGGCGTATTACGGAAACCAGATGACCCTGGGTAAGCTTTGGCAAGCGCTAATCCATCCGTGAACCCTTTATTAGGCTGATGGCAACTGGCACAGCTAAGCGCCGCATCACCGGAAAGACGCACATCAAAAAACAGACGCTTGCCAAGGGCCGCTTTTTTCGCATCAAATTTTAAAGGTTTAACAGGACCGAACCCGTCTTCTGCAGCCATCACAGCCGTTTCTGACAGGGCGAATGTTCCGACGGCAAGGACACCAGTTCCAAGAACGATGGCGGCAACCATTTTTTGCGAACGGAATAATTTTTTTGACATCTTTTTGATCAAGACAGCTCTCCCTTGAGAGTGATTAAATTTACCGATACTAACCGGCGTTACAGGCTTAACTAAGCAAGGTTTATGCCAACACGTGATTGATAATTTAATTATTTGTTATCAGTCTATTAGATAATATTTTATTCTCTTTTGTGTATGATTTTTATTATTGGTTTAACACCTTGATCAATTCAGATGATGAAATTTAACAAAGCGTTAAATGATCTTTTAAGTATCAATAGAAGTATCTATATAGTGCCGCCGCTGGCGTCTGGAAGCGAAGGCAAACAACAATCCGACCAGCAAACCTGTACCACCGCTTGTCCCATATAAAGCAACCGGATTTTCCTCTGGCTGAAGCAATAACCAGTACCACGTTGTAAAACTGTGACGGCTACCCTTTTCACCATTAATCCCATCCCAGTTGGCGAAGGCAATGGGAATATAACGACCTTTTTGAAATTGCAGATCGGCGATATTTTTTGTTTTCAGGGACCGTTTGACGACAACGCTCCACTTGCCATCCTGCCATTTTCCGGTGGCTTTCAAATCACCTTGTTGGGCTCTGGGAACAGGCGGTTTATCAGGCCCCGTTGCATCAAGGATCGCCACCACCGATGGCAATGCAGGATCCATCGACGGCGCTTTCCAGTACCACATGTTAACTGGAAGTTTTCGGTCACCATGACGGAACCATGGTTTTTCACTGGTTTTTGGAATAGTCACCGGGAACTGTATGGCAACGGCATCGGGGGTTGCTGGCACATCTTTCAGACGGTACTGTTTTTCGAGCTTGCTACCTGGCACCGATTTGGTGCGGTCGTCCACATCCAACCGGAAAGCGATATCCTGATCATTAAACAGCGCCCGCACCGTGACCGTATCATTGAGCGAATTATAGAGCCTTGGTTCCTTGATAATGTTGGGAATAAACGGAAACGTAATCGCTGGGGCTTTGTCCCACATGGCATTCAGAGAATCCGATGGTAGCACGCCTTCAACCCGAAGGCCGCGGATAACCGTTTCGCCTTTGACCCACTGCACCGCATTATTTCGTAACGCCATCACATAATTGGCGACATCCCAACGGTCGTTGGTTTTCATGGTGGTCGTGTGTTCGGGCATTGGTGTACCACGGATACCACCGCTCACCCTGTTAAAAACATCCTCGGCTGTTTTTGTTGCTCGCCAAGTTTCAGGTCGGGTCAGATTTCTAGGCCAGATACGATTTTGCCAATCATCTTTCAGGCGTTTACCAGACGTGATATTACCGCGGCCTTCATTACCATGACATTGCACACAGGCTTTGGTAAATACTTTTTTCCCGCGCTGAATAGAGGCCGGGGATGAGGCAATCACCGTCCCCTGATTAATGGCTGTCAATTCCAGTTCTTCTTCGTCCCATTCACCAAATTGTTTTATTTTTTTGATCAAACCATCGATTTCTTCATCTTTCAGGATCGTTTTCCATCCCGGCATGGAGGTGCCGGGCAGACCATCCCTTATGGTATTCCTGAGATCATCATCGGTTGGAAATTCATCGTCGGCTTGTGTCGTTTTATATTTAAACACAGCAAGGGTGAAATCGCGTGGTTTTGGATATAAAAACTTTGCGGCAAGTCCATCGCCATCGCCATCAACACCATGACATTGGGCGCAACGATTGTTATAGATTTTTGTAATTTTTTGTTCGCCAATCTCATTTGTCTGCGACAATGTATTTTTCGTAGCAACCACTTTTTTTTCTTCTGTGTCAATGGCTTGTTTGGCTTCTAGTTGCCACGACCGTGGCACGAACCCTGTATAATCATAAAGAAACAGGATCACTTGCCAGATTTCTTCTTCCGACAATATTTCACCCCACACCGGCATCGCCGATGCCCACGGTGTTCCTTCGCGGGGAAGTCCGGGACCACCCGTGGAAATGCGCCAGAAAAGATAAGATTCTTGTAACTGTGCAATGGTTCCCACATCCTGAAAATTGGCCGGGCGCGGGTTCAAACCGTCAGCGAACAACCCTTGGCCGTCCAGCATGTCGCTGTGACAAAACACACAGTTTTTATAATAAACTTCGCCGCCCTGTTTAACCATATCCTTGAATTCAGGACTTCCTTTGGCTGCCTTTTTTCGGAGCGGATTTTCAAGTTTCAATAAATTATAAGACTTGTCATACACCTTGATTTTCGAAGGCGGTGCCGGATGAACGGTGCGAAGTTCAATAGGCGCTTCGGTACCGGGTTTTATCATCTGATAGGTCAAACCGCTGGTGCCCACGATTATGATCACAAACACAATCAACCTTGCCGCACTTAGCCTCGGATGCCCCAGCAAAAACAAGATCGGCGCATGCGTTCGCTGCCAGTTTTTATCATTAAAAGAAACCACCAGAAAAACTCCAATAACAAAAATCACCATATACTGGATCAACAGTGATTTAGGGACAGGCGGCTGGATAGTAAAAGCAATCATCATATAAAAAACGGCAATAACCAAAATCGATATGATCAGGGGATGCCCGAAAATCTGTTTTAAGCGCATCATTGGGCGGCCTCTCGAGACTCAAGGTTTTTTAAATATTCAACGATCATTTCAAGTTCGCTAACCCGCATTTGTTCGCTGTAATCATCGGGCATGGTGTCGGATTCAAAGCCTTTGGTAATGACCTGATTAGGATCCAAGATTGATTGGCGAATATCTTCAGCACTCAAACGTTTTCCGATCGCAACCAGTTCAGGTCCAATTTCAGCACCCGATTCAAAAAGATTATGACACGCAGCACAGCCGAATTTCCCAATCGCCGCTACGGCATTTTCCGCCGCGCCTTCTTCGCTATCATCGCCTTCATCAATGGCGGCTTGAGCATCATCGGACTTGGGCAAGGGAACGCTAACATCAAAACCACCCTTGTCTTCAAGGAAGGCAATCAACGCGTTTTCTTCTGTCTCTGATAATGAAATAGGGGGACTACTGACTTTGGGCATAGGGCTGACGGTGTCGTTTGAGCCTTTTTTACCGAAACCTTTAACAACATAAGCCGACGGATCAACCATCGATTCACGAATATAAGCTTCGATAGCTTTGATGCCCTGTTCGGCTCTGGCCACGCCCTGATATCGGCTGTCAGCTAAACGTGCCGGCAAGACCGCGCTCAAATCCATTTTCAATATGTCCGGAGCCCGCCCCAGATTATTATGGCATAAGGCACAAGTTCCTTTGCCCGTGAACAATTTCTCTCCCCACGCAATTTGACCTTCCTGATCCATATCGCCTGTTACAGGTGAAGTTTCTTCTTCAACCGCATCGGATTGAACTTGCGGCAATATATTGGCAAAAAAAGTATAAGAAAAAAGTATCAACACGCTAAATAGAAGAACCTTTATTAATGTCATGTGGCCCCTCCTGCTGGATTTACATTTTCATCATCTGCTTGTTCCGTCGCCCCTAACTGACTTAGCCAAAAGATAAAAAGGATCAGGCCCATAAAGGTTAAAGTAACTGTCGTGATGACGTTTCCAGCCTGTCCGATCGTCGGGATAAAGGCTTCCGGTGAATTGTCTTTCATTATTGTGTAAACATGCCAGTTGGTGCGTAAACTGGAACGGATATAGCCCATCAAGGCCATCAGCCAAGTAAAGGCCACAGGTAATACAAACAAAGCATACTGTGAACGTGTTGACATCCGACCCCACTGTACACTGAGCTTTTGAGAACCTTTGAACATGAAATAATCAATAATGCCCGAGAACACGATAATCGACAATGTGCTAACAACTTGGGGCACCGATGCCCCGACTTTATAAACGGTTGGTGTGAAATATCCGTAGACCCCGGCACCGATAATGTTTATGCAGCCGATAATATATAAACAGACAATAAATATTTGACCCTGTTTTGCCCACCAAACCGTCGCCACACGTGAAGAACGGTAAAACATTTGAAACGACAGAAATGTGAACACCAACATCAAATTCACAGCAATATTTTTGGCAGGCATGATCCCTAGAGGTCCCAGAACTTTATGATTGGGACCACCTAGTTGCTGTAATTCCTGTGGTGTTAAAATCAATGAGTGGGGTGTCACCCAAACCAGAAAACCGCCGACAATAACAATGGCGATATATTTAACATAAGGCGTATAATGATGTCCGCGTTCCGAGCGCCCCAATCCACACCACAGATAATAATTTGCGGCCAACAAAATCGTTCCGATGAGCACCGCTTGAATAATGAATAACCATGCTAGTACCCCACCCATGGCTGTGATCCCCATTTGCTGAGAATAGGCGTAGATTTCAGCCATCAACCAATACCCGGCGAAAGGCAGCGGTAAAAAGCCGATAATGGCAATGACATTGGAAGTGTAGCCCATCCAATCATAATGCGCGCGGACTTCGGCTGATTTTGCGCTTAAGAACCGGTATGCGGCATAGGCCCCGACAATCGCTCCGCCGTAGGCGATGTTGGCCAAAAATCTGTGCAGATTCAACGGATTCCATAACGGATTCCGGGTCGCTTCCCAGACCGTTCCGGTGATTGCCCCCGTTGGGTCAACGCCTGCGGGTGACATCATGAACGTCGCCCAAGCATTAGCGATGAACATCAACGTTAACCCGACCGTATTCAAGATCAGCCCAATGGACATATGTGCCCATTTGCGGTTGCCAAACCGGAGTGCATTCCAAGAATAAAAATAAATATAGAGGAAAACGCTTTCACCTAAAAACAACAGGGCATATATCAGCGTTTGGCCTCGAAATACCTTCATAAGGTAACCCATCAATGTCGGATATAACAAAAATAAGGCGATGGCCAAACCGCCACCAACCAGTGCCGTAAACGAATAGGCCGCCATGGAAATTTTCATGAATTCATAGGCCATATCGTCATAGCGTTCATCGTCGGTCATTGTTCCCGTAAGTTCGATACACAAAACAAAAAACGGCACCGCCAGAACAAAGGCAGCCAGAAACAGGTGCATTTGCGCCAATCCCCAGATTATGGTTCTGCTGCTCATGCCACCAACAGTCATATAATCAGCGCGCGTCGGTTTCGGAGCCGGGATTAAACCCGCAATTCCGTCAGCCGTCGCGGCGGCAACGTGTTCTGCTGCAACAACGATGTCAGGAATTAAATAAAGGCTAAAAGCAATCAGGCAAAACCCGATCAGTTTGTTTTGCCCAATTTTTAATTTTTGCATATGTGTCATTTGGGCATCATATTCCATGATACAGGAAGCCCTTGGCCTTCCATGATCATTTGATCAATGGTGTAAAAATACCCAATCCAGAACAGAATTGCAGCGACTAAAATAACAACAGGAAATGATTTCATCATCGGCTCTATCCCTATTTATTCAACAATCAGAGCAACGCCGTGATTAAAAATCAACAGCCACCAGAAAAAAAATAACACAGCCACAAACGTCACCACAAACAACGCCGGGCCCCATAATTTTTTCATAAAACATTCCGCCATAAGCCAGCCATATATTTACCTCTTGAATATCTAGACCTTATTTAATACGCGCAAAAAAACCCTTTAGCTGTACAGGAACACAGCAAGTGCCGTGCCAAGACGCCGCGTTATTCAGATTTTAATTTTATTGTTTTATTCCAAATGCTTATCTGCAATTATAAAAGGCGAACAAAGTTCATAAAATAAAAATTGATCATTTTGTTAAATATGAACTAAAAAATTCAATAAAATAATCAATCGTCATGCCGTCCTATTCAGACCTCTTCGATCAAACCGTATTCAACAATCCGACGATCCAGTTTCGGACGGCTGATGCCTAAAATTTCACAGGTTTTTCCCTTGTGCCATCCGGTTTTTCCTAACACCTGAATGATGTGTTCTCGTTCAATTATCTTCAACGATTTTACACTTTGACCATCGTCAGACAGTTTTTTTGCGGCCACGTTGATTTCAATATCGTCAACAAATGGCGTTTTGGTATTTTTTATTTCCTCTGACAAGTGCTGCATGGATAAAATATTTCCCTGTGCACGGATCACGGATTTCAATAAAATATTTTCCAGCTGACGAACATTCCCTGGCCAGTCATAAACACGCAAAGCTTCCAGAACATCACCTGGAATCCGACGCACATCCCGGCGTACATCCGGTTTCATTTTTTTCAAAAGGTGTTCCACCAGATCAGGGATATCCTCTTTGTGGTCACGCAAGGCTGGCATAACGATACTGAAGACATTAAGTCGATAATATAGGTCTTCGCGAAATTCACCGTTTTTTACTTTCTCTTCAAGATCCACATTGGTCGCTGTAACGAAGCGGGCTTTACATATTTTATTTAGCCTGCTGCCCACGGGTGAGTATTCTCGCGATTCCAACAACCGCAGGAGTTTTCCCTGAAGCCGGGGGGATAATTCGCCGATTTCATCCAGAAACAAGGTTCCATCGCCTGCCATTTCAACTTTCCCTTTATGGGCGTTAACAGCACCAGTAAAGGCCCCTTTTTCATGACCAAACATTTCACTTTCTAGCAAAGTTTCAACCAATGCCGCACAATTTACCGCAACAAACGGTTTGTCCACATTATCGCTCGATTTATGAATAGCATTGGCAACAAGTTCTTTTCCAGTCCCGGACTCACCGCGGATCAACACCGTGACCCGGCTCTGGCAAATCAAACCAATGGCTTTGAAAACTTCTTTCATTTTCCCACTGCGACCAATGATCATCCCCAATGGATCTTTATTGTCCAACACCAAAGCATCATCTTCCTGATAACGGGCACTTTCCAGAACCTGTTCCACAGCGTTTCTTAATTCATCAATATCAATAGGTTTATGAATATAATCCGCAGCACCGCCTTTCATGGCCGCGACCGTCGATGCCATATCCTGAAAAGCGGTAATCATAATCACCGGAAGATCGGAAAATGTCTTGCGCAACCGCGACAGGAACGACAACCCGTCTTCATCGGGCATGCAAATATCGCTGATCACCAAATCGGGCTTGTGCTGACGAGCCATAGCAAAACCGGCAGCTGCATCCACCGCTGTTTCAACATCATAACCCTGACTGCTGAAAAACAGTTTTAAAGTTCTGTTACTGTTTTCATCATCGTCAACGATTAGCAACCGGTCCATGATCGTTCCCATTAAAATTGACCTGCAGACTAACGCGGATTGATGTCCCCGTGCCTTGATCTGAATCAACTTCTATTTGGCCACCGTGTTGATCAATAATACGTTTGACGATAGCCAGCCCCAACCCGGTACCCTTGGTTCTTGTCGTAAAAAATGGCTCAAAAATATCAACGATATTGTTGTTCTTGATACCGTCCCCGGTATCAGATACTTCGATAATCACCGTTTTTTGTTTCTTCCCTCTGGAAAGCCTGCAATCAATTTTCAATTCACCCCCCGATGGCATCGCCTGAATAGCATTGCCGATCAGATTTCTTAACACAGCAAGTATTTTTGCCCGGTCACAAAACACTTTGGGCAAATCATCCCTCCCAAAGCATGCAAAAATAATACCCAAAGTTTTCATTTTATGGGTTTCAGGGATTAATGCCTCGTTGCTAAGCTGGAGCAAATCACACCACTCACAATTCAATTTGTCCGGTCGTGCATAACTAAGCATATCGCTGAGGATGGCTTCCATATAAGACACCTGCCCTTGCGCCATATCCCAATACTCAACGTCATCAGGACGAGCATTTGGTTTTCCATGGCCCGATAAAATTTGTAAGTTCATTTTCACCGTGGATAGGGCATTGCGTAAATCATGAGCAACCATGCTCGCCATCCTGCCCATTGCCGTCAAACCTTGGGTATCCCGGATTTCTTTTGTACGCTCATAAACTTCACGTTCAAGTCGATCCTGATAATCATGGCTTAACGTAATATCCCGGTGCACACCAATGTAGGCGATTACTTTACCATCATCGCCTGTTACCGGGCTGATGGTCAAATCAACGGGGTAATTTTCACCATTTTTTCGTTTGTTGGATAATTCTCCGCGCCACGATTTTTCTTTGCCCAATGCATTCCATATTTCCTGATAAACACCATCATTAGTCTCTTCAGACCTTATTATCGCGGGCGTTTTACCGATAACTTCTTCGGCACTATAGCCTGTGATTTTCTGAAACCCTGAATTGGCATAATAAATAACGCCTTCCAGATCCGTCATGATTACTGCGTCAGCAGCTGTTTCCACCCCTTGTGCAAATATACGTAGTTCATTTTCAGACGCTGTGACCCGGCGCATCATGCGATTAAATTCAAGCGCCAATTCTCCAATTTCATCATTGCCGATCACTTTAACCGGGTGGTCGCGTTCGCCTTTGGCAAACCGCCTGACACCCGCCTGAAGTTCTTTTAAAGGCGATGCAATATGCCACGCAATGATGGCAGCACCGGCGATTGAAAGTAGCACCCCTAAAGATCCCACTACTGCAAAAGTACCTAACGATTCCTGTAATCCTGCATAACTTTCACTTGGGTTCTGTGTGATGACGACGTTCCATGGCGTCAATCCGAATTGCACCCGGTGCACATTAAACCCAGCTAATGGGGCCGCACAAAGTAATCGATCCCAAGACAACATACTGCCGGCTTTTTTAATCGTCATCCAATAAGCAGGCACGGCCTGATCATTATAGAAAATGCTATTTTCTGGTTTTGGTTTCTGACTCATCCCCTTGACTAAAAACAGTCTCGGTTTTTTTAATAATGGGACGCCTTTATCATCAACCAAAAAAACTTCACCGGTTTGACCAAAACCATTTTTTTCAATTTTTGATGCCAGTACATTCAAATCGTATGTCGCAACAACATAACCAACAATATTAATCCCACCCCAAACGGGGGTCACCAGCCTTAGATGTTGCCCACCATTGATGGCAAAATTTTCAGTTTGTAAAAAGTGAGCGTTTTGTTTTTTTGCTGTCTGAAACCAGCTTTCTTCAAAGGCGACACCTTTTTCTGGAAGTGAACTTGTCGCAATCAATAATCCGTTAACATCATAAACAGCGATACGAAAAATTTTCACTCTTGCCAGCCCCGCCAGTAAATTCAAACGTCTGGATAACCTGTTATGAAGGAACCGGATTTTTTCTTTAGCCGTCTTACTTTCAAGCCACGATCGAGCACGGGTTGCCTGACGGTTTTTAATCCAAACATCATCCCGATCCCGGTAGACCTCACCTACCTCGATTAAAACTTCGGTGGTCAGCACATCGGTCGCGATCCGAGATATCTTAATCGCTTCCCGATCAAAATCATTTTCAAATTGCGACACCGCTTTGCTGGCAATCTGGCAATAGATTTGACCAAGCGTTCCTTGAACGGATGACAGGCTCGTGAAATAAAACACCGCGACACCGATCAGAACAGCGGCCCCGGTACCAAAAGCAGCCCACAACACCAAGCGACCACGCAAACTGAATGCTGGTTTTAAAAACCTGATGTTATGTAAAAAAGCTAACGACAGCTGCTTTGTATCCGTTTCCGTAATCGTTCAATATACAACTGTACAGGTTCGGACTCGTTTCTGGGTATGATATAAATCAATTTTGCTGCAATAATATATGGACGACGCACTTCATCACCCGCTGGCTTTTTTTCATTCAGAATTTTTTCGACCAATTTTAAATGGCGTTCAGTGTTTTCGCAGAACCTTGGTAATAAAACGTCTTCAGAATACCATTCAGCCCGGTTAAAAACCCAAAGCATAAGGAGGGCAATAAATATAAAGGCCCCTGCAATTCTAAGCATTATGAATAATTCCTATACACACAAGTTACATTCACGGTAACCAAAAACGGTGAAGCTAGGTCTTTCAGGTTGTCCGATCGTGCCTAGTGCATTCATTTTGACTTTGAAGCCCAAAGATAATGAGAGTCTCTTGCCTGCCTTGGCAAGTCCATAAAAGACATAAAAACAGTTTTTGGCAAAGCGCGCAAACAGGCCGGGTTAGAAGACGTTCGCTTCCATGATTTGCGTCATACGTTTGCATACCGTCTCGAACAACAGGGATTGCCTTTGTACGAAGTGATGCACATGACGGGGCATAAAATACTGTCCATGGGACAACGCTATTCACACTTGGCACCTGAGTTTCAGGAACGCGCTATTGTAGCGCTAAACCGCTACGGGCACAATTTGGGCACAGTGGGTCTGGATGATTTGGAGGAAGATGTTCAGACCAAACAAAACCCCTTGGAATTTCAAAGGGTTAGATTGGTGGAGCCGAGGGGAATCGAACCCCTGACCTCTACAATGCCATTGTAGCGCTCTCCCAACTGAGCTACGGCCCCACTGTTTCGTAAAACAATTTCTATAAAAACCTAAGGGATAGGCTTTCTGTCTTAACGAGCGGGAACATACTTTCCCTACACCACATATGGCAAGCAGAAATTCAACAATTATACAATCATGCCTTAAGCAGACAAATCGTCACCCGGCTCCATATGTTCTTTTAATTCCGACATATCATCATCGTCGTCCCCTAAATCAGAAGCATCAACCATTAATGTGTCTTCATCATCAGCATCATCGATTAATTCATCGGTTACAATGGAGGCCAAATCATCGGTTTCTATATCTGAAATAGATGAAGAACTGATATCCTCAATATCTGGGATATTCGTCGTATGATTAGTTTTGGTCGTACTGCTGTTGCACCTTGGGCACGTTGGTTCCGGACGCATCATACTATAAAAACTGGACCCGCAATTTGCACATAGCAGTTTGGATCCCCACTCTGGTTTCGCCATTGTTTTTCTCCATACCGTTTTTGACGAAGATATCAATGCCAATTGCCATTTTCGGCCGCATCTGTCAAAACAAAAATAACAACAGTTAATTTTCTTTTATTGTTATCCGTTTTGAGGCTTAATTAGTGTACAGCATTATTTATAATGCCACCATCATCAGCTAAGGCTCTTTCATTAATCTAGCAATTTTTTTTCAACAAGGGAAGCCTCATCGTGCCATCAATGATTTCTTGCAAAGCGGGTAAAATTATCGGCGATATTCTAGTTCCGGGTGACAAATCCATTTCGCACAGGGCATTGATGTTTGGCGCTGTCAGTATTGGTGAGACCAAGATAGAGGGCTTATTAGAAGGCGAAGACGTGCTCGCAACGGCCCAAGCATTAAGACAATTAGGCGTCACCATTAAAAAATCTGTAACAGGTCAATGGATTATCCAAGGCGTCGGCGTTGGAGGATTATCTCAGGCCGAAGATATCATTGATATGGGTAATTCAGGAACGGCCGTACGTTTGTTATGTGGGTTGCTCGCCAGCTACCCGTTGCGCACCGTTTTCACCGGCGACGCCTCACTGCGTTCCCGCCCCATGAAAAGGGTTATTGATCCGTTGGAAAAAATGGGTGCTATTTTTAATGCCAGTGAGGGTGGAAAATTACCATTTACCTTAACCGGGGCCAAACTGCCCTTGCCGATCACTTATGAATTGCCCGTGGCATCAGCACAAATTAAATCAGCAGTTTTGTTGGCCGGGTTGAATACTGCCGGCAAAACCACGGTGATTGAACCAACGCCAAGCCGGGACCACAGCGAACGTATGCTCGCTCATTTCGGGGCTGATATAAACGTTGAAATAATGGCATCAGGCGAGCGGTGCATTACCATTAATGGCGAAGCCGAATTAATCGGTCAACAGGTGACTGTACCGGGCGATATTTCATCCGCCGCTTTTCCCATCGTTGCTGCATTAATCACCCCTAACTCAGCCTTAACAATTAAAAATGTCGGCATCAATCCATTACGTTCCGGATTAATCGAAACATTGATTGAAATGGGCGCCGATATAGAGTTACAAAATCGCCACGATGTTGCTGGTGAACCGGTGGCCGATATCGTTGTTAAATCATCAATGCTTCACGGCATTCAAGTGCCGGCCAAACGCGCCCCGTCGATGATTGATGAATATCCAGTTTTGGCGGTCGCTGCTGCATCTGCCAAAGGTGTCACATATATGCCGGGATTGGCCGAGCTCAGGGTCAAAGAAAGCGATCGATTGGCAGTCATGAGTAAAGGATTAAAAGACTGTGGTGTGACAGTGGATGAAGGCAAAGACAGCCTGACCGTGACCGGCCACGATCAGCCGCTGAAAGGCGGAGCAATGATCGCCACCCGACTCGACCACCGGATTGCCATGTCGTTTTTAGTCTTGGGCATGGTGACTGAAACACCTATAACCGTAGACGATGGTTCACCTATTGAAACCAGTTTTCCGGGTTTTATGGATATGATGAACGGACTTGGGGCCGATATTAAAAACCTCAAGTCATAAACTTTTGAAAAAATGCATGGAATGGAAATTCGGAAAGATGATTATTGCAATTGATGGTCCGGCGGCCGCTGGAAAAGGTACTTTGGCGAGACGCCTAGCCGATCATTTTGGTTTAGCGTTGTTGGATACCGGGTTATTATACCGTGCCGTTGGCATGAATGTTGTCCGCACTGGTGGCGACCCCGAAAACAGCGAAAAAGCCACAAAAATCGCAGAAATCCTTAAACCCCAAGACCTAGAAGCCGGTGATTTACGCAGTGACACGGCGGCCGATGCTGCATCAAAAGTATCGGCCGTGCCCGGTGTGCGCGCTGCGCTATTGGAATTCCAAAGAAGTTTTGCCCGCAACCCGCCCGGTGATGCCAAAGGTGCTATTCTTGATGGCCGGGACATTGGCACCACCGTGTGTCCGGATGCCGATGTTAAACTGTTTATCACAGCCGACGTAGAAATCCGCGCAAAAAGACGTTTTAAAGAGTTGCAGGAACGGACAAGTGGGGCTATATATGCCCGCGTTCTCACCGATATGAAAGAACGTGACGCCCGTGACCAAGGTCGCAATGCTTCACCACTTGTACCGGCTACGGACGCTTTGTTAATGGATACCAGCCTATTTGATGCCGACCAAGTGTTTGCTCAAGTTCTGGAACACATCAATAAATAAGATACGATGCAAACTGTTTTACCAACGATAAAGACTTATAAAACTGTCTGGTAAATTTTAACTTAACCTGTTTGAGACCGCCGGAAACAACCGGTTGGCCAACATAGTAAATTAAGGACGAAGGACATGGCTCCTGCCAAACAACCCGCTACCCTAACGGACGACACATTTGTTGTCAGCGAAAACTTTGCCGACCTATTAGAAGAAACCCTCGGTGAAAATGCATTTGTCGGGCATGTCGTCACCGGCACGGTTATTGATGTCTCCAGCGACGCCGTTATGGTCGATGTTGGATTGAAATCAGAAGGCCGCATCCCGTTAAAAGAATTCACCGCCCCGGGCCAGGATATGGACCTGAAATCGGGCGATAATGTTGACGTTTATGTTGAACGCTTCGAAGACCGCGACGGCGTCGTCCGCTTAAGCCGTGAAAAAGCCCGCCGCGAAGAAGCTTGGACCGAATTGGAAAAAGCCTTCACCAAAGGCGAACGCGTCAATGGTGTTATTTTTGGCCGCGTCAAAGGTGGCTTTATTGTTGATCTGTCCGGCGCTGTGGCCTTCTTGCCCGGTTCTCAAGTGGATATTCGCCCCGTTCGTGACATTGGCCCATTGATGGGAACCCCACAACCGTTTTTGATTTTGAAAATGGACGCACAGCGCAACAATATCGTTGTTTCCCGTCGTTCCGTGCTCGAAGAAAGCCGTTCCGAAGAACGCACCAAGCTGATCTCTCAATTGTCCGAAGGTCAAATTCTGGATGGTGTTGTTAAAAACATCACCGACTACGGTGCCTTTGTTGACTTGGGCGGTGTTGATGGATTGCTGCACGTCACGGATATTGCTTGGCGCCGCATCAATCATCCTTCCGAAGCCGTACAAATCGGTGAAACCATCAAAGTTCAAGTCATTCGCTTTAATGCAGAAACCCAACGTATTTCATTGGGCATGAAACAGCTCGAAGCTGATCCTTGGGAACAAATCAGCGTTAAATACCCAGTCGGCGTTAAATTTACCGGACGGATTACAAACATCACCGATTATGGTGCTTTTGTTGAACTCGAGGCCGGTGTCGAAGGCTTGGTACACGTTTCCGAAATGAGCTGGACCAAGAAAAATGCACATCCGGGTAAAATCGTTTCCACAAGCCAAGAAGTCGAAGTCATGGTTTTGGATACAGACAGCGACAAACGCCGTATTTCATTGGGCTTGAAACAATGCATGGGCAACCCTTGGGAATCTTTTGTTGAAAAATACCCTGTTGGTTCCGAAGTCGAAGGTGAAGTTAAAAATATCACCGAATTCGGCCTATTCATCGGACTCGAAGGCGACATAGACGGCATGGCTCACTTGTCAGACCTGAGTTGGTCAGCTGATGGCGAAGAAGCGTTAAGCGCCTACACCAAAGGCGAACAGGTTCGTGCTAAAGTGTTGGACGTTGATGTTGAAAAAGAACGTGTCAGCTTGGGCGTTAAACAATTAACCGAAGATCAAGTTGCAACAACGATGACCGGCCTGAAAAAAGGTGTTGTCGTCACATGTACGGTTAGCGCCGTTGTCGCAGGCGGTATCGAAGTCACCGTCGAAGACGGCAGCGTCCCCGGGTTCATTCGCAAAACCGACCTGTCCCGTGATCGTTCCGAACAACGCCCCGACCGTTTTGCCGCGGGTGAAAAAGTCGATGCACGGATTACACAAATTGACAAATCAGGCCGCCGTTTGACATTGTCCATCAAAGCCCGTGAAGTCGAAGAAGAAAAAGAAGCAATGGCCAACTACGGGTCGTCTGATTCCGGCGCGTCATTGGGTGATATTCTGGGGGCGGCGTTTGAACAGAAACGCGCATCAACAGACACAACAGAAGAGCCCGCCGAAGAAGCAAAAAAAGCGGCTCCTAAAAAGAAAGCAGCAGCGAAAAAGGCCACGCCTAAAAAAGCTAAAAAAGAAGACGCCGCTGAAGACAAAGCAGAAGCCGATACCGCTTCTGAAGACTAAATCAGCAAAGACATAGTCTCCGGGATATCGTCCCGGAGACTATGTTTACTGATACGACTTCCATGGACTTTTTTTAAATGACTTTCAGGGAAAGTTTTTAAATGGCATATACCGCAGAACAAATCATTGATCGGCGCCGCATGAAACGGCGTCTTTTATTATGGAAAATGATCAGTGTTGTGGCCATTTTAGGCCTCTTGGTTATTGGTTTCGGCCGTAGTTCCGGGTTTACAGATAAAAACTATATCGCACGTATCGATGTCACCGGGTTGTTGGTCGAAGACAGATACCGCAATACGCTTTTTCTTGAACTTGCTGATAACGATAACATCAAAGCCTTGATTGTCGCCATTAATAGTCCGGGTGGGACAATAGTTGGCGGCGAAGATTTGTTTCGTGGTTTAAGACGCGTTGCCAAAAACAAACCGGTCGTTGCAGTGATGGGGTCGACGGCAACGTCGGCGGCGTATATGACGGCGATTGGTGCTGACCATATTATCGCTCGGCCGGGTTCATTAACCGGGTCGATCGGGGTGATTTTACAAACCGCCGATGTCACTGGATTAATGGAAAAAATAGGCATTAAACCTGAGATTATTAAAAGTAGCCCGTTAAAAGCCCAGCCTAATCCTATGGAAGTTTTTGCACCAGACGCCAAAGATGCAATCACAGACGTTATCAAAGATTATTATTCGATGTTCCGGGATATGGTTATTGATCGCCGGAAATTACCCAAAACCACGATAACAGCCCTTGCAGATGGCCGGGTTTTTACTGGGAGACAAGCTTTGGCAAATGGTTTGATTGATCAATTGGGAGACGAGTTGGACGCCAAACAATGGCTTCAATCAGAAAAAAAACTGGAAGAAGAACTGCCTATTTATACGGTCGAGCCAGATTATCCGGAGCGGCCTTGGCAAGAATTTATTTCTGGTTCAATCGGAAAAGCGATTACTTCCAACAGGTTTGCCCTTGACGGAGTGATTTCTGTTTGGCAACCTACAACTTGGCTGTTGAAATAAATACAGCGGGGAGGATATAGGCTGTGACTAAATCAGAACTTATTGCTAAATTGGCACAAGAAAATCCGACGTTATATCAACGTGACATCGAACGCATTGTAACCACCGTTTTCGAAGAAATAACGACGGCACTAGCCGATGGCAACCGGGTTGAGTTGCGCGGTTTTGGGGCATTTTCTGTTAAAGAGCGCGGCGCCCGTATTGGTCGGAACCCGCGCACGGGAAAATCTGTTGAAGTTTCAGAAAAACAGATTCCTTATTTCAAAACCGGCAAACAGTTGCGCGAAAAATTAAATGCCTAAATGCTTTTCTTACGCGCTTCATCTCAGGCCATCTAAATAATCGGGGTTCGATATTTTTCCATTCAACGGTTTATGTCCGCAAATTTAAGTCTTTTTATGAAATTTGGATTATGAGTAGTATAATACGAATGACGACTATTTGCTTATAATTATTAAAACGATCAGGAACCGATCACCGTGAAAAAAATATTTTCTTGGATCGTGATGTTGCCTACAGGCTTATTAATGATCCTGTTTTCCATTTCAAACCGGGACGTATTTGCATTCACCCTGTGGCCATTACCTTATATGGTTGAAATCCCGGTTTTTGTGGTCGTCCTGTCAGCCCTTGTGATCGGTGTTTTATGGGGATCAATTATATCATGGCTAGCGGCATCAAAAATACGCCGCTTGGTACGCGTCAACATTCGCAAACTAGCCGATGCTGAACGGGAGAATCGTCGTCTAACGGGGCAAATAGCATCCCTGAACGATCAACTCAAACAGTCCCAGAATCATTTGAAAAATGCGCAAGCCAAACCTCTTGCAAAAAATTTACCTACCACTGTCGATGCAGCCTAACTCATGAAAAATATTACGGCCGCCGAAATCGAGTCTGTTCTGGATTATGCATCATTAATCGACGCCCTTGATCAGGCTTTTAAAGTTGGTGCGACCATCCCTGCCCGTGCTCACCACACCGTCGATGTAAAAAATGGTCGTGACAGTACATTACTATTGATGCCTGCATGGGACGATGACGACTATCTAGGCGTTAAAATCGTTTGTGCGGTACCGAATAATACGGCAAGAGGATTACCCGCTGTACAGGCGACCTATCAATTGTTTGACCGTTTAACCGGGCAACCATTGGCGTTATTAAACGGTCCTGAATTAACGGCAAGACGCACAGCGTCGGCATCGGCCTTGGCTGCAAAATATTTAGCCCGCACCAATAGCCGTACATTGCTGGTTGTTGGCACCGGAGTTTTATGCCCTCATTTAGTGCGTGCACATATGGTCCATCACCCTATTGAAAACATTAAAATTTGGGGGCGCAATTTTGAAAAATCCACCGCCATTAAACAACAATTAATGAATTCAGATTTACATCTTCACGAGATAACCGCTATTGAACCTGATCAGTTGCAAAATGCTGTGACGGATACGGATATTATTTCCACCGCCACATTATCATTAAATCCATTGATTAACGGCCATTGGTTACGTCCCGGACAACACATTGATCTGGTCGGTGGTTTCACGCCACATATGCGCGAAGCCGACGATGAATGCATCAAACGCGCCGATGTATATGTAGATACGCCCCAAGCCATGATCGAAGCCGGAGACATCTGTCAGCCGTTGGCAACAGGTGTATTGGATAAAACAAATATTAAAGGCAGTTTATTTGATTTATCCTGTCATGATATTTCGGGACGCACTGGCGATAATCAGATAACATTGTTTAAATCCACTGGCACGGCCTTAGAAGATTTAGCTGCAGCCAAGCTTGTTTATCAAAGTATTCTTAAGGAAACCCAATGACGCTTAAACCACAACAAAGATTGTTTATCGCCCTTGATACAATTGATGTGAAATCCGCAGTCGATTTAACAGAACAGCTTAATGGCTGGGTCGGTGGCGTTAAATTGGGTAAAGAGTTTTTTACAGCCAACGGCCCCGAAGGGGTGCGGGCAGTGGCGGAAAAAAACGTTCCGATTTTTCTTGATCTTAAATTTCATGACATCCCCAATACGGTGGCCGGGGCCGTGCGTGCCAGTTTGCCATTAAATCCGTTTTTATTGGATGTTCATGCCAGCGGCGGCCCGGCCATGATGCAAGCCGCAGCCGATGCGGCTGCACAAGCCGTTGATAAACGCCCATTAATGTTGGCAATAACCATATTAACATCTCTATCCGATGATGACCTTTTAGATATCGGCATGACGGGGAATACAGAAGCCCAAGTTTTAAAACTCGCCACATTAGCAAAAAATTGCGCCATGGACGGTGTTGTTTGCTCGCCCAAAGAAATAATTCCTTTGCGGCAAAATTTGGGACCCGATTTTAAACTGGTGGTTCCGGGCATCAGACCTTTATGGGCGGCGGCTGGCGATCAAAAACGCATAACAACCCCCAAACAAGCCGTTGATGACGGCGCTGATTATTTAGTCATTGGCCGTCCGGTCACATCGGCGGATAACCCGTTGAATGCCGTGCGCCGTATTATCGAAGAATTTTAGGCCAATCATCGTATGTCTGTTCAGGCAAAAATTTGTGGATTAAAAACACCAGACGCTGTGGATGCCGCCGTTGTTCACGGGGCGTTTATGACAGGTTTCGTTTTTTTCTCAGACTCACCACGCAACATATTGCCCTTCGATGCGGCCCAATTAACAGCCCGCGTGCCAAAACACATTGGCAAGGTTGGTCTGGTGGTCGATGCCAGCAATGACTGGCTTGATGAAGTTGTTAAAAAATCAGGCGTCGATTATTTGCAATGCCACGGACAAGAAACCCCGGACCGTATCAGCGAAATATCAACGCGCTATCAGTTACCCGTGATCAAAGCATTAGCCATAGAAAATCAAGCCGATATCGAACGTGCCAGATTATATCAAAACGTCTCTGCAAAATTACTATTTGATGCCCGCCCCCCAAAAGGAGCAACCCGACCCGGCGGTAATGCCGTGACATTTGACTGGACGTTATTAGCTGATGAAAGCTGGACTGTGCCATGGTTGCTGGCGGGCGGCATCAATGTGAATAATGTCAAAGAAGCCGTTCTTAAAAGCGACGCCAAAGCCGTTGATGTATCGTCCGCCGTTGAAACGGTAGTGGGCGTTAAAAGTGTCCAAAAAATCACAGAATTCCTGAAAATTGTGGCAACGCTTTAAACAAGCAAAAAAAAATCGGCTTTTTTACCATTTTTTGCGTAATTTTCCCTGCCTTTACGGGTGTCTTGTGGTTTACTGCCCGTCTTGTATTTATCTACCCTTAGGGACTATGTCATGAGCAAACTGAACAGTTATCGAAACGGCGCTGACGAAGACGGGCATTTTGGAATTTATGGCGGCCGATTTGTTGCTGAAACTTTGATGCCGCTTATTTTACAAGTGGAACAAGCTTGGGAAGACGCCCGTGTTGATGACGATTTTTGGGCAGAATTTCATTATTACATGAAACATTATGTGGGTCGTCCCAGTCCACTATATTTGGCAAAGCGGCTAACCGATCATTTAGGCGGCGCCAAAGTTTATTTCAAACGCGATGAGTTGAACCACACCGGCGCCCATAAAATCAACAATACCATCGGCCAGATTTTATTGGCGGTGCGCCTTGGAAAAACCAGAATTATCGCCGAAACAGGTGCCGGACAACACGGTGTAGCGACAGCCACGGTTGCCGCATTGTTTGGCCTTAAATGTGTTGTTTATATGGGCGCTACCGATGTTGAACGGCAATCGCCCAATGTGTTCCGGATGAAATTATTAGGGGCCGAAGTGGTCCCAGTGACAGCGGGTACCGGCACATTAAAAGACGCCATGAACGAAGCCTTGCGTGATTGGGTATCGAACGTTGATGATACATTTTATATCATTGGCACGGTGGCAGGTCCGCATCCTTATCCAACCATGGTGCGCGATTTCCAATGCGTTATTGGTAACGAAGTCCGCACCCAGTTAGCTGATGCCGAAGGCGAAGACCGCCTGCCGGACACATTAGTCGCAGCCATTGGTGGCGGATCCAATGCCATGGGATTGTTTCACCCATTTCTGGATGATGCATCAGTTAACATCATCGGCGTTGAAGCTGCGGGGAAAGGTATTGACACCGGTGAACATTGCGCCTCATTAGAAGGCGGCAAGCCGGGCGTACTGCACGGTAACCGTACATATTTATTACAAGACGACGACGGTCAAATTCAGGATGGTTATTCTATTTCCGCAGGTCTTGATTATCCGGGCATCGGCCCCGAACATTCATGGCTTAAAGACACAGGTCGGGTTGATTATGTCTCGATCACCGATAAAGAAGCACTTGAAGCGTTTCAATTGTGTACAAAAAAAGAAGGCATTATTCCGGCATTAGAGCCCAGTCATGCATTAGCCCATGTGACAAAAATCGCACCAGACTTACCAAAAGATCATATTATCGTCATGAATTTATGTGGTCGGGGTGATAAAGATATTTTTGCTGTGGCTAAACATTTGGGAGTGGAGATAAGCGAATGACGGCTCAACCTATTACCCGTATTGGCAAAAAATTCGAAAAACTAAAAACCGAAGGACGGGCAGGCTTGGTCACGTTTTTAACCGCCGGTGATCCGGATTTAGAAACGGCCCGCGATATTTTGTTTGGGCTTCCAAAAGCCGGGGCTGATTTAATTGAACTCGGCATGCCATTTTCCGACCCCATGGCCGACGGCCCAGCTATTCAAGCCAGTTCAGGTCGGGCATTAAAATCCGGCATGACGTTGCAAAAAACGTTGGATTTAGTTGTGGCTTTCCGTGAAAAAGATAACGAAACACCGATTATATTGATGGGATATTATAATCCAATTTACCGCTACGGTGTTGATGCGTTCCTAAAAACCGCAAAACAAGTGGGTATTGACGGTTTGATCATGGTTGATTTGCCGCCCGAAGAAGAAAAAGAACTTTGCCTTCCTGCCTTGAACGCTGGCATTAATTTTATTTACCTAACCGCACCAACCACTGATGATCAACGCCTGCCCCGGGTTATGCAGCATGCATCAGGATTTGTTTATTATGTGTCGATTACGGGCATCACTGGCACTCGATCCGCAGAGACCACCGATGTAGCATCGGCCATAGAACGCATTCGCCGCCATACAGATTTACCGGTCGCGGTTGGTTTTGGTATTCGCACACCAGAAAATGCAGCCGATATTGCCAAAGTTGCCGATGCCGCTGTGGTCGGATCAGCACTGATTGATACTTTAAAAAGCCATCTTGATACAGCCGGCAAAGCAAAACCCGGATTAGTCGAAGCCGTGCTTGATCAAGTGTCGGGTTTAGCAAGCGGCGTTCGTGGTGCACGGCTGGAGGATAAATCGTGAACTGGCTTAAAAATTTCGTTCCACCAAAATTACGGCAATTAGTCGGCGTGGAAAAAGAAGTACCCGACAATCTATGGCATAAATGCACATCATGTTCGCAGATGGTGTTCCACCGCGACTTGGCCAAAAGCCTGCACGTTTGTCCCCATTGCGGGCACCACATGCGGCTTGATGCGAAAACGCGGTTGGATTTACTGTTTGACCGGGACCCCTATCATTTGGTTGATTTGCCAAAAGCCCGTGTTGATCCTTTGAAATTTAAAGACCGCCGAAAATATACGGAGCGATTAAAAGAAGCGCAAAATAAAACCGGAGAACAGGACGCCTTGATCGTTGCCGAAGGTCAAATAGCCGGAAACCCTGTTGTTATTGCGATTTTCAATTTTGAATTTTTAGCCGGGTCTATGGGTGTTGCTGTCGGTGACGGATTGATCGAAGCTTCAAACCGGGCAGTAAAAAATAAAGCGGCATTTTTAGTCATTCCCGCATCCGGCGGCGCCCGTATGCAAGAAGGCATTTATTCATTAATGCAAATGGCCCGCACCACCATCGCAGTCCAACAAGTACGTGAAGCCGGGCTGCCCTATTTGGTTTTATTAACCGATCCGACAACAGGTGGTGTCACCGCTTCGTTTGCCATGTTAGGCGATATTGCTATTGCAGAACCGGGTTGTTTGATTGGGTTTGCCGGACAACGGGTGATCGAACAGACCATCCGCGAAACATTACCCGAAGGCTTTCAGCGGGCTGAATATTTACTAGAACACGGCATTATTGATATGGTCGTGACGCGCTCAGAACTGCGTAAAACGCTGATCAAAATATTAACCTTGATCATGCAACCCGTTCAAGGTGTTGATGTTAATCAGTCAGACATCACAAAAGTCCCGGAACTTCCGGCGATTATCGATACTGCTGTCCCGGTTGATGACAAAAATGACCAACAGTGATGTTGTCCTCAAAAGATTACTAGGGCTGCACCCGAAACTGATCGACCTGTCGCTAGGCCGGGTCCATACATTACTTGAAAAACTAGGCCACCCCGAACGGTCCCTGCCGCCTGTCGTCCATGTGGCCGGAACCAATGGCAAAGGATCAGTCATTGCTTTTATGCGTGCTGCATTAGAGGCTGCCGGGTATAAAGTTGATGTCCATACGTCCCCGCATTTGGTACGTTTTCATGAACGTATCCGCCTGAATGGTAAATTAATCAAAGAAAACTATTTACAAGAAATTCTGGAATTGTGTGAACGTGTTAATGGCAGCGAACCAATTACATTTTTTGAAATCACGACAGTCGCGGCTCTGGTCGCATTTGCAGAAAATAAAAGCGATATTGTCTTGCTGGAAACCGGACTAGGCGGTCGGTTGGATGCCACCAACGTTATCAAAGAACCAAGACTATCCGTGATCACACCCATATCTATTGATCATCAAGATTTTTTAGGCTCAACACTAGAGGCCATTGCCCAAGAAAAAGCCGGAATTTTAAAACGGGCCGTACCAGCCGTTATCGCCCGCCAACCAATACAAGCCCTAAACGTAATCCGCGCCCGTGCCGTTGAAATAGGCACGCCTTTGTTTGAACAAGACGAAGACTGGTTTGCTTCAGAAAACAATCACCAGCTTAATTACAAAACAGTGTTTGCCAATAAAAATTTGAATTTACCCAACTTGGTTGGTCCCCATCAAATTGAAAATGCCGGGATTGCCGTGGCCGCTCTTGACCGGCTTGGCGGATTTTCAATATCTGATACGGCAATAAACCAAGGTTTATCAACAGCACAATGGCCGGCAAGGTTACAACATCTAACATCCGGGCCGCTGTTGGATATTGCGGGTTCAGGTAATGAAATTTGGTTGGATGGAGGTCATAATTTGGCCGCATCCCATGCCATTGCATCCCAAGCAAAGATTTGGAAAGAGTCCGATGATCTACCTATGTTTCTTGTATTTGGCATGTTGAATTCAAAAAATCCGGGCGATTTTTTACGCCCCCTTGCCCCCTTTGTAAAAGGCCTACAGTGTCTGGACATTCCTGAGGAAACAAATACCATTTCTGCCATAGAATTAAAGACAATAGCAAAAACGTTAAATATGACATCAGATATTGCCCCATCACCAACAGCCGCTGTTCAAGCTATTAGCAAAGCGGCGCCAAACGGGGCACGTATTTTAATTTGCGGATCGCTTTATTTAGCAGGGCATATTTTATCCGAACACGGCTAAAAATAATGCCATGGTCACAAATACAAATCCTGTGACGCGCCCTTGCCATTGCCAAAATTTCGGGTTTGTTCTCAGAAAGCGACCCAATGGGGCAATAAAAACCACCATACCCATAAATACCAATAAACTTTCAATGGCAAATGAAAACCCCAAAATAAATAATTGAGTATTGATCAACCCGATGGCCGGGTTTGAAAATTGCGGCAAAAAAGCAACAAAGAATATAAGTAATTTAGGGTTAAACAAACACAACGTCATAGCCTGTTTGATAATTTTATATTTTGGAGATTTTTCTATTTGGCTGGGCGTTGATAGCACTTGGTTTTTTGCTGTATATGCGTGAAAGGCCAAATACAAAAGATAAACAATGCCGAGCCAGCGGACGAACCTATAGGCATGGGGTGCATTAAGAAAAAGTTGCCCCAATCCCAAAGTGACGGCTGTAATGTGAACAACCAGACCTAAAGCAATGCCAAGCGCGGCTAAAAAACCAGCTTCTTTTCCCCCTGACAATGTTCGGGTCATAATGTATAAATTGTCGGTTCCGGGCGTGATCGCAAGGAAAAAAACGACGCTTAGAAAAACCGAGTAGAGTTGCCAGTCGATCATATCAAACCCTGCCTAGTTAATCTCTATGATAAGGATGACCAGACAGGATGGTTTGGCTGCGGTAGATTTGTTCAACAACCATGGCGCGGACCAACATATGCGGCCACGTCATCGCCCCAAAAGACAGTAATAAATCGGCACGCCCGCGGACGCTTTCATGCAAACCATCAGCACCACCAATAACAAAGGCCAAATCTGGGATGCCATCATTACGCCAAAATTCTATTTTTTTAGCGATTTCTCGGCTACCCAATGAGCGGCCTTTTTCATCCAATGCGACAACAATCGCGGCAGTCGGAATAGCGGTCAGTAGTTTTTTACCTTGGACGGTTTTTAACTGTTCAGCATTTAAATTCTTTTTTTCTTCGACCTCTGTCAATGAAATCGGTACAACCAAGCGTTTGACATATTGATTAAACAACATTTGTTCTGGCCCTTTGCGGGACCGGCCAACAGCGATTAAATGATAGCGCATAGGATTGCATCCTGTATTAACACACCTGAGAACAAATCAGGGCATGTTTTCAGCGTCGCCCGTTCCGGTTTCCGGTGATAACCAGATTTTGTCCAGATTATAAAAGTCACGAACTTCGGGGCGGAACAAATGAATGATAATATCACCAGCATCGATTAACACCCAATCACCTTGGCCTAAACCTTCGGCGGCAATGCCTTTTACGCCTGCTGCTTTTAAATCTTTGCGTAAATGATCTGCCATGGACGTAACGTGGCGATTAGATGTACCGTTGGTAATCACTAAATAATCAGCAATTTCTGTTTTTCCGGCAAGGGGGATGACAACCGTATTATCGGCTTTGTCATCTTCAAGAGTTGTTTCAACCAGCTTAAGCATGTCCGCGGGGGCTGGCGATTTTGTCATTTCACGGGGTATGGTTAAATCCTTACATTCTAAATGTGGGTCTGTATTTAAATGTGTATCGATATTTAATTTACTTATGGTATTCAATTGTACGCCTATTTTTCAAGAGTGGAAGAAACTTTTTTAGTTATTCATATCCATGATTAGCTGTCGGCGAATATCTGTGGCCGATAACAGATTGTGCCGAACAGGAAAAAAGCACCATGCCGGGCATGAGCTGGTTGACAGTGTGCTCGCCTGGACACCAAATTTTTGAGCAGATTTAAAAGTGCGTGCTGTTTTCGATGACCGTGCAGCACGGGAATATGGCCGTCGATCAAAAACCGCTATGGCTGTATTTTGTACGATACCTTGCCATTGATGCCATTGGTGAAACTGAACAAGATTATCCGCCCCCATCATCCAGACAAAATGAACACCCGGCGCTATGCGTCGAAGTTTTTTTAAAGTATCGGCTGTGAACTGTGTTCCCAAATTTTGTTCTATATTTAATACTTTTATCCGTCGATCATTTATTATGGATTGAGCATGATCAAAACGTTCATCAAATGGCGCCATATCACCACTGGGTTTAAGCGGGTTTTGCGGCGATACCAACCACCAAACTTCATCAAGATGAAGCCGTTTCAAAGCCTCTCTACTAATATAGACATGGCCTGCATGGGCCGGATTAAAAGACCCTCCCAACAACCCGATAGAACGTCCGGACGGATGATAAGGCAATCTGGTTAAGGACGACATTGTCCGTTTCCACGCACCAAATATTTATGGCTGGTCAATTGTTCTAACCCAACCGGTCCACGAGCATGGAATTTACCCGTAGAAATACCGATTTCAGCACCCATACCAAATTCGCCTCCATCGGCAAATTGCGTTGATGCGTTGACCATGACAATGGCCGAATCGACTTCATTTAGAAATTTTTCTTGGGCATCTTCGGCTTCGCTAATGATGCTTTCGGTGTGCTCAGAACTATGCTGTGCTATGTGACCGATCGCCTCATCAATACCGTTGACTGTTTTGATAGACAAAATTTTATCTAAATATTCCGTATCCCAATCATCCGCTGTCGCAGGGATTAAATCCGGGCAAATACGACGGGCCTGATCATCGCCACGCACTTCACAACCAGCATTTTTTAATTCTGATACCAATGATGGCAAAATATCGGCTTCGATATCTTTATCGATAATGACTGTTTCCGTCGCCCCGCAAATCCCAGTTCGGCGCATTTTTGCATTAACGACAATTTTTTTAGCCATCTCTAGATTAGCATGACCATGAATATAGGTATGACAAATGCCATCTAAGTGTTTAAATAATGGAATCCGGCTTTCTTTGGTGATGCGTTCGATCAAGCTTTTCCCACCGCGCGGAATAATAACATCAATGGTGTCAGACATGGTTAGCATTTCACCAACGCAAGCGCGGTCGGTTGAAGGGACCCGTTGCAATGAAGCTTCCGGTAACCCGGCTTCGACCAGACCTGTTTTTAAACAGCCGAGAATAGCGGCTGATGAATAAAAACTTTCAGAACCGCCGCGTAAAATAGCCGCATTGCCAGATTTCAAACAAAGCGCCCCGGCATCAGCCGTGACATTGGGACGGGATTCGTAAATCACACCGATTACACCTAATGGAATGCGAACACGGTTAATCTCTAATCCATTGGGTCGTTGCCATGTACCGGTAATAGCGCCGATGGGATCGTCTAGTTGGGCGATCGCTTGCAAGCCTTTGGCCATGCTTTCGATACGGTCACCATCTAACAATAATCGATCAAGTAAAGCCGTACTGATGCCTTTATCTTTTGCCGCAACCATGTCTTTTTCATTTTCATTTAACAACTGTTGTTTATTGGATCTTAGTTCACGGGCGGCAATGATCAACGCCTTGTTTTTAGATGTCGTATCGGCCTGAGCAAGGGCACGTGCAGCTACCCGCGCCCGTTCACCAATGGCCGTCATCATGTCATGAAGTTCGTTGCTTTGACTGTCCATAATTAATTTTCCAGCTTTATTGCGTGAACACTAAATCATCGCGGTGGATCATTTCATCACGCCCACGATAACCCAGAACGGTTTCAATTTCATGGCTTTTATTGCCAATGATTTTTGCCGCGTCTACGGCAGAATACGCCACCAGCCCCCTAGCAATATGTTCGCCAGCCAAAGATTTAACGATAACCGCATCGCCACGTTCAAAATGACCTTCTATTTTTTTGACGCCCGCTGGTAACAAACTTTTCCCACCGTCCTTTAACGCGTTAAGCGCGCCATCATCGATAATCACCGCACCAACCGGTTTTAATGAACCGGCAATCCATTTTTTTCGCGCTGACGTTGGTGTCGTTTTTGGATAAAACCAAGTACATAGTCCACCATCTTCAATGTGGTTAAGGGGGTGATCAATCCGGCCATCGGCGACGACCATGGCGGACCCGGCTTGCATGGCAATGTTTGCGGCTTTGATTTTAGTAATCATACCACCTGACCCAAAATTGGTGCCGCTGTTGCCGGCCATGTTTTCGATTTCTTGTGTTATGCGTTCGCTAACAATTGGGATGTGCTTGGCTGATTTATCGAGCCTAGGGTCGGATGAATAAAGCCCGTCAATATCAGACAATAAAACAATGGCATCGGCGCTGATCATAGCAGCCACCCGTGCAGCAATGCGATCATTGTCGCCAAACCGGATTTCATCCGTGGATGTTGTATCGTTTTCATTAATCAATGGCACGGCATTATTTTTCAATAACGTTTCTAGGGTATTACGGGCGTTGATATAACGGCGGCGGTTTTCGCTGTCTTCCATGGTTAACAAAATCTGTGCAACAGTAATGTCGGATAATGCCAGAATATCCTGATAGGCATGGGCCAAACGTATCATTCCAGCTGCGGCCGCTGCTTGTTTTTCTTCTAACCGTAATGTTTTGTTGGCAAAATTCAAGCACTGCCGACCAAGGGCGATGGCGCCGGATGAAACGATTAACACCTGTTGGCCTCGATTGTGAAACCGGGTGATATCTTGGCATAACGTTTCTAGCCATCGATGATGAACAGCGCCAGTTGTCGGGTCTACCAATAAGGACGAGCCAATTTTAACAACGATGCGTTTGGCATTGGATAGGGTTACCGTCATGGCTGATATACTTTTGGCGCATCAGGGTCAACAACAGGCGCGCGGTCTTCGGCAATCGCTGCGAACAAACGGTGGATGGCTTGGTCCATACCGGTTCCGGCAACAGCAGAAAATGTTAAAACATCGCCGCCTGTAACGGCATTCAGTTGTTGATGTTTTAATTGAATGTCTTCATCGGTTAAAGCGTCGCATTTATTTAAGGCAACGATTTCAATTTTTTCATCTAGCCCCGCACCATAGGCTTTTAATTCAGTACGTACTGTTTCATATGATGCGGCGACATCATCAGCCGTGGCGTCGATTAAATGCAATAAAACGCGGCACCGCTCAACGTGCCCTAAAAACCGGGTACCAAGGCCGGCACCTTCGGATGCTCCCTCAATAAGACCGGGTAAATCTGCGATGATATATTCTTCGGCACCCCGTCTGACGACCCCCAAATTTGGGTGCAATGTTGTAAACGGATAATTGGCTATTTTTGGATGAGCGCGACTGACGGATGATAAAAATGTAGATTTTCCAGCATTAGGCAAACCGATTAATCCCGCATCGGCGATCAGTTTTAATTTAAGCCATAGCCATTTTTCTTCGCCAGGGAAACCTTCGCCAGATCGCCTAGGGGCTTGGTTTGTAGCGGTTTTAAAATGTGTGTTTCCGCGCCCGCCATCACCACCGCGCGCTAGTATGATACGCTGTCCAGCCTCAACCATATCAGCGATTAACGTGATTTTATTTTCATCCAGTATTTGCGTACCAACAGGCACTCTGATAACTGTGGTGTCGCCCTTTGACCCGGATCGATTACGGCCCATGCCATGCATGCCCCGCTGGGCTTTGATGTGTTGTGTGTATCTGAAATCAATTAACGTGTTGAGGTTTTCGACGGCTTCAACAATGACATCGCCACCACGACCCCCATCCCCGCCATCTGGACCACCAAAAGCAATATTTTTTTCACGACGAAAACTGACGCAGCCGGGTCCACCGTCTCCGCTTTTGATAAAAATTTTTGTTTCGTCGAGGAACTTCATTGGATAAGTCCAACATTAATAAGTTAAAAAACTAAAAAGGCCGAGAAAAGGTCAAAAAAAGACCAAAAAAAAAGGAACGGCAAGCCATCCCTCTTTTTAAATGAGTTTCTGGCTGTCAGTTATTCAGGATGACGGCTCCACACCGACATAAACCCGACCACCGGCTTTACGGTGGAAAATAACTTTGCCTTCGCTGGTGGCGAAAATGGTGTGATCTTTACCAATACCAACATGTTCGCCCGGGTGCCATTTAGTACCACGTTGACGAAGAATAATATTTCCAGGGACGACAGCTTCGCCGCCAAATTTTTTGACGCCTAAACGACGGCCTGCTGAATCGCGACCGTTTCTGGAGCTACCGCCTGCCTTTTTATGTGCCATATCAAGTTATTCCTTTGTCGATTTCTTTACGGCCGCTTTTTTCGGAGCAGCAGCTTTTTTCGGTTTAGCTTCAACTTTTTCAGCCACAGCCTTTTTTGGAGCCGCTTTTTTAGCGGCCGGCTCGGTTTCAGCTTTTTTAGCGGCCGGCTCGGCTTCAGCTTTTTTTGCAGCCGGTTTAGCGGCAGCTTTTTTAGCAGCGGCTTTTGGTTTTGTACCTGTTGGGCTGACGTCCAAAATACGCAATACTGTTTGTTGTTGCCGGTGACCTTTGGTGCGGCGATAATTCTGACGCCGCTTTTTCTTGAACACTATTACTTTATCAGCACGGTTTTGTTCAAGTATTTCCGCGAACACACTGGCTTTTTCAACAACAGGCGCGCCAACAACAGGTGCTTTACCGTCTTCACCAAGCATCAGTACATCGGCGATTTCAACGGTGTTACCCGGCTCGCCTAAAATTCTTTCGACAATAATCGTATCGTCTTTTGATACCCGGTATTGTTTACCGCCGGTTTTGATGACTGCGAACATCGCGATCTCGATCCATTCTTAATGTTAAACCAATTTTGAAACGCTTGTGACGTGCCAAAAAAATTACCCAAACAAAAACCCTACGCGAACAGCGTTAGCCCTCGTTAAGAGGCGGCACTATACTCTGAAAGAACCTCATGTCAACGCGTCTTTAATGATTTTTTTAAGCCTTTATTACCAACGTTTTTTTTAAGCCCCCACTTGTGATCATGTCAATGATGGGATATGGTCCGCCGACTTTGCCAGACCACCATTTTTTTAAGCAAAGTTTCTTTATCTAAGCTTGACTGCAGATATAATTTATTGCGACAAAGTTTTGATAATTTACATTCTAGGAGAGGTGCCAGAGTGGTCGAATGGGGCGGTCTCGAAAACCGTTGAACTGGCAACAGTTCCGAGGGTTCGAATCCCTCTCTCTCCGCCATTTTTTTATAAATGCAACTCACTGAAAATATTGAATAAAATTTGATGGCGAACAAATGTTGCGAAGTTGACGCGCTGTAAAAGATACCACATTCTCGTGATGCAGTGACACACCTAGCACTTCGGTGGTTGCGCTGTGCAACCCCAGTTGATTAAAGAGGAAAAGCTGATACATCAGATTGAACGGCCCAATCACCTTCCGCCTCCATAAAAAAGACGGGCGAAAGTCCAGATGTCGTGCGCGCCAATGCAGCATGTACTTTCCGGTCTATATTCAGTTGATTAATGCCACACCAAAACTGTTCCGACGGTTCTGTTGACGTATTCGCGTTTGGCGCTCTGCGTTCTGCGTTGTAACAAAACTTTGCAATGCTTGGGACAAAACGCATAAACGCTCATCTGTGCATTCAGGACCAGTTGCGGTCGAGATCGTGAAACCCAAGCGCACGACACCATCATGAAAAACCCTTAAACCGCTAAAGTCCGTTGTCGAGCCAGTCAATGGCTTCGTCCAGACTTTCGAAGTACTGCACCTCGCCGGAGACAAACCATGACCCTATTTTCGCAGCGATCTGTTGCCAGTTCTTGTTTCCGTAAATGGCTATTTTTTCAAACTCATTGCCATGTTTTAACCCTATTTTAAAGTCATCCCATGCGGCTCTAATTTCCCAACCTTCCAATTCTGTACCATCAATAATAACCTTTACTCTTGGTTCTTTGACAGTCGATAGCGCAGAATCAATGATAGGCGTAATGATTTCATAATCTTCATGGGTTAACTTTCCTATGGCTTTCAACGACAGAAAGATATTTTTATCCGTCCTTTCAACTCCGATTGAAAGCCCATGCCTGACGACATCCATTACTTTAAACTCCTGATTGTTTAGGGCAATTTCACCACCAAAGGCTGTAAAGAAAATCCCGAGGAATGCGCCAAATGTCTGCCATGAAAGAGCCGTGATATAAGCCCAATAAATTATGTTTTGTTTATTTAATATATGTATTTGTTTGAGGAATTGCATTGATATAAATCAAGGAAACAACCTAGAAAATGCTGAAATATATAATCGCGAGATTTCTATTTAAAAATGTTAGGTTTTAAAACCATGTGTGAACTTCTTGCCATATCCAGTGACCTTTCTGTAGACGTGAAGTTTTCTTTGGCACAATTTGCCAAACACGGGGGCAAAACCGCCCCCCACAGAGATGGTTGGGGTATCGCTAACTATGAAGGCCGTGACGTAAGACGTATTCGGGGAACAGAGGCGACGAACAGTAGCGATTGGGTTCGTTTCATAGAACAACATGATCTTCGTAGCCAGATCGTAAAAAGCCATATCCGGACCACCTGTTATCAGAGCATCCGACAGCCCAAAGACAATCCAGCAAGTAGTGCTTGTTGCAAGCGTCCCCCTTAGCAATGAGAATTGGTCCCCGCTGTCAAAGGGAGATATTAATGCCGTCAAAAACGGTAAAATCTTTACGCGTCAGAAAAGCTGACTTTAAACACTGTTCTATCCGTCTTTTTGGATTTAGCTTAGATCGGCATCAATGTTGGATAATTACGATAAATGCCTCAAATTTCTGATACCACAAAAAAAAACCATCGACACGTCGGTGTCTTAGCAGGATCAATTTTAGGGTTCGGCGTGATTATGTCTCCATCGCCGGAGGCCTTTTCTCCTGAGGCTTGGAAAGTACTCGGCGTGGCATTATTGATGGCGACTTGGTGGCTAAGCGAGGCCTTGCCCGTTTCTGTTACTGCCTTGATGCCTTTGGTTCTCTTCCCGGCTCTTGGGGTTTTTGACTTCAAGTCAACAGCAGCCCCCTATGCGCATCCCTTGATTTTTCTATTCATGGGTGGATTTATAATTGCAAAAGCAGTTGAAATTTGGGGCCTACATCGGCGCATTGCGCTACTAATCGTCCGTGCCTTCGGGACTAGACCGGATTATCTGATTGCTGGTTTTATGCTGTCAACGGCAACATTAAGTATGTGGGTCAGCAATACAGCCACTACAGTCATGATGTTGCCTATCGCATTATCCATTATTGGTGTGTTCAATGAAAAAGAAAACCCAAATACAGCCCGCAATACGACCACAGCCTTACTGCTCGGGATCGCATATTCTGCGAGTATCGGCGGGGTCGGCACTTTGGTAGGAAGCCCACCAAACGCACTGTTGGCAGCCTTTGCAGAAGAACGACTCGGCATCGAAATTGGCTTTGCCCAATGGATGATCATTGGATTACCAGTCGTCATCATTATGCTGCCGTTAGCATGGTTGCTGCTGACACGAGTTACTTACCCTGTGGCTCGCCGTCCCATTCCCGGTGCCGATGAAATTATCAGTGCTGAAATTAGAAAATTAGGTGTTATGTCGATAGAGGAAAAACGCGTATTTGCCGTTTTTATTGTTACAGCATTAACCTGGGTTTTTCGACCTTTGATCACCACGGCTTTACCCAGCATAGGTCTAACCGATTCGGGCATCGCATTGATTGGTGCCGTGTCATTTTTTATTATCCCATCCGGCAAAAAAGACGGGAGCAGACTTTTAACTTGGGCGCGTGCAGTTTCACTCCCTTGGGGAGTATTACTGTTGTTTGGAGGAGGCTTAAGCCTAGCGGCAGCAATTTCCAAAAGCGGTCTGGCGGATATTATCGGTAGCAGCTTGAGCAACCTAGAAGGGTTTCCGGCCCTCACTTTGATATCCGCTGTGACAATCCTGATCGTTTTTTTGACAGAAATAACGTCCAACACAGCAACTACAGCCGTATTTTTACCTATTGTTACCACGGTCGCGCTTAGCATGGGCATTGCCCCAGTAGAAGTTATAATCCCCGTAACTCTGGCGGCGTCCTGCGCCTTCATGATGCCTGTGGCAACTCCGCCCAACGCCATCGTTTTTGCCAGCGATCGGCTAACAGTAGCTCAGATGGCCAAAGCAGGGGCTATCCTCAACTTAACCGCTATTGTTGTTATTATTTTGCTCTCTTCAGCGTTTGTAAGTAGGGTTATTCAATAGCCAACAAGGTACCCGTTGAACTTATCAAATCAGGAAGTGGCCTAAAAAGAGCAGCGCTGCAAGTTCTTATAATTATTGTATTTTTAAATTATGTTCGTGTAGAGTGACGATCATTATGCATGGAAGTCTTAGATTATGCCAAAGCAAAAATTGTCGAGCGAAGACAAAGACCAAGACAGCGACGATGCCTTGGTGCCGATGGCGCGCCATGTCGAGACCGCACTCATCGAAAATCACCGGGCTTTTTTAGATTTTCTTGTGCGCCGGGTTGGGGATATTGCAACCGCCGAAGATATTTTGCAAAATTTTACAGTTAAGGTTCTCCGCAAAGGATCTGGCCTTGAAAAATCAGAGAGCGTCATCGCATGGCTATATAGCGTATTGCGGACAACGTTGATCGACCATCACCGGCAAGAAACAACACAAAGACGCCTAGAAACAGACTTTTCCATATCCGAGAGTATCACAAATCAAGTTGATGACCGCGATTTACACGAAGCCATTTGTGGCTGTTTCGAACGTTTATTACCTACATTAAAACCCGATTACTCAGAACTATTAAATCGCATTGATTTACAAGGGGCCGTGCCTCGTGTGGTTGCAGAAGATTTAGGGATTGATGCCAATACAGTTAGAGTTCGTCTTCACCGGGCAAGGCAAGCTTTGAAACACTCATTATTATTGTCATGCCAAACGTGCGCCGAGCATGGCTGCCTTGATTGTGATTGCAGTTAAAAAAAACTTTGTAATGAAATGGATTGAGCCGCGTCTATATATTAAACCGGAATTTTCCGGCTGGTATTACGACACACAAGTAGGGAGCTACGCATATGAATAACAACGACAGTCACAATCATCACAATCATTCCCATACCCATTCTCACGGCGCTGAGGAAGCCCCCGCCAACACGGTAAAAGACCCCGTTTGCGGAATGAATGTGCCATTGAACGCAGGCAAACCGACCCACGACCATGATGGTACGACTTATCATTTTTGTTCATCTAAATGTCATGACAAATTTATAACGGATCCACCGCATTTTATTTCTGGTGAGCATAAAAAACAGGCTAAAGAACAGCCAAAAGGGACCAAGTACACCTGTCCAATGCATCCAGAAATTATTCGTGATGCACCGAGTGATTGCCCTAAATGCGGCATGGCATTGGAACCCATGGGGGTGCCAACCGGTGATGAAGGCCCCAATCCGGAACTGATTGATTTCAGACGCCGGTTTATCATCGGAACGATTTTTACCGTGCCGTTGTTGGTATTATCCATGAGCCCCTATTTGGGCATAAACAGTATTCGTGATTTTTTTGGCGAACTAACGTCCGTTTGGTTAGAGCTTATTCTCGGCACACCGGTAATTTTATGGTCCGGCTGGCCATTTTTTGAACGCGCCGTCAAATCAGTGATCAACAAAAGCCTGAACATGTTTACACTGATCGGTATGGGTGTGGGCGCAGCGTATGCGTTCAGTGTTGTCGCGGTTTTAATTCCTGAAATTTTTCCGGACGGGTTCAGAAATGCAAACGGTGCAGTCGGCGTTTATTTCGAAGCCGGTGCCGTTATTGTGGTTCTGGTTCTGCTTGGTCAATTACTGGAGCTTGGTGCACGGGAACGCACCGGCTCTGCCATCAAAGCTTTACTGGATATGGCCGCTAAAACCGCGCGCATAATTCGGGACGATGGAACAGAAGAAGACGTCCCATTAGAAGACATTAAAGTCGGCGACAGGTTACGTGTCCGTCCCGGTGACAAAGTGCCCGTTGACGGTGTCGTCATCGAAGGCTCATCATCAATTGACGAATCGATGATTTCCGGTGAACCGGTCCCCGTTGAAAAAGTTGGTGGTGACAAAGTTACAGGCGCCACCATAAACGGTACAGGGAGCATAATCATCGAAGCCAAGCGGGTTGGTTCAGATACCATGCTAAGCCAGATTGTGGAAATGGTGGCGAACGCCCAACGCAGCCGCGCCCCCATTCAAAAAGTCGCCGATCAGGTCGCCGGAACTTTTGTGCCTGCCGTCATAGTCATTTCGGTCTTATCCTATATTTCTTGGGCTATATGGGGACCAACACCGGCACTTGCTTACGCATTGGTATCGGCCGTATCGGTATTGATTATCGCCTGCCCATGTGCTTTGGGCCTAGCCACACCGATGTCGATCATGACCGCCACAGGACGTGGCGCACAGGCCGGTGTTTTGATCAAAAATGCCGAAGCTTTGGAAGTATTTGCCAAGGTTGATACGTTGATCGTAGATAAAACCGGAACCCTGACCGTTGGCAAACCTAAACTTGTCGCGGTTATTCCGGAAACAGGTCATGACGAAGCTGAAATTCTGCGTCTTGCCGCCAGCCTTGAACGTGGGTCCGAACATCCATTAGCCGAAGCCATTGTCACAGGTGCCGAAGAACGGGGTGTTAAAATGTCCAAAACCGAAGCCTTTGAAGCCATCGTCGGCAAAGGTGTGAAAGGCCTTGTTGACGGCAAACAAGTGGCCCTCGGCAATGCCAAAATGGTCGCTGAATTGGGGCTTGATAGTGCCAAGCAGATCAAAGCCGCAAACGCCCGCCGCGACCAAGGTGAAACGGTGATGTTTGTCATCATCGGCGATGAAATTGCGGGCCTTGTCGGCGTCGCCGATCCGGTCAAAGAAACCACTCCGGACGCGTTGAAAGCGTTGCACGCTGAAGGATTACACATCATCATGGCCACAGGTGATAACGAACGCACGGCCAAAGCCGTTGCCGCCAAGCTGGGTATTGATGAAATCCGCGCTGATGTCATGCCCGAAGACAAAGCCCAAATCATCAAAGACTTACAAGCTAAGGGCCGTAAAGTCGCTATGGCAGGTGATGGGGTTAATGATGCCCCGGCATTGGCTGGGGCTGATGTCGGCATTGCCATGGGAACCGGTGCTGACGTGGCGATAGAAAGTGCCGGGTTTACCCTTGTTCAAGGCGATCTGAACGGAATTGTTCGCGCCCGCCGCCTGTCACGGGCAACCATGCGTAATATCCGCCAGAACCTGTTTTTTGCTCTGGCTTATAATGCAGCGGGTGTTCCGGTTGCCGCAGGTGTTCTGTATCCATTCCTTGGCATACTGATATCACCGATTTTTGCCGCCGCCGCTATGAGCCTGTCGTCATTTTCTGTAGTCGGCAATGCGTTAAGACTACGCTCGGCTAAAATCTGACATAACAATAAGGACACGGCCGGAGCAGCATGTGTTTCCGGCCGTGTGCTACCGCGTCATGGTCATCAGATTGTAACACCTGCCCACGTGATAAATAAAAATCTATTCGTTTAGTTACGAACCGGTTGATAAAATTATTTTGCAACAATCGCAATAAACTTCTTGGTCATCATCAATATTTGCGTTTAACCTGTTATCAGCCAACTATTGAACGGGAATTTTAACCATGAAACGCATAGCAAAAGGTGCCGCAGCAATTGCCATCACTGCATTCAGTTTGACGACAATGCCGAATTTGGCATCATCACAGGAATTGCCAACGGCGCCTTATCTACCACTTGAAATGGCTGTTAAAGCGGCAAGTGCCGCGCTGGAACAATGCACATTTGATGGTTATAAAGTCAGTGTCGCCATTGTTGCAAGGTCAGGCGAGACCAAAGTTTTATTAAAAGCCGATGGGTCAGGTCCGCACACTGTAGGCAGCAGCCAAGGCAAAGCATTTACATCAGCCAGCATGGGCCGGGCAACGCTGGGCTTTTCAGGTTTTTTAGCAAAACGGCCTGATTTAAACGGGCTTAGGGACATGGATCCGCGCTTGGTTATTTTGGGCGGTGGATTGCCCATTAAATTTAACGGCGTTATTGTTGGCGGCATCGGTGTCGGTGGCGCACCGGGGGCGGATAAAGATGAAAAATGCGCCAAGGCTGGTTTGACCGCGATCGGGGCCGATTAACGAAACGCCAAATGCTCAAAACGGTTTCGCAACCGATTGTAGTTGCGTTTTTAATTGAATAGCGGCTACGGCAAAACCGCCGTCTGATCCATCAACAAAATGAATGTGTTCGCCCTTTGCCAGCGAAAACACCAAACAGGTCATCAACGCATGATCGGACCGATGGGTGCCAAAAGCCAGTTTGCCTTTGCCGTGAAGTTTATCAAAAAACTGTTCGATTTCTTCGGCCTTATCAATAGGACAATCCAAAATCATCCGCAACATATCATCAAAGCGCCTAAAATCCGTATTGGCACGCAACTCTTTGCGGTAAGCCGAAGCATTATAACCAAGCGCTGACAAATTGAATTTTTCCAAAATAAATTGAATAAAACTTGTAGTGTACAAACGCAAAACCCTGACCCATCTGTTATTCGACCGGGGATATAATTTACTTTCATTGCGGATGCCTTCGGACGGCCATTTAAAAATCATATTATCGGCACTCACCGGATTGTTTGATATATCACTGGAATTTAAAATTTCCGCGACGCCATCGATGACGTGGCGGTAAGTTTCCGCTTTTTCATCATCGTTGTTACCAAGTGCAAAAATAAGCATACTCATCATCACGCCCCGGCACGATTTCAACGGCTCCCACCGACAAGATAGACCATCTAAATCAGGCGCATCATCACCGTCCGGCATGGCAATCGCATAGGGTCCATCGTCACCGCCGTCTTTGATCAGGGTATCGACCATTTGCACGCCGCCACCGGTGAACATGGCCATGGCGTTACCGGGGCTAAGCTGTAATTTAGCCACCAACACATCGGCGCCGGCTTTTTTAATATCGGAAATTGGGACCAAGCCGGCACGCAATTCCAGATCAAATTGAAACGATGATAGTTTTCGTGCCGCCGCCAAAGCTTCACGGACGGCCCCAGATTTAGATAATGGCACCGCTAATGTGGCACCATCCCCGCCAAATACATAGGGCAAATTACAATCCGGCACCGCATTAATCACAGCCGTTATACAGGCCGCCCCCATCATGTTGACGTCTTTATAGCGGCCTTGTTTTATGGCCTTGGTCGATCCACGAATATCGGCAACAACGATACACCAGTCATCAGGCAATGGACGGTACATGGATAAATTTGTAATCTGGGTAAATTCGTCAAAACTTTCCAAATTAGCATAAAAATGCTCACTATTATCTATAGTTATGTTTTTGTACATTTGCAAAAACCTCAAAGCCTATAAAATATCAGCGTTTATTTTTCATCCGTTGGCGCGTACATGGCAAACAGTTCTTCGCCAGTTAATTTTTGGCAGTCATTGGCAAAATCATAGAGTCCCGGTTTTTCATCAATGAAATATTCAGTGGTCAATTTTAATTTTGACAGTTCATCCAATACACCCACGGAAACATGAAATTCATTATTTTCAATCAATCGGTAATAAAGATTGGTGCCGCATTTTTTACAAAACCCGCGTTCGGCCCAATCCGATGATGAAAATATAGAGATATTATCAACGCCCGACAATGAAATGGATTGGCCCACATCCACAGCAAAAAATGGACCTCCTGCCCAGCGTCGGCACATGTTACAATGGCACGCTGTTGTGACTCTTATGTCTTGAGCAATCGTCAATTTCACAGCTCCGCAAAGGCATTGCCCCGTATGTTCCGTCATTTTTTATTCCCCCCCCTTATTAGAATTATTATTATGGTAATCTATTTCACAACGATAAAATAGCCTTTTCAAATGCTTTTATCCTCGGGGTTTTTAGTTGAATTTGGGATTGTTTTTTTTCGACTGAGACTACGGTCGGCTAAAATTTAAAGGATGTAAGGGGTCCAGAATCAAGGCCAGAGTTAAGGTCAGGCTCAAGATCAACACCCGCGGCCTTGGCCCCTGCTTTTAAAGTCCCGGAACGGCTTTGTGAACTGTCGATCTGAAACCAGTCAATAATACCGGTATCCATCATCATCTGTTTTTTCAAAACCTGTGCACCCGCATCAGACACATTGTTAATTCTGTCCCGCGCCCGTTGTTGACGAATTTCCAATGGCGCATCCAGCCACAAACCCGTGAAGGGTATATTCAGATCACTGGCAAGACGTTCAACCAATTTACGTTCTTCCGGTTTGCCAAAAACAGCGTCAAAAACAACAGAACGGTCTGTTTTAAGCGTTTGTTCCGTTGCATCAAAACAGGCCTGATAGGTTTTTTCTGTCATTCTGACGGTATAACCGTCACGGGACAGTTTTTTGTGCAACGAGACACCGGACAGTATTTTACGCATAACATCGGACCGGATAACACGGGCACCAGGCGGTGTCCCGACAAAAGGTGCCAATTCTCGTGCCAGCCTTGATTTTCCGCTTCCGGACAATCCGCCAACAGCGATCAAACGCGGGGGTGAATTCTGTAAATAGTCAAAGGCGTTATCCAGATAACCTGAAGCATCTTTTTTAAGTTGAAGCAAATCATCCGGGCTTTGATCGTGCTGATTATGAATGATCGTGTAATTAACATGGCAGCGAATGGCCGCACGCATGGACAAAAACAATGGAAGCACCGTCAACCCGCCCCAATCACCGGTTTGATCCATATAAGAATTCAGACAAATATTCGCCAGACGCCGCTGACCCGAAAAATCCAGATCCATCAACAGAAACGCCAAATCATAGAACACATCAATAATGGAAAAACCGTCATTGAATTCAATGGCGTCAAACAGCGTTGGCTGGTTTTTATAAATACAAATGTTACGGAGATGCAAATCGCCGTGACAACGACGCACATACCCATTTAGACCACGTTCAACAAGGCCGCTTTCAACACGCAGAACTTCTTTATCAGTCAAATCAAGGGTGCGCAGGACGCGATCACGGACGTCTCTGCCTAAATTTAACCCATTGAAACACAGCCTGTTATTTTCAACAATATCTTTGGTTATCGAAGCACCATTTACATCACAAGACATCGCCTGTTGATGAAAGTCTGCAATGATTTTTGACAGATTTTCGATTAACGCCCGATTGATCGTGCCCGCTTTAATCTGGTGATGAAACAGTGTTGCTTCATCAAAGGGCCGCATTTTGACCAGATAGTCCTGCACGGCATCATTTTCATCGATTTCAGCGCTATCAACGATCATGAAACCGTCCCCATGGCGGACAACAGCGGCAACGCCTAAATACAAATCAGGAGCCGTCCGTTTATTGATTTTTATTTCTTGTTCGCAAAAATATTTACGTTTTTCAAGGGTCGAAAAATCAAGATAAGGATACCGGACAGCTCGTTTCAGTTTGTAGACATACTGTGCTGTGACAAATACACATGAAATATGGGTCTCGATCAATTTCACCTTGTGAACGTCCTGTCCATAGGCTTTGCCGTGTTTCAAAAATTCAATAACGTCTTCCTGATCGTATTCCATCGTCATCGTAAAACTTTATGGTGTTCAATAATCCCTTCCGGGTCTTCGTGGACAATGACTTCTGCATTGTGGAAAGCAAATAGTTCTTCGCCAGTTAATTTTTGGCAGTCATTGGCAAAATCATAGAATGCCGGTTTTTCATCAATGAAATATTCCGTTGTTAGGGTCCGTTTTGACAAATCGTCCAATGTACCGGCTGCCACATAAATTTGATTGGTAAAACGTCTTCTAAAATACAAATTTCCGCCACATGTTTTACAGAACGCCCGCTCAGCCCATTCCGACGAGCGATATACGGTCATATGATCAGTGCCTGTAAATGTTATATCTTTACCCACTTCAACGTCAAAAAACGGGCCGCTAGCCCACCGCCTGCACATCAAACAATGGCATACCGTAACATCATTCGTTTTGTGGATAAATTTATAACGCACTGCCCCGCAAAGGCAACGCCCTGTACATTCGCCAGCCATTTAACACCTGCTCATTCAATAATTTTTAATTTTCATCCGTTGGTGTGTACATATCGAACATCTCTTTGCCCGTCATTTTTTTCGCGTCACCAGAGAAACTATAATAATCAGGTTTTTCATCAATGAAGACTTCTCTGTTCATGACGATTTCCGATTGATCATCCAACGTCCCGGTTGCTAAAAACAATTGTCCGGCTTCAATCATGCGAAAGTAAAGACTGGAACCACAAACTTTACAAAATGCCCGTTCTGCCCAATTGGATGAGCGGTAATGGGTTATGTTGTCTTCGCCGGAAAATGTGATTTCATCAATCATGGACGTGCCAAAAAACGGCCCGCTGGCCCACCGTCTGCACATTTCGCAATGGCACGCGCTGGTTTCTTTAATTTTATTTTTAACCCGGTATTTGACAGTCCCGCAAAGACAGCGCCCTGTAGTTTCGTTCATCAGAATATACCTTCATTATTTTAAAAATTTAAATACTTTTATCTTTAGCGTCTTTTGTTGAATCTGGTGTGGTGTTGTCAGGATTAGTTTTCATTAATTCATCCCAAAACTTTTTAGCTTTTTCTGTTTGTTGATCCAACCATGGTTTTGCTTTTTCATAAGCGACTGCGGCATCGCATGCTGCATAATTGGCTGAACATTTTGCAAGGCAGGCGGCTTTGGCTGCGCTATCACCAGATAAACCAGCATCACATTGTTGCTGACAACTTTGATATTTCAGAGCACATTGCGCCGTGGCTGTATGTTGGTCGGCAATCGCAGGCGTTATTATAATCATGGCCATGAACACGACCAAACCAAAAAATGTTTTCATGCTGTATACCTTTGCCCTCATTCAAAAAATGTTATTCCACAGTCACACTTTTGGCTAAATTACGTGGCTGGTCAACATCGGTGCCTTTTAATACCGCCACGTGATAAGCCAGCATTTGTACAGGTATGGTATATAAAATCGGTGAAACAAAGGCGTCGACCTCGGGCAAAACAAGCGTTGCCGACGGCCCATTTTGTAATTTATCAGCACCTGCTTGATCGGTAATAACAATCACTTTTCCGCCCCTTGCCATGACTTCCTGGATATTGGATGCGGTTTTATCAAACAGTTTATCACTTGGGGCGAGTGCGATCACCGGCACATCTTCGTCGATCAAAGCAATAGGCCCGTGTTTCATTTCACCGGCTGCGTAGCCTTCGGCATGGATGTATGAAATTTCTTTCAATTTCAACGCACCTTCCATAGCGATGCCGTAACTGGTGCCGCGTCCTAAATACAAAACGTCATTGGCATCCATAATGTCGGCGGCGATTTGTTTTAAGGTATCATCGTGATTAAGAATTTCTTGCGCCCGTGAAGGCACTTCGGTTAACGCCCCCACCAAACGGGCTTGTTCTTTGTCATCAATGGCGCCACGGGTTTTTGCCAAAGCCAGACACAAACACGCCAAAACCGTCAACTGCGTGGTAAATGCCTTGGTCGAAGCTACACCAATTTCAGGACCGGCTTTGGCCCGTAAAACCACATCTGATTCCCGGGCTATCGAGCTTTCTGGAACATTGACAATAGAAATAATTTTTTGGCCTTGGGATTTGGCATAGCGCAAAGCCGCCAAGGTATCGACGGTTTCCCCCGATTGTGAAATAAACAATGCGGCTCCGTTTTTGTCCATGGGCGCTTCGCGGTAACGAAATTCAGATGCTATATCGATTTCGACCGGAATGCGGGCAATGCTTTCAAGCCAATACTTAGCCACCAAACAGGCAATAAAGGATGTACCGCAAGCAATCATTGTCAGTTTGGAAATAGTATTGGGATCAATGCCTAAATGGTCAAAACTAACACTGCGTGATGAAGCATTAATATAAGACTGCAAGGTATCGCCGATGACTTGCGGCTGTTCAAAAATTTCTTTTTGCATGTAATGACGGTAACCGTCTTTGCCAATGCGGGCGCCGGATAATTCGGTTTGTGTGATGGCGCGTTTAACAGGGTTGTTATGTTGGTCATAAACTTGGGCTGATGCGCCGCGAATGACCACCCAATCGCCATCGTTCAAATACATGATGCGTTTGGTTAATGGGGCTAATGCCAAGGCGTCTGAGCCTAAATACATTTCACCGTCACCATAACCGACTGCCAGCGGGCTGCCACGCCTAGCCCCGATCATCAAATCTTTATCGCCTGCGAATATAATCGCTAATGCAAATGCACCTTCTAAATTTTGCAAGGTGTCGCGAACCGCATCCACAGCATCCATGCCAGATTTTATTTTCTGCGTAATTAAATGAACAACGACTTCGGTATCGGTATCCGAAGCTAGGTCATCAACACCCGAGCCTAATTGTTCGTGCAAACTTTGAAAATTTTCAATGATGCCGTTGTGGACCAATGCCACTTGGTCCGTTGCATGGGGATGGGCGTTAATTTCATTGGGAACGCCGTGGGTTGCCCAACGGGTGTGACCGATACCGGTTGTCCCGGAAAGCGGGCTTTGTTTTAACAAATTAGCCAAATTTTCAAGTTTGCCTTCGGCCCGGCGGCGGTCAATTTTACCCTTATCAATGGTCGCAATCCCGGCGGAATCGTAGCCCCTGTATTCCAATCGCTGCAATCCGCCCAACAAATGTTCTGTTGCATCGCCTTTACCAATAATGCCAATAATGCCGCACATTTTTGGTTAATCCTTTTTCTTAAGAGTTTGTTTTTTACGGAATTTTTCTGCCCAACCATGCACACTTTTTTGCGGTGCGCGCGTGACGGCCAAGGCATCGATGTCAACGTTCTTTGCAATGACGCTGCCCGCACCGATAATGGCCCTGTCACCAACGGTAACAGGTGCGACCAAGGCCGTGTTCGATCCAATAAACGCGCCCGCGCCAATGGTCGTTTTAGATTTTGAAAAACCGTCATAATTACAGGTAATGGTCCCGGCACCAATGTTGGCATCGACGCCAATATAGGCGTCACCAATGTAACTTAGGTGACTGACTTTAGCGCCCGCATCCAGCCGTGCATTTTTAATTTCAACAAAGTTTCCAATTTTTGCATTTTCACCAACATCGGCGCCGGGTCGCAACCGCGCATAAGGTCCAATCGTAGCACCTTGGTCAATCGTCGCGCCTTCGATGTGGGAAAAACTGTGCACCGTCACACTGTCATTGATTTTAACGCCCGCGCCAAACACCACATTCGGTTCAACGACAACGTCATGACCCAGTGTCGTATCATGACTGAAAAACACTGTTTCCGGAGCAATCAATGTGGCCCCATTGTCCATGGCTCGCTTGCGAAACCGATTTTGCACGATCGCTTCGGCTTGGGCCAAATCAGCACGGCTATCGACACCGATCAGTTCATCGGCATCACCTTCGATCCACGCACATTTATGCCCCGCACCTTGGGCTAAACCGACAATGTCCGTCAGATAATATTCACCTTTGGCGTTGTCATTTTTTATTAGCTTGATTAATTCAGGTAACAGAGCACCGTTTACCGCCATGACGCCTGAATTACAAATCGGTATTTGCAATTGTTCAGGCGTTGCGTCACGGGCCTCGACAATAGCCGATAATTTCCCATCACCTGTTACAATCAAACGCCCATAGGCCCCCGGATCATCCGGGCAAAAACCAAGAACCGCTACAACCACACCGTTTTTCAATGTATCCAATAGCCGCTGCATCGTATCTGGTCTGATCAATGGATCGGCACCAAATAAAATCAACACGTCGCCACCAAAATCTTTTAAATCTTCCAAGGCGGATGCGATGGCATGGCCGGTACCCAATGGTTTTTCCTGAACCGCTGTGATCGCAGGTTTAACCGTTTGGCGAACGCTATCCATATGCGGTCCGACCACCACAACAACGAGGTCGGGCGACAATTCACCAACGCTGGATAGCACATGCGTTATCATTGGCCTTCCTGCGATTTTATGCATCACTTTCGGCAAATCGGATTTCATGCGCGTCCCCATACCGGCGGCTAAAACAATGGCGGCGATGGATCGAGTGGAATTATGCTTGGTCATTGGCTGTTCATCAGTTACGAATAAATGGTAAGATTTCATCGGGGAATGTGCCACACCCCCTCCATATGTCCAAATAAAAGATTGTTTCGGTTTCCTGCAATGCAAAACAAATTACAAATACCCTACTCGTCCTCTCTAAAAGCCGTCGTTTTTGATTTAGACGGCACGTTAATCGACAGCGCGCCTGATCTTCATGCGGCCATGAACATTCTATTAAAAGAACAGAATCGGGATCGCGTTACATTACATCAAGTGACAATGATGATCGGTGACGGCGTGCCAAAATTGGTTGAGCGCGGATTTGAGGCCACGGGCGTTATTCCCGATGCCAACATCATGGAACAAATGGTCGCACGTTATATGGAAATTTATGACAAAGACACAACAACGCTGACTACCGTTTATCCGGGCGTGATAGACGCGCTACAACGATTGCAAGATCATGACATCAAATTAGGTGTCTGCACCAACAAACCATTCGCGCCGGCTGAACAAATCATCAAAGAATTTGGCTTATCGAAATATATCTCAACCCTTATCGGCGGCGACACTTTGCCCGGCATCCGTAAACCGGACGGGCGCCATTTATTGGCTGTGTTGGATGCGCTAAACGTCACAGCCGACCAAGCCGTGATGGTTGGCGATAACGCCAATGACGTGGCCGTTGCCAAAAATTCGAATGTCCCGGTAATCGTTATGTCTTATGGGTATACCCGCACCCCCAGTGCTGAATTGGGTGCGGATATGATGATCGACGGATTTGATGAACTTGATGGTGCGTTAAACAAAACGCTTAAAAGTTAACAACGCGCCGTTCTACCAACAGTTAAAAGCAGTGCCCTATCTTTGTCACCACCATTAGTATGGGTAATTCTAGTATGGTTAATTCTTGGTAATTTTATAAGTGATTAAATCGATTTAAGTAATTAATTTAATTCGTTGGAACCGATTAATTGTTTTAGTTATTCTCTATCCATTAACAACACTAATGAATTAAGGATAAACCATGACCGAACTTTTTATAAACTTTTCTCACGCATTAACCTGTTTTAACAAAAGGAGCACAGACAATGTCTAAATGCCCAATCATGACGACAGCCAACGGCGCGCCGGTGGCCGATAACCAAAACAGTTTAACCGCAGGTCCGCGCGGCCCCTTATTGGCTCAGGACTGGCAGCTGTTTGAAAAACATGCCCATTTTAACCGTGAACGCATTCCGGAACGTATTGTCCACGCCAAAGGATCAGGGGCATACGGTAAGCTCACCATCACCGGAGACATTACTCAATACAGCAAAGCCAAAGTATTCCAAGTGGGTGCAGAAACCGAATGTTTTCTTCGCTTTTCGACAGTTGCTGGTGAAAAAGGTGCGGCTGATGCCGAACGCGACGTGCGTGGATTTGCTGTAAAATTTTATACTGAAGACGGCAATTGGGACATCGTTGGCAACAACACGCCGGTGTTTTTTATCCGTGATCCTTATAAATTCATGGACTTCATTCATTCACAAAAACGCAACCCGCGCACCAATTTACGTGATGCCACCATGCAGTGGGATTTTTGGTCCCACGCACCAGAAGCTTTACATCAAATCACTATTTTAATGTCGGATCGTGGCTTACCCAAAACCTACCGTCACATGAACGGTTATGGGTCCCATGCCTATAGTTTGATTAATAATGATGGTGAGCGGTTTTATGTGAAGTTTCACTTTAAAACCTGCCAAGGCCAAGCCACTAACCGTAACCAAGACGTCGCACAATTGATCGGTGATGACCGGGAAACCCATCAACGCGATTTGGTTGACGCCATCGACCAAGGTGACTTTCCAAAATGGACAATGAAAGTGCAAGTCATGAGCGAAGCGGAAGCTTTGCAAACCGATTATAATCCCTTTGATTTGACAAAAGTTTGGCCACACAGTGAGTTTCCGTTAATTGAGGTTGGCACGTTGGAGCTTAACCGCAATCCGGAAAATTATTTCGCCGAAGTTGAACAAGCTGCGTTCACACCGGCCAACGTAGTCCCCGGCATAGGCCATAGCCCCGATAAAGTATTGCAGATGCGCATTTTATCTTATGGCGATGCTCAACGGTACCGCGTCGGAGCCAACCATCAACATTTACCCGTCAACGCGCCCCGTTGCCCGGTGCATAATTACCAACGTGACGGTGCCATGCGGTTTGATGGGAACGGTGGTGGATCGGTGAATTATCAGCCCAACAGTCAAGATGGTCCGGTAGAAAATCCGTCTGTCAAAGAACCGGCACTGTCCATTGGTGATATGGCTGATCGGTATGATCACCGAGCAGGCAACGATGATTTTACCCAAGCCGGAAACCTGTTCCGCATTATGCCAAAAGACGAACAAAATCGGTTAATGGAGACCATCGCCGGTGCCATGACGGGAGTCCCCAACGACATTATAAATCGTCAATTGAGCTATTTTGATCAAGCTGATCCGGCCTATGGCGAGGGCATACGCTCCCGATTAAAAAAATAAAGAACCTTAACACTGCCGTCTCTTGTTAGTTTGTGCCTAACGAGAGACGGTAGGTTTATCTGGAACGCGCCGCACCGCGGCGTGTGCTTTGTGGGTTAAACCCGCCGCCTTTCATACCGGGGCTTTTGATGGATGTAGCACTGGCTGCAAATTGCCCATGTTGATTTTTTTGATCGGCGTTATCACCATCGACTTTACGTTTTTTTTTCTGGCCTGCTTTAGCTTTCGCCCGTTCGCGGGCCCGTGCTTTGCTCATGAATGTATACCTTTTAAATCAATGAATAGGGCATCATATCACAAGAAAGCCAGAACATAACCCGCTGCCAAAATTAATTGTAGGGCGGCAAAAGGAACGGCCGTTTTTACAAACTGCATAAACGACATCGGCAATTTGAATTTATGGATGATGGTCACTGCCACCAACGTTGACGCCGAACCTATGGGCGTGATGTTGCCGCCTAAATTAGCGCCAAAAATAACCGCCCACCACAGCGTCGAATCAGATGGTACGTTCAAACTGGATAAAATTTTAGCCAACATCGCAGCCAATGGAATATTATCCGTCACCGAACTGGCAACGGCCGATGTTACCATTAAAATAGCCGTACCCCATATTTCGCCAAGACTAATGATCGGTGCCAATTCTTCGCCAATTAAATCCAAAACAAGGGCGTGTTCCATCATGGTAATGACGATGAAAAGACCTGCGAAAAACGCCAGCAAATCCCAATCCACCGCATGGTAAAACCGGTCCGCTGTGGATTTATAATAACTAAGCATAATGGCAGCAAACGTCAGGGCCACGTAGCCCATACCTAGATCTTTGATATAAGGCGTCACAGATGCGCTGGCTAAGGCCAAAATAAACAACGCCGTCATCACCGTGCCGAACTTAAAAAACAAGATGCTTTCGATGCCATCATTTTCATCAAATCCGGCAACCAGTTGGGCGGCTTCGGCTTTGGCAACGTCTCCTTTTAACGCTTTAATACCAAAAAGTTTAGCCCCCATAAGTATGGTGACAAAAGTCGCCACGACCACATAGGGGCCGGATTTGATAAAAAACGTGACAAAGGAAATTTCTGCCGCATTACCGACAATAATATTAGGCACCGACGAAATCAGTGTTAACAGGCCACCGACATTGGTTAATAATCCTTCGACCAATAAAAAGCCCAACAATTTATTATTCAAATTCAGTTTGGATAAAGAAACGCCGCTTAGGGTGCCAATTATAATCATCGCGGTGACGTTGTTGAGAACGGCTGAAAAAATGACGGTCATGACGCCATAAAAAATCAACAAGCGAAACGGGTCACCTTTCGACGCCTTGGTGAGTTTAATGGCAATCCAAGTGAACAAACCGCATTTGCTGGTAACATCGACAAACAGAGATGAGCCTAAAATAATCGCGATAACTTGCCAATCGATGGCCGGGATATATACCGGCAATGTCACATCAAGGCCTAAAATTTTAACAGTTTCCGGATAAACCAAACCAAAAAAAGATGCCAAAAATAATGTAATGGCGGCAAACCAGGCGACGATTACTGATTTTTTAGCATGTATTTTTTCTTCCAATGCCAGCAATAAAATCATCATGGCCAACAAAGCCGCAAATAAGTAGGTGATATTCATTGATAGCGTTTCCATCATTACACCATCATCAACGGAATGGTTCGTAATTCTACAGCCAAGGCGTAGGCCGCCCCGTGCATGGCGAGTTGATCATCATCTTTGGTATTAAAAACCAACATATCAATTTCTTTGGTTTGAATAAGTTCACGGTATTCGCTGATATGTCGTCCCATGACGACGACGGCTTCGATAGTCACATCACTATTTTCATTTTCAATAACAGATCGACAGGCATCGATAAAATCTTTTGGTTCTTTTAATAATTGATGGGCAATGGTGTCATGGGCTTGATCCGTTTCAATGGATGGAATTTTACCTATAACGTCCATATAACGATCCAGTATTTGTTTGTTTTCAACGTGCACTAACCAACATTGTCCGCCCGCACTTGTCATGCTTAATGCCATATTCACCAACCCATTATCGCCGGTCAAATGATCAGTCATAGCCATCACCCGATCGGTATTTTGCAGGCTATGGGGCAACGCATTCCCAGCATCCGGATGCGGCATAACGACCACAGGAACCGCCGTCGCTTGGCTCATAATATCCAGATATTCACCTAAACTATAGGGCCACTGCCACGCTTTGGAATGTAGATGCCGATAGGTGACTATAAGGTCCGGTTTTTTGTCCTGAATAATGTCCAGTAAGTGTTGAACTGAATTAAAGTCCACACCACAAACGCTATCCCACTGAGAGGCCCCATCATCAATGACTGATAAAAAATCCCGCACGTTTTGAATAAAGTCGGGCATGTTTTTTGATTTCAAATCCGTTACGACTAAAATTCGTTTAAAGGTCATTTTTTGGTATGAAAAAATGGCTTTGTCCGCCGACTTAAAGACGGACGTAAATTGATCAAGACTAGTCATTTATGATTTACACTTTCATTGAAAACAAAGCACCTTCCCCGAGTGCATAGCATTATCAAAGGTCGCATGCTAGGGTCCAGAAAATTAAAGGCCATCTTTATCACAGCAAATTTATCTATGCCCGACAATGAACAACAAACACATAGACGCAAGTTAATCTGTGATTTCACCACAGGCGCTGTGCGCCACCGCATGAAATTTGGCGGCGGGCGCGGGCAAGCTTTAGCCAAAGCTGTTGGCATGAAATCAGGCATAAACCCAAATGTTGTCGACGCCACGGCTGGATTGGGCAGCGATGCATTTTTACTAGCCTCATTAGGGGCTAAAGTGACACTGATTGAACGTTCAAGACATATGCATGACTTGTTAAAAGTCGGTATGGAAAAAGCAAAATATCACAGTGAAGAGTTCTCTAAAATCATTAACCGCATGACATTGATTTTTGGGGATGCCAAAGTTGTTCTTGACGATCTTTCACCAGAGGTGGTTGTTATTGATCCGATGCATCCACCTCGCAATAAATCAGCGTTGGTTAAACAGGAAATGCGCCTCATTCGTGACATCGTCGGCAATGATGACGACAAAGATGAACTGTTTGAGGTCGCCTTAAAAACCGCCAAAAACAGGGTTGTTTTAAAATGGCCTAGATTGGCACCAGATATTAACAACCAGCATCAACCATCACACCAAATTATGGGAAAATCGACCCGTTATGATGTTTTTATGCAGAATTAAATTATGATTTTTTTGGCGCAAATGATAACGGGTGTTCATTGGCATGGGGTCGATTCGAAGCGTCAATATCATGATCAGACATATAAACGCCCAAAATATGCCCAAATTTATCCGCTGCCGGGCCGCCGTCTCTGTTGTGCGTATTTTGCAGTAAAGGAACAATCACGCGTTCATATCTCCAGAATACTTTATGGGTTTTGTTAAGCCGCATGCCTTGATCAGAATACTGTGGCTTCCCATATTGCATAGACCACAAATAGATTTCACGGGCATGTGCCGCAGCGCGTGCGTCGTGGGTATCGCTTAACATTTTATTTGTGAAATCCCCGCTAACAAACCGGCACAAGGTTGACCCCCAATAACGCCATCGAAAATCTGTATTACCACCATCATCTATAATTTGATCCGCTAAAAATAACCGTGGCGCGATTTCATAAAGTTCCATCAAATCCATTTCACTGCGCATCGGCACGCGCCCCAAATGATCGACCTTAGCTTGCCAACAATCAACGAGGTGTTGCAATACAGGATCAAGGTCAGTCGGCAGAGTATAGCGGTCTTGCATCATCATTACCTGAATCAAAATAGATCAAAATAGATCAAAATTTTAAATGCACCGAATTCATTTTAACCATAACAGCATACAACTTATGAATAACAAGTCATAATACTATTACCGCATTGTTTTTAGGGGCACACCCGCATTTTAACGCTAAAAACAATTCCTACCGATCAAATGGGGTTAAAGACCCAAGTCATATTGTTTTTAAATATACTGCAAACTCTTTGCCCGAATTGTACACTTTGTTATCCTTGGTCGGCACACCTTCTGTCGATCCCAGCTTCTGGTTTATCATCGCTTAAATTTTTCACGGAACATTTTATGGACACGCCTATCAAAGACCTTCTTAAATCTCCCGCTGCCCACAGCATTGCGGTGGCAATTTCTAAAAAAAATCTGGATTTTTCCACGAACGAATTCATAAAATTTTCCTGTGACGGTATCGATGCGTTGCCTTTAAAAGAACGATCCGCCCGCATCACCGATGCATTGCAAAAATTTTTACCTAATGACTTTCAAACAGCCTGCAAAATTCTCGTCGCCAGCCTTGATGATCTCACAGATATCGACCAAAAAAAACCAAGGCCATTAACGGGTGTCCGGGGTTGGAACGTATCACCAATGGCCGATTATATCGCACGATTTGGGCTTTCTGATGTCTCTCTTGCACTCACGTGCCTTCGCGAAATGACGATCCGTTTTAGTTCCGAATTTGCCATTCGTCCTTTTATCGAAAATGCTCCTGAAACGACTTTTGACGCACTGAAGCAATGGGTGAAAGATGACAATCACCATGTACGCCGTTTAGTCAGCGAAGGCACCCGCACGCGGCTACCTTGGGCGATGCGGTTAAACAAATTTATTGATGACCCGGAACCCGTCATTCAATTACTAGAACAGCTTAAAGATGACCCATCGGAGTATGTCAGACGATCCGTTGCCAATAATTTAAATGATATTTCCAAAGACCATCCAGAAAAAGTCACCAAAATTGCCAACCAATGGATAAAGGGTGCCACCAAAAACCGCGAACGATTAATTCGCCATGCTTTACGCGGATTAATCAAAGCGGGGGACCTGAAAGCGCTGACGGCATTAGGGTATTCATCAGCCAATATTATTTTACCACATTTCAACATCAAACAAACAAATGTTGTTTTTGGCGAGGTCGTCGAATTTGAAATTGAAATCAAATCCTTGGCAAAAATCGATCAGCCACTGATCATTGATTATGCCGTTCATCATATGCGAGCCAACGGCAAACAAAATGCAAAAGTTTTTAAATGGAAAATGTTAACGCTAGAAAAACAAGCTAAACTCAACATTTCAAAACGCCACGCGATAAAGCCCATTTCAACGCGCCGATATTATTCGGGACAGCACAGCATTGAAATTATCATCAATGGGAAAAGCTACGGACGGTCAGATTTTTTATTAACTATACCCTAAACTGGCAATCCTATAGGTTTGGTCTTTAACATGCTTTGTGAATAACAAGACCCGCCACAAAATTAATGAGGCCGATGTGAACAAGCCACTACTAACCATAACCGGATTAAACGCCCAGCCTGTAAATGTACCCATAACCCGTCCTTTGATCACTGCGGGCGGCAGCATAACCCATGCGCCATTGATTTTAATTGATCTGATGACGGATGGCGGCGTAACCGGCCGCAGTTACTTATTCGTTTACGCGCCGATGGCATTGCTTCCTATCACGGAATTGTTAAAAAGTATGGGTGAGATGATCAAAGGGCAATCATTAATCCCCAAAGACGTATTCGACTTCATGCAAAAAAAATTCACCTTACTTGGGTTGCAAGGGTTTTCCATGATGGCCGTGTCCGGGGTTGATATGGCTTGTTGGGATGCCGCAGCTAGGGCTGACAATTTACCATTGTGCCAATACTTGGGCCATAAACCAGTCCCTATCCCGGCTTATAATTCCACGGGGCTGGGACTAATCGGCGCGGATGCCGCCGCAACTGAAGCCCTAGAACTTGTAGACGCCGGGTTTACAGCAATTAAACTTAGACTAGGTTACCAAGATGGTAAAACTGACGCTGAAGTCTGCAAAGCTGTGCGTGATGCGGTGGGTCCGGACATACACATCATGGCTGATTACAACCAAAGCCTATCTGTTAAAGAAGCCTTATCACGCGTGCATAACCTTGAACACTCGGGGCTTTACTGGATCGAAGAACCGGTGGCATTTGATAATTATGTGGGATGTGCCCAAATTAGAAAGGCCAGCCATATCCCCATCCAAATTGGTGAAAATTGCTGGGGGCCGAATGACATGTTAAAAGCAATCGAAGCCAAATCGTGTTCATTTTTCATGCCGGACGCTATGAAAATAGGGGGCGTAACCGGCTGGTTAAAAGCTGCAAAACTGGCTGAACAAACTATGCTTCCCCTATCATCGCATTTATTCCCGGAAATAAGCGCCCATTTGCTAACAATCAGTTCGACCCGGCATTGGTTGGAGTATATCGATTTCGCTAAACCCATTTTAAAACATCCTTTAAAAGTAGCAAAAAATGGCACTGTAACGCCGTCCTCAAGGGCCGGCATCGGACTTGAATGGGACCCCCACAGCGTTGATCAATTTCTATACACATAATTTTGATTTGCTGTGATTTAATGGGCCCATTACTGTCACCTTGAACTATTGTCGGGGTTAATATTTAGGAATCGTCATGTTTAAGAACTCATCGTTTCGCGGGTTTTTTTTAGTTTTAATGTTCGGGCTCATGATTTTTTCGCCCAACACCGCATTTTCTAAATCTCCGGTTTATTCGTCATATTTTGGCAATATCGCCATCAACGGCACCGATACAGTGGCTTATTTTACCGAAGGAAAAGCCATAGATGGCTCCCCGGAATTTACCTATCAATGGAACGATGCCAATTGGCAATTTTCGACTGCCAAAAACCGCGATACGTTTGCCGCCAACCCGAAAAAATACGCCCCACAATTTGGCGGATATTGTGCATGGGCCGTGAGCCAAGGCTACACCGCCAGCACCATCCCCGAAGCATGGACCATTGTTGATGGTAAATTATATTTAAACTACAGCCGTACTGTCCGCAGCCAATGGTCAGAAGACATCCCCGGAAATATTACAAAAGCTGAACAAAACTGGCCCCGGGTGCTTGGCAACTAACATTCAACCAATTATCTGCTGATTTCATGTGTTTTTACCTCCACAGGCAATGATAATTGCTCTGATTTCTCAGGCCCTATGGAAAAACTTTTTTCGTTGCTGTTTGCGGGCAGCGTGTTGGGCTCCGTGACTTTAAACCGCTATGCGTTAACCGAAGCATAAAATGAGCGGTAACCGAAGCATAAACTGAAGTCAGTTGCTCATATCTTCCGTGCGTGCTAAAAGTTGATACGGAAAATGATATTTTCAATCATTGATTATCATTTTCCTGTCGGTTTTGAAACGGGGTTAAAGGACGTCAGGCGTGTCTAAAACATTGTATAGACAAGAAGCTGAAAGTGCTGAAATCAGCCCAGATTCACTAGTTCAGACATTGACCGTAACTACACCACTCACATGGCTGGCGCTCTTAGCCATGACGGTTTTACTGGCAGGGTCGTTGGTCGCAGCCTATTTGATCCGGGTTCCTGTACAAGTTCAAGGTACAGGCGTAGTGCTTGGTAATTTTGGCGAATTACTTTTGACAGTCAGTGCCCCTGCGGGTGGCAGACTTGAAAAATTTATGGTCCGCACCAACGATACCGTCAAAGTTGGCGATGTATTGGTGTTGATTAAACGTCCAGACTTGCAAGAAAAATTGCGCGGCCTTAAACAGCGCAGCCAAGACCTTGCTGAAAAAAAGAAAGCTATTCTTAGCATACAAAAAAACACCGGAAAAAAAGAAAAACAGGCGCGCTTAAAACAAATCGAGGCGATTGAAGAAGCCATTCGCGATCGCCTTGATCAACTAAAAAGTTTGAAACCGTTAGAAGCCAAAGAAAGAAAATTACGGAAACAAGGTTATATTACCGAGCAAAATTACCGTAAAACAGTTGATGAGATTAATCGCGTTCAGGAAGAAATTTCTGACAAACGTGCTGAAAAGAAAAATTTGGCCGAGGCCCAAGTTGAACAAGCCGCAGGCAATAAACGGGAATTGGTTGATCTGGAGCTTCAGATTTCACAAGCCAAGCGTGACATTGCCGAAGGCACCGAAGAAATAAACCGCACATCAAAAATTTTGTCCGACCATGATGGCAAAATTGCTGAAATCGATGCCACCATTGGCGATTTGTTACAACCCGGACAGCCTTTGATGCGCGTCTTACCCAACGACGACGGTGAAACAGTAAAATCGACACATAATGGCATCGTTTATATTCCTTTGGCAAAAGGCAAACAGGTCCATCCGGGCATGGAAGTCTTGGCCGATTTAACCACGGTACGTAAAGAGTTGTTTGGTCGGGTCAAAGCCAAAGTGGTGTCGGTCTCTGATGTCCCGGCGACACCAGATGGCATACAGCGAATTTTTAATGACCAGTCGTTGAGCAAAACCGTCCTTGAAAACGGGGCTGTTTTCGCGGTTAAAGTCAAGTTCATACCTGACACGTCCACACCGTCCGGTTACAAATGGACATCGGGGAAAGGGCCCAACGTAACGGTGACGCCGGGCACATCATTTGCGGCCGACATTACGACTGAACGGGTGCGGGTCATTTCCTTGATCATCCCTGCTGTTCGTGGATTATTACTGGGTGGTGACGATTTTTGAGCGGTCAAATAAAAACAAATAAACGTCGGGTATCCGTCCCAGGCGTCCTGCAAATGGAAGCCGTGGAATGCGGGGCTGCTAGCCTTGCCATGGTGTTGGGTTTTTTTGGTCGCCACGCACCATTAGAAGAAGTTCGTGTCAAAGCAGGTGTAACCCGAGATGGCAGTAACGCATTAAATATGATCAATGCAGCCAAAGACTATGGTCTTGATGCGGCGGCATTTAAACGCGAACCGGACGATTTGGCCGAATTAGGGTTTCCACAAATTCTGTTTTGGGAATTTAATCATTTTGTTGTTCTTGAAGGGCGCAAAGGAAAAAAATTTCTGATTAATGATCCGGCGGTCGGCCGACGCGTTCTGACCTCGCAAGAATTCAGCCGTAGCTTTACCGGTGTCACCATGGCGTTTGAGCCAACATCACGGTTTGTCAAAAACGGCCGACCCGCCAGCGTTCTAACATTTCTAAAGTCCGAATTGCAAAAATCCAGAAAACCTTTCGCCTATCTTGTTGCCCTAAGCATCCTATTGGTGGTGCCGGGGGTGGTGGTGCCCGGTTTCGGTCGCATTTTTGTCGATTATTATCTGGTTGAAAACCTCAAAAGCTGGCTGATGCCGTTATTAATCGGCATGGCGGCAACAGCAGTGATCAAAACGGCGCTGTTAATTTTACAAAACCGGTTATTGTTATTGCTAGACACCAAATTGTCCCTAAGCGCGTCGGCTAGTTTTTTCTGGCGCGTACTGAGATTACCCATACGCTTTTTTGAACAGCGTGATCCCGCCGAAGTGTCATCTCGGATCCGCCTAGCCAACATGTTAGCCGGCGTCATCACCGGCCCCCTCGCCAATGCCACGCTTGGCATATTAACGTCGGTTTGTTATGGACTAATCATGCTGATTTATAATTGGCGTCTGGCATTGGTGGCGATTACCTTGGCCCTGATCAGCCTTTATATCGTCAAAAAAATCAACACCCTGTTAACGGACTTAAGCCGCCGCATGCAATTGGCCGAAGGCAAGGCTTTTGGTGCTGGTGTGCGGGGTTTGGATATGCTGGACGTGTACCGTGCATCGGGCGGAGACAGGTTATTGTTTCAGCGTTGGATGGCGCCTGAAATCGATGTTTTGAATGCTGAGCAAAAACTTGAACGCCGCGGACGGCTGGTCGAATTAACACCTCAAATACTCGAAGGACTACTGGCCTTGGTGATCCTGTCCATGGGCGCATTACAAGTTATGGAAGGGTCAATGACCTTAGGCGAACTGGTTGGTTTTCAAATGCTGGCGACTTTGTTCAGTCAACCCGTCGCAAGTCTGGCTTCCTTGGGTGGTGATGTTCAAAAAGCATCCGGTACGATCCTGCGTATTGATGATCTAAGGCGTTATCCATTGGCCACCGCGTTTGAGAAAAAACAAAACAAAATGCCGGGACAATTACCTCGTCCCGGTTTATTGCGTCGGCTTCAAGTTGACAACATGCATTTCTGCTATAGTCCTGATCAGCCCTTGTTCGAAGGATTATCCCTGACGATAGAACCGGGAACTCAAATCGCCATTGTCGGCGCATCGGGTAGCGGCAAATCAACGCTCGGTAAAATTATGTTAGGTGTGCTTGAACCATCATCAGGGGCCATCCTTTATGACGGCTTACCGATCACCGAATTACCTTGGCAACAACGCCGGGGTCTTGTTAGTTATGTCGAACAATCCCCCGGCCTATTTTCAGGCAGCATCCGCGATAACATCACATTCTGGGACAGTTCAAGCGATGACCGCAGTCTCGGCAAAGCCGCTCATTTGGCACTTATCCACGATGCGATCGTTTCGCGCCCAAGCGGATATGAAACAAAACTGACAGGGGCCAGAGGTTTCAGTGGCGGTGAAATTCAACGCCTGACTATTGCTAGGGGATTGTTTGATCGCCCAAGCCTTGTGGTACTTGACGAAGCCACTAGCGCTCTTGATACGATTACCGAGAAACAACTGCTGGATAATTTACGGACCCTTGGCATGACCTGTGTGTTGATTACTCACCGTTTGAGCGCGATCCGCCATGCTGATGAAATCATTGTTCTTGACGCCGGTAAAATTGTCCAGCGTGGACGTCATGATGATTTGTTGAAAACAGATGGGCCTTACCATCATCTGGTGGAGGAAACATGATCCATTCCAGCTCTTTTCCATCAGACACCGTCCACTTATCGAGTGGCGAACAGTTCATACTTGATCCCGGCCAACCCTTTAGGACCCTGCTTTCAGGTCAGCTTGATATATATATTCGGACCCGCGATCAAAACGGTGACGATATCGCTCGCCAACTGTTATTCAGTATCAAGGCTGGACAACTGCTGATCAGCGCCCAATCAGAAAACAGCCAATTAATCGCAGTCCCACGGGATGACGTAAAAATATCTGTGCCACAGAACAACGGGGCGGTTGATGATCAACTGACATCCGCGTGGTGCCAAGAAATGTTATCCGGGTTGTCTGAGCTTGAAATTTTTAAAGGCGATAATCCGGTACGTTTAAATACGGATGATAAACTGACCCTTTCCGGTGGCCGCAGAATACGGGCCAAACAGGCTGTCGTCTGGATCCGCCAACAAAGCGGTCCAGCACTTCGGCTGGGGCCAACCCCTTTACCCGATGATATCTTATCCAAAGGATTCCCAATCAGCCGTAATATTGGTTTAACATCAGCCGGTGATGCCGATGTCTGTACTTTTAGTCTTTCATCATTAACGTCTGACGAAGCGTGTATGGCACTTGAAAACTTTGGTGCTGTAATCCTAGATATCCACGCGGCCCTGATTTTGTCCGAAGAAAAAGAACGAACAGAACGCAATGCTGAAAAAAACAAAACCGCTTCAACACATTTTTCAGCCGCGATTTCCAGTTTCAGCGCAGTATTGGGTGGACGGGCCTTAGGCGTAGAAACGGCCACACTTAAACCACTTGAAAAATCTATTGCCATCATTGCCAAAGCTTTTGATCATAAAGCGCCCGGCCATAGCGTGATCAACGACGGTGATAATTCTGGCAATGCCATTGAACGCAGCGCTCGGTCCATGCGAATGCGCGCGTGTCAGGTCAAACTTGATGGTAACTGGTGGAAACAGGATGTCGGGCATCTGTTGGCATTCAAAGGTGATGATAAAGTCCCGGTTGCGATTTTACCGGACGGACGACGCGGGTTTCTGATTTTTGATGCCAATTCGGGAGCGGCACGTAAATTGTCCAACAATGATATTGATGAAATCAGCAACCGGGCTTACAGACTATATCCTGTTTTCCCTGATACTCCGTTACCGATGCGGGAATTTCTTATCTTTGGGCTCAAATATTCTTTACGCGACAGTATCGAAGCCTTCTCGCTTGTCTTGTTGGCCGGGGCCCTTGCCATGTCGACCCCGGTGTTATCAGCTTATGTCATTAATCTTGTGGTGCCAACGGGTGATGCCCGATTACTAGCTGAAATAAGCACGGCTTTGTTAATCTCATTGATTATCATGGGGGCTATACGTTACGCTTCTGAAATCGCGAACTTGCGCATCGAAGGGCGTGTCGGAGAAATGGTTCGTGCCGCCCTGATTGACCGTATTATTCGCATGCCATCAGAACAAATCCATAGCGTTTCAACCAGTGTTGCTGCCATGCAACTCAGCCGTCTCGATGGATTCAGGAAATCCGTCTTGCGGCTTGTTACAATATCTGTATCGACTATTCTTTATGGTTTGTTCAGCCTCGGTGTGTTATTGTACTTCGCCCCTGTAGCGGCCCTTATCGTGCTTGGATTACTGGTGGTTTTAATTTTAAGCGTGAGCTGGCTCGGGTTTCGCCAATATAAAGTTTTGTATGAAGGCGAAAAAATCGAAGGCAATATCAGCACCGCCCTGTATGAAGCCATCAATAATATTGCCCTGTTACGTGCTTTCGGCACAGAAATGGCCGCCTTTTCCAACTGGGCTACAAGCTATGTTGCCTTTCGCCATAAAATGATGAACAGCGGCATTATCGCCAACCGTGCCAAGGTTTTAATCGGATCGTACGACATCATCCTGACCGGTGTTGCTTTCGCCGCCCTTGGGTTTTTGAATGCCGGAAGCGTATCAACGGGCGGGTTTCTGGCTTTTGTAGGTGCTCTTACAGTGGTTATCGCAAGCGGTCTGCAATTAGCCAATGCTGTTCTTGGCGTTTTCAAATCCTTGCCCGCAGCCCGCATTGCCAAACCCTTGTTGGATGGCAAACCTATTCCTATGTCGCCCCCCGGCTCTGAACGACCGCCATCGGGGCAAATCGAAATCAGTAAAGTTTACCATCGTTATAATGCCGAAGGGCCACTGATTATAAACGGTGTTGATATCAAAATTAATCCACAAGAATACGTCGCCATTGTCGGCCCATCAGGTTCAGGAAAATCAACCTTACTGAAAATTTTACTGGGTCTGGAAACACCCGCAAGCGGGGCTGTTTATTATGATGGGCAAGATCTTGCCCGGGTTGACCAAATATCCCTGCGCCGTCATATCGGTACAGTTATGCAAGAAGCTGGTTTATTCCCGGGATCAATCCTAGAAAATATCCGCGGCGGCGTCGAAGCCAGCGTTGACGACGTTTGGCAAGCCGCCGAAATGGCGGCAATCGCAGAAGATATTCGCGCCATGCCGATGGCTCTACACACCGTTATAACCGGGGCGGATGGTGCCGTTTCAGGTGGTCAGGCCCAACGCATTTTAATTGCCCGCGCACTCGTCGGCAGGCCAACAATTTTACTGTTTGATGAAGGTACAAGCGCCTTGGATCGGCGGGCTCAAAAACGGGTTGAAAAAAATCTGAACGAACTGGCGGTATCCAGAATTGTTATCGCCCACCGCTTAGAAACAGTACGTCATTGCGATATGATTTACGTGATGGATCAGGGACGCATTGTCGATCAGGGAAAATTTGATGAACTTGCCGCAAGACCGGGTGTTTTCTCAGATTTATTAACAGCACAAAATGGTAAAAAATTAATATTTGAGTGATCATAATCACAGCCAATACGATCATAATTTCAGTAATACTATTATAATTCAAAAAAATGACATATTCGCAATTATACTATTTATTACATAATCTTTTCACAAGGGAGCAAATAAATGACAACAGGAAAAAATAACTTATCAGGACGCGGTGATGCCCTGGACGAAGATTTGTTAAAAGGCGTATCTGGCGGCACGGCCACTCCGAAAAAAGAACAATCCACCCCCGAAGATGGTGCCCCGGATTATAGCGCCGACGGCGGCGGCGTTCACGCGTCAACAGGTGATCAGACTGCAGGTAATGTTACTCACTCTGACGATGGACCGAACAGCGGCACCGGGGCTAGTGGCGAAGCGCATGGCGGTGCAGGTGCATCAGGTGGCAGCAGTGATGGCGAAGTTCATGGCTCAGCAGGCGCCGGCGTTGGTACGAGTGGTAGTGCCGACACAGATTCAGGTGGCGCTCATCTTCATGGTCAAGGCAGTGCCGAAGAGGGGGTCGGTGCCACAGGCGAAGCCCACAGTGATGGTAATAGTACCGGCGCCGGGGGTGAGGCCTCAGTTGGTGCTCATGCTAGTGCCAATGGTGAAATTACAGGCGGCGACAAAGATGGCGTCCATGGCGGCGGCGGCGGCAGTGTCGAAGGCGTCGTTGGTGCCCATGCCGGTGGAGAAGCCGGTGTTGATCATGGCGACGGCAAATACGGTGCAAGTGCCGATGGCGGCGCCATGGCCGGAGCCGGGGGCCGTGCCATAGTAGACGGTCATATCGGTGATGGGAGTGGTGACGCCGCCGGTGGTACAGCCGGTGTAACAACCGGTATAGTCGGCGCTGAAGGCAGCGCCCATGCGGGTTATAGCGATCATTCCATCAGCATCGGCATCGGAGGCGAATTGGGATTGGGCATAGGCGGTGTACATCTGGGCGGGAACTTAACTATAAACACCCATCCTTTTGAAAACGGCTTCCACTCTGCCAACGGCTGGCTTCATGGTGCATCCAGTAGCGCAGAAAACTGGGGCGGACACGCCATTCATAACGCAGGAAACTGGTTCCATCATGCCGGAAATTCAACATCAAGCTGGTTTCATGGAGCAGGTCATTCGGCATCATCATGGCTGCACCATGCTTCCGGAAACACCAGCAGTTGGGCAAGCCATGCTTCACATAGCGCATCAAGCGCTGTTCATCACGCGGCTAGAAGCGTTAGCCATGCCATCAAGCACGCCTTTCACGGTTGGTAAGGTTTTTAAAACATTTTTTAAAGAAGGAAGATATTCTTATGAATACATCTGAAACAATACCAAAAATCGCTGATAACCCGGAACAGCGGGTGGCCGATATCCAGCCTGTCATTGGTGAATTGATTGAAACCATGACCAAGGAAATCATCAAAGGTGCCAAAGACGCTGGTTGGAATGATCAACAGGCGGCACAGCTTGCCAAAGATGCCCAACCGCCGTTTTTTGATCTCTTGTTACAGGGTGCCCCTGCACCACTGGCATTAATGGAAGCCGTTTCTTACGCGGACCGCACAGTTGCTGCCAGTATTTTTAATCAAGCCATCAAGGACGGCTCGACTCCTGAACAGGCTTTTGCCATCATCAAGGATATAAAAACCAAAGCCGGGGCCGGGGGCGAAATTGCCACCTCTGCCGAAACCGCTTTTAAAAAAGCTTTATCTGACGGAGAAACTCCGGAAGAAGCTTTGTTCTTAGCATTTGATGCGGCAACGGGTACGATCAACGATATGCCCGTTCAATAATTTTTATCCCGGCTGGAAGGTGGATTTTAATCGCCATCTGGCCGGGCACCACGAAAGCCATGATAGCGTCCGGGGGCGATAATATTATCGGGATCAATAGCTGATTTCAGGGCGGTGATAATATCGGAACAGCCCCCGTCCGGCAAATCATCCATCGCCGGAACACCTTGCAGACCCTGTCTGTACATCAGATACCCGGCATTGACCAGACGCCCGGCCACTTCGTCATGGCAAGCCATCGCCCGCGCGTCTTCACCTTTTATATCGCGGTCATAAACCAGTGCCAGAAAACCATGCAGGCACCGTTCCGATACGATATGAAAACCAATATTGGATTCAAACCCGTGTTTAACCACAGTGTCTGTCATAATTGAAGCCGCCACCGCGATATCTTTGCCAGAAAACGGAACCACCGGGCACAACCACAGCGCCCCGCACCGATCACGGTCGGGATCGCACTGATCCCCATCCGGTGCCGATGCTTTACGCCAGTACAAAGACCGTAAATTACGGTTATCCGGTGCTCCGGACAATGGGCTTTCAATCCGGGTTCCCTGTTCATCGCGGTCAGGGGTAGCAATGCTATTTTCCAGCAATGTATTTAAAACCAGTCCGGCAGTACGGGTTTTGGCTTCGGCCATCATCGCGTTGGGGGCCGTAATTGATGCACTCATCGACCAATGGTCAAGGACATCGGCTGATAATTCAGCGCTGTCCAGATCCCCACAAACCTGATCACGGGCAAGAATTTTGCATTTGTTCCAGATCGATAGAGCATAGGGTTCGATCACGCTTTCGCGAACAAGGGAACGCAAGGCATGGCTAACCGTTGATAGTTTATCCACACCAAATCCAATTTCACCCGTTAAAAAAATCGTGAATTCATGGAGCGGTTCCAAAGCTACGGTCGCCGCCGTGACGATACCAAAACCCGATTGCTCCATCAATCCGGATAGATTGGCTCCAACGCCACGTTTATGAACACGAGCAACCCGGACTGCGGCCGCCCCTGCCCCTTGAAAACGGCTGTATCCGGTTTCGATAATATCGCCAGTGCCAAGCACTACTTGATAGTCGTATGTTTCTCCGGCACGGTCGCCACCGCCGCCGAATGCTTCGCCTCTTTCAAGGGCATTACCGATCACACTGCCATCCGCTGGACCGCCGGTAACCGGTAAAAAATAGCGGGACTTTTTTTGCTTCAGAAATTCAGCAACTTGAGCAAAAGTGACGCCGGGCTCGATGCGCAGTGTTCCCAAATCATCGTCAAAATCAATAATTTTGTCCATGGACGACAAATCAACAAGAGCCGCATTCGCCCGCAGGCATGCTTTCGACCCAAACCCCCAATTCCGACCACGGCTGATGGTGTAAAGTGGAATGCTGAATTTTCTTGCGACGCCAACACATTCAACAATTTGCTCAGTATTTTGTGGCGTTAAAATGACGGATGGATCATGGCCTGCGGCAAAGGTTGTCTGCCCAGCTGTTTTAAGGGCAGCAGGCGTGGTTTCAACATTCCCTCCTCCGAGTATCTGTTGCCACGCCACGGTTGCTTCGCCTAATTTCATCTAGCCCTCGTTTGGTTTTTATAAAAATATGTTCATATGCCCGCTATATAACCAGAATGCCAGAATGCCAGAATGCCAGAATGCCAGAATGCCAGAATGCCAGAAAATTATCTATAATGGTCTGAACTGTCACTTATAAAATGCGGTAAAATTCGTTATCTATATGATACAAAAAAAAATTGATGGCAAACTGTATTTAAACGACAGCCGGGCCGTACGCAGTCAATGGTCAGAGGATATCCCCGACGAATTTCGGTGACAAAATTTCGAATTTCGGTGACAGTTTACTTTATCAAAGAAAAAGGGCAACAGTCCGTTTGAGAGACCGTAGCCGTTTAGAAAATGACGGAATGACGATGATTGTGGAAATTACCTTTTCAAGATACTTTCCATCCTTCACGGTGTTCAGGACCGCCTAAAGGCGTCATCGGAAGCGATGCTTGCTCCCGAACCAAGGGTTCAAATCTAATCCCATCCAACCATTAGAAAACCCCGCCAAAGGCGGGGCTTGATAATGGCGGAGAGAGAGGGATTCGAACCCTCGATACGGTTTCCCATATACTCCCTTAGCAGGGGAGCGCCTTCAGCCACTCGGCCACCTCTCCGTTGGTGCGGAATGTAAGTCCCCCCTTGCCTTTTGACAAGACATCAATTTATAAGAATTGCAGGAGAATGCAGCATAATGCAGGAACAAACAGTGAAACCGTGGGGAAATGTGGGGAAAACGAGGGGAAGATGTTCAGCAATCGTTCTTATTCTGGTAATCAACCTGTTTTCAACAACCACACTGGCCCAAACTAAGCCTGCGACGATATCCGGTCAGGCGTGTGCGATCGATGGCGACAGTTTGGTGATTGGTCCGGATGGGCCGAAGAAGAACGGGCGTTGTTCACGTCAGGGGATTGAGGTCCGCGTATCGGGTATCGATGCGCCGGAATGGAAGCAAATGTGCAAAGATCAGGACGACAACGATTGGCCGTGTGGTCAGGTTGCAGCCGATCGGTTAAAGGCGATGATCAACGGCAAACACGTCACTTGCCAAGTTGTGACTAGAGACCGCTATAAAAGGGCCATATCCGTGTGCCTGTCGGGTGGCGAAGACGTCGGACGGGTGATGGTCAGGGAAGGGATGGCGGTGGCGTACCGGCGTTATTCTAAACGATACGTGCCCGCCGAAGATGCGGCCAAAGCCGAAGGGCTGGGGATATGGTCCGGGGAATTTATAAACCCGGAAAAATGGCGGCGTGAAAATAAATAAAAAAAATTGATTTTTCTTGTTGACATATAGGAAATAATTTCCTATATTGGTTACATCAACAAGGGGCAACGCCCCGCCAGAAAAGGATAAACCAAAATGTTAAATTCCACACACAAATCCACATATACCATTGATTGCACAGGTGATGTCGTTACGGGTGATCAAATCGAATTTACAGAAGCCGTTTTTGGCGGATCCCATCGCCGCCCTAAATTTATGGGCGACCGCACCGTCCGCGCTTTAGTTGTCAAAGACAGCTACGGCGCTGATAAACAACAACATACCTTTAGTCTCGAGATTATTGACAGCGAAGGCCATGACGCGCTAACACCCGGCCAGAAAACCCGCCGTAAAGGCCGCAACGTTTACCGCAACGGCACCATGCGCAAAGCATGGACTAATGAAGCCCTAAGAGGCGAAGCAGCTGACGAAAAACATAGGCGCGGCGACGCCAACCGGGCTATCCGGGATGATCGCAATTTATTAAAAGGCTTTTAAAATGAACAATAAACTTGACCCCGACCAAGTTCGTGAAATGCGCAGAAATCTGTCAATGACACAAACAGAACTAGGGAAAGCGCTCGGTCTACGCGGGGGCGACGTCGGGCGCACTGTGCGCGGATGGGAGCAATCGCAAGACCACAAATCACACAAACCTATCACCGGCCCTGCGGCCTTAGCCTTGACCTACCTCGCACAAGGGGCGCTGGATGAGACTATGAAAAAAATCGTGCCGGAATTTGTCGTCGCATCCGATGCGCTGTCAGACAAAGATAGCGAATTAGTCATCCATTTATGGCGACCGCGATTTATTGCTGTCGTTGCTGATCCAGATATTGCCCAGTCGATGCCTGACAGCATCGAAGTTGATGCCGGAATAGAATCGCTTGCCGTGGCGATGTGGATTGACGACCCGGACGGGTTTGATGTTGATGATTTGTTAAAACGAGCCGCATCATCTTTTGAAATTTACACGCAAGATTCATTTGAAGCCGCTGAAAATTAACTTTTCATCTTTGCCAGCAACCCATCTTTGCCACGGGATCCGGCGCTGGATCCAAAATAGTACGCGACCACGGATGTGGCGGAACCACCCAACCAGCCAACGGCCAGATTGATAAAGTCCATGCGGCCATCGATGACGCCGCTGGGCAGGAACGTCACCACACCGATATAGCCAAAGAATGACGCCAAGGTCAGGACGGCCAGCACCGCCGGTGTTTTGTCTTTGACGATCATTTGACGTTTACGGGCGCTGTCGCGGTCATTGGCATGAACGCGTAACGTTTCCAGTTCAATCTCGCGGATACGCATTTCAAGTTGCGACATCAATTCAGGGTTTGCCTTCAATAATTCCAACGCTTTATCAGCATCGTCTTCGCCGGTGATCGTTGCCACCAATGTTTTAACGCCCAAACCCAACGCACCGCCGACCGGGCCACCCAATGCCGTGCCGATGGTGGGTGATAATTTCCCTAAAACTTTTAAAAAGTCGTCCATGATTTATTCCCTATTTTGAAAATTCTGGCAGTTTCACTTTTTGTCCAGACAGTGCGTGTGTGCTGTCAGAGCAAAATTCGATCATCCCATCACGGATAAAATAATGGCAACACGTTCTATCGGATTTAAAATCAGGGTCCGTACATTCGGGAATAGTATTTTTCACGCTGGGGTTAAATGTCGGCTTTTCAAGATCACCATTGAATTCCCAGTTATGATTAGGGTTTTTATGGTCAGTATATATGACATGCATTTCGTCACAGCCCGGGCATTGGTGCATATACCCACCTTGGACTTTCCGTAAAAATTTTCCGGATCGTGCCATAATCAACCCTCCCGCATCAAATCGGACACACGGGTTGCCCGCGCGCCGACCTGTGTCGCCCAGCGGCTATCAAGGGCATGGTTGGCGGCGGCATTGAAATCACCGGATTTTAATGATGCCAGCATGTTTTTGAATTTGGATAAACGCGGCCAGCCTAAATTAAAGCACATGTTGACCAGCGCGCGGGCGGGGGCTTCGGGCAAATCACGCCACCATTTTGCGTTATTATCCAGTTCGACGCGGACCCAGCCGGTGTCATTTTCAAACAGATAGTCGATTTCTGTTTTTGATAACGGGCGGGTGCCGATGTTGCGACCTATGCCGATGGTGATCACCCCTTCGCTGTCGGTGTAGGCGGTATTTTTTAGACCCTCATCCCGGATTAGATCATCTTTTAATTTGTCCCAGTCAACCATGTCAGTTCCCCAAAAAAAGTTTGATTTGCGGCCAGAAATTTATGACCATACCGCCGCCAAAAACGATCCATACAAGTCGCTCAAGGATGCGCAACCGTTGACTATGATTATCTAAACGGCCTTTATTATCTGCAACCATGGCAGTAACAGCTTTAATCTCGCCCTCAACAATGCCGTCTTGATATGATTTTTTTTCGACCATTATTTTTTACCCCCGCGTTTTGCGGTTTTTACCGGCTTTGGATGTTTGGCTTTGACGGCCAACCATTTACCGATGACGTCATCAAGGTCGGCTGGCAGATTAGCGCCACCCAATCGCAACTGATTAAAGCCTTTTAGAATGGCGTCCAGTTGCTCACCAACACGTGGATAATCCCGCGCGCGTTTTTGACGATATGTTTCATTTTCTTGGTTTTCAACAACCCGTGGCATGGAAATTCCCCCGTTTAAATTGTCAAAGATTGATCGGCCTGAATGGCCCACTGATGCATTTTTATTTCTTTGGTGTTGGCTGTGTCCACGCGGATGCGGACGGCTGTCCCCGTCGGTTGTCCGGACACATCGACGTCGGCGGCCCAGACTTTGCGGTTCCCGGATACGGCGGATATTTGCGCCAGCGTCGCCGTTGACCAGGTTGTTCCACCGTCACGGGATACTTTCGCCAGCACATCGGTGTTGATGGTGATGGTGTCAATTTCTTCGACATCAAGGATTGGCCGCAAGGTCGCAGGTGCCGCACCAGCTGTAAATGAATTTGATTGCGGGGTTACGTTGACAGGCGCTGCCGTCCAGGACCACGCCCAATTAGAAAAAGTAATTCCAGGGGTCGCCGCATTGGTGCCAGTAAGAAAATATAAAGATTTACCTGCTGGAACTTTATCGGTGAATGTATAAAAAAGTGTTGCACCATCATATATTGTAACAGTTCCGTCTGAGGCTACCTTTAAATGAATAATGCTTGAGCCTTCAGTAAAACTGCCAGTTGTTGAAACACTTGTTCCGCCAAACTTAATATCACTAATTACGGCAGTTTCACCGTAATGCATCCACCATGAATTAGTCATGGTATTCATACCAAAACCGTCATTTGAGGCTGTTGCAGTTAAAGCAAGTGAACCAACCTCATCAGTAGCAAATAGACCAAAAACTTGGCTAACGTTCGTTATGTCTGTAATAGTGAAATAAACATCGCTGACACCTGATAACGCATCAACAGAATAAATAGCCCTATCTGCTACACTTTGGCCGGTGATATCATCCGCGCTGAATGTAAACGCTGACGTTTGCCCTTGCCATTTTGATGAAGCCCCAACACCAGAACCGGCACTGCCATTTGTCAACAAATAATTCGTCGTATCGTGCGTTGCACCGCCAAGTGCCGAAATTCCAGCGGCATCATTAAAAGTATCGATCACCGTGTTGACCATGCCTTTGGTTGCCAGCCCGTCAATGCGGGCGATTTCAAAAGCGTTAAGAATTGTATTATCACGGGCCACCTGATCGGCAACACCGATCCCTGACAAGCCCGAACCGTCGCCGTCCGGCTTCAGCCAGCCGGTGAATACCCCGGTCCTGTAATCGATCAGATCGGCGTTGGTGATTTCAGTCATGCCGACCGTCAACGCGATTTTGGCGATGGGGATTTTACTAGCCGGGATGGCCGGATCAGACGGACTGGCGGCTTCGGTACCGGTGGCCACAGCGACCGCACCCGTCGTTTCATCGATGTAGATAATATCGTTGCGCGGGTTGGTAGCGGGCGCGGTCAAGGTGGCCGTATTCTGAGCCGCAACAGCGATCCGGGTGTCGGTATCGACGTTGAAAATAACCCCGGCATCAACGGCCACCGTCATGTCGGCTGTTGTCTGTTGATGCGGGGCAAAGGCACCGGCAAGGATTTGATGGACGGCAATTCCGGCATCCAGATTGGTTTTATAAGCCGCACCCGATTGCGCGGTGTTGTCGGGCTGCGTGAATGTGTTGACTGTCATGATTTTCCCCTTGGTTTATGCGCCGGTGGCTTGCCAGTTGACGGTACCGCCGACATCGACACCACCGGCATCGAATACCCGCACCGTGAACCCGGTTTTGGATGCATTTTCGTACGTTGCAAACCGGGCCGACGTGCCCGATGCGGTGGCTTGAATACCCGGCACCGAATGAAAAACATCGGCAAATGTCACCGCCGTGCCGCCCGCCGCCACCGTCAGGCCGGATCCGTTTTCCGACCGCTCCGGCACGTCGGCTGTCAATAAAAACCCCGACAACATGGCGACCCCGGATGATGTGTCAATTTTAGCGCGGGCTTTGATGTACCGGGCCGCAACATCGCCGACGCTCCAGTCTTCGAAGCCATCATAACTGCCCGCGCCGTTGCGCGTATCGATTTGCAATAATGGATCGGCAACACCGATTTCCCCGGCCCCCAGTTCAGCCGTCAGATCACCCCAGACGCGCACGCCCGTGGCATCAAAGCCTAAATCAATTTCATTTTTTGCCTGGTAAGTCGCCGCCGACACCGGATCGAACGTCATCTGGTCCCACAGTTCAGCATCAGACATGGCGGACGCCAAGGTGTTGCTATCAGGGATCAATTTTCCAGACACATCATGGCGCAAAAACCCGGGCATTGTGCCCGGCCAACGCACCGCTTCCACAGCCAGCGATGCCACTACGTCATAAGTGTTGGTGACAATGATGTTGTATGTTGTGGCCGCGTTCGAATAATTGCCGCTTGTATCAATGGCTTTGATCCCCACCGTCCAGTCGCCCGGTGGCAGACCCGCGTTTGTGACTAGCGTGCCTTTGGTTTCTTTGGATAAAACCGTGGCATTACCAAAATCAAACGCCCCGCGCGGTGCATAACGCAGTTCGTACCCGGTGCGGTCAACGTCCGAAATCGCCGACCATTTGAACGTCACCACCGTGCCGTTTTGTTGGGCCGATAACGTTGCCACATCGTTTGGCAATGCGGTTTTACCAACCACCGTGTGGCCGGTGACCGTCACCCACGTGGACCGGACACCAATGGAATTACGGGATCGGATGCGGGCATCGTAACTGATACCATCGATGGCCGGTGAAACATAAATTTCAATAGCGATACCGGGCAAGGCCTCGCCATCGGTCCAGATACTGTCGGCGGATTTTTTATACTGCCATTCGATCCAGCCACCGGATGTCACGAATGCATCGGTTGGCGCCGCCCATGAAAGCTTCAATCTAGATACAATGGTGCCGTCGGTTGGTGTCAACAGTTCCGATGTGCCGCTCGTTAGTGTTAATGAAGTCGGGGCCGTGACGTCAAGGCCGCTTGGCAGGTTGGTATCAGGCGACGGATCGACCGTCGTTTCTTCCAATGATGGGTCCCAATCCCACAGCGTGGTCGCCGTTTCACGAAGCGTCAGATCAACGCCCAAATAAGGCGCACCTTCGCTGTCGCGATCCGTAGAAAATGCCCAATTCATAATCCGGAACGGTTTCGATAACCAGCCAAAACGGTTGTTTGTCACTGTGACCGTGGTCCCGGCAATGACCCGGATGGCTGAAAGTTTACATTTTAATTTACAGGTTATTTGTTGACGGCCTTCTTCAAGCACAATTTTTTCAAGGCGTTGCCCGGCCGTCGCCGATGTGGTGTAAGGCGCATCGATGTCGCGGTAAATCCGTTCGTTGTTGTCTTCGGCTTTATACGTTATGGATGTGACCGGTGGCAGATCCGTCGGTTGCCAGTTGTCGTCCGGGTTGACATAAACACCTTTGACCGCATTGGCCAGCGCGCGCCTTGATTGCCGGGTGGTGACGGTGATGGGACCACGCAAATCGGTTTCATCCAGCGATATGGTCGGCGTGTCATAAGCCCCGGCATAAAGTCGCCAGTTCGATCCGCCGGTATTAATGGCCCGGCCTGCACTGGCCGTTAACATTTCGCCCAGCCATTCACGCGGACGGCGGGCGCTGTCAACAGTTCCGCGGCAACAGTACCGTGGTTCGGCTTTGCGGGTCAGGGTATGGATACCTGTGCCCGCCGATGTGATATCGGTTGGGGTGCCAACCCGGGCATTGGCCAGACTGGTCGCCAATGTAAAGGTATCAGGTCCGGTGCGGGTCAAATAATAATCGGTGCTGGCGGACAGGCCGCCCGGCAGGGTCCCGGTGGACGACAGCCAGACTTTATCACCCACCTGTAAATAATGGGAGGTGGCATCGTCGCGGGTTAGGGCATCGGTGGCGGCATCCGCCGTGAACGTAAATGTGCGTTCAGTAACAGCGACCATTTCATCACAGATATTGGCTTGTGCAATCAGACTGGTTTCATCAATTTCACTGTCAAAATCGGCATCAAGACCATATTTGCCATCAACAATTTTATACGCCTGACACAAGGCGGCATTGTCGGTCCATGTCATTTTTGTGACCGTACCGCCGGTGCCGCCGGTGGTGATGGCTTGGCTGTCACCGATAAAAATTTTAAAACTTGTCGCATCAACCACGCTGTCGACCAAATAGTCGCCGGCCAAAGACGGAACAGCCCCGCTGTGGCCACGGATAAACACACGGTCATTGGCTGTCAAGCCATGGGATGTCGATGTGGTGATCAACGCATAATCCGTGCCCCCGGCGGCACTGGACACAATGGCGGTACCGGGATCGCGCGGATCGTACAATTTGCGGCCTTTGACGATGCGCGAAATATTCGGTACCTGCCCGCCAAATTTATCCTGATCGGCTTTTAATTTAACAGCGGTATAAGCGACCCCGCGGGCGCGGTGGCTGGACGTCCATTTGGTCGGTATATCTGTCGTCAACATCGTACTGGCGGCTTGCGTTTCCATACCCAGATTGTTTTCGATCCACATCACGCCTAAATAATTCCCGGTGGCAGCCCCGGTGATCGGGTCAAACGTTTCGATTTTATCATCAATCATCAAATCACCCAGCTGTTCGACCTGGTGATCAGCGTGGGGGATCATCATGTACAAAAATTCTTTGTCATCAGTGGCGTGTAAAAATGTCATTGGCCCCCCGACGCGGACTTCGCCGAATATTTCCTGACGCGGTGTGACCGGCTGGCGGACATTTAACGTCCGGTCACGGCCTAGGTTCGAAATATTTCCAATAGACGGGGATTTTGGTTTTTTCGAAAAAGCACCGGTGACCGCGCTGAACACCGTGGAAACAACCGCTGATAAAAGTGCATCAACAACAAAGCTAGCAAGCGTTGTTTCAGCGATTTTAGTGGCGATAGCGGTGACGATTGCAGATGCCATTAGCCGATTTTCCAAACAGTTTCACAAACCGGCAATGAGTTTGCGACCCAACCGGACAACCCCGGCGTCAACACCCGGTCACCAACAACAATACCCAAACCCGACGCCCTGTTTTCACCGCACGGCAACAAGGCGATATCGCCGCGCCCGGCATGAAGAACAGGGGTTTCAATAGCGCTGATTGATTTTGTGATCACAGCCGTCATGGCGCGAACACGGTTTGAAAACCCGGCAGGCACATCCACTTTGTTCATTGTTAAAAATTCACCGAGCATTTTATAAGCCCCTTTTTCTGTCTGATAGCGGCCACGAAACCATTCCGCCGGATCAACACCCGTCATCGCCATAACGGCATCACAAACAGCCAGGCAACAGTCACAATTTCCCCATTTAAATCGCCCATCCGACCCGGCCAGATAATCGCCCAGACGGGATTGCCAATCGGTGCGGCGGATTAATTTTATCCCCATTTGAAACGCGCGTCCTGAAGCCCGGCGACATATTCAAAAGCCAGATCACCGGGATAATCGATTTTCTGGTCTTCGTCCGTGTAACGGCGTTCGCGGGGCCGTTCCAGATCAATCAGGCGGTTTTCAACCTTGACTGTGATCGATGCCGTATCACCGGATTCGGCAATATTCATGATGTCCATGCGCCCGGTATAAACCAGCACCGGATCGGCAATCACCGCCCAGTTATCATCAAAAAAACCAAGCCAGATTTTAACCGCCCGGCCTTGATATTTTTCACCCAAAGCCGTTGAAATCAGGGCGGCATCAATACCGTTTAACGTCAACGACAGCCCGGTTGCGCGCACGTCATCGGTTTCTTCGATGGGACTGATGGTGCCCATATCGCCTGAACCCGTCCACGTTTTACTGTCCCATGTTAATGATCCCGTCCCGGTCCAAAGGCGAAGTGGTGAAGACGAAAAATCCATTTCGACCATGATAAACGGGCGTTTTTCAGCAACGTTCAGCGCGTTTTTAACCGCCGTCGTCAAAGTGCGTTCAGACATATTAAATCCGTTTTAGTTAAATGACTTCGCGGGCTGCGAACGTCAGATTGTAAAAACCATCAACATTAATCGGTGTTGGCATGGTGTTGGACGCCAGCCTGAACACACCCATGCAGTTACTGGTGGTGATGGCAGCACCGTCCGTGACCGACGCCCGAAGGCGCGGCCAGATGTCGATCGTTGCCAACCCCGATGCGTCGGCGGTGACGTCATTTAAAATTTGATGCAAACGTGCAGTCGCACCCGTGCCTAATTGAATATAATCGCCGGTCAACAGCACACCGAAAGCGTTCGCGGTCCAGCCCTTGGTCGATAGTTCCGCACTTTGCGAAGCCTGTGCGCCGTTCACCAACGGCGTGCCCACGGGCGTACCGCGCGGGGTTTGCGCGTTCGGATCACCCAATAAAAATGTGCCTTTTTTCCCGTTCAGTTTCAGCCGGAACGCGATCCAATCGGCGGCTTCACCGCGCTGCATCATTGGCAAATTAACGATGGCTTGCCACCATTGCCCGGAATGCTCCTGAATATCAGATACAGCCGTAAACGGATCGATGGATTCCGCGACCACCGATGACGCCGTAATTTCAACTTCCATGATACGGGTGATATCCGGTAGCGATAAAGGGTAAGTAATTGCCATTTTATGAAAAAGCCATTTTATGAAAAAGCCTGGGCAAAATTACCGCCGCGGCGCCGCGCGTCTTCGACCCCGGATGTTGTCGCCGCGATAATTTGCGGCATCATCTGCATCAGTTCGGCGCGGACGGTTTGCTGGACCCCGGTTGTGATGTTCAGGGTTTGATTGACAACCATGCTGCCCGCGCCCTGCCCCTGCAAAGCGACGGGGATGCGTTTTCCGTCCGGCAAGGGGACGAAGGCTTCGTTTCTGGCACCTTCTCCAAACACGGCCAGTTGCGGCGATGTGGCAACACCACCGGACGCGTAAGATTGCACCGGCAACGGCCCCGATGACGACATGACACCACCTTTGGCAAAGCCGAAAAAATCACCGATGCTGCCGACGATATTGCCAAAATCAAAACTACCACCACCACCGCCGCCACCACCCGGACCCGGAAGTCCGATCATTTTATCAATCCAGTTTTTGGCGATGTCTTCGAGAATACCGAAAGCCGTCGATTTAAAGCCGTCGAGTGAAAATTCGCCGCGTTTAACAAAACTTTCGATTGAATCTCCGGCACGGGTCCAGGTGTCTTCGGTCTTGGTTTTGATTTTTTCACTAACGGCGGTGGTTTTTGTCTCGACCTTGTCCCACGCCTTTTCAACGGCGCGGCCATATTCATCAAAGGTCAGTTTTCCCGCCGCCAGCAATTCATCCAGTGTCGCCAGTTCTTTGTTCAGATTTTCCATCGGGGTTGCAATCGACGCCTTGACCCGGCGCGCGGCGCGGTCAAGTTCGGATGTGGCCTGTGTCGCCGTGGTAACAGCCGGGGCATAAGTATCGGTTAAAACGGCGGATTGTTCCTGAACCTTGGTCGTCACTTCTGTGGTTGATGATCCGGTTTGTTTAAGTTTTGTCTGAAAATTTTCAAGCGACAGGCTGGTATTGTCCAGCGACGTTGACCATTCCTTGAATTTGTCCCCGACCAGCGGCAAATTGGACAAAAGGTCCGCCACAAAGGACAAGCCATCGATAAATTTTTGCAAGGCTTCGGTCCAGAAATTGACGACAAATTTCAGGTAATCCGTAAAAACATCCGCCGCTTTCGGCAGGATCGACGAAAACCATTCGGCCATGGAATTCAAGGCCGGCAACATATTGATAACAATACGCTGACCGAAGCCCTTCACCGATCCGCCCATACGGGTCAGGGTGTCGTTGAATTTGGCCATATTGTCGGCTTCGACGCGGGTCATTGTCAGACCCATCTGGTCGGCTTCTTTCATCAGGCCGCGGATGGCATCCGCGCCACCGTCCATGGCCGACAGCAAATCAACCCCGGCGCGGCCCATCAGATCCATGGCAATTCGCGTGCGATCAGACGGATTTTCGACGCCTTCCAACGCGTCCGCCAGCGTCAGAAACTGGTCCGTCGGTCGTAATTTTTTAAAACTGTCAACGGACAAGCCCAATTGATCAAAAGCCCGTTTCGGGGTTGACAATCCAAGGCTGGCATCGGACGCGGATTTACCGAGTTTTTTCAGGCCATTGGTCATTTGCCCCATGGATACACCGGAAATATCAGCGACAAACTGCAACTGGGAAAGGGCCTCGGTCGATGCCCCCAACCGAACGGACAGTTTTTGCAATTCATCCCCGGCATCGATGGTCGATGATATAAATTTGCCGATGGCCGCAACGGCGGCGACCGCAAAGGCCGCGCCGATGGCCGCCTTGACACCACCCAGCCCTTGTTTCAGGCCCTGCAACCGGGTTTTGACGGAATCAAAGGCTTCACCGGTTTTGTCTTTGGCCTTGATGCCAAATTCCAAATTCTTTTTTGCCATCGATTATTTCCGTTTCAAAAAGACTTGCCAAAGCTGCATTTCGTATTCCGTCATTTCAAGAATATCGTTAATCGGGCGACCCCACCGGTCGGCCAGTGCCATGGCGATTTGCAGGGTGGGGTCGCTTTTTAGTTTTTTTCCGCGTCCGCGTTATCGTGCGCCGTTAAAATTTCGTTGGCGACACGGCCAACAATGTCCGCCGCCGCCGAACGCATCATATCCGGCTTGTCTTCGACGGTAAAAAGCGGATCACCATTACTGTCCATGGCCAGCAGGATAATGGTTTCAATGGCCGCGCCGACATCGTCGGTTTTATCCGATTTTTGTTTAAGTTTCCGGCGCTGCATCAATGTGATCGGCGATACGAAAATTTCAAGATCATCCCATTCGGGGACGATTATTTTAGCCGTTTCAAGATCCTGAAAATGTGCGGTAACTTTTTCAATGGCGCGCATTTAAATCACCGTTGTTTCAGTCAGGGCACCTGTTCCCTGAAATGAGAATGAAGCCTCGACCATGCCGTCGAGGGCGGCTTGCCGGGAAATTCCGGTAACCAGAGCCGTGCCGGAAAAATAAGTGTCACCGGACACCGCGCCTTCGGGGTAAACGGCCAAGGTCACACTGGCACCGGTGGTCAGCGCGCCCTGACCGGTGGTATCCGTTTCATCCCAGAAACAGTCCATCGAGCCCGACCAACTTTTCAAACCGGTTTTATAGGTCCGGTCCGTATCGCCCATGGCGGTATCTTCGATGGTATCGGCTGTTTCGTCGATCGACCATGATTTGACTTCGGCAACCGTGTTGGTGCCTATTTTGACGGTTCCTTCGGAACCGGTATGATTTGCCATTTTAAATACTCCTGTGTTATAAAATTACAAGCAACTGTTAAAAGGATTGATAATGGAAAATATGGATATGACGACCGGGGTGTTGATTTCACTGGTCATTGGCGCGGTTTATTTTTTTCCCATGGGCATTGCGTTTTATCGGGACCATCATTCAAAAGCCGCCATCACCGCGGTTAACGTCATTTTTGGCTGGACGTTTCTTGGCTGGATTTTTGCCTTTATCTGGGCGTTGACCGGAGTCCGCAAGGACCGGGTCTGATGGCGCGGGCGGGGTTTCCGACCAGCCGCGCCGGATCATCAGTTCGACATTGTCAGGCATGACTTCGACACTGCCCGCGCCAGCGGGCGGGTACATTTTGATCAGTTTCATTGATTTTCCCTTTTTAAATAACCACAGTCGGATCATTTTCAGCGGTTTGATAATCGACCGAAAACGTCATCCGGTTTGAAGCCAGCGGTTTTTCGCCTTGACCTTCGAAGGTAAATTCAGCGCTGTCCAGACGGATTTCCTTGGCCAAACCGGACAACACCGGATCGGCGGCCAAGGCCGTTTCGACTTCCTTGCCAATTGTGTCAAGCGTATTGTCAATATTTGATGTGCCCTGAACAAGGGCCTCGATAATAATTTCAGCGGTCCGCGCCTGACGTCGGTTGCCAAGGCCCATGGTGACATATTCGACGTCATCACGTTCAAGATAAACGAGCAATCCGGGCAGGGACGCGGGCTGGATCGGCCAGACACGGCTGGCGAACACGTTGGTGCCGGTTGTGGTCAGGCCGGTGACCAGCGTCACGACCGCATCGCGGATTTGTTGGCGCACATGATCAGCCATTATTGTTTTTCCAATACCAGTTTAACAATGCCGGTACCATCGATCTCAACGCCTTGAACAGTGTAGGTGACGGTGTTGATCAGCACTATTTTTCCGTGGGTGATGCCGGAAACGTCAGACGCCCGGCAAGTAAAAACCGGACGCGTGCTTTCGATCGGAACCGCAGCCCCGATATCAACGCCCAGAAATTCGTTTTCGAACAAACCGGACACCGATACCGAGCCGTCATAAATAGCAACCACACCAAATTCATCGGCGTCAAAGAATTCCAGACGATCGGCATCGGTTTCAATAGCCATGTTTTAGACGGTCTGTTTACGGCCAACGCCGAGAACAACACAATCAAACACGGGCGATGTACCGGCAATGGTGACCACCGCCCGGATGTAGCGGGCCGCGCCATCGATATTGATACCTAAATCTTCTGTCAAATCGGCAGCATTGGTAATTTGAGTAAAAACAGCACCCGTTATATCCGTGAACGTCGAATTATCAGGGCTGTCTTGTAATTTGACGTCCAGCGTGTGATCCACGCCGCCACCGGCGGACGAGGCCAAAATAACTTTGACCTTGCCGACATAGTCGCGCATATCGACGCCACCACCGTTGGCACTGGCCGTGCGGCGGACGGCGGGTAAAAGTTCAATGGCTGTGAAATTATCGTGGGCATTAAGCGTGGGCATTGGTTAAGTCTCCGTTTCTGTGGCATCGCCGTCATCGACGTCACCAGTGTTGTCAGTGTTGTCATCGGTGCCATCAGGTTTGTCGGCGGTGCCGTTGCCGCCGGCCAATGGTTGACCAGATGCTTTGGCGCGGGCTTCACGTTCGGCGTTGGTTACGGCTTTTTTTTCAGCCTTGGACATTACCATTTCAGCGCGACCCATTCGGATCAGGATGCGCGCGTCATCATCAGGCAAGTCGCAGGTTTTACCCGCCGACAAGCGTTTACCGCCGCCAACAGTATCTTTAAAAATTTTAACTTTCATTGGATTGCTCCGGTTATGGTCCGGGCAGGTTTCCCCGCCCGGACCGATTACGGTTTCAGGATGGATCAGGCTGCGTCATTTGAATGACAGAAACTGACCGCATTGCGCACCGCCAAGTCCATCGATTGCAGAGCCACAATCCGGACCGTGCCGCTGGTCGAAGACGTGTAAGGATCAATAGTTAGATCAAGCCCGCCCCACATCCCGATCAACAGATCCGACCAGTTTCCATAAAACACATCACCATCTGTAACCTGATTGGAAATCGGACAGTTGTAACCGTTAACTGTGTTACCGGGTTCCCAAATAAATTGCGCGGTTCCGGATGCTTTTTCCGTGGTTTTAAAAGCCCCCCGCATAGCCGCGTCAGTGACATAAGACAGGTTACCAACATCGGCATTATCGACGGATACCGCCGTTTCCATGGCAACAACTTCGCCAAATGTTGGGTCAGCCCCGGCAAACGTTGTTGTATTGATGCCGGTGGTTTGCGACACACCAGTCGGTTGTCCGGATGATCCGGTTCCGTAAAGCGATGCCAGATCAATGGCCAAAGCAATGACGCGGGATAAATCCATGCGGACAAAATTTTCGATGCTGATTGATGATTGCATCAATAATTGCCGGGTGTAGTCCGTAAAGGCCCCCAATGTTTTGGGCGACAATGCCACTTGACCAATAGTTTGCTGGCTTTCCGTGGGCGATCCACCTTCGGTCCCAATCCAATAGGAAGTCGCACCGCCAGTTTGTTTTGGAATGGCAATGTTGCCGTTCAAGTCCGTCAACAAGGTGGCACCGACTTGGTCCATCACCATCGCGTTGCGCAACAGATCAATAAATGATCCCGGCAACAAATCAGTTGCAACAAGGTTGCCGCCGGCGGTAGTTGTTCCAACATTCAGATCACGTTTCATGACATCGACCGGGACCATAATACCTTGTGCCGTTTTACCCATGCGTTTACCAGCGGCGACTGAACATTCATGTTCAAAGCCAGCGGCTTCCTGTGCCCGGCGATCATTAGGATTAGCGATGGCGTTAAGGGCGCGAACAAAAGAAAAGCTGTCGGCTTCTTTCGCTGTCAAACCAATTTCTGGTTCTTCGGCACGTTTGATATCAGCCGGTGAGCGTTCGGCGACTTTATCCAGCACCTGAATCCTGAAGTCATCAAGGGTGACATTTTGTGAAATGGCGCGGTTGGCGTCATCAACCATACCATGGCGTTGCCCCATGGCCGTGATTTCATTGATGCGCGACAGTTCCTTTTTCTGGATGGCGTCACGGACCGCGGCTTCGTCAATTTTGGGCTGGGCGGGAACTGGTGCCACGGCGCCGCGGGTTCCAGTTTCGGGTGTTGTGTTTTGTTCGGGCATTTTTTTAATTCCTTCAATAATGGTTTCAAATTCAGGTTGAGCATCGCCGTCACGTCCGATGCCGACGGTCATGTCGGCGGGAACAGAAACGATGCTGATTTCAAGCGGGCCCCAATCCACCGCGCGGTAGATGTCACTGCCGACATCATCCCCGGTTTCTTCCAAAACCATGCGATTGATACGGTACCCAACAGAGATATTGGCGCGAATGCCGTCACGGACATCGGCCAGCGTTTCTTCGGCAAGCGAGTTTTTACCAAACCGGACGGTGGCACGACCGCGCAGGTCGCCCCCGATGCTTGCGCTTTCGATCACCCCGATTTGTTTTTCAGGGTTGTGGTCCAGTAAAAGCGGCGCGGTGCCGCCCCGGAACCAGTTCAGATCAACGGAACTTTGACCGTGATCAAGAATTTCATCACCAAACCACCGGGTCACCGGGTCTTCGGACGAGAACGACAAATCAATAGTGCGGTCATTTTCACCCTCACCATCGCTATGTAGGCGCGTAATGGTCGCAGCACGGGTCAGTTTTGGCGTTTTAATTGTTTTCTGTTTCGGCATTGGTGTCTCCTGTTTCTGATGGTGTCATCGGCTGATCGGTATTGGCATCCGTCAGGGTCAACCCCATGGTGCTGGCCAGTTCCTGTTCAGATTTTAATTGCTGGAACGTATCGGTTAAATCGCGACCTTGTTCGCCCATTATTTCAGAACGGGATTTAAGATGTTTATCAATCGCCAGAATATTGGCTTTAATTTCTTTTTCAGGATCAACCCACGCCCAACCACGGGGCTGCCAAATCACATGATTGAATTTAGCGAATTTATTCATCGGCAACGCCAGCGCGCCGGTGGTCAATGACCATGTCAGCCATTCTTCAAACACCTGATCATGTACCGATGAAATCAACCATGTTTGTAAAACCCGCCAGCCATCACGTTCGTCATTCAGGCCGTGGCGAAGTGATGAAAAGTTAACGCCTTCCAAATCATTCGCGAGGCCGTTGTATGAAACACCAACGCCCGCGGCAAACCCCCGTAACATAGTTTTGCAAAACGTCCCGAAGGCATCGGTTGGATGTTTGGGGTCAAACATTTTCATGTCCGACCCGGCGGGCAACTGTTCAAACGATCCCGGTTCGGCTTCGGTGATGGTGTTGCCGAAGGCGTCGGTATCATCGCCCGGGTAATCTTCGCCGGTGGGTGTTGTAATAAAACCCATTTTCGCCGCCGACACGCGCGCCGCCGTCAATTCGGCTTCTTCATAACCGCCCAGCATTTGCAGACGTTGCATACCCGCGTGCATCCACGGCACACCTCGGGTTTGTTGGGCGCGGTCGGACACAAATGGGTGAATAATTTCATCCGCCGGGATGCGCAAATAACGCCGCCCGCCGTAAAGATAGGTTTCATCACCCGGATGGCGGGTCAGCACATGATAGGCAACGGGCCGGGACCATTGATTGGTTTCAACGCCCATGTATATCCGGTTTCCAGAGCCAAGATCGCGGCATAAATCTTCATCCAGATGGTCAGCTTCGATCAGTTGAATGGCAAAGCCAAAATCATTTCCGGCCTGACGCCCGGGGATTTTGCGGATCAAAATTTCACCGTCACGAGCGATGGATTTGATGATTAAATTTTCAGCGTCTTGCCATGACAAACGACCATCCATGGTGCAAATACCGCGACGCCCCCATGCCGTCCACGCCCGTTCAATTTTATCATTGGCAACCTTGTCAGCGGTGACAAAATCATCCTGTAAAACACGGGCTTGCAGAATAATGCCTTTGGGCCCGACCACACCAGCGGCAACCATGTTCATCAATTTTTTTGCGTAGTCATTATTTTGCACAAGGTCCCGCGAACGGGCCCGCAGCGGGCGCAGTGATGATCGCAATTCAGCATTTATTGATTTATTTGTGGTCGTCCAATCTGACGTCAAACGATTGACAATGGCGGCGTTGAAAGCCCTCGATCCAGACACACTGTTTGGCCGGGCCTTGCCAAGCAATGCCCGTTTCAGATTATTTAAATATCCCATAAATTACCTAGCCCGACCGAAACGGACCAGTACCCGGCCTTTGTGACCAAGGCCGTTATTGATACGGTCGGCGCGGGCTTCAAGAGCGACTTCGGCTTTGTATCGGTCCCTGAGCACCAGCAAATCAGGAATGGATGTACGAGATAACGAGCGACCGTTGATGCTGTAGCTTTCCTGATCTTTGGCGGCGCGGCCTTCGATCACGGCTTCGATAGCGTCCAGTGTGATTTTTGCGTGACTGCGACGATCCGTTGCCGTGCCCGTTGTCAAATCAGGCAGGACAATCAGCGTGCCAGAATCGACACGGTATCGTTTTGTGCCATTATCGACGTAGGCATCCCACATATATGTGCCCGCAACATAGTTTGCCGTTGTTCCTTTGGCAATTGTCACCGCATGATCGGTGCCAGATGTTGTTGCTGTTACGTTAAACGTATTGCCCGATTTATGAAAATGATAAACAAGCGACCACGTCGGTGCAGGATAATCGGCCAGTGACCGGGTCCATTCCCAGGTATCACCGGCAACCAATTCCTGCGGTTCGTTGGTGGGTATATTGTTGGGCACTATCTGCTATCTCCAACTGTTGACGAAACCACCGCGGCGATTACCATGGCGTTGTCGTTTGACTTTGGTCGGGGTCGATGGGTCGGTTTTAACGTCGGTTTCAGTTTTTGTTTTCACATGTTCGACCATGCTGTTTTCAGCCCAAGCCCGAGCCCAGCCCGGTGTGTTTTTTGGGTGATCCCAAACGATGCGATCGGCTTTCAGGCTAAGTGCACCGGCATGGGACATCACCAATAAATCGATGACTTCATTTCGGGCTTTAGTTTTTTTCCATTTGCCGTCTGGTTGTCTGGCTTCGGCTGTGGCCTGTTCAAAAAATGTATGTGGCGGTTTGTCATCCAGTAAATCGGATGACAAATGCAGTCGTTTTGCGCCTTCGTCTTCGCGTCTTAGCTGGGCATCAAGGGCGTCTTTCATCAGGTTCGAATTAAAAAAGCCGACGGGGACTTCGCCGCGGGCCTTGGCTTTTCTGTCTTTGCGTTCGCTGTCAGGCAAGCGACGTGCGAACCGTGGTGCAGTCGGTGCACCGGTGCCTTTTAACAACAACACAGCCCGGCGTTTATTGTGCTTGCGGCACGTGAGCCGCCAAAAATCGTATGCGTTATCGGTCACCCCTGCCGCGCCCCCGCTGTCAACCACCATGCGGGCGATCGACATGACGCCGGATTTGTCCGCCAGCGGATAGGTTTTTGCCAGCACACCGGTCAACAACAGGCCCCAGTCTTCGAGCCTTGTCGCTGGATCGACGGGTTGGTCACCGCCGCCAGCCGACGGGGCTTTAAAAATCGTGAACCAATCGACAACCCAGCTTTCAAGACCGGGCCCGAATGCGCGGATCATCACATCAAACCGGTTCGATTGCACATCGACAGATGCGATCAGGAACCGTGCGCCGTCTGGTACAACCCGGAGCGAATAATCTTCGGCACGGTCGATCAGGTCCTGGGCTTCGAGGGAGCCTTCGTGTTCTGCCGCTTTAGGCAGGTAGGGCAATCCTTGATCGACGTTAGTCGTTGTCTTGATGGTTTCTTCGGAGCCGGTGGTTTCAAAATCCGTAACGGCTTCGATGTATTTTTTAACCAGTTCGCCCCAAGTCGAAAATGCCGCGGCGGTTCCTTTTAACCAATATGATACGATCGACGATGATCGGGCTGTGCCTCGGGCTGTGCCATCAGGTGCTATCCAACATCCTTCTGTTACCCAGATGCCGGATGCGTTCATAGATTTTCTGTGTTTAGGTTCAATCACGCACCCGTTGGCAGGGCATGTCATGGTGACGGATTGGGCGGCTTCTTCGGGGCTTGCGCCATCAGGCCAGTTCAGGTTGTCAAATTCTCCTTCAAAATATTCGCCACAATGCGGACACGGCCAATGCCACCGCCGACGGTCGCCACGATTGTAAAGAGCCAACACACCGGTTGTCGGTGGGGCCCGGTGTGGTTCGCCTTCGGGCGGGGTCCACTTTGGTTTTTGTACCGGACGGCCCGGTGAACTTTCAGCCAAAGTCATGCCGGCAGATCCGAACGTTCTGGTCCGGGTTCGGCCTAAATCAAATGGTGCGCCTTCGCCGTCAACATTTTCAGTCATCCGGTCGTAGTCTGTAAACGCCACCCGCGGAATCGGTTTTGACGACAACACATCGATCGACGGAAAGCCAAGGGTCAGAATGCCGCCCCTGAAAATTTTATCAAAGACGTTGTTGTCGGCCTTTAACTGTGACGTGCGCGCCAGTATGTCAGGGCTGTGCCTGATCATGCGATCGACACGGCGTTTAGAAAAATCTCGGGCTTGGTCTTTGGTCGTTTGCACAATCAGCATATCAGCCGGATCGCAAACCATACCGTGACCTGCCCAGTTCAAAATCAGTGCATCGGTTTTCCCGGACTGAGCCGGACCGACAAATATTTCAGCCTCGAACAAACGGCTGGTTAACATATTCATGGGTTCAACCATGTAAGGCGTCATGGCGTTATCCCATGGCCCGGTGTAACCACCGCCGGGATTGTGAACAATGCGGTAACGCTCGGCAGCTTCGGCAACCTGCATTCGCTTTGGCGGCAGGAGAACTTCGGCAGCGCGCATTCGTGCGGCAACTGGATCGGCAAATGGCGGCAAGGGTTCCGCATCCGGGATCAATAATGACAGATCGACATTATGCGACATCGGCAAGTTTTCGTTTTGCCATCATCATTCGCGCCAGTCCTTCTTGATGCTGATCAACTTTTTCCTGAATGGTGCCGACAACACCCGGTTTCAAATCGCAGTCACGGGCCAGTTGATCGGGCAGGGCCTGTAAAAAACGAGCGATCGTTTGCAAAATTTGTTCAAATTCTTTTTCGACAATCGACGATTCCATCAGTTCGCCACGCTGTCTGGCGACAGACATGCGACGAGCCTCGGCATCGTAATATTCTTTTCTAGCTTTTGATGGCAGGGCATCGATGCCATTGGCTTCGCCACCTTCAAGATCCAGTTCGGATTGTAATTTTCTAATGGCCTCACGGCGTTGTTTGTCTTCTTCGGTTTTTCTTAACTGGCGTTTTTCGTACCAGTTACGAACATCATTAAGACTGAACTGGTATGCCTTGCCTTGTCCGCCATTCTCTTTCGCAGTTGGAAAATCATCATCCTTAAACCAATTATCAATGGTCGGCAAAGACACACCGAAGGCTTCCGCTATATCCGCGCGGCTTACCAGAACGTCTTTGTCAGTCATGATTTGTCCCTACGACATAAACAACAAAAGAAAAAGAACCCCCCAACAGAATAAAAAATTACGTTTTTTCCACGGTCTCGCGTTACCCGTGACAGACTCACCGCTGGAAGGACCCATTTATTTAACGCGGAAGCTAACGTGCCCGCCGGAGCGCGAATGATAATTCACGACGGAATTTATTTGGGAACGAACGGGTCGCAGTACTGTTCGCATCTTCATAAAATGGAAACCGACGACGAATTGCAGCAGATGAGGAAAAAATATATAGAAGTTTAATCGGATATTGTTTTTTACCACGACGCTGATATATCCCAGCGTGCAATCGACCTTTATCATTTTTAACTGCAAACGTTTTTGGTTTATTTAATAATGCTCTAGGCCGTTTAGCCTTACCAATCTTTCCAGATGCCAATCGTTTAATGCCAACAGGAATAGCGAGATTGCGCCCACGGGGCTTTTTAATTCCACCCGTCACATGACGGGCTAACCATTCCCGACGTTTGGGATCAAACACACTGGCAACCAGATTTGTTTTTGTGGCTTTCTTCACCCGCATGGCTTGTGAAGCAAACCGTTTATTCCTGAGATTAAATGATCTTGGAAACGTTCTGTTAACAATCCGCTTTCGAACATCAAACGCCGTATCGCTTAACGCATTCCTGATTGCTGTTGGCAATTCTTTCTTTTGTATTTTATCTAAGCCCCGCGTAAATGATTTGATATTCGATTTGACGCTAAGACTAATCATTGCTTTTCCCATAAAAAAAACCGCCTCGGATATTTCCGGGCGGATTTCTATAACCATAATCTTTTTATAGCCTAATTCTGGGACGTTTGTCACATCTTTTTTTATTTTTTTTGAAAATAAATCAAAAGCGTTGTAATTCCAGCATAATACCTGCGTCTAACAATATGATGGGATATTCCATTATGATATGATTTTGCGATCTTTCGAAAAGAATAACCACATGCTTTACCAAAAACTGCACGCCGTTCATTAGCAGGCAGCCTTACAATCACATCCAGAAACTTTTCTAAGGTCGCATGATCTTCTACTGACAGCCCCCGCCGTTTAACTTTAACATCACCGGCATAATCATTTTTATCACGGATAAAATCAGGCAAACTGGATACAGCACCAACCAACCTACGGATATCATCCGGCAATACATCACGGCGGACAAGACCGCCACATTCAAACAACCATTCAACAACACCGGCCCGCGCCGCTGACATAGCATCATGACTTTGATTTTCTTGTACCGTTTGAACTTTCCTCATCGATTATTCCTTTCTGTTTTTCTGTCCAACCAGTCCACCTTTGTAATTTTTGGGTGGACTTATTTAAACCGCTTAAGCCATTGATTTTATTACTTATGTCCAACCAGTCCAACCAGTCCAACCACATATTCAATATGCATATTCGCGCCTACGTACATGTAACAAACTGGGTGGACTGGTTGGACACACTGGACCTATCGCAGATTTCTGCGTGTTTCAGACCATCACAACGCCGGACATTGCCCGGCCATTGGCTGGACTAAATCGGATCGTCGTCAAATTCTTCTTTGGTTTCGTAAATTTCAGGCAAATCGGACCACGGCACGCGCCCGCCGATCCATTCATCAAAGGCATCCCGGCACGCATCAAGGTTTGGGAACACAAACGATCGTACCCGAACACCATCATCAACGGTTTTTCGTTTTTCGGATATCCCCGGCACCAAAGGTTTTAACGTGCCCCTAACCAATTCAGACATCGACCGCCGATGTTTAACCCCCAAATCATCACAAAACGATTTGTAGTTTTTATGCACATTGTTTTTATCGATAATGTCTTGCCATTTACCGTGGGTGATCCAGCCCCGGTGCAAACATTCGTACCACCACTGCCGTTCCGGTTTTAACGTGCGTAATTTTTGTTCGACCAAGGCATCGGTTTGCGGAATATCACCCAAATGCGCTAGCGATAAATCAAAATTCAATAATTCGAAAAGCAGCCGTTCATATCCGCCGTTTTTCAATTCATCATCGATTTCTTTAAAATATTGGCGGTTTTGTTTGGCATAATCGGCGCAATCAATGACCATAAATCGTCGTTCATCGTATGACGCCGGCACCACCCAGTCTTCGTTTGATGTAACCATTAACCGCAGATAATTTTTAACAGAAATAGCGTCGACACCTTTGGCTTCGATCATTTGTGTTTTTGATGTGACCAGGCCTTTTAATCGCCCTTCGGCGGCAACATCCCCCGCCCAAAAACCTTCGTCGGCTTGCAACAACAACAAACTGGCCATATGTGCGTTAAAATTCCCGGTGACATAGCGGCTGTCATCAACCAACAAATGATGCGACCCCATTAAATAGCCGATGGCTTCACCAAAAAAAGTTTTCCCGGTGCCTTTACCGCCACGGATTGCCAAGGCCACACCTAACCGTTCTGTGGGTCGCTGGAATATATGCGCCGCCCAGCCAAACACCCGGTTAAACAAATCCTGATCGTTGTTACAAAGATTTGTCATCATATGATCTTTGAATTTTTTACAAGATCCATTTTCCGACGGTTCCACCGCCCAACCGCGCCAGAGATTATAATATCCGCCCGGCGCGCCTTCGGGTTCAAACACCACACCGCGAAATTGTCGCCGCCTGGGCGACGCCAACCACACGCGGGATTTAGCGACTTCCTTGTCCTTATCCTTGTCGTACAGCAAATCGTTCGCCATCCATTTTTCAAGCGCATCAAAGGCCATAAATCGCAACCGATCCTGTGCTGGAACGCGATCGTCCTGGTCTTCAAAATCATTGAAATTTTCTTCTAAAATCATGGTCTTCGATCCGACCATGACAACGGCATATTTTTCGTTGAGTTCTTCTGGATCAAAAAACATCATATTCGGACGCTGGATGGTGGCCGGCGGCATGGCCGTTACATTACCACCATCGACCTGATTTTTTATGCGTGCCCGGGCGCCGGTCGGCGGTTGTTGATTATCATCCATGGGCTTGTTCCTTCATCAAATAGTCATTAAAATCACGCCCTGAATCGGACATACTGTAATCGGTTTTGACACCCAACATTTGAAACCGCAGGCAACCCCGTTTCAGCAACGCCCGCAACATCCACACGTCTTTGGTGTCGCCGTCGCCTAACAAAGTCAGGTGTTCGCATTGTTTAGGTGGTAAAAATCCGTGACGCCCCATATCAGGCGTGGTTGACGGCAAACGCGTTCGTCCATTTTCCGGATGCCGCGCGCCTTTGCCATTGGCGGCACCAACCAAATTACCCAATGAATAAGCCACCCATCCGGCATACCCGGTGGCGTCAATAACAGCGGCAGTGGTTTCGATGCCTTCGCCCGCCACCATGCGCGGTGCCGTATCGGTTAACCGGATTGCCGATCCCCACGGACGACCTTGAACTTTTTTCGCGGGCAGTTTTTTACCCGCATTCATGGGATCATGTAATTCCAATTTCCCTGAACCATCCGCCTTTAAAAACGTGACGTGCACACCGGCAAACCGTCCATCGGCATATTGCAAACCCGCCACCATGGCCGGGCCGCGGTTAACCACATCAAACCGACCACGCGACAATTGCGCGTAAAATGGCGCATCATCCAGATAACCTAAATTTTTGAACGACCGCGCTACATCCCCGGCGATCCCCCGCACGTTAACCAGATATGTTTCAGCAAGTGATCCAGCAAATGGTTTGCGTGGCCGCCACCATTTGTCGAAAGCTTTACGCCGGGCGGCTTCCGCCGATGCCGCCTCGCTGGCAACCACGGCTTTTTGGTCAACGACCATCGGCTGTGGTTTACGGCGTGGTTTTGATGTTTCGCCTTCGATTTCGATCCCGGCCAAGGCTGCCAGTTCAATGGCCGCTTCTTTGAATGAAATATTATCGATCGACATTAAAAACTGGAACGCCGACCCACCGGCAGAACAGCCGAAACAGTGGTATGTGCCTTTGCGTTGTTCAATGTGAAAACTGGGTGTTTTTTCCGCATGGAACGGGCAACAAGCCCAAAAATCTCCGCGCCGGCGTTCCCGGAATTTTAATCCAGCCACCCGCGACGCCACGGCCACCAAATCCGTTCGTTTGATAATTTCAGATATGACTTGTTCCGGAATTTTTCCGACCATCATGCCACCTCCACAGCCGAAAACATCCCGGCATTTTCGGCAATGCGGCGCTGGGCGATTTCAACATATTCCGGGTTGAGTTCGATCAAAATCGCGTCACGTTGTAACTGATCGGCAACCAATCCCGTTGTCCCGGCCCCACCAAACGGATTAAGCACCACCCCACCAACCGGGCACCCGGCCTTGATGCACCTCGCCGCCAATTCTGGAGGGAAAGTCGCAAAATGCGCCGCTGAAAACGGCTTGGTCGCAATAGTCCAGACATTCCGGCAATTTCGCCCATTCTCCTGTTGTTCTTTGCGGCTCATGTTGTCCCAACGGGCATCAAATCCGGCATGGGGACGGCCTGACCCACGTTTCTTTTTTTCTTTTGCGGGCTTCCCTTTTGATCTACCTAATCGATGGATGTTCCCATGACTGCCGGGATCCGTATCCCAACCGTCGGGATTTTTCCAATTATCAGGACAACTGCTTGATTTTTCACGTACGGCTTCGGCGTCATAAAAATATTTAGCTGATTTTGATAACAAAAATATTTTCTCATGCGCTGTCGCCGGACGATCTGTAATACTTTCCGGCATCGGATTGGGTTTGGCCCAGATAATTTCAGACCTGACCCACCAACCGTCTTCCTGTAACGCAATCGCCAAACGGTTTGGCACCATGCATAAATCTTTTGCCTTGAGAACACCTTGAATTGTTGAAAACGGTTTATCCCGGAACGTTCGATCATCACCGCCCGCGGCTTTTGTGGCCGCAGCACTTCGCCCGTTGGGGCTGGTGGCGTAACAATCACCGTAGTTCAGCCACAACGTCGCCGATGGCTTCATCACCCGGCGGACATCACGAAAAACGTTAACCATTTTTTCAATGTGTTCAGACAATGTCGGTTCTAGCCCGATCTGCCCGTCAACACCGTAATCACGAAGCCCCCAATACGGCGGACTTGTGACCACGCAATCAACAGAATTTTCAGGCAAATCAGCCAACCGTTCACAAACATCACCTTGAATAATTTGAATACTCATGCCGCCACCATTTTATGATTAATTTTCGCACCTTTTAGTGCGTTTTTTATATTGACAAACGCACCTTTAAGTGCGATTATAATTGCATGAACAGACAACAATTCATCAAGCGTTTGAAACGCCTTTCGAAAAAAACCGGGATGGCCGTCCGCGTTGACAGCAAAACGGGCAAAGGCAGCCATGGCCGCGTTTATTACGGTGATAAATTTACCACCGTGGTCGACCATGAAATCGGAACAGGACTTTTGAACGCCATGTTGAAACAGCTTGATATTAAAAAATCGGAGTTTTAAAAAATGCGCTATCTTTACCCCTGCACCATCACCCCGGAAAATGACGGCGGGTTTTTTGTCACATTTAATGATGTGCCCGAAGCCTTGACCGGCGGCCAAACAATGGACAAATGCCTTGAATTGGCCGAAGACGCGCTGGCCGTTGCCTTGGCCGGGTACGTCCATGAAAAACGTGATATCCCGTCCCCCGGCACCGCCACCAAAAATCAGGTGCTTGTTCCCTTGCCACCGGTGGTCGCCGCGAAACTGGCGCTTTATTCCGCCATGCGGACACAAAAAATCACCAAAGTTGCCTTGGCGGCGCGGCTTGATATTTCGGAAAGCGCCGTGCGCAAATTGTGTAACCCGGATCATCGATCGCACATCGGACAGGTTGAAACCGCCCTTAAAATTTTGGGTCGCACGCTGGTGGTCGAAGATAAGGCGGCTTGATTTTTCCATCATCCGACCATCCGGTAATCGCCACCGTCATCACCGGAACGCCATTCCGACGAATCCCGACAGACCGGGCAAATACGGTTTCCCATCCACGTTGACATAAAATCCCGGTGACATTTAAGGCAATTCCTGTTGTCGCCGTTTTTGCGCGCGCCCCAGCCAACCTTATCCGAGGTCGTCAGGCCGGTTTCAACGATGGTGACAATACGGCGCTGGTGACCACCAACGCACCGGACCGTGATCAGCCCCCGTTTAATCAAATCACCAAACAACCGGTTGACTCTGGCATTATCCCCGCCAATTCCGGCAACAACCAAATCGCGCGTGGTTGGGCATACTTCCCCGGCCTTGGATGATTTTTCCATCACCCGGTAAAGCCGCAGCCCCGCCGGATCAATCCCCAAAAATTTATTATTTTTCATTTACGCCGCCCCTTTGATTTCTATTAATGGATAATCAATTTCCACCTCACCGATCATCAACAAAATTTTGTTGGCGGCATTAATGACATCAATCGCGCGCACGGACTTTCCATCCAGATTAAAACCGCCCGGTGTCGTCGGTGCCCGGCTGGCCCGTTTTCCCAGCGTGTAAAGTGCGCGTTGAATTGGATCGACTCGTCCCATTTGAAACGCTTCATGACTGATTAAAAAACTGACCCGGCGTGCCACGTCATCAAACGGCCGTTCGAAATCTTTGGCTAAATTTCGGAATTCCGCGACCACAGCCGGGAACGACCGCCCCGAACACCAAACCGTCATAATGGCGCGGTCTTGGCCAACCGAAAATAGCGGCAGGTTTAAAAAGTGGGCCGTGATACACTGGCTCATTATTTTGAACCCCGCACTTTTTTGAATTCTTTAGCGTAACGAATTTCAACGCCGTAGCCAAAAACCCGGCCACCAATCCGTGATAACCAACAACCGGCATTGATCATTACCCCGCCCGCCAACATGAAAATGATCCAGAAAAATTCCCGCCATTTAGGAATATAATATTTGTGTCTGATTTTCACGCCATCGATCCCCGGTTCCAGTAATAATTTGCGGGCGCAACTTGTCGGTCCCGCGCCGGGACCCGAACCACGTCAGCCGGCGTCTGCACCGATGCTTTGAACACCGAAAAATAATCATGCCAGCGGTCCGCCGCCCCGCCCGTAAACGGGCAGTCTTTGATCACGCCACCGGTCTTGGCCGCGTCAAGCGCGTGCCAAACAATTTCAATGGCCGCTGGATCAAGCTTTCCAACAGCAACCATTTTTGCCCGCTCAATTTCAGACATTGGATAAAATTCATTATTTTGTTTCATTATTTAACCTTTCCATTTCAACAATCGCCGCCGTTTTCAAAATGGCGATGTTGGGTGTGCCGCCAATAAACAACGGCGGGCCATTTGTGGTGGCCGGATCGGGGCTAGGGAATTTATCGACCGTGACACCGGCGACGCTTTTTAAAATATCTTTGAACGGCATCCCCATTTGCCGCAACATTGAAGCCTTGATACATCCGCCGTGGATGATGTCTTGCATCAACGATCCCTCTTTGGGACCTGCGGCAAAAACTTCGCACATTTCGGATGCCAAAAAATTACCCGCCGCATTGGTGGCTGCATAAAACCCAAACCCCACATCAAACGGTTGCGGAATATCGCCGATGGATTTGACCCATTCGATACGAATGATTTGTGCATCGCGACGCGTTAACGGACGGCGGCGCTGGTAATTTAATTCATTCATGGCAAGTCACCGGTTAAATAAATCACGACGTGCATAATCCCCGACGCGCCTAATGCCAACGATAACCAGATCAACATGATCGCAACCGGGATACAGCGATCCCATTCGCGGTCTGGTGTCGGTGCAATTTCATCCCAAAATTTCCAACTAAACACTTTTAAAAAAAAGTGGTGCACGGATTGGAAATGGATTTTACCACCACCCGCCCGCGCACCAGTTTGTTTCAGGGAGGGTTGTTTGGATTCTAAAAAACTGATTTTATTCATCACGCATCACCCCGCCCCGGGCGCATCACCCGTGCCGCCACCGTGCGACCGTTGGGGGCTGGACGGACCCGGCGCATGTCATCGCGCACAACTGTGATCGAAACCATCACGGCCACGAATGATAAAATTAGTCCGGTTTTTCGTAACGTCCGCGCCACCACCGTGCTGCGGACAGATGACGCATGGCCCAATTGATGTGTAGCCGCGCCAAAATGCGCGCCATTATTTTCTTCAATTTCCATCTCCTGTTTTAACCGCCGTGCGTCGGCTTCGATGCGTTCCAGACGGCGCGACAAACTGATGTCGGTTTCGGATAATACCGGCTCAAATATGTCTTCTAAAAAAGCCACGCCCCAGCGTTCGGCCATCAAAATCAGGTGCCGCATTTGCGGGTATTTCCCGCCGCGCCAGTTTTTTGCCGTACGCGCCTCGACCCCAAACATGCGGGCCAATTCTTTGGCCTGATATGGGCGCAACCAGTTTGCCAACCGTTCCCCGATGGGGTTTTCAAAACCCGCCGCTTCAAACATTTTATGGACCGTCAAGGTCATGGCTTTGCACCCCCGGCACGGGCAATGTTGATGTGCGGACCAAATCCGCCCGACAACTGATCAAGGATGTGCTGAAAATGAATAACGATCTGAAAAAACAACTGAAAAAACATGCCGCCGAAATTCGCAGACTGGCTATTGGCCATTCCGGCCATGCACCATTGCTGGTCACGCTGGGTGACCTGATCGATGCCTTGGTCGATGGCGCGGATGATCAAACCAGTGATATTCAACAAAATAATCATGCGGCTTCACCTGAAAACCGCACAGAAAAAATCTGATCAGTGATTTTAATACCGCGCTGTTCGGCTTCACGTAAAATCCGGAAATGCAATCTTCCGGGAAATGATCCGAACTTGCGCCAGTTTGAAACCGCACTGGGCAACACGCCAAACAACCGCGCTGTTGCCGTCGTTCCACCAAATTCATCGATGAGTTCATTCACTGTCATGGCGCAAATAATATTCATCTCTTGTGAAGTCTGTCAACATAAATTTATGAAATGACTTATTTCATCTAAAATGTGAAATTATGCTTATGCCAAAATTTTCCCGATCACCTGATTTTATTTTAGAAGCGGGCCAACGTTTAAAAGCGGCTAGGCTTGCGCTAGGCTTATCATCTAAAGATGTTTGTGAAGCAATAAATGTTCAACCGAACACCTATTCACAATGGGAACACGGCAAGGCCATGATTGATCCAGCCGCAGCAACACGTCTTAAAATCCAATTTGGCGTTTCTCTTGATTGGATTTATGCAGGTGATCCCGCCGGGTTGCCCTACAGCATTGCCAGCAAAGCGCTCAAGGACGCGTCGTAATACTGCCAATAGGCAGGCGAACTAAAAAAATTTGACTGCTGGTACTACTATGCATTTAATTTAATTTATTTTTTATTACCTTTAAAAACACAACCGGACATCAGAACTTTAATAAAATCACAAATTTACAAGAGAAATCATGTTTGGTCTTTTTAAACGCAAGAAAAACAAAAAACCCAAAGAAAGCCTTGAATTCGATAGTGTCCCAGATGGCAGATATTTGGTTCTGTTTGATACAGAACACGGCGGGATCGTTGACAATAAAGAAACAATTATTTGCGGATTTAAAATTCATGAAGGCCCGGAATCCGGAAAACGAATTGCGATGGTTTTTACAGGAAAAAAAGTCAAAAATGTTCTTGATGAAGCCACGGGTGATTTTCTGAATCGATTGGCAGGCGAAGAAGACAAACGGGCTGGTCGTTATGAAGATTGGTATTATTATCACAAGCATATATCCGATAAAAAACAAAAGGATTTAATTGTGAAGGCAGTTGTCAAAAACGGGCTGGTAAACAATTTCACAAAACCACCAGACTATTGATTGTTTTAATCTTTTAAGCCTTAAAAATAATGGTTTTTTTACAGTATTTATTATCCATAAATTACAAAAAAAATATTAATTTAAAATCTTATTATTCAACTCTTGTGAATTATTTTAATTGACAAGTTCACAAGAGTTGAATTATCGTCCTTGACAAATAACAATGTCGAGGATGAAATGACCCAAAAAAACAACCCGTTTATCAGCCAATGCAAAATCACCGCCGTCGACAATAATCGCAAGCTGGCGATGGATGTCATCACCGGACGTGTTGCCAGCACCGCCACGTATCGCGGTTTGGCTTGGCGGTTTCTGAAACGCTGGGGCGTCACCGACGACCCCCGGACGCACACACCACCCCACCACCCGGACGCGGCGTGATGTTTATTCAACAATTTAATTTATTGGAATATTATTTAATCTGTTGCCGGACGCAAAATCAGCACTTTTTTAATTTCGCCTTCGACAATCGAAAATTCTGCTTCCACGTTAATGTACTGGC